>ODAI010801597.1_pt1 | contig 35640 bp, 28 predicted proteins | sample 1539321 | NCBI WGS metagenome assembly ODAI01 (sample SAMN02144231, study PRJEB22623) | gut metagenome | biome: sheep rumen | host: Ovis aries | place: New Zealand
ATGGAGATGGACGCAAAGGATGGCCTTCGTCCGCGGCGTGATGGCGGCTTCGATCTTGGCCGGATCGATAAGGAAAGTCTCCGGATCGATATCGACGAAGACGGGCACGGCCATGTTGTGGATGATGCATGAGGCGCTGGACGGCCATGTGTAGGAGGTGACGATGACTTGATCGCCCGCGCCGATGCCGCAGCCTGCGACGCACATCTGGAGGGCGGAGCCGCCGCAGTTCGTGAAATAGGCGTATTTGTTCCCGTTGAAGGCGCAGAATTCCTCTTCAAGGAGTTTCGTGTATTTGCCGCGGCACTGGCCTGGCTCATGGAGGGCCGCGATAATGAGCTCTTCATCCGTTTTGTCGATCGGCGGCCAGTTTTTGACTTCGCCGGGCTTGATGACGGCTTCGCCGCCTTTGATTGCGAGTTGTGCCATAGTAGTGGTTAGTGGTTAGTGGTTAGTGGTTAGTGGACGGTGGGGAGGGGCGGGCTAACAGGGAATAATGCCCTCAAAGCCCTCGCCGTAGGCCTCGGGGCTGACGGCACAGAGGAGATCGCGCTCCTCTGTGCCGTCCACGGTGACGCTCGCGGGGCGAAAGAGTGCCAGCAGACGGTCTCCGCCGACGCCGCGGCAGGGAACCAGCCGAAACACGCCGCGCAGGCTTTCCCGGTTCGCGCTCTGCTCAAGCAGCGCCACGGCGTCGCCCCATAGCAGGCCCTCGCCGAAGAGCGGCTCGGCCGCGCGCGGCGAGAGCAGCAGCACGGGGCGGTTCGTCAGCGGATCGGTGAGGGAATTGCCGGTGTCGCGCAGGGCAAAAAAGCGGCTCTCCCGGCCGGAACGATGCACGCATACCGCAGCGCGCGGTTTGTCGGGCAGTGCGCCGCGATTACGCAGCAGCAGATTCAGTACGGCATAGCAGGCGGCAAAGCTGACGGCGAGGAAGCGCAGGCTCAGACTGCCGCCGCCAAAGGCCCACAGAGCCCCGCCAAAGAGCGCCGATACCGCCAGCAGTGTCAGCATGCAGCGCAGGGGATGCCGCTCGCCCAGAAAAGCGATCAGCCCCATGACGAGACCGAAAACGAGCTTCCATGGCGCGGCGGTCAGAAAGTCCCAGCCCGGCAGCAGCGCGGCACAGGCGTAGGCAGCCCCGAGCAGCGCCGCGCCGACATAGCGCAGCCGCCGCAGCGGCACGCCGCAGATGCGTGCCGCGGTCAGGCACAGCAGATAGTCTGCCAGCCAGTTGAGCACAAACAGACGGTCCAGATAAATGACTTTCATGCACGCCATGATAGCACCGCGGCGCGGCAAAACTTGTCAGGGCCGGGGTGGGGAGACGGGGCAGATCACGTCGGTACGGGGAGGAAATCACCAGCGAAATAACGAGCGATTGGAATAAAGAATTGCCAAACGGGCAGTCTTGTGGTAAGATAAAAACATCATAATGCGCCTTAACGGGTCTGCCCGGCGGCGGAGAGAAGGAGAAGCCCATGAATTCTGTATATAAGCGCGTTCTTATCAAAATCAGCGGCGAGGCGCTCGCCGGCGATAAACACACCGGCTTTGATTTCGATGTGGTCTCCCACGTTTGTGAAACGATCAAAAAAGCGTCTGACGAGGGCGTGCAGGTCGCCATCGTGATCGGCGGCGGCAACTTCTGGCGCGGCGTCAAGGACGGAGCCGGTAAGGTCGAGCGCGTCAGCGCCGACCGCATGGGTATGCTCGCCACGGCGATGAACTGCCTGGCTGTCTGCGACGTGTTCCGCCAGCTGGGCGCCGACGCGCGCGTCATGACAGCCGTCGACATCCAGGGTGTCGGCGAGCGCTACAGCACCGACAAGGCCATTGAGCATCTCAATGCCGGACGCATCGTCCTCTTTGCCTGCGGCACCGGCGCTCCGTTCTTCTCCACCGACACGGCCGCCGTGCTGCGCGCGCTGGAGATCCACGCCGACGCGATCTTGCTTGCGAAGAATATCGACGGCGTCTACAGCGACGACCCGCGCCGCAACAGCGCGGCTGTGCGCTTCGACACGATCAGCTATGACGAGGTACTGGCCCGGCATCTGGCCGTGATGGATACGACCGCGACGAGCCTCGCCATGGACAATGCGATCCCGGTCGAGGTCTTCGCCCTGGCCGAGCCCGAGAACATCCTGCGCGTCCTCGCCGGCGAGAAGATCGGCACTTCCGTCAGATAAAGCCTTCCCCTCGAGGGGAAGGTGTCATTCGGCGTCTCCCGCAAGCCGAATGACGGATGAGGTGGCCCGCTGCGATAAGCGCGAGTGCTCCACTGACTGACTGTTCAGTCCCCATCAAGGGAATGAACAGTTACCCAATTGCTTATAAATCTATATTTTTACCATATACAGGAGGGAAACACCATGTCCGAATATCAGGAAATTGAACGCAGAATGAAAAAAACCTGCGAGTCGCTGATAACGCAGCTCGCCACGATCCGCGCCGGCCGCGCCAATGCCGCCGTGCTCGACCAGATCAGTGTGGAATACTACGGCGTCCCCACCCCGGTGCAGCAGCTGGCCACGGTCGCCACGCCCGACCCGCGCTCGCTGCTGATCACCCCCTGGGATCGCTCGGCGCTCAAGCCGCTGGAGAAGGCCATTCAGACCTCTGACCTCGGCATCAACCCGCAGAACGACGGCAAGGCCCTGCGCCTTGTCTTCCCACCGCTGACCGAGGAGCGCCGCAAGGATCTCGTCAAGCAGACCAAGAAGTACGGCGAAGAGGCCAAGGTCGCCATCCGCAATATCCGCCGCGACGGCATTGAAAAACTGAAAAAACAGCAGAAGGCCTCGGAGATCACCGAGGACGACTACAAGCAGGCCGAGAAGGACGTCCAGAAGCTGACCGACGATTATATCAAGGAGCTTGACAAGATCTGCGCCAATAAGGAAAAGGAACTGACGGAGATCTGATGCCTGACAGGATTTACAACGCGGCGGGGGAGAGGATCCCCCGCCACATTGCCATCATCATGGATGGCAACGGCCGCTGGGCCAAAAAGCGCGGATTGCCGCGCACAGCGGGTCATGCCGCCGGCAGCGAGGTTTTCCGTAAGATAGCCTACGCCTGCCGCGATCTCGGCGTCGAGTACCTGACGGTCTACGCCTTTTCGACGGAGAACTGGAATCGCCCGAGCGATGAAGTTACCGCGATCATGAAGCTTCTGAACAAGTATCTGCACGAGTCGATCGAGACCATGGCCAGGGACCATATCCGTCTGCGCGTCATGGGCGATCTGAGCGGCCTTTCGAGTGAGCTTCAGGAGCTTGTGCGCGAGACGGACGAGATCTCCGCCGGCTACGAGGGCTTCCAGGCCAACGTCTGCATCAACTACGGCGGCCGGGACGAGATATTGCGCGCCGCGCGCCGCTACGCCGAGGAATATGCCGCCGGCGATCAAAGCGAGCTGAACGAAGCGCGCTTTGCAAGCTACCTCGATTCGGCCGGTATCCCCGACCCCGATCTGCTGATCCGCCCGGGCGGCGAGCAGCGCATCTCCAATTTTCTGCTGTGGCAGTGCGCCTACGCCGAGTTCTATTTCACCGACGTGCTCTGGCCGGACTTCACGGTCGACGAGCTGAAAAAAGCGATCGCCGTGTTCTCCCAGCGGGACAGGAGATTCGGAAAAGTCAAGGCCAATTGATGGCATAGACATAGAATTTCAAAGGAAGAATAGCATGGTAAAGTCTCTTTCTATTCTGGGCTGCACCGGTTCGATCGGGCGGCAGTCCATCGCAGTGGCGGAGCATCTGGGGCTGCCTGTCGCAGCACTGACGGCCAACCGCCAGATCGATCGGCTGGAGGAGCAGGCCCGCCGCCTGCACCCGAAGTTCGTCGCCGTCTATGACGAGCAGGCCGCGAAGGATTTCAAAATCAAGATCGGCGACACCGATATCCGCGTCGGCGCGGGCATCGAGGGCCTGATCGAGGCCGCGACGCTGCCGGAGGCCGACTGCGTGGTCACGGCGGTCTCGGGCGCGGTGGGCTTAAAGCCGACGCTCGCCGCCATCGACGAGCGCAAGCGCATCGCTCTCGCCAACAAGGAGACGCTGGTGTGCGCGGGCAGCCTTGTCATGGCGCGCGCAAAGGAGAAGGGCGCCGAGATCGTGCCGGTCGACTCGGAGCACTCGGCGATCTTCCAGTGCCTGATGGGCCGGAAAAGCGGCGAGCTGCGCCGTATTTTGCTGACCGGCTCGGGCGGGCCCTTCCGCGGCCGGGCGCGCGCCGAGCTCGAGGATATCACGCCCGAGCAGGCCGTGCGGCACCCGAACTGGCACATGGGCGCAAAGATCTCGGTCGACAGCGCGACGATGATGAACAAGGGGCTCGAGTTTATCGAGGCCATGCATCTCTTCGGCGTCACGCCCGACGATATCCAGGTCGTTGTCCATCCGCAGAGCGTGATCCACTCGATGGTCGAGCTCTGCGACGGGACGGTGATCGCCCAGCTCGGCGTGCCCGATATGGGGCTGCCGATCCAGCTGGCGATGACCTATCCCGAGCGCTGCCCCTCGATGTTCGAGCGGCTGGACTTCTTCAAGCTCGGCGCGCTGACCTTTGAGGAGCCGGATCTCGAAAAGACACCCTGCCTCGCGCTTGCCATGGAGGCGGCGCGCACGGGTGGTACGATGGCCTGCGTCATGAGCGCGGCCAACGAGGTCGCGGTGCACCTGTTCCTGGCGCACAGGCTCGGCTATAACCGGATCTACGACGCGGCAAAAGCGGCAGTCGAGGCCGTCGGCGTCGTGCAGGATCCCGATCTCGATACCATTCTGGCGGCTGACGAAGCCGCACGGCGCTATGTCAGGGAGCATTACGGCCAATGAGCATTTTTTACGTTTTTCTCGGTATTCTGATTTTCGGCGTCCTCATCGCGATCCACGAGTTTGGCCATTTCACCGTCGCCAAGCTGTGCCATGTGCGTGTGGAGGAGTTTGCCGTCGGCATGGGCCCGGCGATTTGGCACCGGCAGAAGGGCGAGACCGTCTATTCCCTGCGTATCATCCCCTTTGGCGGCTACTGCGCCATGACTGGCGAAGACGGCCTCTCGGACGATCCGCGCGCCTTCACCAATCAGGCGGCCTGGAAGCGCTTTCTGATCCTGGTGGCGGGGGCGTTCAATAACTTCGTACTCGGCTTTCTGGTCGTGCTGCTGCTCTATGCGGGCAGTGTGGGCTTTCGTGCGCCGGTCGTCACGAGCTTCATGGAGGGCTGCCCCTACGAGAGCGCCGAGGGCCTCCAGGCCGGCGACCGCTTTGTGAAAATCAACGGCAAGCGGATCCTGCTCTATCACGAGGTCAGCCAGTTCCTGCTCGAGGGACAGGACACCGGTGTCTATGACCTGGTGCTGCGCCGCGGCGGCAAAACCGTCACGCTCGAGGATTTCCGCATGGTGCCGCAGGAATATGAGGGCCGGGAGGGCCGCTATTTCGGCTTCCTGTTCGAGGCTGTGGACGAGGGGAACTTTGCCAATACCCTCCAATACAGCTGGAATACGACGCTCTATTTCGTGCGCACGGTCTGGTACGGGCTCAGCGAGCTCGTGCGCGGCCATGTCAGCGTCAACGATATGGCCGGGCCGGTCGGCATCGTGGATATGATGGCCGAGCAGGGCACCCAGGCCGAGACCACGAAGGACGGCATTTTCAACGTCCTGTATCTTGGCGCGCTGATCGCCGTGAACCTGGCCGTGATGAACCTGCTGCCGATCCCGGCGCTCGACGGCGGGCAGATCCTGTTTCTTGTGATCGACGAGGGACAGCGCCTCTTTACCCACAAAAAGCTCAACCCCAAAATCCAGGGCACGATCAACGCGGTGATGATGGTCCTGCTGCTGGCACTGATGGGCTATATCATGCTGCATGACATTGTGAGGATCGTACAGAAATGACAGATAGAAAAAAGACAAAACAGATCACGGTCGGCGGTGTGCCGGTCGGCGGCAGGGCGGCAATCTCTGTGCAGTCGATGTGTAACACCAAGACCTGGGATGTGGAAGCGACCGTTCAGCAGATCCGCGATCTGGCGGCCGCAGGCTGCGACATCGTGCGCCTGGCTATCCCCGACGAACGCTCGGCGCTCGCCATCGACAAAATCAAGGAGCAAAGCCCGATCCCGCTGGTCGCCGACATCCACTTTGACTACCGTCTCGCCCTGCTTGTGGCCGAGCGCGGCATCGACAAGATCCGCATCAACCCCGGCAATATCGGCGCGGAGGAGAATGTGCGCGCCGTGGCCGAGACCTGCAAAGCGCGCCATATCCCGATCCGCATCGGCATAAACGCCGGCTCGCTCGAGCGTCGTCTGCTCGAGAAATACGGTCACCCCTGCCCCAAGGCGCTGGTAGAGAGCGCAGCGGGCCATGTCGCGCTGCTCCGGCGCTTCGACTTTGACGACATCTGCCTGTCGATGAAGAGCTCCTCCGTGGCGCTGACGATCGACAGCTACCGCCTGGCCTCTGAGGTCTTCTCGTATCCGCTGCACCTCGGCGTCACCGAGACCGGCACCGCCTGGAACGGCACGATCCAGTCCGCCGTCGGCATCGGCACGCTGCTCGCCGAGGGCATCGGCGACACGATCCGCGTCTCGCTGACGGCCGACCCTGTCGAGGAGGTCAAAGCCGGGATCGCAATATTGCGCGCGCTCGGGCTGCGCCGCGGCGGCGTGCGCTTCATCTCCTGCCCGACCTGCGGCCGCACCGAGATCGACCTGATCGGTCTCGCCACCGAGGTCGAGCAGCGGCTGCAAAACGTCCATAAGGACATAACGGTCGCTGTTATGGGCTGCGTTGTCAACGGCCCGGGCGAGGCCCGCGAGGCCGACTTCGGCATCGCCGGCGGCAAGGGCAATGGCCTGCTGTTCAAAAAGGGCGAGGTCATCGGCACCTATCCCTACGACCGGCTCTGTGACGCGCTGCTTGAAGAGATAGAAAAGGCATAAATGCCTTCCCCTGGAGGGGAAGGTGCCCCGAAGGGGCGGATGAGGTGGGGGTACGATGTTGCAAGATGTTGGACTGACAAGATCTGCTGCATACACCTCATCCGTCTTGCCCCTCGCGGGAGATCGGGGCAAGCCACCTTCCCCTCGAGGGGAAGGCATGTCCGCATGTTCGAACTTTATCCCATTGTCCATGAAAATGAAAATATATATGAGGTACTGTCATGAGAGAAATCAAGGATATCCAGGCGTCCCTGGACAACGGAGCATTTGACGAGGCCCTGTGCGGGCTCTACTGCCGCGGTATATCGGAGATCGGCCCCTACCGCGCGCGCCTGACGCAGGTCATGGAGGGCTGGCAAAAGGTGTTCGGCAAGGATGATTCCGCCGCCGTCGCCATCTGCTCGGCCCCCGGCCGCACCGAGCTCGGCGGCAACCACACCGACCACCAGCGCGGCAAGGTGCTGACGGGTTCGGTCGATCTTGACGCCCTGGCCTGCGTGGCCCCGAACGGCACAAACACCGTCAATCTCTACTCCGAGGGCTATGGTCTGACCAGTGTGGATCTGTCCGTGCTGTCCCCCGATACGGCGGAGTACAACACGACCCGCGCGCTGATCCGCGGCGTGGCCGCCGGTGTGGCGCGCAGGGGCTTTTCCGTCGGGGGCTTTGACGCCTATCTGATCTCTGATGTGCCGGGCGGCTCGGGACTTTCGTCCTCGGCCTGCATCGAGGTGCTGCTCGGGACCGTCCTCAACGAGCTGTTCTGTGCAAACGCGCTCGACAGTGCCGCAATCGCCCGGATCGGCCAGTACGCCGAGAACGTCTATTTCGGCAAGCCCTCGGGTCTGCTCGACCAGATGGGCTGCGCCATGGGCGGCATCGTGGCCGTCGACTTCTTTGACAAGGACAACCCGAAGGTCACGCCCGTGAGCTTTGATTTTGCCAAGGCCGGGCACGCGCTGTGCATCGTGGATAGCGGCGCCAACCACGCCAACCTCACGGACGACTATGCCGCGATCCCGGTCGAGATGAAGGCTGTCGCCGGGGTCTTCGGCAAAGAGGTGCTCAGCGAGGTCGCCGAGGACGCCTTCTACCGGGCGATCCCGGTGCTGCGCGCCGATGTGGGCGACCGCGCCGTGCTGCGCGCGATCCACTACTACAGCGACTGCCGCCGCGTCGAACAGATGATGGCCGCGCTCGAGGCCGGGGACTTCAACGAGTTCCTGCGCCTCGTGTCCGACTCGGGCCGCTCGTCCTATATGTATCTGCAGAACGTCGATACCTACCGCGATTCGCGCTATCAGCCGGTCGCCGTTGCGCTGGCGGCCGCGGAGCACTGCCTGAACGGCCGCGGCGCCTTCCGCGTCCACGGCGGCGGCTTTGCCGGCACGATCCAGGCCTTTGTCCCCGTAGACATGGCCGAACAGTTCAAGGCCGACATGGACCATCTGCTGGGCCGCGACGCCTGCCGCGTCACCTATATCCGCCCGGTCGGCGGCTGCACGATCGCCGGCTGAAGCGGCGGAGGACGGTTCGACCGTCAAGAGGGGCTATGAAAATGTCCCGTGTGTGCCGTAGGGGCGGCAACCTGCCGCCCGCGCGGTACGATCTGATAGGTATGCAGATGTTGGGCAAATTCGTACAATGAAGCGAATTTGCCCAACTCTTAGTGATAGTCACTTTATTATTCCGCCGGGCGGCTAATAGCCGCCCCTACGACAGAAACCACATTTCCATACGATTTTCACACCCCCATACTGTTCCTTCCAGGAGTATACCATGGACCATACCCCTTTTCTAAAAATGTTCCCGGGCTGCGAGGCCCGGAAAAATACCTGCGGCGGGCTGGATAATGTGTATGTCACCGACGCGCGGGTGGATGTGCGTGAGATGACCGTGCAGATCAGCGCGCACTTTCCGGTGATGCCCTCGCCAAGCGATATCACGGCATTGTGTGACTGCATCAAGGCGGAGTTTGCCCTGGCAGGCGTAGGCATCGTGCCGGACTACCCGAAGAGCGTACGGGGCACGATGCCGCTGCCCTCCGAAGGCGGCGGAGCGCCGACGGGCGGCAGTCACGGCAATGTGCTCTTTGGCCGCGCCATCAAGCAGAAGAGCGTCCCGATGAACACGCTGACGCTCGAATCCGGCCGCGTCACGGTCGAGGGCGACGTTGTCGCCGTCAACTCCAAAACCACAAAGAAGGGCGGCGCTGTGCTGGGCTTCGATCTGACCGATCTGACGAACACGGTTCACATCTCCCGCTATCTGCGGCAGGAGGACGACCGCAGCATCATCGACCAGATCGCCCCCGGCGACCATCTGATCGTCCAGGGTGAGGTCACCTATAATAAATTCGACGACGACATGGTGCTCGAGCCGCGCAACATCATGAAGGGGAAGAAGACGATCCGCCCCGACGAGGCCGAGGAAAAGCGCGTGGAGCTGCACCTGCACACCCGTTTTTCGGCCATGGACGCCCTCACCGATCCGGCCGCCGTCGTCAAGCGCGCGGCCTACTGGGGCATGCCCGCGATCGCCGTGACCGACCACGGCGTGGCCCAGGCCTTCCCGGATATGTGGAAGGCCGGGAAAAAGCACGGCGTCAAGATCATCTACGGCATGGAGGCCTATTACCTCAACGACATGGACGGCAACAGCGCCGTCATCGGCAACTCCAAGCTGCCGCTGGACAGTGAGTTTGTCGCCTTCGACATCGAGACGACCGGTCTCAACGCCATGAACAACCGCATGACCGAGATCGGCGCGGTGCTGTTCGCGGGCGGTGAGATCAAAAAGGAGTTCAACACCTTTGTCGACCCCGAGCAGCCGATCCCGCCCGATATCACCGAGCTGACCGGCATTCGCGACAGCGACGTCGCCGGAGCGCCCAAGGAGGAAGAGGCGCTGCGGATGTTTATGGACTTCTGCGGCGACCGTCCGCTGATCGCCCACAATGCCCACTTCGACGTCGGTTTTATGACGGCCTGCGCGCGGCGCCACGGCGTGCGTTTCCAGCCGGTATTTATGGACACGCTCGCGCTCAGCCAGGCGCTGTGCTCCGATCTCAAGCGCTTCAAGCTCGACATCGTGTCGAACTATCTGAACCTGCCGAAATTCAACCACCACCGCGCCTCGGACGACGCGGCGGCCTGCGCGCGCATCATGATGAAGTTCATCCCGATGCTGGCCGCCCAGGGCGCGAAGACGGTCGATGATATCGAGCATATCTACCACTCCCTGCGCCGCACCGATGTGGCGAAGACCTACCATATGATCTTCCTTGTGAAGAACCGCGTGGGGCTGAAAAACCTGTACGAGATGATCTCGCAGTCCTATCTCAAATACTTCCACCGCACGCCCTGCGTGCCGAAGAGCCTGCTGCTGCAGCACCGCGAGGGCATCCTCGTCGGCTCGGCCTGCGGCATGGGCGAGCTCTACGGCGCGGTTATGAACGGCGCAAGCGAGGAGGAACTGGAGAAGATCGCCTCGTTTTACGACTATCTCGAGATCCAGCCGATCGCGAACAACGGCTTTCTCGTCGAAAACGGCCGCGTAAAGGACGAGAGCGTGCTGCAGGACTACAACCGCACGATCCTCAACCTCGGCCGGAAGCTGAATAAGCCGGTCATCGCGGCCTCGGACGTGCACTTCCTCGACCCTGAGGATGAACAGTACCGCCATATCCTGCAGGCGGCCAAGAAGTTTTCCGACGCCGACCGCAGCTGCCCGATCTATTTCCGGACGACGAACGAGATGCTGAAGGAATTTGAGTATCTCGGGAAGGACGTTGCCCGCGAGGTCGTCATCACGAACACCCGCGCGATCGCCGACCAGGTCGAGGAGATCGAGCTGCTGCCCAAGGACCTCTTCCCGCCGACGATCGAGAACTCGGCCGAGATCCTGCGCGACCTTGTCTATACCAAGATGCACCGCATCTACGGCAACCCACCCCCGAAGATCGTGCAGGATCGCGTCGATGTCGAGCTCAACACGATCCTCGGCCATCACTACGACGTGATTTACATGTCGGCCCAGAAGCTTGTGCAGAACTCGCTCGAGCACGGCTATCTGGTCGGCTCGCGAGGCAGCGTCGGCTCGTCGCTTGTGGCCTATATGTCCGGCATCACCGAGGTCAACTCCCTGCCGCCGCACTACGTCTGCCCCAAGTGCCGCCGCTCGGATTTCATTCTGGACAACTCCTACGGCTGCGGCGCCGATATGCCCGAGCGCGACTGCCCCGACTGCGGCACGCGTATGCGCCGCGACGGCTTCAACATCCCGTTCGAGACTTTCCTGGGCTACCCCGGCAACGAGAAGACCCCCGATATCGACTTGAACTTCTCGGGCGAGTACCAGGCCAAGGCCCACAAATACACCGAGGTGCTCTTCGGCTCGGACCACGTCTTCCGCGCGGGGACGATCGGCACCCTGGCCGAGAAGACTGCCTACGGCTATGTGAAAAAATATCTCGAAGAGCGCGGGATCTCGGCCACTAAGGCCGAGGAAAACCGCCTGGCGCTCGGCCTTGTAGGCATCAAGCGCACGACCGGCCAGCACCCCGGCGGCCTTGTCGTCGTGCCGCAGGACAAGGACGTCACGGACTTCTGCCCGGTGCAGCACCCGGCCGACGACCCGAACAGCGACATCATCACGACCCATTTTGAATACCACTGCATGGAGGCGAACCTCCTCAAGCTCGACGAGCTCGGCCACGATGACCCGACGATGATCCGCATGATGGAGGATATGACCGGCATCGACGCCCAGGAGATCTCGCTCTCCGACCCCTCGACGATGGCGATCTTCACCACGCCCACAGTGCTCGGCCTGCCCGAGGACGACCCGATCATCGGCAAGACCGGCTCGATCGGAGTGCCGGAGTTCGGCACTCCGTTTACGCGACAGATGCTGGTCGACACCCAGCCCAAGGCCTTCGATACGCTGATCCGCCTCTCGGGCTTCTCCCACGGCACCGACGTGTGGAACGGCAACATTCACGACCTGATCGTCGACGGTATCGCCGACGTCAACCAGGCCATCGGCTGCCGCGACGACATCATGATCTATCTGATCTCCAAGGGCATGGAGCCGTCCCTGTCCTTCAAGACCATGGAGGCTGTGCGAAAGGGCAAGGTCAAGAAGTCCGGCGTCTTCCCCGACGGCGGCGAGGAGTTGATGCGCTCGCTCGGCGTGCCGGACTGGTGGATCGAATCGGCGCGCAAGATCGCCTACCTGTTCCCGAAGGCCCACGCGGTGGCCTATGTCATGATGGCCTTCCGCATCGCCTGGTTCAAGGTGCACGAGCCGCTCGCGTTCTACAGCGCCTACTTCTACCGCCGCAGCCAGAAGGGTGGCTTCGACGCCGAGCTGATGTGCGGCGGCACCGAGTCGGTGCGGCGCAAGATCAACGAGTACAAGCGCCGCAGCGACCTGACCGCGAACGAGGAGGATCTTGAGGTCACACTCGAGGCTGTGTACGAGTTCAATATGCGCGGCTTTACCTTCGCGCCGATCGATCTCTACGAGTCGGATTCGAACAAGTTCAAGATCGTCGGCACCACGCAGCTGCGCCCGCCCTTTGTGGCGGTGTCGGGGCTAGGCCAAACGGCCGCGGACGACCTGGCGGCCTGTACCGAGGGCGGACGGGAGTTTATCTCAATGGAGGAGCTCTCCGCCGCCTGCCCCAAGGTATCGCAGGCGCACATGGAAGCCTTGAAGCGCCTCGGCGCGCTCGGCAGCATGCCCGAGAGCAGCCAGATCACACTATTTGAACTATAAACAAAATCCGGTGTCCGAACGCGGACACCGGATTTTGACTTACCGGATAATGCCTTTGAGGAATATTTCAAGCCCGATCAGGATCAGGATCACGCCGCCGAGGATGGACGCCTTGCCGGCAAGCCGCGTTCCCAGACGGCGGCCGATCAGCAGACCGCCGACACAGATGAAAAAGGTCACGACGGCGATGATCAGACAGGCGATCAAGGCCATTTTCAGATCATATTCCGCGATCGTGAAGCCGACCGACAGCGCGTCGATCGAGGTGGCGACGCCCTGCATGAGCAGCACGGAGAAGCTCAGCACCTTGACCGTCTCGGTCTCGCCGCCGTGCAGACCGTCGCGCAGCATATTGCCGCCGATCCACAGCAGCAGGAGGAGTGCAATCCAGGGGATGAATTGTTGAAAGGCTGTGAAGGTCTCGACGATCGTATGAACGCAGACCCAGCCGATCATCGGCATCATGAACTGAAACCAGGCGTAGACAAAGGCGATGCCGGCCATGCGGCCGCGGCCCATGTCCGGCTCGGCGAGCCCGTTACAGCAGGACACCGAAAACGCGTCCATTGCCAGCCCCACGCCCAGCAGCGCGCTGTTGAGAACAAAGACAAGATCCAAACTCATTTTCTCTTTTCCGATTATTTGATAAATACTGCGGCGGTACTTGTTCAGTCGATCCCCTATGAGGGAGAGTTCAGAGGGGGAACGCCTCTGATTTTTCGCCTCGGAAGGCGAAAAACTAATTTCAAATATGTTTTTTCCGGGGACATGCGCCTCGGAAAAAACTCTTCTCGCCCCGCAAGTGTGCGAGGCGCCCCACGCAAGCCGAGTGCGCGCAGCGGGGTGCTTCCCCTCTACCTGTTTAGTCCCGTAAGGGACTGAACAGGTATTAGCTTCTCCATTCGGAGAAGTATTCCTGGATCTCCGCGCTCGTGAGACCGGAGTGCGCGATGAAGCTGTTGACGACATACTTGGCGCGCCCGTCCTTGCGGGAGACAAAGTCGCGCAGGTAGTCGACCATCTGGAAGCCGTGCTCCCAGTAATCGACCGTGTCGCTGTCGCCGCCGATCCGCCAGCGCTGGCGGTCGCGGGCGATCTCGGGCCGGAGCTCGTCGGCCAGCTGATCGATCAGGGCCAGGACGTTGTCGTTGGACATCGGGCCTTTGAGCGCCTCCGAGAGCTGCTTGGCCATTTCCAGCTGGAAGCCCTTGTTCTGCATCAGCGCGCTCACGAGACGGTTATAGCCGTAGGAGACGCGCATCCCGTCGGAGACCGGGCCCTTGAGCGGCGTGTCGAAAATGTCATAGGAGAACATGCCGAGATCGAGATCGGCCAGGGCGTAGGCCATCTTGCCGTCGGCTGTTGAGTAATAGAAGCGCATGTTCGGCGGGTTCGAGTCGAAGTTGCCGGTATAGGCCTCCATGATCGTCCAGCCGATGATGCTGTCGAGATGCAGCCGCTCGGCCACCTTGGCGTAGTTTTCCTCGTTGGCGAGATTGTGGCTGAGCGCAAAGCTCAGAATCTCGGCCATCGGGCCGGTATTGCTCCATTTCTCCTTCCACTGCGTCACCGTTTCCTCGTCATAGCCGTAGTGCTCGGCGTAGTGGGTGGTGGAGTGGGCCTCACGGATGTTGTAGACGCCCCAGTATTGGCCGTTGATGTAGAGCACCGAGTACTTGTAATCCTGGGCGGGCAGATTCGGGAAGGCCCGGATCGCCAGCTGGTGCGCCAGATTGTCGCGCATCAGCGTCGAATAGGTGCTCTCCTGCGCGGCGCGCAGCAAAATCGAGGCGAAATGCGTGATATCGTTTCCAAACAGGTCATAGTCCAGCGCGCCGTCATAGCGGTCACGGAAGCACAGCTTGAAGGACTTCTTCGACTGCGCAAACTTCGAGGTCGCGCCGTGCAGCTTGATGCCGCAGCTCTTGTGGAAGCTGCTGTTCTCTTCAAACAGAGCCACCGAACCCAGCACCTCGATCTCCTGACCGGGGTTATTGTACATGCGCGAGATCAGTTCGCTCGGCGTGCCGACCAGACTGACGACCGGCAGCGTGTGGTTTTCGTTGATGATGTAGCTCAGATCGGTCGGTTCGCTTGGCAGGAAGCCGTCGCGGTAGGTGACGGCACGGATCACCGCGGTCTTCGAGACGGTCAGCGGCGCGGTGTAGAGCTCGCTGTCGCGCGTCGGCAGGCTGCCGTCGGTCGTGTAGCGGATCTCGCCGTCGGCCGAGAGGGAGACGGTCAGCAGATCGACGCCGTTGTAGACACCGTCCGGCTGGGAGGGGACAGGCGCCGCCGCGATCGAGCGGCAGCCGTTGGCGTTATTCTCGGCGGGCGTGGGCGTGTCGAACAGGAAATAGCCGTTTTGTCCGTCAAGCCGCCCCATGCTGCCGTGATAGGGAATGTCGTGCAGGCAGGCGTAATCGACAAGTGTGCCGTCGGAGGCGGAGAGATAGAGCTGCTCCGTATCGGCGGACAGGCCAAACGGGGCGCCGGCACCGTTGAGACTGACCTCGCCGCTGCCGGTACAGTAGACGACAAAGATGGCCCCCGGCTCGAGCGTACGCTCGGGCAGGCGGTACATGTCGCGGTCGTTGTCCTTGTCCGAGAGATAGTAGTCACTGAGCTTCACGGGGCTTGCGGACACGTTTTTCAGCTCGACGAAATCATAATAGTCAGTCTGCCGCAGATACCACTGATTATACACAACGGCCTCGTAAATCTGCAGCGGGGAGGGACTTCCGAGCGTACGCTGAAAGAGCTCGTAGCCGTTCGCGTCATTGGAATAGCCGGGCGTCGCAAAGTTTGTAGTGACAAGCGAACCGTCTGCCTGCCGCACGGCGCTCTGATCGGCCGAGAGGGCGGGGACCATCACCAGATCGAGCACGCCGGCGTTGTTTTCGAGCGTGAGCGTGCAGCCTTTCTTGTCCAGCTTAAAGGGCGTATGGAAGCTGTCGCTGCCGCTGCCGTCGCACCACAGCGTGAGATAGCTGCCGGGGGCCAGCTCGGTCGCCGGAAGGGCAAAGCTCACATCGTCGCAGCGCAGGCGGGTATTGCTCAGATTCAACGGCGCAGTGCCGATGTTTGTCAGCTCCACCCAGTCGGGGAAGAGCCCGTCAACCGCGACGGTACTCTTGTTGGAGGACATGACCTCGCTTATGCGCAGCGTCGAATCGATGCGCACGAGCGGAACCCCTCCGTTGTCCGAGGCATTGCCCGAGGGGACGGCGGTGACAGCCGTTCCTGGGACGGAGACGCTTTGAGCGCTGCCCGCGCCTGTGACGGGCGAGACGGTGCTGATCGGCGGATCGCCGGCCATGCTCTGATACTGTTCGCGCGAGGTGCAGGAGCACAGCAGCGCCGTAGCGCAGCACAGCAGCAGCGCCAGCGCGGATCGCAGATTTTTATTCATGGGCATAATTCTCCCTGTATCGACATCAAGTGCGTTTTTATTCCATGATTTTATTATTATATCATAGTGTGCGGAGAAAAGCCATATTTCTTTTTGATATACTGAAAATGAAATCAAGACAATGACAGATCCTTTGTTCTCCCTTGCATCTGGGCGGAAAACGGGGTAAAATATGAATAGAAATACCGGAGACTGTTTTCTGCCGGAAACAGTAAAAATTGTATGGAAGGAGAACGTCTCTATGAAGATCACCTTTATCGGCGCGGCGCACGAGGTCACAGGCAGCTGCACACTGCTGGAGGTCGGCGATAAGAAAGGCCTTGTGGACTGCGGCATGGAGCAGGGCAAGGACCTGTATGAAAATGTCCCGCTGCCCGTTTCCCCGTCCCAGCTCGACTTTGTGCTGCTGACACACGCCCATATCGACCACAGCGGCCATCTGCCGCTGCTCTATAAGCGGGGCTTTCGCGGCCCTGTGTACGCCACGGAGGCCACCTGCAGCCTCTGCGACATCATGCTGCGCGACTGCGCCAACATCCAGGTCTCCGAGGCCGAATACCAGAACCGCAAGAATAAGCGCAGCGGCGAGCAGCAGATCGAGCCGCTCTATGACATGGAGGACGTCATGGGCCTCCTGGGGCTGCTGCGCCCCTGCTCCTACCGCACGCCTGTCCAGGTCAACGAAGGCGTTACAATCGCCTTCACCGATGTCGGGCATCTGCTGGGCTCGGCCGCTATCGAGGTCTGGCTGCGCGAGGACGGTCAGGAGCGCAAGATCGTCTTCTCGGGCGACGTCGGCAACTTAAACCAGCCGATTCTGCAAAATCCCCAGTACGTCCGCGAGACCGATTATCTCGTCATGGAATCGACCTACGGCGACCGTCTGCACAGCGAGGGCAAGGTTGACTATGTCGCCGAGCTCTCCGCCGTTATCCAGCAGACGCTCGATGGCGGCGGCAACGTTGTGATCCCGTCCTTTGCCGTGGGCCGCACGCAGGAGATGCTCTACTTCATCCGCGAGATCAAGGAGCGTAATCTTGTCACCGGGCACGACGATTTCCCGGTCTATGTCGACAGCCCGCTCGCCATCGAGGCGACGAATATCTTTCTGCAGTGCGACAGTGAGTATCTCGACGAGCCAACCCGCGCCCTGATCCGCAGCGGCGTTAACCCCCTGGTGTTCCCGGGGCTGAAGCTCTCCGTCTCGCAGGAGGAATCCCGCGCGATCAACGAGGACAAACAGCCGAAGGTCGTCATCTCGGCCAGCGGCATGTGCGACGCCGGCCGTATCCGCCACCATCTCAAACACAATCTGTGGCGAGAGGAGAGCACGGTGCTGTTTGTCGGCTACCAGGCCGTCGGCACGCTCGGCCGCCTGCTGGTCGACGGCATCGGTAAGGTCAAGCTCTTCGGCGAGGAGATCCAGGTGAAGGCCAATATCCTGGTGCTGCCGGGCGTCAGCGGCCACGCCGACAAGAACGGACTGCTCGACTGGCTGCACGGCTTTGAAAAGCCGCCGCGGCTGACCTTCATCAACCATGGCGATCCCGACGCCGCCGAGAGCTTTACCCGCTGCCTCAACGACGAGCAGGGCTATCCCGCCTTTGCCCCGTACAGCGGCACGAGCTATGATCTGCTTGCAGGCAGCTTTGTCACTGTTACCAAGGGCAAGCCGGTCGGCAAGAAGAGCCGCAGCCGCTCTGCCGCCTTCGACGCTTTGATCGCCGCCGCCGAGCGGCTGCTGCAGGCCGCGCGCAATCTCGAGGGCCACGCCAACAAGGAGCTCGCCAAGTTCACCGGCATGATCAACGCGCTGGCGGACAAGATGGAGAGATAAGAAAGCCGGATTTCGGCGGTTGAACTTGACCATTGACGGATAGACTAAGTTATGTTAACATAATACTATGAAGTGCGCGTTTTTCTCGCCCCTGTCGGGACAACCGAAAAACATGTGCAAAAATCCCCCCTGCGCCGTAGGCCTTCATATGTCGATGTGTGTGGTATGCGCATGGGGATTTATGATCCATTTTAATTCTACATTCCACCGCGCGGGAGAGTGTGAACTATGGAAAAGAGAGAATATGAACCCCAATTTACACTGGGCGGACGGATCAGTAATCTGGAGCGAAAGACGCTCTGTGAGCTCTGCTGCGAGCTGTGCAGGCAGATTCGCGACGAGGTCGGTACGGACGGCTATCGCGGGGGCATTTATCCCGATAACATCAGCCTGGACGACAGCGAGGGCGTAGGACTCGGTACGGCGAAGGACGGAGACTGGGAAGGCCAGGAACTGGATTTTCTGGCGCCGGAGATCTACTGGAACGGCGATCGCAGCCCGAAGGCCGACGTCTATTCGCTGGGAATGCTGCTCTACTACGGAATCAACAGCGCCCAGCTGCCCTTCCATAAGAGCGGCGCGGATAAAGCGCGCGAGCGGCGTCTCAACGGTGAGCGCTTTGCTCCGCCGAAGGCCGCCGGCCGCCGCCTGGGAGAAATCATCACCAAGGCGACAAGCTTCAAGCCCTCCGAGCGCTACAGCGATGTGACCGAGCTGCAGGCGATGCTTGAGAGCATTATTTCCAACCACTATCTGTCCGGTGCGCCGAGCGCCGAGACGGTTTTCCAAAAGAGCGAAGAGGAGCTCAGCCAGGTCGAGCGGATGATGGTTTCGATCCTCTCGCGCGAGGACAGCAGTGAAGAGATCGCACTCGAGGACGAGCCGGACACCGAGAGCGAAGATATTGCGCCCGAGGAAACGGCGGCTGCGGAGAGCGAGCTGCCCGATGAAGAGGACGGCGATGCCGCGGATGATACAGCTGGCGCGGAGAGCGAAGAGAGCGATCAGGCCGAGCCGTCTGAAAGCAAAGCGTTCGACATAGAGATGCCTTTTCCCGAGCGCGAGCCGGAGAGAGAATTTCATGTGGAGATCCCCGTTCTGACGGAGGAGAAAAACCCTGAGCTGGCACCGGTGCGCGTCAAGAGCGCCAAGCAGAAAAAACGTGAGCGTCAGCGTGCGATCCGCCGCCGTGCCCGCCGCCGGAAGCGCCGTTTCCTGTTCTTCGTAGCTGCGCTTTGTGTGCTTGTGATCCTGGTGGCCGTCGTCTGGGGCCGGATGAACCCGACGGAGCTCAGCTTCTCGCGGCCGACGCCGACACCGACGCCGACGGCCGAGCCCACCAAGGCGCCGATCACTGTTATCTCTACGCCCGAACCCGCTCCCACAGCCGAGCCGACGCCGGAACCGGTGCGTGAGCATCGCTATGAGATCGTCCGCGACAACGTCAGCTGGACCCGCGCCGCCGAGATCTGCCGGCAGATGGGCGGGTATCTGGTGACCATCAACGACCAGGCGGAGTTTGACCGCGTAGTGGAGATGGCCGCGTCCAGCAATACGCCGAATATCTGGATCGGCTGCCACCGTGAAAACGGAGCGCTTGTCTGGGAGAGCGGCGAGAGCGTGAGCTTCTATCGCTGGGATGAGGCGAACGGCGAGCCCTCCGGCTGGGATTCCTACGACAACATCCCCGAGGACTATGTCATGCTCTGGTATCACAACGGCTGGTTCTACAACGACAACCGCAACGATCCTGCGGGCGATTACCCGGCGATCTACGGCGGTGCGATCGGCTTTGTGTGCGAATACGAAAACAATTGAAATGGAAGCATCTGAAAAAGGTCAGTCCCCTTCACGGGGACTGACCTTTATCGTTTATAAAACGTTGCCGCTTTGTTCATGCCAATGTCACAATTTGGGGTTATCATAAAAGCACATCCAGAGCGAGGAAGGTTTTCGTATGTCGGATAGTGAAGAGAACCTGTCGGAAGAGACAGAAAACAGAGTCGACACCGAGACCGCCGCAGCACCCAAAGAGACGGCGACGGCTGAAGGCGACGACCCTCGCGTTTTTGAAGCGAGCAAGGAAGAGCCGCGCGTGTCGGAGAGTGAGACCGACCGCGTAAACGGCGAGCATCACTATAAAAACGGCTATACCCAGCGCATCTACTCTGATGCGCACTATGTCCCCGCGGGCGAAAGCACCGCGCCGCCGCGCTACTATACTCCGCCCGAGCGCCCCGTGAAAGAGAACGCTCCGAAAAAGAAAAAGGGCAGGGGCAGGGGACTCGCCGCGGCGCTGGTCTGTGCCATGCTGGGCGCGTGTCTCGGCATCGGGGTTGCCGGCTGGCATTTCAACAGCCGCATCGAGCAGCTGACCGAGGAACAGACCGAGCTTCGGGAACAGATCGCCAAGGCCAATGAGACCGCACAGGCCGCCCAGGCTGCCGCTGTTGCGGCCGACGGACGCACTGTGGGTGAGGGACGTATGAGCTACAATGCGATCTACGACCAGGCCTGCGAAGAGGTTGTCGGCATCACGACCGAGGTCACCTATCAGAATTTCTTCGGTATGCGCACCTCCGGCGCAGTGACAGGCTCGGGCTTTATTCTCAGCGAGGACGGCTATATTCTCACAAATTACCATGTGATTTCCTATGCCGCCCAGGGCAACTACGAGGTCACCGTGATCATGCATGACGGGACGCGCTATCCGGCTTCCATCGTCGGCACCGAGGAGGGCAACGATCTCGCCGTGCTGAAGATCGAGGCCAGCGGTCTCAATCCGGTCACGTTTGCCGACAGCGCCGATCTGCGCGTCGGGGACGAGGTCCATGCCGTCGGCAACCCGCTCGGCGAGCTGGAATTTACGATGACCAACGGCCACGTCTCTGCACTGGACCGCGTTATCACGACCGACGAGAGCAGCGAGGCCATCAATATGTTTCAGATTGACGCCGCGGTCAACTCCGGCAACTCCGGCGGCCCGATCTATGACGCGCTCGGCCGTGTGGTCGGCGTTGTCACCGCCAAATACTCCGAATCCGGCGTCGAGGGCATCGGCTTTGCTATCCCGGCCAACGACGCCAAGAAGATCGCCGTCGATCTGATGACCAAGGGCTATGTCACCGGCAAGGCCTATATGGGCATCACCTACGACCAGCGCTACAACGCGATGTACGCCCAGTACTACGGGCTGCCGATGGGCTTCTTCGTCCGCACGGTCAAGCCCGGCAGCTGCGCCGAGCAGGCCGGCATTCAGGAGGGCGATATCATCACCAAAATCGGCGATTATGAGATCACCGGCTACAGCGAGCTCAGACAGGCGCTCAAGCAGTACTCCGCCGGCGACAGCACCACCGTGACGATCTCGCGCTCCGGCCGGGACATGACGCTGCCCATCACCTTCGACGAGGCCAGACCCGACGACGCCAATGAATAAGGAAGCGTCTTCTTGAATTGATACCTCTCTTCTATCCTCTCTTTTCTCCCAAAACGAAGGACCGCACAGTGCCGCTGTGCGGTCCTTTGTTATCAGCCCTTGTTCAGCCGCTCGAGGATCACGGGGATCTGGGCGTCGACCGTGTCGTTGTCGAGCTGGCAGGTGCCGGCGTTGGCGTGACCGCCGCCGCCGTACTCCAGGCACAGCGCGCCGATGTCGACCTGGGAAGCGCGGTTGACGATGGATTTGCCGATCATGACGGCGGTGTTCTGCTTGCGGAAGCCCCAGGCAATATGCATGCTGAGCTCGACCTCGGGCCACATGGCGTAGACCATGAAGCGATTGCCGCTGTAGATGGTCTCAAGATTGCGCAGGTCGATCACGGCGACCTTGCCCTCGATCTTCACAGTCTCCTTGAGCTGCTGCTTGAAAAGCTCCTGCTGCTCGAAATAGAGATCCACGCGCTCTTTCACGTCGGGCAGGGCGAGGACTTCCTCGACCGTGTGCTTGGCACAGGCGTCGATCAGCTCCATCATCAGATCGTAGTTGGAGATGCGGAAGTCGTGGAAACGGCCGAGACCGGTGCGCGCATCCATCAGGAAGTCCATCAGCACCCAGCCGGTGGGATTGAGGATCTCGTCCACGGTGAAATCGGCGCTGTCGCCCTTGTCGACGGCCTCGAGGATCTCCTGGCTGACAGTGTGGAAGCGCTCGGCCCCGCCGTAATAGTTGTACAGCACGCGGGCCGCGGATTTGGCGTGTTCCTCGCAGATGTACTTGCCCTGGAAGTCGACACCCTCCTCGCGGATCAGTTCGCTCTCGTGGTGGTCGAAGGCGAGACCCACGCGCGGATCAAAGGGCAGGTTGGTCGTGATATCGCGCGCGGTGATATCGACTTTGCCGTCCTGCACATCCTTGGGGTGGACAAACTTGATATCATCGATCATGTCGAGCTCACGGAGCAGCATGGCGCAGACCAGGCCGTCGAAATCGCTGCGGGTCACGAGACGGTATTTCATAATATAAAACTCCTTTCAAATACAAGCTTTCTGCTATTCATCATAGCACAGATTCGAGCGGATGGGAAGAAAAAAACTGTAAACCGACCTTGAATTTTCAGCGTCTGTCAGGCATAATAAGGAAAAGACAGTATGGGGGTAGAACGATGAGAGATTTGAACGAGTTCCCGCGCGTGAGACTGGGCGTGCTGCCGACGCGCATCCGCCGCATGGAACAGATCAGCCGCACACTCGGCGTAAACGTCTATATCAAGCGTGACGACCTGACAGGGATCGGTTTGGGGGGCAACAAGGTGCGCAAGCTGGAATTCCTGCTGGCCGACGCCCGCGCAAAGGGCGCAAAGGTCGTGTTCACAACCGGCGGCGCGCAGTCGAACCACGCTATGCTGACGGCGGCCTGTGCCAACAAGCTCGGCATGAAGCCGATCCTGCTGCTGAAAAAGCGCGGCGTCACCGCCTGCAAGGGCAACCGTTTTCTCGAGAGCCTGATGGACACCGAGGTGCATTACATCGACACCGACGACTACGGCGAGATCTACGCCGAGATGGATCGCATGGGACAGGCGCTCGGCTTACCCTATTATAAGATCCCCTGTGGGGGCTCGAACGCGCTGGGCTGTCTGGGCTACTACGCCTGTGCCGAGGAGATCTCACAGGTCGGCATCACCTTTGACCACATCATCTGTGCCACCGGCAGCGGCGGCACGCACGCGGGGCTGGCCCTCGGTGCCAAGCTTCTGCTGCCGCGCAGCAAGGTCACCGGCATGGCGGTGGACAGCGATCCCTTTGACGAGATCGTGCCGCGGCTGATGCGTCAGACCGCCGAACTGCTCGAGAGCGATATCCCCATCACAAGCGAGGACGTGCATCTGCGCAATATGTGCGGCCCCGGCTATGCAATCCCCTCGGAGGAGGGAAACGCCGCCGTGCGCCTGGTCGCGCAGAAGGAGGGCATCTTCCTCGATCCCGTCTATACCGGGAAGGCCTTCGCCGGACTGATCGAAATGGTGAAGGAGGGGGCTTTTGCCTCGGGAGAAAAGGTGCTCTTCGTCCACACCGGCGGCGCCGGCGGACTGTTCGCGCTGGAGGCGTAATTACGACATCAACAATATCTGAGCCCGGCTCGATGCGTACAAACCGCATCGAGCCGGGCTCAGACTGTGGACAAACTCTTGTGGCAAGGTATCGACACGCATGGGGAGATTGTGAAGAGGGGACGGTAATCCCCTCTTCACGTTCAATCTATGCAAAATGGGAACTTTTTCGGAAAGTTCCCATTTTGCGCTCAAGCTGTCGACACTTTGTCGACAGCTTGAGCCCGTCTCGATGCGTCTAAACAACATCGAGACGGGCTTTTTATGTTTCGCGTGTCATCCGCGGTACAGCGCGGGGGATTTCGGTTTGACAGGGGGCCATGCTAAGCTGTCAGCGAAAAGGGGGGATCCTATGACGATCGACGAGGCGATCGGCTGGGCGGATGCGCTGCGGCCGAATACCTTCTCGCGTGAGCATAAGCTGCGCTGGCTCTCCGAGCTCGACGGCCGTGTGGTGCGGGAACTGATAGAGACGCACGAGCGGGGGAGCGGTGAAACGCAGCTGGAATTTGTGCCGTATACGGCGGAAACTGCGGGCGATACCGTGCTGCTGGTGCCGCCGCCCTATGACGAGATGTATCTCGAGTGGCTGCGGGCGAATCTCGACCGGAGTTACGAGGAATTCGACAAGTTCAATAACTCCATTATGCTCTTCAACACGCTGTTTTCCGACTACCGCAATGAATACAACCGCACGCACCTGCCCAGGCGCGGCTTTATCCGCTTCTGGTGAGCGAAACGGGCAAGGGAGAGGAGGAAAACGTATGCACTATCCCACACTCCGGCATCTGGCTGTGACCCGCCTTATGACCGAGACCTTTCGGGGCTACCACCACGCCCTGAAGCTGCGCGACGGAGAATTCTATGAAACCAGAAACCTGTCGACGGAGGACTATCCGCTGCTGACCGTGCGCAAGGCCGCCTCAAAGCTGCCGATCGTGCAGCACGCGGCCCAGGGCATGATCGCCAAGGACGCGCTCGCCTGGGTGGACAACGGGACGCTCTGGTATAACGGGCAGCCGACTGCCGTCACCGCACTTTCACCCGGCGATAAGCAGCTCGTCGGCATGGGCGCGTATATTGTGATCTTCCCGGATAAGGTCTATTTTAACACCGCGGACGCTTCAGATCACGGCAGCCTGGAGGCACACTGGCGCTATACCGGGCCGGTGCGCTATACGATGTGCGATTCGACGGGAAAAGAATATGAGCACGTAACGGTGCAGGCGTTGGCCCCGGACGCGCCCGAGGGCGGGGAGCTGTGGCTCGATTCGGCAGGGCGGCAGCTCAAGCAGTACGACACCGTGACAGCTATGTGGATCACGGTACAGACAGTGTTCACCAAGCTCAGCTTTACGACACAGGGCCAGCTCAAACGCCTGTTTGGCGAGCACGATGGCGTCACGCTCGCCGGCGCGGCGCTCGAGGATCTGAACGGCAGCAAGGTGCTCTATGCGCTCGGCGGCGAAGAGGGGCGAGAGAACGATTGGCTGGTCGTCGTCGGCATCGCGGCAGAGACCGTGGAGAATCCCGAGGATACGATCACGATCGACCGTACGGTGCCGACGCTCGACTTTGTCTGTGAGTGCCGAAACCGCCTCTGGGGCTGCTATTACGGCAGTGACGGCGAGCGCAATCTCAACGAGCTGTACTGCTGTGCGCTCGGCGATTTTAAAAACTGGAATCAGTTTCTCGGGTTGTCGACCGACTCCTGGCGCGCCTCTGTCGGTTCGGACGGCGTTTGGACCGGCTGCATCAACTATCTCGGCAGCCCGACCTTTTTCAAGGAGGAGCGGATCCATACGATCACCCCCTCGCGCGAGGGGGCGCACCAGGTGGCGGAGCTTCCGGCGCGCGGCGTGCAGCAGGGCAGCAGCCGCAGTCTCGCCATTGTCGGCGAGACGCTCTATTACAAAGCGCGCAGCGAGGTCTGCGCCTATCAGGGCGGTTTTCCCGGCGGCGTTTCTGACGCACTCGGCGATGAACGCTACAGCGATGCGGTGGGCGGCGCGTTTGGCAGCAACTACTGGCTTTCGATGCGCTCTGCGCAGGGAGAATGGCAGCTCTTCTGCCTGGACACCGCGCGTGCACTGTGGATGCACGTAAACGACACGCATGTCCGTCAGTTTGAAGCGATCGACGACAGTCTGCTGGCCCTGATCGGCGACGAGCTCTGGGATCTCAACGGCGAGGCCGAGGGTGAGCGCGAGAGCGCACGCGAATGGCTGGCCGAGAGCGGGATCCTGTACTGTCAGTACCCCGACAGCAAGTATCTCTCGCGCTATAATCTGCGCCTGCGCGCCGAGAGCGGAGCCACGATCTGCATGGAGGTGGAGTATGACAGCTCCGGCGTCTGGGAGAGCGCCGGACGATTCACGCCAAGCGGCACCGGTACCGTGACGCTGCCCGTGCAGCCGCGGCGCTGCGACCACATGCGTTTGCGGCTGTCTGGCCGGGGCGACGTCAAGCTTTTCTCGGTCACGCGCATTCTGGAGAAGGGGAGTGACGTCTGATGGCGGGCTTTTCCGAGCTGCCGCCGGTGCTGCGCGGTAGCGAACGCATGCAGCTTGCCGAACTGCGGGAATATCTGGTGCGGCTGGTGCGCGGACTCGACCAGGTGGAGAGCGCCGCCGTGCGGCAGAGCACCGCGGCTGCCTGGTCCGGGCAGGAGGCTGCGGCGCGTGAGCGCGAGACGGTCGGGCAGATCCGCGATCAGGCCGTGGCGCTCAAGAGCCTGATCATCAAGACTGCCGACCACGTGACGGCCGAGTACGACCGCAGGATCGAGGAGCTGCACTCCCTTTTTGTGGCAGAATCGGAATTCGGCCAGTACAAAGAGACGATCCGCACCCAGATCGAGACTACGGCCAGGGGCATCGTGGAGAGCTATGACTACCGGGAAGAGATCGCGGCGGCGCAGGACGAACTTAACCTGCTTCGGCACTACACCACGGCCATCCGGGGAGAGATCCGCCGCGGGATGATCGAGGACCCGGAGCATCCGGGCATGCTTGTCACCGGGATCGCCATCAGCCAGAATCTGCAGTTCACCGGTGTGACACAGACCGGGGAGGACGGTTACACCTACTATGAGCTCGCAAGCGGACAGACCTTCGGACTGTATACCTCGACCGGCTGGCAGTTCTGGATCGACGGGGCCAAGAAGGGCTGGTTTTCCAGCCTGGACGGTATGCTGCACGTGGCGAACATCGTTGTCGAGCAGAGCCTGCAGCTCGGCACTGCCTGGCAGATGAGAAGCAGCGCGGAAGGGACAAGGCTGGAATTTGTGTATGTGGGGGAATGAGCTATGGCGGAGCTGAGCGTCTATCTGCATATCAACAGCTGGTGGGATACGACCGTCCATATCCCCTATGTGGTCGAGCTGGATCAGGCCACGGGACAGTCGAAGGTGAGCTTCGGCGCGGTTTATATGAACTATTCCGGCGCAGGGGGAGCGAGCACGAACGGCAGTGTCGGCATCACGGTGACACCGACGGACAACACCGGCGCCGCCGTCAGCTGCTCAATGAGCTGGTCCGGCACGACGAGCGCCGGCGGACAGAGCTACGGCGGCTTGCCGAACCCCTCGGTGCTTTACGTGCAGCACAGCTTGACCACAGGGGAGAAGAGCGTGCGCGTCTCGGCCACGGTACGCATCGGCGTGCATGCCGAGCCCTCCAACCCGAGCTGGTGGTACGAGCCTGCCGACAGCGCCGGTCAGGTGTCGCCCTCCGGCAGCTACGCGCCGCAGGGGCTGCGCATCCGCCCCGATGTGCTGACGGCCGGCGAGGCGACCACCCTGGATGTGAGCTACGGCACGGAGTACAGCTTTACGGCGATCTTTTCGGCCGATGGCACAGAGCTTGCCCGACACAGCTGGAGCGGCGCAAGCACCAGTGTCACCTGTCCGGCCAGCTGGTTTGAAGCCGCGGGCAAGACAACACCCGGCGATCTGGCGGTGGACGTCACCGTGACCGGCGCGCCGCAGGATCTCACCGGCAGCTTGACACTTCACCCCGGGGACGATATGGCGCCGCGCTGCGCGCCGCTGGAGGCAAGCCCCGTACAGCCGGAGACCGCCGCAGAATTTGGCGTGTTTATCACGGGGATCAGCTATGCGGCGGTCAGCCTTGAGGCGGCGGGGAAATACGGTGCGGCGGTTCAATCGGTGGCGCTCAGCGCTGGAGAGCGGAGCGAGCCGATGGCGTTTGACGTTCAGAGCAGGCGCTACAGAGCGCTGATTGGCCCGCTGACGCAGAATGAGACATTGACGGCCACCGTGACAGACAGCCGCGGACTGACAAGCAGCGTCTCTCTTTTGATCCCGGTGCAGAGCTACGGAACGCCAAGCCTGACGGTCACGGAACTGTACCGCTGCGACGAGCTCGGCGCGGAGACAAACGGAGGCGCTTATATCCGCATCCGCGCGAGAGCTTCGATCACAGCGCTCGAGGGCAACCGCGTCGAGCGCTTTACGGCCGACTGCGGCGGCGCAAGCGCCGCGCTGCGCTCGGGCGAACTCTCCGACGCGATCTGCGGACCGCTCGAGAGCGATCGGAGTTATGTACTGACGGTGACACTGCAGGACGCTGTCAGCGCACCGATCGAGCGCCAGTTTCTGGTCGAGAGCGCGCAGCGAGATCTTGTGCTGGTTCACGGCGGCGACGGGGCCCATCTCGGAGTCGGCAAAGCGCCGGAGCGGCGGGAGGGCAGCACGATCGAGCTGCCGAGCGGCGGTAAACTGGTGATACACGCGCTGCAGCTCGGCGACGGAAGCTTCGTGCTGGCCCCGGCGCTGTACGGAGAGAGCCTGCCCGGGGCACCGGAGGAAGGACAGCTGTTTGTGCAGCTCACAGAGGATGGCGCGCGGCTGCGGCTGTACGCCGACGGAACATGGAGGTAGTATGGAAATTACGACAAGCAAGGCATCGCCGCACAGGGAATCGAAGCGGCCGCAGTACGCCGGAACTTACGAGGATCGGCTGAAGGCTGTCTATGATAAGATCGACAGCCGCGGGCCCTTCCGCTATGACGCGGACAAGGATCCGCTCTACAATCTTGCCAAGGACCGCTATACACGGCTCGGCAAGCTCGCCATGCGGGACACGATGGGCAAGGCTGCCGCCCTGACGGGCGGTTATGCCTCGAGCTACGGCCAGCAGGTGGGGCAGCACGCCTATGATGCGCAGCTTCAGAATCTTGACGCGGTGGTGCCGGAGCTCTATCAGCTCGCCTACAACGCCTATCGCAGCGAGGGCAGCGCGCTCGGCGAGCAGGCCGCTTCTCTCGCAAGCCGACAGAAGGAAGAATACAGCCGCTATCGCGATGAGCTGGACGATTACCGCGAGGGCAAGGCCCTGCAGCGCGCGCTCGCCCAGGAGCGCTATGAGCGCGAGCAGGCGGCCGCACAGCAGGCCTACCAGCGCCAGAAGGATGCGCTGAGCGCGCAGCAGAAGAATTATTCCAATCTTACGGCGGTCATCAAGGCCTCGGGCTATGCGCCGACCGACGACGAGCTGACGTCCTCGGGCATGACGCGCGCAGCGGCGGATGCGCTGCGTCAGGAGTATCTGCGCTCGAAGAACCTGCTGCCCGAGCAGATCGCCGCCGCGGCCGCCAAGGCGAGCGGTAGCAGCAAATCCGGCAGCAGCAGCAGGGGCTCGGGCAGCTCGGTCAAGACCGCGATCGGCAAAGTGCTGCCCTTTTCGACGACAAAGCTGGACCGCGGAAGCACGGCGAAGCGGAAAATGGAACTTAACTGACGAAAGCGGAGGAAAACAGGATGGAAGCACCGAATCGAATGATGGAGATCAAGGCGGCGATCGTTGCGGCGCTGGCGGCGGGGACGGCACTGTTCGGCTCGCTCGGCTGGGCCGTACTGATCTGGGCGGCCTGCCTGCTGCTCGACTATCTGACAGGTACCTGGGCCGCCATGGCGGCCGGAGAGTGGTCGAGCGCCGTGGCCCGCAAGGGACTCTGGCATAAGCTCGGCGAGGTCGTGGCTGTGCTGGTCGCGACGCTGTGCGATCTCGCGCTGGGCGTACTGGCCGAGGGGCTGCATATCGCTCTGCCGCAGTTCTCTGCCGTGCTGCCGATCGTGCTGCTGTGGTATACCTTTACCGAGCTGGGGTCGATCGCCGAGAACGCGGCGGCGCTCGGCGCGCCGCTGCCGAAGTGGCTGATAGCTGTGATCGCCAAATGCCGCAGCGCGGCCGACGAGCCCCTGCTGATGGAGGAAGAGGAGAAGGAGACTAACAAGTAGTCCATAACTTTGCCTCCACGTCCGCCAGCGGCGGACGTAAGCGGGCAATAGCCCGCAGCTGACGCACAACGCGCGTCAGCTGGAGACGACGTTGCAACGGTATCCCCAAAAAACACAGATTATTCTGTGTTTTTCATGCGAAACAGCGTTTCGCATGCGCGCATTTCATGCGCGCGGGGATTTAGTTATAAAAGGCGCACAGACTCACTGCCGTCTGGCGGTGGGGAAGTGCGCCTTTGAGCATAAAAACATGAAGATGCACTTGATATCAGTAGCATTTGTTGTCTTGTATGATGCCGACTGTATAATGAGAGGGAATATATGATTTTCTTGCATTATAGTAAATGCGTGATAGAATAACAGGAGAATGATATGCTCAGTAAACACTACATAAACTGGGTTTCGATCGAAGATTCGCACCGCTGCAAAAGCTGTGCGGAAAAGCATGGCCAAATATATGATATAAACGAAATACCAAATCCCAAGCCACCATTGCATGAAAAATGCAGGTGCACGATTACCGCAATGAAAGCCATTCTTGCTGGGAAAGCTACATCTCTTGGAAAAAACGGAGCAGATTGGTGGGTTTTGAAGTACCATCAATTGCCTCCGTATTACATTACGAGAGAAGAGGCAACGACTTTTGGCTGGAGACCAAAACGAGGAAATTTGCAAACTGTTGCACAGGGGAAAATGCTCACACGGGGAGAGTATTATAATGACGATGGTCACCTGCCAATATCTGAGGGAAGGAAATGGTTTGAGGCGGATATCAATTACAACGGAGGCTTTCGAAATGAGCAGCGTATTGTGTATTCAAACGATGGTCTGTGTTTTGTAACATACGATCATTATCATTCATTTATCGAAGTAATTCCGGAGGACAAATCGAAATGAACAAAAACAAATGGCACTATATTCCTGAGGGGACAGTATCTATCGATTTTTCTGATTGCAGATATGCTGATGAGATCCACCAAAAACTGAAACAAAGCTTTGGCTTTCCAGACTATTATGGAAAAAACTGGAGTGCTTTTTGGGATTGCTTAAGTGATTTCGCAATCAGCGAAGATGTCAACCGAGAGATCATTATTTCCGGCCTTGACAAACTCCATGCAGATATGAAAGACTACACGAGAACAATGGTGGAGGTTATGCTTCGCGCGGAAACATTGTTTCCGATGATTCATTTTGTGTTTACAGATAACCGAATTTCCGATCAGGAGACAAAAGAATAAATATGACGAAGGCCGCGCCCAACGGGCGCGGCCGCGGCTTTTTTTCAGTGCTTTTGCAGATTATACCGTTCCGCTGATCTTCAGCACGCTCACGCCCGGTGTGGTGGTCCAGACCCCGGTGGCGGGGTCCTGCACATACTGCGCGGCGGGGATCGTCAGCTGTCCGGCGAGTGTCGAAAAGAGACCGGTGGAGGCATTGTAGCTGTAGTTGACGTTCACGGTCCAGGGCGTGCCATTGTAGGTGACGGCGAGATCGCTGAGGATCGGATCAAAGGTGTCGGTGAGGACGAGCGCAGGGTCGGAGACCTCGGTGTTGCCCGTGTTTTGCAGGATGAAGGTGTAGGTCAGCTCGCTCGAGCCCGTGACGGTCTCGGGGCTCATGGCCTTGGCGATCGAGAGCGCGGGCACGGTGCCGGCCGTGACTGTGGCCGAGGCTGTCAGCGGGGCAGACAGCGTGCCGCCCGTGACCGTGGCGGTGTTGGTCAGCGTGCTGCCGGCGGCAAGCGGGGCCAGAGCGTTGACCTGCGCCTGATAGACGACGGTCACGCTGCCGCCCGCCGGGACGCTGAGCCCGGTGACGGTCAGCGGCGGCCCGGCCGTGACGGTCGGTGCGCTCTGCGCTACACCGTTCTGGTAGTAGAGCAGCGAATCGGGGACATAGCTCAGCGGCGTGAGTGTCTGGGCGTCGAGCGTGTAGGCCGCAAGATCGTCGGTGAGCGTCAGCCCGGTCATGGCGACGGTGCCGGAATTGACAAGCGTGACAATATAGCTCAGCTTCTCACCGGCCGTGTAGCCGCTGCCGACCGCGGTCTTGGCGATCGCAAGCACGTCGACGAGATTGCCGGTGACAATATTTGAACGCAGAGAGCCGCCTGGGTAGCTCAGCGACGCCTGGTTGGTGAAGGAAGGCAAGAAAAAAACCCCTTTCAAGGACTTTCTGCGGGATGGACCCGCAGTACAGTCTATGAAAGGGGAATAATGAGCGTGCTTAATTTACACGTTGGAAGCGATGACGACTTCGCCATGTGCCTCGGGGATATCGCGGATGATCTCGCCGACCTGCGGGACGGTGATGCGTCCGGACAGGGGATTCTTGATCGAGAGGATCGGCGCGGTCAGGGTGGCCTCAACCTCCGAGCGCTCAAAGGCGAGATCGGCGTCGACCATCTCGCAGTCGATCAGCTTGAGATTTTTGCAGTAGCAGAAGGGCTGTGTGCCGCGGATGCGGCAGCCGATCAGCGTGAGATCCTCGGAATACCAGGCGAGGTATTCGCCGTTGATCTCGCTGTCGCGCACGGTGATGTGCTTACCGTGCCAGAAGGCGTCCTTGGTGTCAAAATGGCAGTTGACAAATTCGGCGTCCTCAATGTACTGGAACGAGTATTTGCCGGTGAAACGCACGTTTTCAAAGCGCAGATGGCTCGAGCGCAGCATGAAGTATTCGCTCTCGGCTGTCGTATCGCGCATCACGATACCGCGCGTCGACCAGCCAAACTCGCTCGAGACAATGTCGCAGCCCTGCACGGTCACCACGCCGCACTCGCGCAGAGCCTTGATGCCGTGCAGCCTGGAATTTTCGATCGTCACACCCTCGCAGTACCAGATCGCAGCGCGGCAGTTTTTCGTCATCTCGCAGTTGCGCAGCGTCAGGCCGGTGTCGTGCCAGCAGGGATAGCGCAGGTTGAACGTACAGTTCTCCGCAGTCACGGCAGCGCACTCCTTGAGCGCACTCTCGCCGTCGGCCGGGCCGTCAAAGCAGACGTGATCAAGACGCAGACTGCGGCTGCCGTACAGCGCGCGCTCGGCGTCGAAGCATTGATTTTGAATTTCCATGGTCGTGTTCTCCTTTTCAGTCGCTGTATTATACAGCATGACAGCCGGAAATGGAACAAGTGAAATTGTAAATATTATTTTACAGACAGCGGAGGGATGCCCTTTGACCGACGCCAAATGTGTGAAAAGCCGCATTTCAAACTGTACAAAGCAAAAACTCTGTGATAAAATAAATCGAGCGTGTCTTTCGGATGCGCGCGAGACTGAAAAAAGAGGTGTTATCCCTTGCAGGAACCGACCCTCGTCATTCTGGCTGCCGGGATGGGCAGCCGTTTTGGCGGATTGAAACAGATCACAGCCGTGGACGAGCATGACCACGCGATCATCGACTATTCCCTCTATGACGCCTACCGCGCCGGCTTTCGGAAGGTCGCTTTTATCATCAAGCACGAGATCGAAGAGGATTTCAAGGCCCGCGTCGGCCGCCGGATGGAAAAGTATTTTGACGTCAAATACGTCTATCAGCAGCTCGATCGGCTGCCCGAAGGATATACGGTCCCCGAGGGGCGCGTAAAGCCATGGGGCACGGGCCACGCGGTGCTGTGCTGCAAGGGTGTCGTCGACGGCCCCTTTGCCGTGATCAATTCGGACGACTATTACGGCGTGACGGCATACACGGCCCTCTATAACTATCTGAAAGAGCCGCACGCAAAGCACGAGCACGCGATGGTCGCCTATGAGCTGCAGAAGACCGTGACCGAGAACGGCTCGGTGGCCCGCGGCGTCTGCCAGGTCGAGGACGGCTGTCTCACCGACGTGGTGGAGCACACCCGCATCGAAAAGCGCCCGGACGGCATCGCCTATACCGAGGACGGGGGAGAGAGCTGGGTCACACTGCCGGATGATACGCCGGTCAGCATGAACTGTTGGGGCTTTGGCGTCGAGATGCTTGACGAGCTTGAAGCGCGCTTTTCTCCCTGGCTCGACAGGAATCTGCCGGTCAATCCCCTGAAGGCGGAGTATTTCCTGCCCTTTGTGGCGAACGAGCTGATTCAGGAGGGGCTTGGCAAGGTCCGCGTGCTCAACTGCCGCGAGACCTGGCACGGCATCACCTACAAGGAGGACATGGCCGACGTTGTGGCCTTTTTAAAGCGTCTGCACGAGGACGGGACCTACCCGGATACCTTGTTGGATTAACCAGTATTATATTAACAGGAGGATAATCCCATGAATGTATTAGTCACCGGCGGCGCCGGCTATATCGGTAGCCATACCTGCGTGGAGCTGCTCAACCAGGGCATGGGTGTGGTCGTGATCGACAATCTCGTCAACTCCAGCGCCAAGGCCATCGAGCGCGTAGAGCAGATCACCGGCAAGCACGTCGACTTCTACCAGGAGGACGTGCGCAACCGCGCGGCGCTCGACCGCATCTTTGAAAAGCACGACATCGACTGTGCGATCCATTTCGCCGGACTGAAGGCCGTGGGCGAGAGCGTTGCCATGCCGCTCGAGTACTACGACAACAACCTCTACTCGACGATCCGCCTCTGCGAGGCCATGCGTGACCACGGCGTGCACAACATCGTCTTCTCTTCCTCGGCGACGGTCTACTCCGGGGACAACGAGGTGCCGCTGAAGGAGACCTCGAAAACCGGCAACTGCACGAACCCCTACGGCTGGACCAAGTACATGTCCGAGCAGATCCTGCGCGACACGGCCAAGGCTGTGGACGATTTCTCGGTAGCCCTGCTGCGCTACTTCAACCCCATCGGTGCGCACGCCTCCGGCCTGATCGGCGAGGATCCGCGCGGTATCCCGAACAACCTGATGCCCTTTATCGCCCAGGTGGCCGTCGGCCGCCGGGACCATCTGAACGTCTTCGGTGACGACTATGACACCCCTGACGGCACAGGCGTGCGCGACTATATCCATGTTGTCGACCTGGCCAAGGGCCATGTGGCCGCCATCCAGTATATGCTCCATCACCGCGGCGAGAGCGTCTTCAACCTCGGCACCGGCAAGGGCTATTCCGTGCTCGACATGGTCAAGGCCTTCGAGAAGGTCACGGGTGTGAAGATCCCCTATGAGATCGTCGCGCGCCGCCCCGGCGACCTCGCCACCGTGTACTCAAGTCCCGACAAGTCGGCCGAGCTGCTCGGCTGGAAGGCCCAGTACGATCTCGAAGATATGTGCCGCGACACCTGGGCCTGGCAGAGCAAAAACCCGATGGGCTATAACGACCAGACCTGATAGCAATTACACAACAAAAAAGCTGCCTTTTCAGGCAGCTTTTTTGTTGTGTAATGCAGGGATTATCCCAAGACGCCGGAGGACGCCAGGATCGAGTAAAGCGAGCCGATCAGCTTGGCGGAGACAGTCGTGAGTTCGCTCTGCAGCTCGTTCATCTGTTCATCGGACAGATTCTGAACGTCGAGCGCGGCGGAGAGATCGCCGATCGGGCCGGCCGACAGCTCACGCTCGGAAATGCTGACGGTTGCGCCAAAGGTAAACTCGATCTCGTCCTGATGGAACTCAATCAGCAGGCGGGAACTGGAGGGATCAAAGCTGACATGGATCGTTGCATCTTCAACGATCATTTCAAAATCAAAGGTATCGCCCATGGTGAGCGTAAAGGCAACGGCCTTGGTATAGCTGCCGTCATCATTCTGGATATTCATGTCGCCTTTGATGATGATTTCGGAGCCGATGTTGGCTTCAAAATTCACATAGGCGGCGGGGGCATCCGCGGCCGTGCCGTTGGCGACCGGCAGGAAATTGACTACACCGCTGATGGCCGTGTCGCTGATATCGAAGGAGCCGTTGATCTCGAC
>ODAI014565769.1_pt1 | contig 35637 bp, 28 predicted proteins | sample 1539321 | NCBI WGS metagenome assembly ODAI01 (sample SAMN02144231, study PRJEB22623) | gut metagenome | biome: sheep rumen | host: Ovis aries | place: New Zealand
ATGGGTCGTCAACGCCTCCGCCGACGCCACCGTGCAGGTGATTGACATGATGGGTCGCGTGGTTCTTAGTACAGACGTTGCGCGCAACGTCTCTACAAAGGGAATGGCACCCGGTGTCTATGTGATGCGTTTGATCGACGGAAAGGATGTGAAGACGCAGAAGATCGTCGTCGATTGATGGTCGGGTCTGTAGGGCTGTCGTATTACGGCAGCCGCCATATTGGCAACCCAAACAGCGGCTGCCACAATGTGACAGCCCTACAGGCCTCGCCCTGAAAGGGCGTAACATACCCTAACCGTAGGTCACCGACCTACGGCAACAAACAGAAACAGTAACAAACCAACAAACAATAAAATGAAAAAACTGACACTAACAATCGCAATCCTCATTAGCATGGCCGCAGGTGCCGTGGCACAGCCTTCGGGCGGCGGCCTGTTCCAACGCGGCGACGAATCCAACGAAACAAGCGGCTTCCGCAGCAATGGCGGACCCATGCTACCAGCCCAACACGGCTTCACTGACGACCAAAACGCCGACGAAAGCCCCTTGGTAGGCGGAATGGGCCTGCTGTTCGCCCTCGGAGTGGCCTATCTTGTCAGAAAAAGAGATACGGAGGACTGACCATGAACAAAAAGACCTTACTATTCTTAATGGTGTTGGCCTTGGGCGCGCCTTGGGCGGCTTGGGGACAACAGGCATTGACCGTCAATGACGGGACCAAAACGAATACAATCATACCAATTTATGGCTATAATGCCAAGAATTACAATGTACAAAGCCAATTCATCATCCCTGCCAGCGCATTGACTGATTTGGTAGGAATGGAAATTTCAAAAATCACTTTCCATACCGCTTCCTATTATCCATCAGTGACATGGCCGGATGCAGAGTTCAAAGTCTATCTCCTCTCGACCGATAAGGAAAGCTTTTCATTCAACGATTACGTTAACTGGGAATCGTTGTCGAACATGGTGGTGTATAACGGTGTTTTGTCTGTGAACAACAACGAGATGGACATCACGCTGACTTCACCTTATACTTATACGGGCAATAATCTGTTGGTGGCTTTCGAGGAAACGACGTTGGCTTCTTCGTCAAGCAGTGTAAGTTGGTTAGGAATCCAAACGAGTAATAATGCTGCGGTTTATCGCTTTGATTATAGTGGAAGCAGTTATTACATGCAGGAGCAATTCCTCCCCAAAATGACCTTCACCTATACAGACGGCTTCGTGTGCCCGATGCCCTACGGGATAAGCTGCACCGAAACCACCCTCACCTCAGCCACCCTCACTTGGACTGCCGGCGGCGAGGAAACCGAATGGCAATTGGTGTATTCCACCAATCCCGACTTCGACCCCGATGCGGCCACACCCATTGCGGTGACGCAACCCACCTACACCCTTGGCATTGAACCCGACGTGACCTATTACGCCTACGTCCGTGCCAAGTGCGATGCCAGTCATTATAGCGACTGGAGCGGGCCGCGCAGCTTCGGCAGCGTGTTTGCTGCGCCCCACGACTTCTATCCAACCAACGTGACCGCCAACACGGCCACAGTCACCTGGACCAATGGCGACGACGAAACCTCATGGCAAATCGTGACCTCAACCACGCCCGACTTCAACCCCGACAACGCCTCGCCGACCAACGTGACCGAGAAACCCTTCACCCTGACCAACCTCACCGCCGAGCAGACCTATTACGCCTACATCCGCGCCACGTCGGGCAACTACCACAGCGCATGGAGCAACGTTTGCTGCTTCACACCGACTAACGCCCGAAGCCTGACCGTGGGCGAGGGCGGCACCCGTGGCGACGTGCCCGTGCCGTTGGCCTATGCCAACCTCGGCAACACCAAGAGCGAGTTCATCATCCCCGCCGAGCGATTGACGGCGATGAAATACGGCACCATCACCCGCCTCACCTTCTACTGCGACGCACAAACGTGGATGGGCGCGGGCATCTGGGTCTATGTGGGCGAAACCGACCAAACCTCGCTCAACGCCGACAACCTGATTCCGGCCAGCGACATGACTTACGTCCACTACGGGAAAATGATCGTCGCCGACCAGCAGATGGTGGTCACGTTCAACAGAACGACGCACCAGTACATGGGCGGCAACTTGGTGGTTTACTTCGAGCAATACAACGCAGGCGAAGCCAGCACAGGCCGCTGGTATGGCGTGCCTTCCGACAACCAAGCGATGTACTACGACGGCACCTCGAACCAATTTGTAGGTTTCATGCCCAAGACCACCATCAGCTACTTTGCCGGCTCATGCGCAGAGCCTGAATATTTGACTACAGAAAATGTCACCACCAACTCGGCCAACGTGGTTTGGACGGCTGGCGGCAGCGAAACCTCGTGGCTGCTGCAATACCGCGAAGCCAACGGCGAGTGGAGCGAGGCCGTTACGGTCAACGAAACGCCTTCCCATGTACTTAGCGGATTGACGGCTTCCACCACCTACGAAGTGAGGGTGAAAGCCGCCTGCTACGACGACCTCCATAGCGACTGGACGGACGTTTACAGCTTCACCACTTGCGGCTCAGCGACCATCACCGCCGAAAACCCGTTTACGGAAGACTTCGACGGCGTGGAAGGCCAAATGCCCGATTGCTGGTCGGTGGCCAAAAGCAGTGAGAGCAACGTGGTGCGGATTAACGAAGATTGGCAATATGGGGGCGGGGAGCCAACCATCTTGAAATACCTGAATTTCCATGTGTATGAATCGGATCATGCCACTACTGCCTACGCCGTTCTGCCCGAAATCACCAACATCAGCCAAACGCAGATGAAATTCAATGCCAGCGGCAACGCTTTCGCCGTCGGCGTGATGGAAAACGGTGTCTTCCATGAGGTGAAGGCTTTCGATGCCATGGAAAACACAGCTCCCTGCGTGGTTTATTTCGACCAATACACGGGCAACGGCACCAACATCGCCATTGGCCTCAATACGAGCGATTATGCCGAGTTGAATGTCGATGACGTGGAAGTGTCGCTGCTGCCCTCGTGTTTCGTGCCTTCCAGTTTGGAAGTGGTGGAGGCCGAAGAAAACGCCCTGACGCTGCAATGGTCGGCCTACGGCGACGAAACCGCTTGGCAGATGCAATACACCAACAACGGCACCGACTGGACCATGGTGGAGGTCAGCCAAACCGAGCTTGTCCAAGGGCAATACCGCCTGCAAGGTCTCTCGGCAAGCACGAACTACCAAGTCCGTTTGCGCGCCTCGTGCGGTGGCAACGACTTCAGCGACTGGACGCAGCCGATTGCGACCCAAACCTTGTGCGGGCTTTACACAGATGCATCCTATTTGGAGAACTTCGACGAAATCGTTTCCGAGCAATGGCAAGACGAAGAGCCCAACCTGCCTCTGTGCTGGCAATGGATCAATGCGTCGACGCACGAAAGCAACAAGCTTTTCCCGACCGTGTTTACCGTGAATCAATATGATAGCCAATACCAGTCGCCTTACAGCCTTTTGAAATTCCAAGTCAATGGCGACGTCAACAACTATGGCGAGGAAACCGTTTACGACCAATACGCCATCCTGCCCGAAATCGCCGACTTGGGGTCGAAGCAAATCAAGTTCTCGGCCCGTGCGGGCGAGTGGGGCTATCCGGTCAGTTTCGTCGTCGGCCTGATAACCGACCCGACCGATGCCACCACTTTCGCGCCCATACGCACCATGCAAACCTCAGACATCGTGTATCACGACTTTACGGTCTATTTCGAGGAGAACCATTCGGGATATATCGCCTTCAAGTTGCCGGCAGTGGCCGAAACCCTCACCGTGCTTTACATTGAGGACATTGCCGTCACGCCCGCACCCGATTGCAAGATGCTGTTTGATTTCGCCTTGGTCGGGAACTCGATAACCGACGAATCCGCGACTTTGGATTGGACCCCCAACGGACACGAGACCCAATGGCAAATCCAATACCGCACCGACCGCGAAGATTGGACCACCGTGATTGCCGAGCAACACCCCTTCACGCTCACGGGCTTGGAGGGCAACAATTACTACCATGTGCGAGTACGCGCCCGCTGCGGCGAAGACCAATACGGCGAGTGGTCGGATATGCTCAGCTTCAACACCGATTGTCCAGAGTATCAGCCCATTCCGTACTATGAAGGCTTCGAGACTTGGACAGGCGACGAACTTGATGCACATGGCGACATGCTTCCATGCTGGTCGAAGTTGAGCACCTATACCGATGATTATGGCGGCACAGGTCCCTACGTTTTCTTGCTTGGAGGACACACTGGAGAGGGAGAATTGACCTTTGAAATGAGGCCCTCAAATGCCTGTCAGATGGCCATCTTGCCTGCCATCCAAAACCTGAAAGACATGCAAATCAGCTTCTATGCAAAAGGCCTGGAAGGCAGCAATTATGTGGGCTATTTCTATTCCGACTTCGAAGTGGGCGTGATGACCGACCCAAACGATGCCTCAACCTACCAATTCATACAAAGCATCCATCCCGACGACGCCAATTACACGAAATACACGATTCCATTCAATACTTACACGGGCAATGGCAACTACATCGTCTTCAGGATGGTTGGCAATCCTTCCTTGAGAAGCCGTGCATATATTGACGACATTGTGGTCAGCGAAATCGTCAACTACACCAACGTTTTCACCTGCGAGAGCTACGACGGCGGCTATTGGAACGACCCAAGCTATTGGTCGGCGGCAACATTGCCCACGATGGACGACAACGTCACCATCAAAGGCAAGGCCATCATCCCAAGTGACTATGTGGCGGAGGCCAACATCGTTGAGTTTGGCGAAAATGGTTCGCTCCATGTCGAGAACAACGGCCAGCTGAAGCACAACAACATTGGAGTGGAGGCCACCTTCGCGAAAGCCATTGAAGGCTATGGCGAATCGGTTCGTGGCGGATATTACCTCATTTCGTCGCCGATGGTGGGCAGCCTCGATGCCAAGACCAACCAATATTTCGGCACGGGCGACGTGCTCGGCCTGCTTGATGGCGAATACGACCTTTACCGCTTCAGCCAGTCCTACGACGAGGAATGGCGCAACTACAAGAAGGACCTCTTCACCATCGACATGAAGACGGGCTACCTCTACGCCAACCGCGACGGCGTCACCCTGACCTATTCCGGCACGTTGCAGCCCAGCGGCAACGAAGTGGAAGTGACGCTTGAAAACGAAAGCACGGCCACTTTCGACGGCTACAACCTGATTGGCAATCCGTTCCCATGCGATGCCTACCTTGCCGACGGACGGAGCTTCTACAGGCTCAATCCGGCGGGGACGAACCTGATGGAGGCCGAGGGATCCATTGCGCCATGCGAAGGCGTCTTTGTGCAATCCACGGCGCCGGGACAGACCGTTGCATTCACCAGAAACCAGCCTCGCAGCGAAGGCTCGATGGCGTTCACGCTGAGGAAGAGACAAACAGTTAGAGCCGGTGCTTCGACGGGCTCAGCGACCTCAACCTCAGCGACCTTGGATCGCGTCCGCATCCGCTTCGGAGAAGGCGACAACCTTGGCAAGCTCACGCTCATGGCCTCGTCCGACATGCTCTCAATCCCGCAAAACGGAACGGATTATGCCGTTGTCTTCAGCCAGCCCGTGGGCGAGCTGCCGCTCAACTTCGAGGCATCGGAAAACGGCACCTACACCCTCAGCTTCGAAAACGCCACCGAAGGCCTCGTCTATTGCCACCTCATCGACAACCTCACTGGTGCCGATGTCGACCTCTTGACCCCGGCAGGCTTCCCCCTTTACAAAGGGGGTCAGGGGGATTCAAACGCACCCCGACAGGCAGAATACACCTTCACCGCCAAGAAGAGCGACTATGCCAGCCGCTTCCGCGTGGTGTTTGCTTCCGTTTGCGAGGACGCAGACGGCGACAGCGCGAGCAAATTCGCCTTCTACAACGGCAGCGCATGGGTCATCAATGCCTCAGCCGATGCCATCGTGCAGGTGATTGACATGATGGGTCGCGTGGTGGTTTCAACCGACGTTGCGCACAACGTCTCTACAAAGGGCATAGCCCCTGGCGTGTATGTGATGCGCCTCATCGATGGCAACGACGTGAAGACGCAGAAGATCATCGTCGATTAATTCCGGCATCCGCCGGTTTTCCCGAGCCGGCAGCCTTAGACTGCCGGCTGTTTTTGTTGTAATCCACTGAAACACAATAAAACGATCCTAACGCCGTTATTTTTCTTGCACGAAAAAAACCATGCAATGAAAAATAATCACTATCTTTGCCGATTAATAAAAACTTACCCTTATGAATCTCGATAACGAAAAATTTGTTGGAGAAGGCCTGACTTACGACGACGTTCTCCTTGTGCCTTCTTATAGCAACGTGCTGCCGCGCGAAACGAGCCTGAAAACCAAGTTCTCGCGCAACATCGATTTGAACATCCCCGTGGTTTCCGCTGGCATGGACACCGTCACCGAGTCGCGCATGGCCATTGCCATCGCGCAAGAAGGCGGCATCGGCGTGCTCCACAAGAACATGACCATTGGCAAGCAGGCCGCCGAGGTGCGCAAGGTGAAACGCGCCGAAAACGGCATGATCAGCAACCCCGTCACCATCCATGTGGATGCCACGGTGAAAGATGCCCTCGACCTGATGAGCGAATACCACATCGGAGGCATACCTGTGGTGGACAGCAACAACATCTTGGTCGGCATCGTCACCAACCGCGACCTTCGCTTCGAGCGTGGCCTCGACCGTCCCATCGCCGAGGTGATGACAGGTGAAGGCCTCATCACCACGACGGAGGTCTCTTTCGAGAAAGCCGCCGACATCCTGCAAGAACACAAAATCGAGAAACTGCCCGTGGTCGATAAGGACAACCACCTCGTGGGCCTCATCACTTATAAGGACATCATCAAGGTGAAGGCGCGTCCCAACGCCTGCAAGGACTCGAGCGGAAGACTGCGCGTGGCCGCCGCCGTGGGCATCGCCGCCAACACCCTTGAACGCGCCGCCGCATTGGTCGACGCTGGAGTGGATGCCCTCGTGGTCGACACGGCCCACGGCCATTCGCAAGGCGTGATCGACATGGTGCGCAACCTGAAGAACAATTATCCCGAAATCGACATCGTGGCAGGCAACATCGCCACTGCCGAGGCTGCCACAGCCTTGGCCGAAGCAGGTGCCGATGCCATCAAGGTGGGCATCGGTCCCGGCTCCATCTGCACCACGCGCGTGGTGGCGGGCATCGGCGTGCCGCAACTCACCGCCGTCATGGATGTTTGCAAGGCCTTGGAAGGCACCGGCATCCCCGTCATCGCCGATGGTGGCATACGCTACACAGGCGACATCGTGAAGGCCTTGGCCGCAGGAGCGTCGTCCATCATGGCAGGGTCGCTCTTCGCCGGCGTGGATGAGTCGCCAGGCGACACCATTATCTACGACGGGCGTAAGTTCAAGACTTACAGGGGAATGGGTTCGCTCGAAGCCATGCAACAAGGCTCGAAGGATCGCTATTTCCAAGACAACGTGGAAGACGCGAAGAAACTCGTCCCCGAAGGCATCGCGGGTCGCGTCCCCTACAAAGGCACGCTCTCCGAGGTGGTATACCAAATGGTGGGCGGACTGCGCTCGGGCATGGGCTACACAGGATCGCGCACCATCGACGACCTGAAGAAAGCCAAGTTCATCCGCATCACCAACTCTGGAATCCTCGAAAGCCACCCGCACGACGTGACCATCACGCAAGAAGCCCCGAACTATAGCAAACGCAGTTAAACATGAAAGCATCCATTACTTTTCCCGAACTGCAAAACATCCTTTTGGAGAAAACCAACCAAGCCTTGTCATTCGCTTTCGTCGATGGGCGCACTGTCAGGGTGAGCTATCCGATCAACCTCGGCTTCATCAAAAAGGACATTTCGGCCAATCTTGTCATCAAAGAACTGATTGGCAGCGACTTGCTTGTGCAACTCTCAGCCGGACTTGGCACCGACACGCTTCTCACCACCGCGCTCAACCTGCTGAAAGGCAAGATTCCGCACGGCTTGTTGGAACAACGTCCCGACAGCCACTTGCTGCTGCATCTGGGACAGATCCCGCAGGTGAAGTCGGTGTTCGACAAGGTCGATGTACGCGACCTCCACGTCCTCAACGAAGGCCTCGAAGTGGAAGGCGCATTGAAAATGTAACGAAAGAACAAAAAAGAAAAAGAATAATAAAAATGAAAAAAAGCAATTTATTGAAAACCATTGCATTGGCATCGCTTTTGGTGCCGACCATGCTTTTGAACGCCCAGTCGAAACTCGACAAGGAAGTGCTGATGACCATCGGCAACGAGAAAATCACCGTGAAGGAGTTCACCGACGTCTATTACAAGAACAACCTGAAGAGCGAGGTCATCGAGAAAAAGTCTGTCGATGACTACCTCGACCTGTTCGTCAATTTCCGTATGAAGGTGATGGAGGCCGAAGCGCAAAAACTCGACACCTCGGCGAAGTTCCACAAAGAGCTGGCCGGCTACCGCAAGCAGTTGGCCAAGCCGTTCATGAGCAGCGACGACATCTCCGACGAATTGCTTCAAGAGGCTTATGAACGCTCGTTGAAAGACATTCGCGCTTCGCATATCCTCATCAGATGCGACAAGCACGCCTTGCCTTCAGACACGCTGAAGGCCTACAACAAGGCCATCGAAGTCAGAAACAAAGCCATCAAAGGCCAGGACTTTGGCGACTTGGCCGTGCGCTATTCCGACGACCCTTCGGCAAAAGACTCGCCAGCCACACAAGACATGCCCGCCCGCAAGGGCAATCGCGGCGATTTGGGCTATTTCACCGTGTTCAACATGGTGTATCCTTTCGAGACAGGTGCCTACAACACCAAGGAAGGCGAAATCTCCATGCCCGTGCGCAGCGACTTCGGATACCATGTCATCAAGGTGCAAAGCGTGACCGAAGCCATGGGTACCGTTCAAGCCGCGCACATCTTCCTGCAATTACCCTTCGATGCCTCGGAAGAAGACGTGGCAGCCACTAAGCAGAAAGCCAACAATATCTACGACGAACTGATGGCCCAAAACGGCAAAAACTGGAACGAAGCCGTCACACAATATTCCGACGACCGTGGCACCGTGTCGCGTGGCGGTGCGTTGAGCAGCTTCACTGTGAGCCGTATCGTACCAGAGTTTATAGAAGTGTGCAAGTCGTTGAAAGAAAATGAAATAGCGAAGCCCGTGCGCACCATGTACGGCTATCACATCATCAAACTGTTGAACAAGACCGGTATCGGATCGTTCGAGAAGGAACGCAAGAGCCTCAGCGAACGCATCGAAAAAGACATGCGCTCCAAGAAATCGGAGGAGATGGTGCTCAAGCAAATCAGGAAAGAATACAAATTCAAGGCCAACGACAAGAACATTGAGGCTTTCATGGCTACAATCGACAGTACCATTCTCAATGCTGCCTACAAACCCTCCGACAAGGCCGACATGAATGCTGTCCTGTTCACCATCGACGGCAAACCCACCAAGGCAAAAGAGTTTTCTGACTACATCACCCAAAAGCAGATGCCCCAAAAATATGTCACCCCAGGCACCTACGCTTATCAGTTGTATGAGAGCTTCTCAAACGAAAAGATGATGGACTACGCCGACGCAAACCTTGAAAACAAATACCCCGAGTTCAAGGCAATGGTGCAGGAATACAAGGACGGCATTCTCCTCTTCGACCTCATGGACCGCGAAGTGTGGACCAAAGCCGTGAAAGACACCACTGGCCTGAAGGAATACCACGAGCGTAATGCCGGCAAATACATGTGGAACGACCGCGTGTTGGCCACGGTAATCACGGTGGCTCGCGCCGAATCGCTGCCCAAGGTGAAGAACCTTATCGAAGCAGGAACGCCATTGGACAGCCTTAGGTCAGCCATCAGCCGCGATTCCATCAATTTCGCCTATGTGCGCAAGGGATTCTACCAAAAAGGCGACAACCAATATGTTGACCAAACCGAGTGGAAAGAAGGCGTGATGAACGAAATCCCCTCCACCGTCGATCAATCCACCGTCATCGTCTGCATCCGAGAGGTCCACAAACCCGAACCGAAAACATTGAAAGAAGCCAAAGGTCTCGTCACCTCCGACTACCAACTGGAACTTGAGGAAAAATGGATGGAGGTCTTGCACAAGAAATATCCTGTGAAAGTCGACGAGAAAGTTCTCGAAAAGGTTAGAAATCTTTATAAATGAACAGATTAGCGATTCTTATCGGCTGTTTGTTGCTACTTCAAGGTTGCGACTTCTTCGAAAAGAAATCGAAAGAGGTGGTAGTGGCCGAGTGTTACGGCAAGTACCTCTATGCCTCCGACTTGAAAGGGATTGTGCCTGAAAACACGGCCACTTTGGATAGCATACAACGCATAAACTCCTACATAGACTCGTGGATTCATCGACAAGTGATGCTCCATCAAGCCGAGACCAACTTGAGCACCGATGAACTCAACATGGAAAAACAACTGGAGGAATACCGCAACTCGCTCGTACTCTATGCCTACGAAACACAACTCATCAAGCAGAAACTCGACACCGTCGTCGGAGACGACGAAATCACCGAGTTTTACGAGCAAAACAAGGAAGATTTCCAACTGCGCACCACGATGGTCAGGGTGGCCTACGTCATACTGAAAGGCGACTGCAAGCAAAAAGCGGCTTTTGAGAAGCTGATGAACGACCCGGACACGCTGATGTTGCAACACCTCGACGTGTTGGCCATGTACTATGCCGAAAAGAGTTTCCTCGACGTGGACCAATGGATTCGCCTGGACGAACTGACGAACATCATCCCCATAGAGATTCTCAACGTCGAGAAATTCTTGAAGAAAAACAAGTACGTCCGACTTGATTCCGACGATTATGTCTATATGGTGCGTTTTGAAGACTACCTGCTGGAAAAAAGCATTTCGCCCCTCGAGATGCAATATGCCAATATACGCAGCGTTATCCTTACGCACCGCAAAAAGGCTCTCCTCGATCGCATGAGGGAAGCCGTTTATGAAAAAGCGAAAAAAGACCATGCGTTCGAAAAATACATGGGAACGCCAGTCATTGAAAGCAACAATTAAACAAGATGAAAAATGAAACGTAATTATTTGGTTATAAGTGCTTTGCTTCTTGCTCTCCCGATGTTTGCACAGAACCGTCAGCCCCAAGTGATCGACAAGGTGGTGGCAGTGGTCGGCAAAAACATCATTCTGCAATCGGATGTGGAAAACCAGTACATCCAGATGCGGCTTCAAGGTGGCGCTTCGGGCACTGGCCAATCCATGCGATGCGAGATCCTGGAAGAGCTCCTGCTTCAGAAACTGATGCTCAACCAAGCGGAAATGGATAGCGTGACCGTGACCGACGAGCGAGTGGAAGCCGAACTCGACAGCAAGATACGCTACTTCATCGCCCGTATCGGGTCGCAAGAAAAACTGGAAGAATATTTCAACAAAACCATCACCGAAATCAAGGATGAGGTGCGCCGCGCCGCCAAAGACCAATTGCTTCAAGAAGAAGTGCAGAGGAAAATCATGGAAAACGTGGTGGTGACACCCAACGAAGTGAAACGGCTTTACCGCGACTTGCCACAAGACAGCATCCCGATGGTGGAACCACAATACGAAATCGTGCAAATCGTGAAAAGGCCTCCTGTCAGCATCGACGAGAAATTGCAGGTGAAAGACCGGCTCTACCAAATCCGCAAGCGTATCCTCGAGGGCGAAAGCTCTTTCTCGACAATGGCAGTGCTCTATTCCGAAGACCCAGGTTCGGCCTCGAAAGGGGGCGAGTTGGGCTTGACAGGCAAAGGCGAGTGGGCTTCGGAGTTTGAGGCAGTGGCCTTCAATCTCCGTGATGGCGAAATCTCCGACGTGGTGGAAACAGAGTTCGGATTCCACATCATCCAACTCATAGAAAAACGCGACAACATGGTCAATTGCCGACACATTTTGCTCAAGACTAAAGTCTCTATCGAAGCCCTCGAAAAAGCTCGAAACGAGCTGGATTCGGTGGCTCAGCTTATACGAAACGGCGACTTGAGCTTTGAACAGGCTTGCCTGAAAGTCAGCGACGACGATTCTAAAAGCAACGGCGGATACATCACCAATATGGCCACTGGAGCCAAACGTCTGAGCACCAGAGAAATGCAGGAACTTGAGTCCTATTTTCCCGAATACAAGAACTTAGGATTCGTCATCACCCGCCTGGACGAAGACGAGGTAAGCGACCCATTGCCCATGACGACCAACGAGAACAAAGACGCATTCCGTATCGTGATGGTGAAGAAAAGAATAGACGCACACAAGGCCAACCTCAAAGACGACTACAATCTCATCCAAGGATGGGCCTTGAACAAGAAGAAACAGCAAACCATCGTCAAATGGGTGGCCAGCAAGGCAGGAAAGGCTTTCATCCGCATCGACGAAAACTTTGCCGACTGCAACTTTTATTACAATTGGAACATTCAAAAATGACAAATTTGTATAACTCCGACATCGACGGCGCCAAGGCCTTAGTCGAGAAATATGAGACACTCCGCGATGAGACCGCCAAGGTCATCGTGGGACAAAATGACATTATCCACGACACGATCCTTTCAGTTTTTTGTCAAGGCCATGTGCTTCTGGTTGGCGTTCCGGGTTTGGCCAAAACACTGTTGGTGAACACTATAGGAAAGGCCTTGGGCCTGACGTTCAGCCGCATACAGTTCACTCCCGACCTGATGCCTTCCGACATCGTTGGCACCGAGATCTTGGACGAGTCGCGACAATTCAAGTTCATCAAGGGACCGGTTTTCGCCAACATCGTCCTTGCCGACGAAATCAACCGCACGCCTCCCAAAACGCAAGCCGCATTGCTTGAGGCCATGCAGGAAAAGCGTATCACCGTTTCGGGAAAGACCTATAAGTTGCAGGAACCGTTTTTTGTGCTGGCCACGCAAAACCCTATTGAGCAGGAAGGCACCTATCCATTGCCGGAAGCCCAACTTGACCGCTTCATGTTCAATCTCATGCTCGACTATCCTACCTATGAGGAGGAAATAGACATCGTGAAGAATACGACAGTGGGTAAGGAAGTGGAAGTGAATGCCGTTCTCTCTCCAGAGGAAATCATTTATTTCCAGCAACTTGTGCGTCGTGTGCCCGTGCCCGACAACGTTTATGAATACGCAGTGAACCTGGTCGCAAAAACCCGGCCTCACACCGAGAAAGCCCACGAATGGACCAACCGCTACCTCAGTTGGGGTGCCGGCCCGCGTGCATCGCAATACTTGGTTATCGGTGCCAAAGCCAATGCCTTGCTGTCAGGCAAGTATTCTCCCGACATCGAAGATGTGCAACGCGTGGCTGTCCCGATTCTGCGTCACCGTATCATCCGTAATTATACGGCTGAGGCGGAAGGCGTTGGTATCGAGACGATTATCAAGGCATTACAATAAGAGCGACCCCTTTCGCGAGTCGCTCTCTTGAAGACTTTTCGACCAACTTATCTTTTCTTGAAAATGCCGCCCAAAATCGAGCGGACAATTTGGTTGCCGAGGTTGCGGCCTATGGTCGAGGCCGTTGTGTTGAGCGTCTTTTCGAGCGCTTTGGCTCCCGCCGATTTCTTTTTCCTCGTGGTCGTCGATCTTGAAGATGTCGTTCTCGCCCATTCTTTCTCCTTGGCTTCCTTGGCCTTGCGCTTTTCTTCCTCTTCGGCTTCTTTCTGGAGGCGTTTTTCCTCTTGCTTTTGCTGCTCGACGAGCATCTCGTAGGCGCTCTCGCGGTCGAAGCTCTTGTCATACACGCCGTAGATGCGCGATTTGCGAATCAATTCGCTGCGCTGGTCGTCGGTGATGGCCCCGATTTGGCTGAGCGGGAAGAGGATCTTGGCGCGTTCCACGATGCAAGGGGCACCTTTTTCGTCCAAGAAGGAGACCAAGGCTTCGCCCGTGCCGAGTTCTAGGATAGCGGCTTCGGTATTGAAGTTGGCGTTGGCGCGGAAGGTTTGCGCGGCGGCTTTCACGGCCTTTTGCTCTTTGGGAGTGTAGGCGCGAAGCCCGTGCAAAACGCGGTTGCCCAATTGCCCGGCTATGGCTTCAGGAATGTCGTCGGGGCTTTGGGGGACGAAATAGACGCCCACGCCCTTCGAGCGCACGAGGCGGATGACCTGCTCAATCTTATCGACCAAGGCTTTCGAGGTATCCTTGAAGAGCATGTGAGCCTCGTCGAAGAAGAAGATGAGCTTGGGCAGGGGCAGGTCGCCGACTTCGGGCAATTGGGTGTAGAGTTCGCTCAACAGCCACAGCAGGAATGTGGAATAAAGCTTCGGGTTGAGCATCAGCTTGTCGGCGGCCAACACGTTCATCACGCCGCGTCCGCCCTCAGTTTGGAGGAAGTCGAACACGTTGAACGAAGGCTCGCCGAAGAAGAGGTCGGCGCCCTCGGCTTCCAAGGCCAGCAGCGCGCGTTGGATGGCACCCACGCTCACCGAGGTGATGGTGCCGTAGGTGGTGGTGAACTCTTTGGCGTTCTTGGCCACATAGTCGAGCATGAGGCGCAAGTCCTTCATGTCGATCAGGAGCAAGCCACGGTCGTCGGCAATCTTGAAGACGATGTTGAGGATGCCGGTCTGGGTCTCGTTGAGGCAGAGCAGGCGCGACAGCAGTTGCGGCCCCATGTCGGAGATGGTGGCGCGAAGTGGATGGCCTTGCTCGCCATAAACGTCGAAGAAGCGCGTCGGGCACCCGTGGAAATTCGGGTTCTCGATGCCGAACTCCGGACAGCGTTTCTCGATGAAACCGCTCATCTTTCCGGCTTGGCTGATTCCCGAAAGGTCGCCTTTCATGTCGGCCATGAAGCAGGGCACGCCCGCCTGACTGAAGGTTTCGGCCAACACTTGCAGGGTGACGGTCTTACCCGTTCCCGTGGCTCCGGCAATCAAGCCGTGGCGGGTGGCCATTTTACCAACCATATAAATCGGTCCGTTGTCGCAATGCGCGATGTAGAGTTGTTGGTTTTCTGTGTACATATTGTTTAATTTAAAATTTCAGGTTTCAAAGTTCAAGATTTAAGGGTTTATCTTGAATCGGATGTATTTGATGGTCAAACCTTGGTCGAGCCACATCTGTTCGTAGAAGGTGCGGATGGTCTTCACTTCGAGGTTGTCGTCGTTTGCGTAGAGGTCATCAGTGGCATAAAGCAGCGGAAGCCCCTGTTTCTCGATCACTTCATGCAATGTAAACTCATACATGATGGGGCTGTCGGTCTTGAGGTTGAGGATGCCGTCTGTTCGGACGATTTTGCGGTAACGCTCCAAGAATGCCGATGAAGTGAGGCGGTGCCTCGCGTTGCGTGCGCCTTCTCCTGGATGCGGGTCAGGGAAGGTGACCCAGATTTCGGACACTTCGTCTTTGGCAAAGAAATGTTCGATCTGGTCGATGCGGGCACGCAGGAAAGCCACGTTTTTCAGGCCTTCCTCGTTGCTTTGCTTCAGTCCGCGCCAGATGCGCGCGCCTTTGATATCGACACCTATATAATTAATGTCGCGATGCGCGCGAGCCAAGCCCACGGTATATTCGCCCTTGCCGCAGCCCAGTTCGAGCACGATGGGATTGTTGTTGTGGAAAAACGCCTCGTGCCACTTGCCTTGCAGCGGAAAACCCTCGTTCATAATGCGCTCGTAGCTGTATTCGAACAAGTTAGGGAAGGTCTTGTTCTCCGCGAAACGTTCTAATTTGTTCTTTTTTGACATAGTTCATACAGTTATTTCAATATCCACGCCTTGTTGTCGCCTTTGGTCCTGATTTCGCGCAGTGCGGTCGTGGCTTCCTCGTCAGTGGCATAACGCCCGAAGGCCACAAACCACTTGCTGCCGCGTTTCTCCACGAAGGCTTGACTATATCCTTTGTCTTTCAATGTGTTAGCCATACGTTGCGCGTTCTCTTCTTGCGCAAAACATCCAGCGATAATACGAATCTTTGCTTCGGGTTCCGCTGGCTCAGATGCTTGCACAACCTCAACTTTCTGTTCCTCTTCAGGAGCCATGCTTGTTGTGTCTATGGCTTTTGTTGTCGTGTCAAGTGGTTGGTTCTCAGTTTTTTCTACTTCCCATGTCTTGACAAAGCTTGGGTATGTGACGGTCCAAGGCTCGATTTCGACGGGTTTTTCCGTGTGCGCTTTTTTAAGGTTGAGATCGACAATCTTGAAGTAGTGCAAAGCGTATCCGATTCCGGCCAGAACCAGCAGGGCCAACAAAACCCAAAGCCATGCATGGTGCTTGTCATGGCGTTCATCATCCTCATGAACAGCTTTTTCATCGACGGTCATCCGCGTGTTCTTGTCTTTATGCTGCTGCTCGATTTCCGACTTGATTTCGGCTTTCGATTTTGATTGCATGATAGGGGTAGGGGTGAAGTCGCACAATCCGAAGGCATCGGCGTTGTAATTGACATGCTCGTCTTGTTGGAAATTAATGTCGTTGTGCCAATCGAAAGAAAGCGTTCCGATCCGATTCAACGTCACCTTTTTGCCTGCTTTCATGCTGTTGAAGCAGTCTGAGACAAACATTACCAAAAGGCGTCGCGCTTCGTCTTCAGGTATGTTGTTCTTTTCTGCCATATAATTGGTTACCAAATCGTTGTCCTCGCGCATTTTGTTGTTGAATTCGATTTGGCAGGATGGCATTGTGAAATAATTGGCCACGGGATTGACCTGTGCCGAAACTGGCTTTTTGACGAAAGCACCCAAGCCCGGCACCACAACGGTGTCGCGAACGAACAAAAGGTCTGATATGGCTTCAGCAATAGAAATCATGGCTGCTTGATCATTTGTTTTTGAGCGAATCGCTCGGCCTTTTCAATATCATTCGGAATGTCAATCGACACGTTCTCGCTTTGTGTGATGCCTATGCGTATGCGCAACCCGTTTTCGAGCCATCGCAGTTGTTCCAGCGATTCGGATAATTCCAGTGTTGTGGGGGGCATTCCGGCGATTTGGCGCAGCGTTTCGGCTTTGTAGGCATAGATCCCTATGTGCTTGTAAAACACACCTTTATACATCCATTCCTTGGTGTCGATATTGCGCATGAATGGAATCGGGTTGCGACTGAAATACAGCGCATTGCCGTTTTTGTCCATTACCACTTTCACCGAGTTGGGACTGAAAAGCTCTTCTTCGTCTTCGATGCGTTTGGCCAAAGAAGCCAAACAAGTGTCGTCGCGGGCAATCAATTCAATGACTTGGTTGATTTGCTGGGGGTCGATGAATGGCTCGTCGCCTTGTATGTTTACTACGGCATCGTGTTGTCTTTCAAGTAAATCCAAAGCTTCTCGGCAACGGTCGGTGCCGCTTCGATGGTTGGGGTCGGTGAGTACATACAGCCCGCCGAAATCCATCACCGCGTCGGCAATGCGCACATCGTCGGTGGCAACAACAAGGGTGTCAATTCGCGACTTCAAAGCTTGTTCGTAGACGTGTTGAATCATCGGCTTCCCTTTGATCAAGGCCAGAGGCTTGCCAGGGAAGCGTGTTGAATTGTAACGGGCTGGTATGATTCCTACTATGCTCATATTCAAAACAATCCGTTGAGCGAACCTTCGATGCGGTCCACGATGGTGCCGAGGTCTTCAGGCTTCTCAAGGTCGATGTTGTCGGTGTCGATGATGAGCAATTTGCCGTCGGTATAGTTTTTGATCCATTTTTCGTAGCGCTCGTTGAGGTTGGTCAGATAGCTGATGCTGATGGATTGCTCAAACTCGCGGTTGCGCTTGGCAATGTGGCGGATTAAGGTTGGCACCGAGGCGCGTAGGTAGATCAGCAGGTCGGGTGGTTGGAGAAACTTGGTCATCAGTTCGAACAGCGACTTGTAGTTCTCGAAGTCACGGGTCTCCATCAGGCCCATAGAGTAGAGGTTGGCCGCAAAAATGTTGGCATCCTCGTAAATCGTCCGGTCTTGGATGACATCCTTGCCGCTGTTGCGAATGTCCATCACTTGGCGGAAACGGCTGTTGAGGAAGAAGATCTGGATGTTGAACGACCAGCGTTGCATGTCTTCATAGAAACTATCCAGATAAGGGTTGTGCTCAACTTCCTCATAATGAGGCATCCAATTGAAGTGTTTGGCCAGAAGACCCGTGAGCGTGGTCTTCCCCGACCCGATATTTCCGGCAATTGCAATGTGCATGTCTTGTGGTTTTTGCTTTGTGAATAATGGGGCTAAATTAAGCAAAAGTCGGCAAAACGGTTGAAAAATTTTGCATAAAAATGAAATCTTGTTGTAAATCAGTTTATTTCGGTGCTTTCTTCAATAGGTAAATCCCGATGATGCAGAAGATGAAGTTGGGAATCCAGGCGGCGAGGGCGGGAGAGAGGCCGCCGGCAATGGCAAACGACTTGGAAACTTGCATGAAAAGGATGTAGGAGAAGGCAATGGTGATGCCGATGCCGAGGTGCATCCCGATGCCGCCGCGCACTTTGCGGCTCGACAAGGCTGCGCCAATCAACGTGAGGATGAGGATGGCAGCGGGCGAGGCCATGCGTTGGTGCATCTCCACCTGATAGGCCTTGATGCCATCGGCGCCTCGCGCTTGCAGCCCTTGTATGTGGTCGCGAAGCTCGAAGAAATTCATCTCCTCGAAGTCTTCCTTCATGATGTATAGGTCGGTGGGACGAAGGTTCAAGACGGTGTCCAAGTTGCGGCCCAACTCTATCCTTTCCTCCTCATCCCCGATGTTGCGTATGGCATAAGGGTCGATGAGCCAGCGGTTGCTCTCAACCGTGTCATGAAAAATGACGTCCGACATAAGCTTGTATTTCAATTCGCTGCCTTCGTATTTCTCCCACGCAAACTTGTAGCCGTATTGTTTTGTGATGTTGTAGGCTTCCACATACACGAACTCATCCTTGCCGATTTGGATATGCACGTTGCGCCCCGCGCTCTGGCTCAAGCGTTCCATGTATTCGTCCTTGAATATGCGCCTGATTTCGTTGGTTTGCGGAATCAGGAAGTTGCCAAGATAGAGCGACAATACTGCCAAGGTGATGGCAGCCAGCATATAGGGGTAGAGCATACGCCAAAAACTGACGCCGCTGCTCAAAATGGCGATGATTTCGGAATGCCCGGCCATCTTGGAAGTGAAAAACACAACCGCGATGAAGGTGAAAAGATAGATGTAAAGGTTGATGTAATAAGGTATCGAGGTGATGTAATAGTCCACCAGCACGCGCTGCCATGGTGCGTTATGCTTCACGAAACTGTCGATGTTCTCCGAAAGGTCGAAGATGATGACGATCAAGATCAGCATCGAGATGGCGAAGAAAAACGTTCCGATGAACTTCTTGAATATATATAGGTCTATCTTCTTCATTCAGTGTTGTTTTTTTTGCTTCGTGAAGCGTGAACTATAGCCTTCTTGTGACTTTCGGGAGCATTGCATCGCGCCAGTCGGCAAAGTCGCCTCCGATGATGTGTTTCCTCGCCTCGCGCACCAGCCAAAGGTAGAACCCGATGTTGTGAAGACTGGCAATCATGGGGCCAAGGATTTCTCCCGCCACGAACAGATGACGCAGATAAGCCCTCGAATATTGCGCATCGACGAAAGTTTCGCCGTTGGGATCGACGGGCGAGAAGTCGGTCTTCCACTTCTCGTTTTTCAGGTTGATGATGCCTTCGGAGGTGAAAATCATGCCGTTGCGTCCGTTGCGGGTAGGCATCACGCAGTCGAACATATCGACGCCTCGCGAAATGCCTTCGAGGATGTTGGCCGGTGTGCCCACGCCCATCAGGTAGCGCGGCTTGTCTTTCGGCAGAATGGCATTCACGAGTTCAATCATCTCGTACATGGTTTCGGTGGGTTCGCCCACGGCCAGTCCTCCGATGGCGTTGCCGTCGGCGTTTTTCGAGGCGATGTATTCCGCCGACTGCTCGCGCAGGTCGCGATAAACACAGCCTTGAACGATGGGAAACAACGCTTGCTTGTAGCCATATTTCGGCTCGGTTTCGGCAAAACGGCTCAGGCAGCGGTCGAGCCAACGATGGGTCAGTTCCATCGACTGCTTAGCGTAGCGATAGTCGGCCGTCCCTGGCGTGCACTCGTCGAAAGCCATCATGATGTCAGCCCCGATGCTGCGCTGTATGTCCATCACGCGCTCGGGAGTGAACAAGTGGCGCGATCCGTCGATGTGCGACTGGAACATGACGCCTTCTTCCTTCATCTTGCGGATTCCGGTGAGCGAAAACACCTGAAAGCCTCCGCTGTCGGTGAGTATCGGACGATCCCATCCGTTGAACTTGTGGAGGCCGCCTACAGCCTCAAGCACGTCCAAGCCTGGGCGAAGATACAGGTGATAGGTGTTGCCAAGTATGATTTGTGCCTTGACTTCGTCGCGCACGTCGCGAATGTGGCAGGCTTTCACCGTGGCCGCAGTTCCAACAGGCATGAAAATAGGGGTCTCTATCGGGCCGTGACCTGTGCTCAAAACACATGCGCGAGCGTTGCTTTTGCGGTCGTTGCTGACAATGCTGAATTCCATCGTTCAAATTTTGCGCAAAAGTACGACTTTTTTTCCAACATTTTTCCCTACCTTTGTGGGCAATAATAAACATACAGCAGTGCATATCGATTTTTTCTATAACCGTTTCAGTTTCATTGTTTTGGCGATTTTTATTATTGCCCTCATCATCCAATTGGCCTACCATTGGGGGCTGTTTTCGCGGGTTGCGTTCTACAAGCGTAAACACCCCATCAAAAGCGATGCGGAGCTTGAGCCTGTTTCCATCGTCATCTGTGCCCGTGATGCCTACGAATATCTTGTGGACCTTGTTCCCGCCCTGTTGAAACAGGATTATCCTGATTTTGAGATAGTTATTGTTAACGACTGCTCCGATGACGAAACGGAGGAGTACTTGAAAGACCTTGAGCGCAAGGAGCCTCGCGTCAAGCCGGTGCAGCTTCTACAGCATCTCAACTTCTTCAACGGAAAGAAGTTCCCGCTTTCGATGGGCATCAAGTCGGCGTCCAACGACCTTATCGTTTTGACCGATAGCAACTGTATGCCTTCCAATGACTTATGGCTGCGTAGCGTGGTGGATTGTTACCAAAAAAACACGGAAGTCGTCATAGGATACAGTCCATACGAGCATAAAAAGGGCTTGTTGAACCAGCTCATTCGTTTCGATGCCCTGCAGCAGGGGCTGCAATACCTTTCAGCGGCCTTGTGCCGACGTCCGTATATGGGCATGGGGACCAATCTCTCTTATCGCAAGGAGTTGTTCTTCAGAAACAAAGGTTTTATTTCGCATTATACTACCTCTGTCGGCGACGATGACTTGTTTATCATGCAAGTGGCCAACAAAAGGAATACGGAAGTGCTCATCAATGCCGAGGACACGGTGTTCACTGCGCCCACTCGTAGTTTCAAACATTGGATGCGTCAAAAGAGTGCACGCTATTCCACCATCCCGAAATACAGTTTTGGAGCGCGGGTTTCGTTGGCCTTGTTTGCCTGGTCGCACACTTTGTTCTATGCGGCTTTCATTGCGCTCTTACTGATGAAGCCGGCTTTTGCACTGTCGATAGGGGCAATGTATTACATTCCTGCGTTGGTCTTCCTTTTCCTTTTGCGTTTTGGCAGCCAGTTGTTTGTCTATTTCAAGGCTTCTAAACGCTTGGGTGAACGCGGATTGCTGCCAGGCCTTTTGGCCTACGATTCCCTTTTTGCCCTGCTGACGCCATTGTTGCGTTTGATGGGCAGGATGAAAATCGGGGTGGAATAAGGCTTAGGTCAGTCTTCCTCAACCAAGAACACGGCCACTTGGCGGATGCCGCTGGCACCGATGACGAGGGTTTGCTCGATTTCTGTGGTGCGGCTTGGGCCTGTGATGATGGCCACTTGCGACGGTTTTTCGGTTTGGTATTTCTTCTTCAGCAACACAAACACGTCTTTCATCCCGTTCACGATTTGCTTTGTCGTGGCAAACACCAATAGCACGTCGGGGAGGGCGTAGGCTTGTCGCGATTGCGTCAGAATGTCGGAAAGCACGATGCTTCCCGTTTGGGCCACGAGGCACTCGCAGTCGGTCAGGCTAACCAGTTTTTGCTTGGCTTCGCGTGTTTTGTCGGTGGTGTATGGGATTCCGTAATGCGTCAGCATTTTCTGCATGGAAGGGCTGGTGCAACACAAAGGCTCCCATTCGTTTTCGGACGCGAGTTGTTTTAGGCAGTCTGAAAAGTCGGTTTCGGTGTCCAAATAGATGAAAATGCCGCCGTGTTCCTTGAAATTTTGCACAAAAGTGACAGCGGTGCCGTCTTCTTCCTTGATGGGCACCCAGGTTTCGCTGCGTTGGTCGATGTCCTTGAACAGGGCTTCGGGCTTCTCGATAAGGGCATTGCGCACCTTGGCCAGAATCTGTTCTTTATAGGTGGTGTCTTCGTTCTCCCCTTTGTTGTCCCAAGCCATGATTATGCGTTTTCAGGTTCTTGTTCGGTTTGGTTTTGGCTCTCAGCGGCTTTCAATGCGGCGTTTTTCAGCTTTTCGTCTTCCGAGTTGCCCCACGGACGCTTGCCGAAGATACGCTCGAGGTCCTCGCCGAAAATGACTTCTTCCTCAATGAGCTTATTGGCCAGCTGGCTTAAGCCGTCGCGGTGTTCGGTGAGGATGGTGATGGCTTCCTGATACGCCTTTTCTACGATAAAGCTCACGCGCTTGTCGATGGTCTCGGCGGTCTTCTCGCTGAAAGGCTTGGTGAGGCTATAGTCTTGTTGCCCCGTTGAATCATAGTAACTTAGGTTGCCGATTTCTTCGTCCAATCCGTAATAGGTCACCATGGCGAAGGCTTGTTTGGTCACTTTTTCGAGGTCCGACAAGGCTCCGGTGGAAATCTGGCCGAAGACGACCTGCTCGGCAGCACGGCCTCCAAGGGTGGCAATCATTTCGTGATACATCTGCTCCTTGGTGGTGATTTGCCTTTCTTCGGGCAAGTACCATGCCGCACCGAGCGAGTTGCCTCGCGGCACGATGGTCACTTTGACCAAAGGGTGCGCATATTGCAACAGCCAGCTTGTGGTGGCGTGGCCAGCCTCGTGGAAGGCAATGACCTTCTTCTCCTCTTGGGTGATGATCTTGTTTTTCTTCTCCAAACCGCCGATGATGCGATCAACGGCGTCAAGAAAATCTTGTTTCTCGATGATTTCCTTGCCTTTACGGGCGGCCATCAGCGCGGCTTCATTGCACACGTTGGCAATGTCGGCACCCGAGAAGCCTGGGGTTTGCTTGGCCAAAAACTCTTTGTCCACGTCGTTGCCAAGTTTCAGGTTACGCATGTGCACCTCGAATATCTCCTTACGACCCACGATGTCAGGCAATTCAACGTAAATCTGGCGGTCGAAACGTCCGGCACGAAGCAAAGCCTTGTCCAAAATGTCGGCACGGTTGGTGGCGGCCAACACGATGACACCTGAGTTGGTTCCGAAGCCGTCCATCTCTGTAAGCAGTTGGTTCAGAGTGCTTTCCCGCTCGTCGTTGCCACCGGTGATGGCACTCTTGCCACGGGCGCGACCTATGGCATCGATTTCGTCAATGAAAATGATGCAGGGCGACTTCGACTTGGCGTTGTTGAACAAGTCGCGGACGCGCGATGCACCCACGCCGACGAACATCTCCACGAAGTCGGAACCCGAAAGGCTGAAGAACGGCACGTTGGCCTCGCCTGCCACGCTTTTGGCTAACAAGGTCTTGCCGGTTCCGGGAGGGCCGACGAGCAGCACACCCTTTGGGATCTTGCCGCCCAATTTGGTGTATTTCTCTGGATTTTTCAGAAAATCAACGACTTCCATGATTTCCACCTTGGCTTCTTCCAAACCAGCCACATCCTTGAAAGTGACATTGACGTTGGTGTTCTTGTCGTAGAGTTGCGCCCTCGACTTCCCGATGTTGAAGATGGAGCCCGAGCCGCCCATGTTGCGCCCCATGCCACGCATGAGGATGACCCAAAACAGGATGAGCAGGGCGAAAGGGACAATCCATCCGAGAATGTCCGACATCCAGTTGTTGCGCCGTACGTTTTTGATATACACGGGTTTGCTGAGACCTTCCTGCGCCTTTTCAACCCATTCCTCGAAACGGTCGAGCGAGCCAATCTTATAGGTGTAGTTGGGCATCTTCGAAATGCCGTTTGAGGCTGGCTTCGCGTCGGGGAAATGCTTCGACAGGCCTTTCTGGTTCAAGTAAATCTCGGCATCCTCGCGGTTGACGAGTTCAATCTTGCCCACTTCTTCCATCTTCAGCATCTCGGTAAGCTTGCCTTGGTCGATTTCCTCTTTGACTGTCGGGTCAGCGTCTCTGCCAAAAAAGTTCACACCAATCAGCACTGCGAACAAAACGGCATAAATCCAATAGAAACTGAATCGGCGTTTGTCTTTAGGTTGTTTGTTGGGTTGCTCGGATTGTGGCTGCTGATTGGGTTGGTTGTCAGCAGGGTTTGTTTCTTGGTTTTTCATGTAAATCGTTGGTTTTTGAGTTTGTTAGTCTTCGTTTTCCTTCACGATTCTTTCGGCATCGGCCCACAACTCCTCCAATTTGTAGTAGCCTCTTGCCGATTCCAGGAACACATGGACGACCACATCCACGAAGTCTATCAAAATCCATTCCGTATTGTCGCGGCCCTCAATATGGTAGGGCTTGTTGTGCGTCTTCTCGAAAACCAAGTCCTCCACTTTGTCGGCGAGGGCATCCACCTGTGTTTTCGACGGAGCGTGGCAAATGACGAAATAGTCCGTCACGGCTGTGGTGATTTCGCGCAAGTCGAGGGTGACGATGTCCTTTCCTTTCACAGTTTCCATGGCCTCAATCGTCGCGGCCACGATTTCCTCTGGGTTCGTTTGATGTCTTACTCTCATAGTATCGCAAAAAAAATGGAGTGCAAAATTAAGCATTTTTGCTTTATGGAGCGTCTTTTCGCGAAAATTAACTAATTTTGTCCAAAATTTCAACGTCATGAACAACCCATTCCAACCCATTACCACCTTTGTTTTCGACTACGACGGCGTGATGACCGACGGCAAGGTCTATTCCGACCACGAAGGACATCCATGGCGCGCCACCAACGTGAAAGACGGATACGCGCTGCAACTGGCCTCCAAACTGGGCTACAATGTGGCCGTCATTTCGGGCGCAGTTTGCCCCTCGATGGAAGTCAGGATGAACAGCCTCGGCGTGTTAGATGTGTTCACTGGAATTCCCGACAAAGTGTTGAAACTCAACGAATATATGGCAGAAAAAGGCCTGAAGCCTGATGAAATTGTGTTCATGGGCGACGACATCCCCGACATCCGTGTGATGCAGGCTGTGGGCTTGGCTGCCTGTCCCGCCGATGCCGCTCTGGAAGTGCGCGAAATCAGCCATTACGTCAGTGCGAAAGAGGGCGGCAAGGGCTGTGTGCGCGACCTCATCGAGCAAGTGCTGAAGACCCATGGCAAGTGGATGAGTGCGGAAGCCTATTCGTGGTGAAATGGACTTCGGGACGCGGGACTTCGGGACGCGAGACAGATTCCCAGTCCCGCATAAAAAAAATAATACAATGCTTGAAAACCTAAACAAATACCAAGTCATTCTGGCCTCCAAGTCGCCGCGCCGCCAGGAGTTGCTGCGCGGGATGGGAGTGGAGTTTGTCGTTCAAACCAAGGAAACGCCAGAAGAATATCCTCCTACCATGCCATTGGACGAAGTGCCGCAATACCTCAGCCTGCAAAAGTCGTTGGCCTTCACGGGAAACGAGCTTCCCGCTGGCTTTCTGTTGATTACGGCAGATACAGTGGTGATTAGCGAAGGTGAGATTTTGGGCAAGCCGAAAGACGCAAAAGACGCTTTCAGGATGCTCGCGCAGCTATCAGGAAAGACCCACCATGTGGTGACGGGCGTGACGGTGCGCTCGGCGGAGAAAACCGAGTCGTTTGCGGCCACCTCGCAGGTGACTTTCGCGGCTTTGGAAAAAGACGAAATCGACTATTACATAGCGCATTGCAAGCCTTTCGACAAGGCGGGTGCCTACGGCATCCAGGAATGGATTGGCTATGTGGGTATCAGTGGATTGGAAGGCTCGTTTTATAATGTGATGGGTCTCCCGACGCGACGTCTTTTTCAGATACTGAAAAGCTTTTGAAGATTTCACTATATTTGTCGCCATGAAACGGAGAACCCGTTCTTCCGCATTTGCGATGCGGTAGCCGTGAGCCCCCGTACCCCGTAATGGCAAATGATGTTCAAATCGCAAGCGCGTAGCGGAGCCTGTACAAGGCACAAAAACAAAGGATTTTGTTCGAAATAGCGATCATTATCCTTTTTTTTATACCTTTGCAAATTATTACAACAATGAACACACAACGCCCACTGATACTGATAACAAATGACGACGGCCACGCCGCCAAGGGCCTGCAAAGGCTCATCGCCCTGATGCGCACCCTCGGCGAAGTGGCTGTGATTTCCACCGACGAGGTGATGTCGGCCAAAAGCCATTCCTGCACCATCCACAACAAGCTGCGAGCCCGCCTTGTGCGGGAAGAGAAAGACTTCGTGGAATTCCGCTGCAATGGCACACCTGTCGATTGCGTCAAGCTGGCCTACCAAAAACTGCTTCCGCGCACCCCGGATCTGGTGGTCTCAGGCATCAATCACGGCACCAACGCAGCCTCCACGGTAGTCTATTCCGGCACCGTTGGAGCTGTCATCGAAGCCTGCATGAACGGCCTCGCAGCCATCGGTTTCAGCCTCGACACTCTCGACCCCGACGCCGATTTCGGCCATCTCGACACAACCATCCTCGAAATCACCAAGAAAGTGTTGAAGGAAGGCCTGCCCAAGGGCGTATGCCTCAACGTGAACTTCCCCAAACGTTGCGATGAGCCGCTGAAAGGCATCAAAGTATGCCGTCAGGCCGCCTGCCGCTGGGTGGAGTATTTCAGGGAACAATATGACGAGCACGGCGAATTGTTCTTCGACCTTTCGGGCGAGCTGGTCAGCGACGACATCACGCCGGGCACCGACCTCCATGCCATACGCAACAACTATGTGGCCGTGGTGCCCACTTGCTTCGACTGGACGGCATACACGCAAATCGAACCAATGAAGAATTACGAACAATTAAGTGTAAAACCATGAAAATCAAGGATGATTTTTGGATTGGGCTGCTGGCGGGTGCGGCTAGTTTTGGCTTGTTTTTCCTGCTGCTGAGCCTCATACCTTGGGGCGATCCGTACCGCCGCGCCCCTTATTTGCTGGCTTTCATCCCTGGCATCATACTTTTCAGGATGCTTTTGGTGAAATGGCACATGGACCGAGCAGGACGTGGCATCCTTCTGGTGACCATAATCGGTATGCTGCTCGTGTTTTTTCTGTTCAAATGAATTAGAACATGGCTAAGAAACAAACAAGAATCACAAAATACTACATCATCGCAGGCGAGGCCTCCGGCGACTTGCACGCCTCGAACCTTATCGCCGAAATCAAAAAAAACGACCCTAACGCCGAGTTCCGTGGATTTGGCGGCGACTTGATGCAAAAGCAAGGCCTCGACTTGGTGAAACATTATCGCACGATGGCCTACATGGGTTTCGTCGAAGTGGCAGCCAATCTCCGTAAAGTATTGGACAACATTAATTTATGCAAGAAAGACATACTCGAATACCACCCCGATGCCATCATCCTTGTCGATTACCCAGGCTTCAACCTCCGTATTGCGGATTTCGCTCATAAACAAGGTCTTAAGGTGATTTATTACATTTCTCCTCAAGTGTGGGCTTGGAAACGCCGTCGTGTCAGCAAAATCAAGGCCACGGTTGATAAAATGCTGGTCATTTTGCCCTTCGAGGAAGAGTTTTACAAGCAGTATGGCATCGATGTGACCTATGTGGGCAACCCTCTGCTCGACGAATTGAAGAAGTTCGGTCAGGGCAACCGCTCCATTTTCTTGCGCCGCAACAACCTTGGCGCCAAACGGGAAATCATCGCCTTGCTGCCTGGTAGCCGGCCTCAGGAAATCAAACGCACCCTGGGAACGATGCTGAAAATTGTTCCGCATTTTCCTGAATACCAGTTTGTTGTGGCAGGTGTTTCGTCTGTCGATAATGCATTGTACAAACGAATCATTGGCAAAACTGACGTGTTTTTGGTGGAAAACCAAACCTATGACCTGCTTCAAAACGCCAGCGCAGCTGTGGTCACTTCGGGTACGGCCACGCTCGAAACCGCATTGCTCTCGGTTCCCGAAGTGGTGTGTTACAAGGCAACGCGTTTCTCCTTTCGCATCGCCAAATGGCTCGTCAAGGTGAAATATATCTGTCTCGTGAATTTAGTGATGGATAGGGAAGTGGTTAAGGAATTGATTCAGAATGATATGACAGAAGAAAACATGGTTTCTGAGTTGAGTCGATTGCTTCGCGACGGCAATCGTCAGCGCGAGTTGCTTGAAGATTACGACGAACTTCACGAGCGTCTCGGCAGTGCTGGGGCTTCGGCCAAAGCCGCCGAAGTGATCATTGGGGAATTGAGGAAAAACTGAGCCTTCGACAATGTTCGCCTGGAGCAAATACCCATTCCTCAAGTTGTTGATACCGATGGCCTTAGGTATTTGGTTCGGCACTGTTTTTGGTTTTGACGCTTTTACAACCCAGCTAACCTTTGGCTTGTCCATAGCCTTGTTTTGCATGGCGGGCATGGCTGTTCTCTTGTTGAAAAGCTTCCGTTTCAACTGGCTTTTCGGTGGCATCATCGCCTGCTATTTGTTCGTGATGGGAATGGCCATGACGCAAGTGCACGAAATATCAGTGAAAAAGAACTATTTCCGAAACCATGAAACGGATGCAAAGTATTATGTCGCAAGGATCTACGAGTATCCTTCGGAGCGTGAGAACAGCATCAAAACGGTCTTGGAGTTGGAATATCAGTTTGGCGACAGCCTAACTTCTCGGCCAGTCACAGGCAAGGTTATGGCTTATTTCCAAAAAACCGACTCGGCCTTTTCTCTGCGCTACGGCGACTTGATTGCCATCAATGCGCCGGCTGGTGAGGTGGCATCGCCCAAGAACCCGGGTGAGTTCGATTACCGCGCTCATCTCACGCGCAAAGGCATCACTGGACAATGCTGGCTGAAAGACGCTGATTGGATTGATCTACAGATGAATAGTGCCAATCCACTGTTTGCGTTATCATATCGCTTTCGTGATAACTTGTTGCGCTCCCTGCAACGCTGCGGAGTGAAAGACAAGGAATTTGGCGTGGCAGCGGCCATTCTTTTGGGCTACGACGACAGCCTTGCCGACGAGGTGCGAAAAAACTATGTGGCGGCAGGGGCGATGCATATTCTCTGCGTGTCGGGTCTGCATGTGGGCATCATCTATATGCTGGCTTCGTTCTTGTTGGGTTTCCTGAAAAGGAAAAAGTGGCAGACGGTGCTGAAAAGCATCCTGCTGCTTTTGCTTGTTTGGTCTTATGCTTTCATCGCAGGGCTGTCGCCTTCCATCCTTCGCGCCACACTGATGGTGTCCTTCGTCGTCATCGGCGAGATGATTCAACGCAAAGGGTTTGTAATCAATTCGATAGCCGCTTCTGCATTCATTTTGTTGTGCGTCAATCCTAACAATCTCTTCGAAATTGGGTTCCAACTTTCTTATGTGGCTGTCGTTGGAATCGTGGTGCTACAACGTCCGATCTACCATCTTTTCTATTTGAAAAACAGGCTTTTGGACAAGGCTTGGGAAATCACGGCAGTGGCTCTCGCGGCACAGGCGGCCACCATGCCTTTCACATTGTTCTATTATCAGCAGTTCTCCACCTATTTCTGGCTCAGCAACCTTTTCATGACACCGATCTCCTTTTTTGTGGTCATAGGTGGAATGTTGTTGCTGGTCGTGTCATGGATACCTTATCTTAATACAGCTTTGGGTTATCTTGTTTGGGGAGTGCTCTATGTGATGAACCAGTTGGTGTCGTGGATTGAAGGATTACCGTATTCTATACTTAAAGGATTGTATATTAGTAGGTTAGAGTTTGTTTTGCTACTCGTGTCATTCCTGCTCCTATTGCTTAGTGTAACGATGCGAAAGAAGCGGTTGCTCATCGCAATGCTGGCCTCCATGCTGCTGTTCATGGGTTCAATCACTTTGCGGAATTACGATACGGATTCTTACGAAGGTATGACTTTTTTTAGTTTGCGCAAACATACGGCGGTCGATTTCGTTTGGAAAGGGGAACATGTGCTTTTGGCCGATTCCACTTTGATGGCCGACAAATCCACGGTGGATTACAGCCTGTCGGGGTCATGGACGATGAAGAACATAACTCATTCGCCGCAAGTCATTGGCTTTGAAGAAGATTTCGAGAATCCATATATGAAAAAGAGGGCGCATTTCGTGTCGTTTGGAGGCAAATTGCTGGTCTTGTGGAGCGATGATTGGGCTGTTGAGGATAGCCTTTCCTTCCGTTTGCCCGTTGATTTTCTCCTTGTGACAAATAGGCAAAAACCAGAAGTGCAGTCTGTCATAAACTCTTTTGATGTGGGATTGCTCCTTATCGACGGGTCCGTTCCCTATTATTTGGCAGAGAAATGGGAAAATCAAGCGCAAAAACTGCATATACCTTATTATAATATAGCCCGAGGGGCCTATGAAATAAGCCTTGATGAATAAATTGTTGTTTTCTTGATTTTGTAAATAGCTGAAAAATAGCTGAATAAACCTGTTCGAGAAAAAAATAATAAAAAAAATGCAGAAAAAAACTTGCCAGTTTCAAAAAAGGTTGTACTTTTGCACCCGCAAAGCAAAGCAATAGAGTTCTTTTTCAGGTTGGTCCGGTAGTTCAGTTTGGTTAGAATGCCTGCCTGTCACGCAGGAGGTCGCGAGTTCGAGTCTCGTCCGGACCGCTCAGAGAGCAACCCCACAAAGGTTGCTTTTTTTATTGGCATCTTGAAATACTGAGCGTAATGTCATTCATCGATGAAATCAACAGGCGACGCACCTTCGCCATCGTCAGCCATCCCGACGCGGGTAAGACCACTTTGACCGAAAAACTGCTGCTTTACGGCGGCGCCATTCAGGTGGCCGGTGCCGTGAAGTCGAACAAGATCAAGAAAACCGCCACGTCCGACTGGATGGAAATCGAACGGCAACGCGGCATTTCGGTGGCTACCTCCGTGATGGGTTTCGAGTATAAAGATATAAAAATCAACATCTTGGACACGCCTGGCCACAAAGACTTCGCCGAAGACACCTTCCGCACCTTGACTGCTGTGGACAGCGTCATCGTCGTCATCGACGCGGCCAAAGGCGTGGAGTCGCAGACGGAGAAGTTGGTCGAAGTGTGCCGCATGAGGAATACGCCCATCATCGTGTTTATCAACAAGATGGACCGTCCGGGCATGGACCCGTTTGAACTGTTGGACGAAATCGAGCAAAAGCTGAACCTGAAACTCACGCCGCTGAGCTGGCCCATCAACAGCGGACCGAAATTCAAGGGCGTTTACAGCATCTACGACAAGAGCCTCTATCTCTTCAACTCTGACAAACAACACATTACCGAGGGCATTGCTTTCGATGATTTGAGCAATCCCGACCTTGACAAGATGATTGGCGAGGATGCCGAAACCCTTCGCAACGAAACGGAATTGGTGCAAGGCGTTTACGACGATTTCGGCCGCGAGGCTTACTTAAAAGGTGACATTTGCCCCGTGTTTTTCGGCTCGGCCTTGAACAATTTCGGCGTGAAGGAACTGCTTGACTGCTTCATCGAGATTGCGCCCACGCCGATTGGTCGCGACACGGTGGAACGCCGCATAGAGCCGACGGAGGAGAAGTTTACGGGCTTCGTGTTCAAGATCCACGCCAACATGGACCCCAACCACCGCGACCGCATCGCCTTCGTGCGCGTGGTTTCGGGCCGCTTCGAGCGCAACAAGAACTACTTCCACGTGCGCCAACGCCGCGAACTAAAATTCTCGAACCCGACAGCCTTCATGGCGCAGAAGAAGTCCGTCCTTGACGAGGCTTATCCAGGCGATATTGTCGGTCTTTACGATGCTGGCAACTTCAAAATCGGCGACACCCTGACAGAGGGCGAAATCCTGAACTACAAGGGCATCCCGAGTTTCTCGCCCGAGCAGTTCCGCTATGTGGAAAACGCCGACCCAATGAAGTCGAAGCAATTGGCTAAGGGCTTGGAACAATTGACGGATGAGGGTGTGGCTCAATTGTTTACGGGCAAGATGACGGGCCGCAAAATCATCGGAACGGTGGGCGAGTTGCAGTTTGAAGTGATCCAATATCGCCTACTGCACGAGTACAACGCCTCTTGCCGCTACCAGCCGATTTCGCTCTACAAAACCGCGTGGATTACCAGCACTAACGAGGCACAACTGGCTGATTTCAAGATGCGCAAGTCGATGAACTTGGCAGAGGACAAGGAAGGCCGCGACGTGTTCTTGGCCGAGTCGCCATACGCCTTGCAGATGGCAATGGAGAAATACCCCGACATCGAGTTCCATTTCACTTCGGAATTTTGAAAATTTTGCTTTTTTTTGTAAAACCGAACACTTTTTATTCCTAATTTTGCACTGATTAACAACACAACAACTCAATAACAACAATTCAAAATCAAACAAAGCGTTATGGGAAAGCTTCTCAAAGAATTCAAGGAATTTGCCGTTAAAGGCAACGTGATGGACATGGCCATCGGTGTCGTAATCGGTGGTGCGTTTGGAAAGATTGTCACCTCTTTGGTGTCAGACATTATCATGCCATTGATTGGCGCTGTCACGGGTGGCCTGACCTTCACCGACTGGAAATGGGTCATTCGTGAGGCCGAAATGGTGGGCGAGGAAATCGTCAAACCTGAATTGGCCGTCACCTGGGGCAACCTGTTGCAGGTCATCTTCGACTTCATCATCATCGCCTTCTGCATCTTCATGGTGGTGAAAGGCCTCAACAAGCTGAAGAAGGCCGAGGAGCCCGCACCCGCCGCACCCGCCGGCCCGACGCAAGAGGAACTCCTCGCCGAAATCCGCGACCTGCTGAAGAACAAGTGATTCTTGGCTGGATTTGAATGAAAAAGCATCCGCATTTTTACGGATGCTTTTTCTTTTTTGAAAAATTGCTACATTTGCAGTTCCAAAATCGGCTTTTATGATGCGTAAATTGACGCTGATATTGATTTTATTGCTCGGCCTCGCTTCCCCAGCCATGGCCACACACCAACGTGCTGCTGAAATCACCTACACTTGGCTTGGAGGAAATGCATACGAGTTTACGCTTACTTGCTACACCTACACACCCAGCCCGGCTGGAATGCAGCGCGACTCGCTCCCCATCAGATGGGGCGACGGAATGGAGGAATACATCCCGCGCGTGGTGCTCCAAAACCTGGGCGACAACTACACACTAAATGTCTATAAAGCGGTGCATAACTATTCATCCTCAGGTACTTACATAATCAGCATGGAGGATGCCAACCGCAACTACGGCGTGGTAAACGTGCCCAATTCGGTGAACGTGCCGATGTATATCGAAACGGAATTGGTCATCAATCCCTTCTTGGGCAACAATAATTCAGTGCAACTGCTCAACGCACCCGTCGATAAAGGCTGCGTGGGCAAACTCTACCTGCACAATCCTTCGGCTTACGACCCCGACGGCGACAGCTTGAGCTACAAATTGGTGAAATGCAAAGGCATGGACGGCATGGAGATTCCTGGCTACAACTTCCCACAGGCTTCGCAATCGTTTGAAATCGACCCCGTTAGTGGTGATTTGCGTTGGGAAAACCCCTTGCTTCAAGGCGAATACAACGTGGCCTTCATGGTGGAAGAATGGCGCCACGGCGTGAAAATCGGTTCCATTGTTCGCGATATGCAAATCCTGGTTGCGGCTTGCGACAACGACATGCCTCAAATTCATTGCGACGACGAGTTTTGCATAGTGGCAGGCGAACAATTGACTTTCTCCATCTCCGCCTCCGATCCCAATCCATATAACAACGTGACGCTGACCGCATCAGGGGCACCTTTGGAATTGGCGGTAAGCCCAGCAATCCTAAATCCAGAAACCTCAACCGCGCCAAATCCCGCGTTGGAGTTCATTTGGAACACCACTTACAGCCACATCCGTAACTCACCCTATCAAGTAGTGATTCACGCCAAAGACGACGACACTCCTGTCAACTTGACCAACGTCAAAACCATAAGTATCAAAGTGATGGCTCCGAAAGTCCAAAATCTGTCGGCTTCAGTTGTGGGTCACGATGTCGCGCTTTCATGGTCAGCTTATCCCTGCTCGAATGCTTCGGCTTTGTTGGTGTACCGCAAAGCCGGTTGCAACGCCTACGAGCCCGATGCTTGCGAGACAGGCATCCGCGACGGCTACCAACTAGTGGCATCTTTGAACGATGTTTCTTCAACTGTTTTCACCGACCTGAATCTTTCGCAAGGCATTGACTATGAGTATCGTGTTGTTGCGCAATTCCCCGATGGAGCTGAAAGCATCGTCAGTAATGCCGCTTGCGTATCACTCAGCAACGACAGCCCGCTGATGACGCATGTCAGCAATGATAGCATCGACCTCGTTCCAGGGCATGTTATTACTTGTTGGACTAAACCGCAAGATATTGACGAACAATATGTTGCACCATTCTTCTACACTTTGAAACGCTTCCTTGACGGTGTGGAATCCTTCGTTTACGAAGGAACGGACACGACTTTCCTTGACACCAACCTTGACTTGGCTGAAGCGGCTTCGTTATTATATAAGGTGGAGATGCGCGATGCCAACCAGCAAACGATGGGCGAGAGCGCGGCAGCCTCGGCGGTGATGCTCACAGCCAACGGAGCTTTCAGCGAAGCACGCCTCACATGGACGGAATCCGTGCCTTGGATTGTGGACAGCACTCATGTTTTCAAGGAAATCAACAGCCGTTTTGTAAGAATCGCTTCGGTGACGGGAATGGAATATGTTGATGCTGATGTGGAAAGCGATAAAACCTATCGCTATTATGTACGCACCTTCGGACACTATACGATTGAAGATGTTCTGAAGCCTTTGGTCAATTATTCGGCCATCAAGACGGTGCGTATTGGGCACGAGGAGCCAGTGGAGGAGTTTTCCTATAACTTGCCCAATGTGTTCACGCCCAATGGCGACGGCTTCAACGATGTCTTTGAACCGATAGCTACGGGTATAAACTTGATTGTCAGTGCAAAAACTGTGATTTTCAACCGTTGGGGTAATGTGTTATGTGATACGGATAATCCTCTGATTCAGTGGGACGGTAAGAGCAAAGTGACGAAATTGGACTGCCCGCCAGGTACTTATTTCTATGTCACTGATATCACCTACGTCGGCGAGGCAGGCGAGGAGAAATTGCATCTTCAAGGTTCCATCGCAATAATTAAATGAAAAACGGTCGGCATTGCCGACCGTTTTTCATTCAATTCAATACTTCATCATCTCGATCAGGTCGACCATGCGGTTGGAATAGCCCCATTCGTTGTCGTACCACGACATGATCTTCACCATCTTGCCCATCACCATCGTGCTTTGTGCATCGAAGATGCTGCTGTGCGGGTTGTGGATGACGTCGCAGCTCACGATCGGGTCCTCGGTGTATTCGAGCAC
>ODAI014369265.1_pt1 | contig 35624 bp, 23 predicted proteins | sample 1539321 | NCBI WGS metagenome assembly ODAI01 (sample SAMN02144231, study PRJEB22623) | gut metagenome | biome: sheep rumen | host: Ovis aries | place: New Zealand
CACTGAGGGCGGACACCGTCTTCTCAACCTGGGAGAGGGTCCGCATCGGTATAAAGCAGTCTATTCTTTTCATTCTTTTCGATAAAAGTTTTTATGAGACGGATCTTCACTCTGAAAGGATCCGCATACAAGTGACAAAAATATACAAAAGGGCGAAAAAGTCAAATACAAAATCAACCGATGGCGGGAAAAACCCGCCATCGGTTCTTTAGAACTCAATCTTGTACCCTTCGCCTTTTTCCTTGATGCTATTGTACTTTTCCAAATTGAGACGATATTTCTTGACCTTTCTGGACCAAGTTTTTTCTTCAGTTCCTCCGATTGAGGACTTGAGCCGCTTCATCGGATCATTCTTTCCGGAATACCTGCCGGAACCGCCCTTCACCGAAGAAGAATATGGCGAGGAGTTGAAGCGCACTCCCCTTCCCGACGTCTTTTCATCGGGGACCTCTTCCAATATTTTCATGGAGAGCATCTTCTTTTGGAAATTCGCCCTGTCGAAGGTCTTGTCAAGAATGGCCTCGTATAGTTTCTGAAGGGCGGGAAGGGTGAATTCTTCCCCTACCAGATCGAAGCCGATCGGCTTGAAGAAAATCTGCTGACGCAGATACTCCAGAGCATCGGCGAAGATTGTATCCTGGTCGAAAGCGAGTTTTTCCGGCTTTTCTTTGACCGGGAACCATCTGGCTTCCTTCGCATCGGTTGCTCCGTGAACGGGTTGGTAAGGAACGAGGGCGACGAAGGCCACGGTTATTGTCCTTTCCCTCGGATCCCTGTCCACCTTCGAGAAAGCGCCCAGTTCATCAAGATATGTATAAGTCGTTATAAGTTCCGTTTCTTCCGTCAATTCGCGTATGGCTCCCTCCTTGAGGTCCTCATTCATCCTGAGATATCCCCCGGGCAAAGCCCATTCACCCTCGAAAGGCTCGGTTCCCCTCTTTACCAGAAGAACCATCAAGCGTTCTTCGTAATATGAGAAGATGACGCAGTCAGTGGTGACCGCCATGTGTTCGTATTCATAATGATAAGGGAACTTGTCTCCCTTCACGATCTCTCTGGTTTTTCCCAAGCTCATGGAGAATAAATTCTCTTTCCCGTTTTCTGAACTCATGCTACTTAAAAATACGTTGATATCTGCAGGCGGCAGCCCCTGGTGATACCGCCCGAACGCAAATATAAGCCAAATAATCTACAAAAACGCAAAATTTATGTAAAAATTACACAAATTATTTTGTTATGTAAATTTTACATACTATCTTTGCACCATAACGATAACACCATTCATCATGAAAGACAAGCATGCAGAAAGAGTAGAGATCTACAAAGAGACCGTCTCTATAATCGGCAACGGAAGATACATTTCCGCCTCAGGAAAGGAAATCAGGCTCCCCTCACCCGACGAAGTCCAGAAGTCTTCAAAATGGTACAAGGAGGACTTCACCGTCAGCCCCTCTCAGATCATTGAAGGCGGAACTCTCTTCGAAGTCGAAGAAAAGGACTGCGTTGAAGCGGCGATCGGACTTCAGGACAAAGGATACAACCCTGCCCTTCTCAACCTTGCCGACCTGTACATCCCCGGAGGACTCGTCGAATACGGTTCCGGAGCACAGGAGGAGAACCTCTGCCGGAGGAGCAACCTCATGCAGTCACTTTACCAGTACTCACGCTCAAGAATCCGCCTTCTCCCCGACCTTGAACTCAAACAGAATGAGGACCAGTACCCGATGGACGAAAAGTTCGGCGGAGTGTACAGCGGAAAGGTCCTTTTCTTCCGGAGTACGGAAAAGGATGGATCCGTCCTTCTCGACGATCCCAGGAACATTCCGGTGATATCGGTCGCAGCCATAAGCGGCCCGGGCATCACCCCCGAGGGGAACCTCTACCCTGAAGATGAGGCTCTCACCAGGGAGAAGATGAGGACCATAATGAGGATCGGCCTTGACAACGGACACGACAGCCTCGTCCTCTCGGCTTTCGGCTGCGGAGCTTTCTCCAACCCTCCCGCCGCGATCGCGAGGCTCTTCCATGAGACTCTTCTTGAAGATGAGTTCCGGGACAGATACCGTCTTGTGGATTTCGCGATCCTGGACGGATACCGTACAGGCATGAGCCACAACCCCGAAGGGAATTTCCTTCCGTTCCAAAGGGAATTCGCTTCCGGAAAAGAATAAGCCATTTTCCAAAATAACGCGAGAAAAAGCGCCACCATAGGCGGTTCTTGACTATCTTTGCAGCCATTTTTCGAAGCGATGGTAAAAACTGATGGGAAAAGTGCCGCCTACGGATATATGGCGGGAGTGATAGCTGGGGTCTCCTACGGGATGAATCCCCTTTTCGCGAAGTCCCTTCTCCAGGGAGGGGTCGACGTCCTTACCATGCTCTTCTTCCGCTACGCGATATCTTTCCTCATCATGGGAGCATGGATGCTCTTCAAAGGGGAATCATTCCGGATAAGGGGAAAAGAGATATGGCTTCTCGCCATTCTCGGAGTCCTCTTCAGCTGCAGCAGCCTTTTCCTCTTCGAGTCATACCGTTTCATCCCTTCGGGACTCGCCACGACCCTCGTATACCTTTACCCTGTTTTCGTCGCCATCATAATGGCGATCCTGAAGGACAGACCATCGTGGCAGACTTCCCTGTCGATTGCCGCCACCCTGGGAGGAGTCGTTCTCCTGAGCTGGCCCTCGGAGGGAATCTTCCTTCATTGGGCGGGGATGGTGCTCGCCGCCATGTCGGCCCTCAGCTACGCTTTCTATCTCGTCATCGTGAACCGCTCCAGGACAATATCCCACGTTTCGGAGCATGCGCTGACCTTCTATGCCCTCGGCACCGGATCTCTCCTTTTCCTGCTGTGCAGGATTCCGGGGGAACACGGAGCCTTCCTCCAAGGCATCAGTTCTTTAGGTGACGTGGGGAATCTCGTCGGACTCGCGATTTTCCCGACCATGATCTCGATGCTGACCTTGGCCATATCCACAAGGATGATAGGTCCTACAAAGACTTCAGTCCTCGGAGTGTTCGAGCCGGTCACCGCGATTCTCATCGGGACCGTCCTCTTCTCCGAGCCCATGACCGGAAGGATGGCCGCCGGCATAGCGGTCTGCATCTTCGCCGTCCTGTTCATGGTAGCGTCGGGAAAGAAGGAGTCATCCGCCAAATAGGAGGACCTTTCAATAAGGCTTGACCCCTTTTTGACGCACCGGACCGGTCAGTTCGAAGTCCCATTCGACAAGTCCCCTGTCCAGGGATATGCCTTTGTCCTTGCCGTACGAGCCTTTTATCAGATATTGGCCCAATTCCGAAGCGTCAAGGTATGTGGAAAGGATATGGGAAAGATTCGTGGCGATAACGTTCACTCTCCTTGTGCCGGGAGTGAGGATGCGGTCCAGAACTTTTGACATCGTTTCCATATCCGCCAAGGATGAAGTTTCCCTGTAGTACTTTTCAAGTTCCTTCCTGTGGAGAGAAAGCTGGGGGAACGGTATTCCTTCGGGGTGCTTGAGATACAGAAGGAACACCGCCTTCATCGAGGGGGGAAGTTCCACTTCCCTCTTGCCTTCCGGATCGAGGAATATCCTGTAATCACGGGTAATGAAGAGTTTTTTCGGAGCGATGCCGTCCCGGGATACTCCATCAATCCCCTTTTCCTTCAGAAGGGCGGTGGCCCTCTCAACGAGACTGATCAGCTGCTCGGCGGACATGCCTTCCATTGACGGGAAATCCTTCTCGTCAGGAAAGGCTTTGATGTCCCCTCCGTTTTCCGGACGGAGAGCCCACAATATGGCGTCCAAGGCGAGCAGCGCCTGTAATCCGAGTTCGTTTCTCATCGCTTCAGTTTTTGTAAGCAATTATCGCACATCCTAGCCAAACAAACAATTTTTTCCGGGGTCTTTTGACGGAAAGGCCTCCCTTGCGTGCGGATAATGAAAAAAGCCCCGTCCCGGGAATGGGACAGGGCCGAAAAGATCTGAGCGCTACAGATTATTTCTGGTCGGGCTGTTCCCAACCGAAGTTCTGCTCCATGGGAGCTTCTTTATTAAGGCTGATGACCGTGAAAGGAATCGGGAACAGAGTCCACTCGGGAAGAGTCCTGTTGGCGAAGGTTTCAGGCATGATCTCAGCGCTGAAGGTATGGGTCTCAAGATGTTTCTTCACGACAGCGTTTTCACCCTTTGAAGACTGTCCACCCTTACCGAAGCGCATGAGGGTAGGCCAACGCATCTCTTCCCATGCGAGTTCACGGGCACGCTCATCAAGAATGACCTCGAGGTCAACTTCACCGGCGGTATAGAGTTTCTTTGCATGCGAACGTGAACGGACTGCATTGATGTCAGCTGCAGCTCCCGAAGCGTCACCGCTACGGAGTTTCGCCTCTGCACGGAGAAGATAAGTCTCAGCTGAACGGGCGATGTACCAGTCACGGCCGTACTGCCTTACATAAGGAGCACCCATTGAAGAGCAGTGGGAAAGGTTCCATCCCCAAAGGTCCTGAGTGGTGTACTTGCAGGAAACCCTGGCGTGATATCCCTTGTCGGCAAGCATCTCCTTGGTTGTGGGCTGCAGATACCTGGGGCTCTCGCTGTCCATAACGACAGGAGTCCAGAGAACGATCTGGGAGTTGCGGAGGTCATCGGCGAAGTCATCCCTCCAGACATACTCATCAGCATAGTCCATGGTCGCAATCATGCCCCATGAGCCGGTAAGATGAACGCCGAGCTGTTTTCCGGGGAAAAGGTTTCCGTCAATCTTGCCCTTCCAAGGACCACCATTGGGCTCACTTGCAGCATATTCAGGTGCCCATGAAGCGTCACGGTAAGCAGGCCCGCAGGTGACACCGAAAGAGTTCATGGAACCACCGAACTGCGACTGCTTCTCGTAAGAAGGCTGTACATAGACCATCAGAGATTCAGTATTGCCGTTGTCGCCGTAAGCGACGTTACCGATCTGGAAGAGATCCCAATAGACATTTCCGTCGGGCTGGTAACGGGGAACGCCGTTATCGGGAATGCCCGCAGGCTGCTTTCCATTCTCACTACGTGAGCCGAAACGCTCGGTCATGAGAGGATACTTTGAGATGACTGCATCAGCATAAGATATGGCCTTTGTGAAGTCGGCATTGTTGCCGGTCTCGACTCCACGGGCGAGGTAAGCCTCGGCAAGGAAATGGTTGACAACGCCCTTCGCGACACGGCCGGACTCCTTGGGATATTCGGGCAGACCGGGAAGTGCGTCTTCGAAGCACTTGATCGCATATGAATATGTTTCCTCACGGGTTGTACGCTCATAGTCGAACTTGAGTTCAGTTCCGAGGGTTTCCTGGATAGGGACTCCACCGAACAGTTCTCCAAGACGGAGATAAGCCCAGCCCTTGAAGAAATTGGCCTGACCGGAAAGATAACCTTCATCCTCGGCTGAAAGGCCCTGAATGACGTTGAGGCCCTCGAATACGAGGTTAGCATATGCAGCCAACTGATAGCACGAGTTCCATGCTGAATTGAAACTACCGTTTGTAGTCTGAAGTGACCAGAAGTTGCTGAATGCTCCGGCCGCGCCAGTTCCACGTGTTCCTCCAAGAAGGTCAGAACCATCTCCCTTGAGGAAGTTCGAAGCACCGTCTCCACCTCCGGCAAAGCCGTTGTTGATGGAATTCATAAGGTCGAACTTCGTATAGCATCTTACGAGAGCCGCATCAACCTGGGCGGCTTTCTCGAAAGCGTTCTCGATTGTATATACGGTCTTGGGTTCCTCAGTCAAGAACTCCTTGTCGCTTACGCAAGAGTTGATGACCGGTGCAACTGCTACAAGACCCATCACGAAATATAATGTCTTTTTCATATTCGAAACCTTGTTTTAGAATCTAACATTGACACCGAAAGTATAGGTCCTTCTCAGCTGCTGGCTGTAAGGGTTGCGGACCTCAGGGTCGGAATACTTCCAACCGGGAGCGATGAAGAAGAGGTTGTTTCCTGCAACATAAACGGATGCGGAAGAGAGACCGATCTTGGAAACTATGTTACGGGGAATGTTGTAGGAGATGTTGACATCCTGCAGACGAACGAATCCGTAGTTGGCGATATAAGTGGGGTTACCACCTACATTGAAGGCCTTCGGATACTTGGTGCTGGGGTTTTCCTCTGTCCAATAGGGGTGATCTACGGAGTTGAGGTACATCATACCTTCGCTGTAGGCGAGGAGGGCGGCGTTGTTCTGGGCCTTTCCGAACTTGCCTGCGGAGAATACTCCGTTGAACATCACATAGAGGCTCCAGTTCTTCCACGAGAAGTTGGAATTGAGGCTCATGCGGAAGGCTTCCTGGCCGTAGCCGAGGATCTTACGGTCTTCAGCGGTAATCTTGCCGTCACCGTCAAGGTCTTCATTCATCATATCGCCGGGGATGGTACCTGTCCTGCTCATGTAATCGGTATCTGTCTTCTGGACAATGCCGATGTTGTTGTAACCGTAGATGACATTGAGAGGTTTTCCGAAGAAGCGGAGGTTCACAACATCATCTTCCTCTTTACCGCCATAGAGTTCAACGAGCTTGTTGCGGTTCATGGTGAAGTTCAAAGTCGCATCCCAACGCAGATCCCTCTTCTGAAGGATGTTGTAACGGATTGAAGACTCGATTCCCCAGTTGTCGACCCTACCCATGGTAGCCTGCTGTGAAGTAAGACCGGCGGTCATGACAGGGATAGTACGGTTGAAGATCTGATCGGTGGTCTTTGACTTGTAAGCGTCGAGTTCCCAATGGACTTTGCGCTTGAACATGTCGATTTCGAAACCGCCGTTCCATGAAGTTGTGGTCTCCCAACCGAGGTCAGGGTTGGCAAGGCGTGTCATGGCCTCTCCGAAGTGCTCGATTCCGTTGAAGTAAGCGACTATACCGCCGCCCTGTCCCATGGACATGTTGGAAAGGGTCTGGTAAGGAGAGAGGGTCTGGTTTCCGTTCTTACCCCATGAGAGTTTGAGTTTGAGGTAATCGAAAGGCCTTACCTTGAACCAAGGCTCATCGGAGATGGTGTAGGCCACACCGACAGCGGGGAAGTTACCCCACTTGTGATCGGAACCGAAAACGGATGATCCGTCACGACGGAGGGAAGCGTTGAAGTGATACTTGTCCTTATAGGAATAGTTCACACGTGCGAGATAACCTACGTCGGTATGCAGGGAGTATGTGAGGTTCTGTGACTGCTGTGTTCCGGCATTGTTGAGGCCGTACCATCCGAGGGTGGTGTTGCCGATAGCGGAGAAATCCTGTCCGTATGTACGGAAACCTTCGTTCTTGCTGTAGTCACGGGTGTACACGAGGGTGGCGTTGATATAGTGGCCGGAGATATCCCTTGTGTAGGTGAGGATGTTGTCGAGGACCCAAGAAAGGTTCTTCGAGTAGTTCTGGTAACCGCTCGCCTGGGAGAGGTACTTGTCGAATACCTCAGTGGTGTATTCCGTATCAGTAGGCTGGATGAGGTTCTTCTCATGAGTGAACTGACGTGTAAGGGTGTTGCGGAGAGTGTAGTTACCGGTGATCTTGTAGCTGAGGCCCTCGATCCAAGGGAACTTCACCTCGATGTTTCCACCGATAGTGGAAGCGTTTCCGTGGTTCTCGGCGTCAATGCCGTTGTACACGTTCCAAAGAGGGTTGGTCGCGGTCTCCTGGATAGGTCCGATGACGTACTTGCGGTAGCTGCCGTCAGGCATCGTAGGCTGTCCGTAAGGAGAGAAAGCACGGCTGTAGGAAGGACGGACACCGTCATCCTGGGTAGAGGCCCAGTTGAAGTTGAGACCTGCGCTGATGTTCTTGGTGATCTTGGTGGTAAGACGCGCGGTGATGGTCTCACGGATGAAGGCGTTACCCTTGATGAAGTTGGTGTTGTTTCCGTAGGAAGCGCCGAAGAGGTAGTTCACACCCTCTGTAGCTCCGGAGATGTTGAGGGAGTAGTCCTGCTGGACACCGGTCTGCTTGACATAGTCGTACCAGTCAGTGATCTGACCCTTCTTGTAGTTCTCGAGTTCGAGGTCGCTCATCCAGGATGTCGTTCCCTTGGGAAGGCCCTGACGGTCGTTGATCATCTGGATGTAGTTCTCTCCGTCACGGAGCTTGGGGGTGTAGTTCTGCTCAACGAGGGTGACAGTACCGCGGAAGTTGATCATAGGCTTTCCGATCTGTCCCTTCTTTGAAGTGATCATGATCACACCGTTCGCTGCCTGAGATCCGTAAGAAGCGAGGGAGGTAGCGTCCTTCATGACGCTCATGCTCTCGATGGAGTTGGGGTCGATGTCGTTCAGACGGCCCTGATAGATGACACCGTCAAGAACGATGAGGGGTGAATTCGAAGCTGCGGCGTTGAGGGACCTCTGACCACGGATATTCATGGTGGGAGATGCACCGGCAAGACCGGACTGGCTCATCGAAAGACCGGGGGCGAGGCCGCGGAGCATCTCGAGGGGGTTGGTCCTCGGAACGGAGGCTACCGCGCTTTCTCCCACATTATAGGTAGCTACGGAACCGGTGAAGTTGGTACGCTTCACAGTACCGTAACCGACTACGACTGTCTCCTCGATCATCTGCCTGTCCTCGGTAAGAGTGACATTGAAAACTCTCTGATTGCCCAGAGGGAAGGACTGGGAAACATAGCCGATTGAAGAGAACTCGATAGTCGAGTTGGCGGGAACGCTAAGTGTGAACTTACCGTTCTCATCAGTCATGATACCGATGGTAGTGCCTTGGGCGATGACACTGACACCGATAAGCGGCTCGCCGGCTTCATCGACGACCGTACCGGAAATGCTCACGTTCTGTGCGAAGAGAGCCACAGACGCGAAGAGCATCGCCACAAACAAGAAAACTTTTCTTTTCATGCTTTGCTTTTTTGAGTTATACAGTTGATAGAATAGTGTGATAGTTTCAGTGTCCATTCAGCCGGTGCGTATGCTTTCCGACCAGTGCAAAATTGACAAATGCTCTTCGGAATGACCTTGCAGATTCTTCAAAAAAACTCGCAAATTCTTCAAAAATGACATTTGAAGGTCACAAGCATGAAAGTTGTCTTTTCACAAAAAGATCCAGCAACTTCATAAACATCACCCCCTTACCTACCAAAAAAGCTTTTGAAACACATATTTTCGGGATTGGGGCACTTTGCATTTTCTCCACATCTTGCTATCTTCGTATCCGGAAACAGACACACGAAACAGCCTCCGAGATTTTATCCCGAAAGGGATATCATTCCGTAGAAAAGCCACACCATATGACCATCCTGTGTAGAAAACTGCTCACCACCATAACTTCTCTTCTGTCCGCCGGAATCCTATCCTTCGGACAGGTCGCCCAATTCTCCTACCACGTATCCGATACCGATGTCCGGGCCTTCGCCCAGGATGACCGCGGATATATCTGGATGGGAACGGCCAACGGCCTGAACAGGTACAACGGCACCTCCTACGGAATCTTCCATTCAGGGAATGCCGAGGGTGACCTTTCCAACGACAACATCAGAACCCTTCTCATGGACTCCGCCGGAGACCTCTGGATCGGAACGGAAAGCGGACTCTCGGTGATGAGGGACGGAAAGTTCATCAACGCCAACGAGACCATCTACAATCCCGTCTCCAAAATCCTCGAACTGGACGACGAGAGGATAGTATGCATGGGGAAGGACGGATTCATCGCTTTCAGAAAGGAAGATCTGGGAGCAGGCGGAAGATACTATGAGGGCGGAGTAAGCTGGCTCGAAAACATCATCATATCGTCTTCCGGAGACATATGGTTCACCATGGACAGGAGCGACAGCACATACGTTTGCATCCTCGACCGTGACCTCAATCTCCAGCGGAGACATTTCATAGGGATGGGCACCGGGGTTTCCGCGATCTGCGAAACGAACCCTTCGACCATATGGGTCGCGACGGACAAAAGCGGTGTCATCTGCTTCGACGGAAGATCAAGGACCAGAATACCCGTTCCTGCGGGAATGAACACTGTCCACAACCAGGGCGAGATCTTGTTCCTGGTCCCTGAAAGAAAGGGCGACGGACTACTTATCGGCATCCGCGACGCCGGAATACGCCGCTACAACCCCTCGGCCGGAACGCTGACATCCATTCTCCCCTCCCAAAGACTCCAAAGTCCGTCATACACCTGCTTCGTCGACCAGGACAACAATATCTGGCTTTCCGACAAACAGGAGGAGGTCTATTTCTATGCGGACCAGAGGCCGTACGAAAGTCTGCTGCCAGTTTCGGGAAGGGACAGGATAATGACGGCGAGACTCGCTTTCGACAATGACGGCCTTCTTTGGCAGCGTAACGGCGACAAGGTGGTATGCATAGACCCCGCGAACGGAAACACCATCTACCGCAGCGGAGACGACATGTCCGTCAACGCCATATTCATGGATTCGGGAGGCTTCCTTTGGATAATGAGCAAGGAAGTCCTTTCAAGATACAGGGTCGCTTCAGGGACCCTCACCCTGGACAGGTTTTACGACATCGGGGAAGACGTCTATTCCCTCTCGGAAGACGCCACAGGACAAATCTGGCTCACCATGTCCAGGAAACTCGGCATCATATCCCCTTCCGGGCAACTTTCCTTCGACGACGGTCCTTCGGTCCCTTTCTCACTGTTGCTGTCCGATCCCAATTCCAAAAGGGTTTTCATGTTCACGGTAAGGAACGGACTGTATGAAGTCCATCCCGACAGGACTTATACACCCGTCGGTGACGAAAAACTCCGAAACCTCAATTACGTCATAACGGCCAAGGACGGATCGCTCTGGTGCGGAACCTACAACGAAGGCATCATCCATTATGACGAGGAAAGCGGGATGATGGAGAGATTCGGTACCGAACAGGGAATTGTCGACAACAGCATAAGGTCGATAATCGAAGACGATGAAGGTAACATCTGGTTCAGTTCGGCGGAGCATATAACCAAGTACAACCGCCAGAACATGACTTTCTCCACAATCCACGACGAACTCTTCTCCGGCGGGAAGTCATACAACCTCGTTTCCTGCGCCAAATCCCCCGATGGGCATCTTTATTTCGGAGGAACAGGAGGAATAACCGTGGTTGATCCGAAAGCCAACATACCTCAGAAAAACGACATACCCCTCTTCGTCGAATACCTTTCCGCGGGAGGTAAGCAGCTTCCCGATACGACACCGGAACTCAAGCTCGACTACAAGAGCAACATCCTGACGATCCGCTTTTCCGGTATAGACTACGAATCAGGGTCGCTTCTGAACTACTCCTACAAGATGGAGGGATACGAGGACGACTGGCAGTACATCTCCCAATACGTGCAGGCGGTCTACTCCTATCTCCCCGCCGGGGAGTACACATTCAGGGCGAGAGTGAGGCTGCAGAACGGCCTATGGAGTTCAAACGAGATCAACATCCCGATCACGATCAAGGCCGCACCATGGGCAAGCCGTTTCGCGAAAATAATGTACCTCCTTCTCTTTATAGCTGTGATAGGCGTCATCATCCAGATAGTTTCAAGGCTCCGCACCCAGAAGGAGAGGCTCGACCTCGCCGTCAAGAGGGAAGAGCTCAAGCAGCAGCACATCGACTTCGTGACCAACATCTCGCATGAGTTCCGCACTCCCCTCTCGATGATTTATGCGCCGGCGAAGGAACTTGCGAAGAGTGACCTGTCAAAACAGAACAGCAGACTGGTAGAGGCCATATGCCGGAACGCCGAGCAGCTCAAGAACCTTTCCGAACAGATTCTGTCGAGCAGCGGCTCCCGCCGCGAGCAGGAAAGCCTGCAGATCCGGCAGAACGATCTCGTTTCGGTCATAAGGAACATGGTCGGCAACTTCAGCTACGCCGCCCAGGAGAAGAGCCTTTCCCTCAAGATGGAAGGTCCGGATTCCTGCCTTGGATTCTTCGACACGGAGAAAGTCAGCAAAGTCTGCGGCAACCTGATTTCCAACGCGGTCAAATACACTCCCGAAGGAGGCCATGTAACCGTTTCCGTATCAAAAGACGGGGACACGGCAACAATCTCGGTCAAGGACGACGGAATCGGCATCCCGGAAAACAAGCGCGGCAAGATTTTCGACCGCTACGAGAGGCTCGGTGCGGAGAACACCTCCACCATCGGCTCGGGGAAAGGCCTGAACTTCGCCTACAATCTGGCGAAGATGCATAAAGGCGACCTTGTCTACAGACCCGTTGAGACAGGCGGATCGGACTTCGTGTTCACCCTGCCGATTTCAAAGGGAAGTTACGACGAGAGCCAGATCCAGAGCTCCGGATTCAAGTTCAACGACAAGCCAGCCACGGAGAGTAACGAAGAAAAGGACGGGACGATCTTCGTCGTGGAGGACAATGATGAAATCCGTTCCTTCATCGTGGAACTCCTTGCCCCAAGATACAACATCTTCCCTTCATCCAACGGGCTTGAGGCCGAGGACAACCTCAACGTCATGGTCCCCGACCTTATCCTGAGCGACGTGATAATGCCCGGGAAAGGCGGATATGACCTGTGCCGCGACATAAAGGACAATCCCGACACCTGCCACGTCCCCGTAATCCTTCTCACCGCAAAAACCGACGCCAAGAGCAGCGTCGAAGGAATGAAGGCCGGTGCTGACGCATATATCGGCAAGCCCTTCGACCCCGATTACCTAATCGCCACGGTCGAGACCCAGATAAAGAACCGCCGACGTCTGCAGGACCGTGTCCTCAACCTCACTTCCGCCTCAATCATCGAGGAACCTCAGAGCGTCGAAGACGCCGGGCTGAATCCCAAGGACAAGGCCCTTCTGGACAAGATCCACGCCGTGGTTGACGACAACCTTGAGAACGACTCTTTCAACGTGGCGGATCTCGCGGACAAACTGGCCATGAGCTATTCAAGCCTCTACGCCAAAGTGAAGGGACTGACCGGACAGACTCCCCAGGTATTCATCAGCACTTACAGGATGAACACCGCGATGAGCCTTCTGAAGGCCGGAGAGCTGTCCGTGAGCGAAGTGGCGTACAAGGTTGGAGCCTCATCACCGTTCTCGTTCTCAAGGGAGTTCAAGAAGCATTTCGGTTTCCCGCCTAGCCATGTGGCGAAGACAGACTCTTCCGAAGAGGACGATTCCATGGACAAATGACTTTCCTTCCAAGAATGACTGAGAAGGGGCCCTGGCGGGGGTCCCTTCTTTTCTGATAAGCTACATCCACGGCCAGCCGTGGGAGGGAGAAGACAAAATTTCGGGAAAGGCTCCCATGAGGGACGCCTCATTTTCTTTCCGGAAGATTCTTTTCAGCACGATGGGGAAACTTCCAGTTTCCTCATCCTCACAAGTTCCAGGCAGATCGCCCGGATCGTCCGGCCGAACTGCGCCTCGAGTTCGCTGTCCGATGCTCCGTCATAATACATTTCGCACAGAAGGCTCCTCTCCTCATCGGTCCACTTCTTCCCGAAATTCCGGAAAGAGGGAAGCATCTTGTCGACGGTTTTCCTGTAGGAAGGATCGGAAAGATACTTCGAACGGTTCTTTTCGGTAAGGCCCGGAGGCGGAACCACGATCGGGGCGTCGACGGTCGTAGGATGCGTGGATGGCATGGGACCTTCGGGAAGGTCATCTTCGGCTTCTGAAGGAGCGTGAACTTCCGCGGATGATCCGGTCATTTCATTGGCCGGCGGAAATGCGGCGGAGTCCTCATCAGTGATTTTCTTTCTTCTTGGCATAGCAGAATGAGAGTTTTGTGTTAGCGGATAAGATCCCTGAGGGAAACGGGACCTTCGCAAAGATAGTGGCCGGATATCCGCTCCCGCAATACCTGCGGAAGATGACATGACACCGCATTTTTGCGGAATATGGCATTTGCCGCAAAAGCTATACTATTAAAATTAAGGTATCTGCTTAGGCCACGGCGGTCCGCAAAAAATTATCCGATTTTACATGTCATTTTGCACGAAACCGCAATTTTTGCTTATTTGTCCTATCCGACACAGGCAAGGCGGCACCGACAAAAAAGTTTTCGTATCTTTACAAGGAAAACGGAAACCCGCATATGAAAAGAATTCTTTTTGTGGCGATCTCGGTTTTGGCCACAGTCGCACTCAGCGCGAAAACAACCGGCAAGATCACTATCGAAAACGGAGGACCCGGACCATACAAGGCGGTGGTCGTGGAAGACAAAGGCCTTCCCGGCTATTCCATCATCAGGCCCGATGACCTGAAGAGTGCCGCGGCGGTGGAAGGCAAACTCCCCGTCATCCTCTTCGGAAACGGAGGATGCTCGAGGGACTCGTGGGGATTCCTGAACTTCCTCACGAACATCGCCTCCAACGGATACGTCATCATAACGAACGGCAAGTGGAGCGCCGAAAGACCGGTCGTCAACATGCCCCAGCAGCAGGGAGGAGCGCAGCCCGCATTCGACAGGGAAGCCATGTTGGAGCAGTTCAAGAAAGTGGAAGCCGGAAACAAGGCCGACGCCCTCGACTATCTCCGCGCCCTTGATTGGCTCCAGAAGGAAAGCCTCTCCAAGAAATCCGAATACTTCGGAACGGTAGACGCAAACAACACCGCGGCCATGGGACAGTCCTGCGGAGGATTGCAGGCTCTCATCCTCGGAACGTCGGGAGACCCCAGAATCAAGACCACCATGCCCCTCAACAGCGGAGTGACTTCCCCCGGTGACGGTCTTTCCGGAATGATTTCCAAGGACGACCTCCAGAAACTCCCCCACCCCATCTGCTATCTCATCGGAGGAAAGAGCGACATAGCCTATCCCAACGCCACCGATGACTATAAGAGGATAAGCCACGTACCGGTCGTGGTAGCCAACCTCGAGGTCGGCCATGGCGGCACCTACAGGGAAGAACACGGAGGTAGCTTCGCGGACATGGCCCTTCTGTGGCTTGACTACCGTCTGAAGGGGAAAGAGGAGAATGAACTCATTTTCCGTTACTCACAGGTTCCTTCCAATCTTGAAGGATGGACGATGACATCCAAGAACTTCTCGGAAAAGAAGACCCTCGGCCTATGGAATGACCGTCCCTCAAGCGACGGAGAGGAAATCACCCTGAATGATTTCGGGGAGGTTGAAGGCTACAGGAAAGTCACCGACCCCACGATGACGGTAAGCCTTCCCGACAAGGACAAGGCCGACGGTTCAGCCGTCATCATCTTCCCCGGAGGAGCCCTCGTATCCCTTTCCTGGGAAAGTGAATTCCGCCGGATCGCCGATTGGCTGAACGCCAGAGGAGTCGCCGCGATAGGTGTGAAGTACCGCCTCAGGAGTTCCTTCCCGAGGCCCGCACCCAAAGCTGAGGGAGAAGACAAGCCCACGACCCAGTCTTCGAAGTTCCTCGCCATGCAGGGCAAGATATATGATTTCGTGGAGCTAAGGAACGCAAATACGAGCCCCAGCGAACCCGATCCCGCCGACAAATCAACCGACAATGCGGCCGATGACGCCCTGAAGGCGATGGAGATAGTGAAACAGCATGCGGCGCAGTGGAACATCGATCCGGATAGGATCGGTTGGATGGGATTCTCAGCCGGAGGCGGAGTCGAACTCGCGGCCCTGATGAAGGCCAAACCCCAACAGATGCCCGCATTCCTCTGCTCCGTCTACGGACCTTCTCTCGTGGACATCACCGTTCCCGAGAACGCCCCGAAACTCTTCGTCGCCGTCCACGCCGATCACCCTAACGTGGCCGCAGGCTGCATGGCCCTTTTCATGGAATGGAAGAAAGCCGGAATCGACAGTGAGATACACGTCTACAGCCCCGCCAGCGGAGGATTCTTCGGAGGAATGGTTCCGGGAAGCCCTGAGCAGAAGCCCACTCCGGAAGGGATGTGGCTGCACACTTTCTACAGCTGGATGGTCGCGAACGGTTTCGCGAAATAAGGCATGCGGAATCATAGAACAGCGGAAGCCTGTCCCGGGTAATCCCGAAGACAGGCTTCTGTCATCTTTTCATGCTTCCTTCAGAAAGGAATGACCGGACGGCAATCCCTACCAGATGTTCTCTTCCTGGGGAGGATTCGCGGGGTATCCGTCAGCTGGAAGAACCTGGGGCGTAGGCTGATAAGGCTGCTCCTGGACATAGCCCTGTGGAGAATAAACCTGCTGAGGTCCATATCCTTCGGGTTCCTGCTGATATTGCTGAGGCTGCTGAGGCTGGCGGTTCTTTTTCTTGCGGCGTCCGCTCTTCGATGTTATCTCCTTGCGGAAATCTTCCATCCTGTCGTCGAGATCATCCCCGTCATATCCCTGGTTGAGGAGTTCTTCCCTTATCTGGGCAAGTTTCCATGCATGGTCGGGATTGATGGAGGTTCCGCTCGCGAGGTCCGCGAAATACCATATTGTGGTTTCGGACATACCCGCCGTCCTGGCCCGTTTGCAGAAACGGTTGTAGCGGTCCGATTCCTTGGCGGCCTTGGTGCAGTCGGCGCCGGAAAGGATCATCTCCGCGAACTTCTTTCCGTAAGGGACACCCTTACCCCAACCCTGGGCTATCTTGGCGCAGTGCATCTTGAGTTCGGGGATTGCGGCATCCTTTGCAACGCGGTAGCATTTCTTGAATGTGAGTCGTAGAATCTCAGGATCGTTTTCATAAGTCACTCTCATCGGACGGAGAGTGTCCGCGGCGAACTTGCCCGCTGCGTCTGCCCACAGTTGGCTATGCCCGAGTCTCAGGTAGAAATCATACCAGGGCATGAAGTTGTTGGCACAATAAAGTGCGAAATCGGAAGCGTTGATGACTTCCTTCTCAATCGCTTTCTTGTAACGTTCGTGATAAATCCTGATGTATTGGGGCAAATACTCCTCAGCATACCCCAATGTCTTGTAATGGTTGGTCAACACGTCGTCTGAAAGAAGGTCCTGAATAATGTAAGAAGACGAGTCCATTTATTTAAAAAGTATTATATTAGGTTTATATTGTTCACAAAAATAATCAAAACTATCAAGTTCACAAAAATTCATTTGGAAGAAATGCCACCAAACGGCAAATTCAAGTGTAAAATCAACAATTCTTCTTAGATTATCTGAACAATTCTATGGGCACAACTTTTGTGCGAAAGGCAAAAAGATGAAACGGAGAAGCCCCGCATACTGGATTTTCATAAGAATACCGCTATGGTTCATAGCGGCGAGCCTCGCTCTGGTCCTCTCCCTGAAGTGGATTCCAGTAGGAGTCACTCCCCTGATGGTGACACAGAGCGTAAAGCACATGGGTGACGATTCGTTCTCGATCAAAAAGAAGTGGGTTCCCCTCAGGAAGATTTCACCCGAAGCCGTGAAAGCGGTCATAGCCGGTGAAGACAACCGGTTCAACGAGCACCACGGTTTCGACTGGATCGAGATGAAAAAGATGTGGGAAGACCACAACGAAAGGGGCAAGAAAATCCGGGGATGCAGCACAATCTCCCAACAGACGGCCAAGAACGTCTTCACTTTCGGCTCCTCCACCACCATCCGAAAAATCTACGAAGCCTGGTGGACCTTCCTCATCGAAAAGATCTGGGGCAAGAAAAGGATAATGGAAGTGTATCTGAACGTCGCCGAGACAGGACGGGGGATATTCGGTGTCGAAGCCGCCGCCAGGGAATACTGGGACACTTCAGCCGCCGCCCTCACGCGTAGGCAGGCTTGCCAGATAGCGGCATCACTTCCGAGCCCGCTCAAACGCAACCCCTCCTCCGGCAGCGGTTACGCTTCCAAAAGGGCCTCGGACATCCAATCCCTCATAGGGAAGATAGGCTATCCCTCATGGATAGAGGAAAAGTGCGCAAAAAAGGGGAAATGATACCCGCCTTCCCCATGGCGGAAAGCCCGAGAAGGGATTCTGCCGATTTTTGACGGAAAATTCCTACCTTTAAGGCGACTATCATCCCGTTCCAATGTCAATGACGAAATCACTGCTCCTTCACGCTGCCGCCTTCACCATCGCGGCCATGATCCCGGCATTTTCCACCGGCATCTCCGCTCAGGATAATCCTTCCCAGGAAACGGAGAAAAGAATGGAATGGTTTTCCGAGGCCAAACTCGGAATCTTCATCCATTGGGGCATCTACGCCGTGGACGGGGTTTCGGAAAGCTGGTCATTCTACAACAAATACCTCCCCTACGAGCAGTACATGTCCCAGAAGGACCGCTTCACCGCCTCGAAATACCAGCCGAAGGACTGGGTCCGTCTCATAAAGGAGAGCGGAGCCCGCTATACTGTCATAACGTCCAAACACCACGACGGCGTCGCCCTCTGGCCGACCAAGGCCGGCAGCCTCAGCGTTGACCGGATAACCCCATCCGGAAGGGACCTCCTCTCCCCTTTCGTCAAGGAAGCCAGAAAACAGGGGCTCAAAGTCGGGCTCTACTACTCACTTCTCGACTGGTCCCACGAAGATTATCCCAATTTCACCAAGGACGAGACCCGCTACTCCATCAAGGATGATCCGGAAAGGTGGAACCGTTTCGTCAGCTTCGACAAGGCACAACTCGACGAGCTGTCAAAGGAATACAACCCCGACCTCTATTGGTTCGACGGGGACTGGGAACAGAGTGCCGAAGACTGGCATGCCGCGGAAATCGTCTCCCGCCTCAGAAACCATAACCCCTCCGTCATCATCAACTCCCGCATATCGGGATACGGGGACTACGGCACCCCAGAAAACGGTGTTCCGACCGTGAGGCCATCCGACCGGTGGTGGGAACTGTGCTATACCATAAACGATTCCTGGGGATTCCAGCATACGGACACCAATTTCAAAAGCCCGTTCATGGTCCTCCGGACCTTCGTCGACTGCCTTTCTATGGGCGGGAACCTCCTTCTTGACATAGGTCCCAGGGAAGACGGGACGATTCCCGAAGAAGAAGTGGAGGTCCTCAAAGAACTCGGCCGATGGACAAAGAAACACAAGGAAGCCGTCTACTCCACAAGGGCCGGAATACCGGCGGAACATTTCCAGGGGTATTCGACCCTGAGCAAGGACGGGACTATCCTATACCTGTACCTTCCCTACCGACCCAACGGACCGGTCGAAGTCAAAGGGATAGTGAACAAGGTCAACAGGGTATGGGTAGTGGGAGCCGGCAACATGCTCAACTTCAAGATTTACAACAAAAGCTACTGGAGCGAACTCCCGGGACTCCTCGAGATAGATGTTCCAGACAGCGTTCTCGACCCCTCGATCACTGTTCTGGCCGTACTTCTCGACTCCCCCATCAAACTCTACCGGGGAGAAGGGCAGGTGATAACGGCGAACTGACAATGACCGGATGCAACCCCCTACCAGGATGATACCGAAAAACATCATATCCGATCTTCTGGCCGTCACGTTGGCCCTCTCCCTTTTCCAGGGTTGTTCCGGGGAAAAGGAGAGCCCCATCACGAGACCCCTCAACATAATAGTGATGGTTTCGGAAGGACATTCAAGGGGAGCCATCGGAGCCTATGCTGAGGAGTCCTCATTCCTCAGCACCCCGGGGCTTGATTCACTCGCTGCCGAAGGGAACCTCTTCCTTTCATACCGCGCAACCGGATGGGAAAGTCAGGACATGTTGGAGGACAGTCTACCGACAAAACTGTCTGAGAAAGGCTACGAAAAGGCTTTCCTTGGCATTTGGGACAATGAAGGAAACCCCACGGAATATGACAAGACCTTCATCCTGCAGGGGGAAGGAAGCTACTTTAACCCCCTGTTCATCGACAACGGAAGACTGCTTTGCCGCGAGGGGTACGTCACGTCCATCCTCACGGACGAAGCCCTCGGGTGGATAAGCGAACGGAACGGCAAGAATCCCTTCTTCCTGGTTCTTCACCACTTCGCCATGAATGGGACCTGGATGCCGGACACCCGGGACCTTGGGATGTACGCGGATAAGGACCTTCCTCCCCTTGACCAAGGGGACAGCCTTCTCACGGATTTCACCTCCCGTCTCAACCCCATCTATCACCTCAAGATGGCGGACCGTGACGGGAAAATCCATACCCCTTCAGAAAGCGCTCTCGAAACGATGGGAAGGGATCTTTACAGAAGGGACTTGAGGCCATATGACCCCATTGTCCCCGGCAGGATGAACGCACTTCAGCAGAAGGAATGGGATGCCCATTACGACCCCTTGATATCTTCCTTCAGGAAGCTCGGGCCAAAAGGGAAAGCCCTCTCGGATTGGAAATTCTCCCGCTTCGCCGCCGATTACTTCGAAACCGCCAACTCCCTGGACAGGAGCGTTTCGGATATCACTTCATTCCTCAAGGAAAGCGGACTGTGGGACAATACGGTCCTGATATACACGTCAAGCGGAAGTCTGTCGCGGGATGACTCCGCCCTACTGCCACTCATCGTACATATGCCCGGGGAAGGGCCGGATGACAGGAGATTCATTTACGCCAAAGGGAAAATCGGCGAAGAAGTGACTGACAGGGATCTCGTCCGGTCGATAATGGAATTCTCCTGCATGGAGCCTACGGCGGACGTGGAAGGCGAAAGCTTCCTTCCCCTTCTTCTTCGGAGGAATCCTTCCCAGGAAGGCAAGACTGACCTTTGGAGCAAGGTCAAGGGGTTTTTCGGCCGTAATTGATTCTACCGGCGGGAGGACAGTCACTCATCCCTTACGATCGTCCAGCGGTAGTCGTCCAACCTCTCGGACGTTTCTCCGCCGTAGTCCCCCACGAAACTTTTCGTATAATGCACGAAAAGAGGCCATCCGCTCTCAAGGTGGACCTCATTGCTGATAAATTCCTCGTAAGTTATCGAAAGGTTCGAGAGTTCTTCCCCCGTGTTGGCCTTCAGGGTCTCCACCACCGAAGAAATCAGGCTCCTCCGAATCGAATCTGCTCAGAAGAAGAGCCTTTATGTCGGACGTCTGACTGTCGCCTTCGTTCCAATATGCGATGATCTGGGCCGTTGAATCCGGCATCATCTGGGCATTTGCAGCGATGCCTGCCGTCAATGCGGCTATGATAAGGATATTTCACACGGGATGAAGTTTTGAGGGTTGGAACCGAAACAAAAAGGGCGGTGAAGAAATAATCCCCAACCGCCCTGAAAATCCATAATTTTCTACTGCTCAGAAAGGCACATGTCCATCATGGCAGCGATGCCTTCCTTGTCAAGATTCTGACCGATGAAGACGATCTTCGTCATCCTGTCACCGTAGAAAGGATCCCAATCCTTGAGGACGGAAGGGTCACGCTTCGCAAGATCGCGAAGTTCATCCTCGGGCATCGTGGCGAGCCAAAGACCCGCATCACGGATCGACTTCTGGACTCCCGCCTGCTCGAAAAGGTAGCACTTGTCCCACTCGTCATCGAAATAGGTGAGACCTTTGGCGCGGATTATACCCTTAGGCCACTTTGTAGCCACGAAGTGATCGAACTTATTGAGGTTGAGGGGGTCCCTACGGAAATAAACGAAAGTTCCGATGTTGTATTCCTCGGCCTCTCCCTCATCGTGGTGATGGTGGTGATGGTGGTGATGTCCATGTTCATGCTCGTGTTCGTGATCATCATCGTCATCATCGTCATCATCGTCATGGTCGTGATGGTGATGATGATGTTCTTCATGGTCATGGTCGTCATGATCATCATGGTCATGATCGTGATCATCATCCTCGTCTTCGTCCTCGTCGTGATGACCGTTGCCTTCGATTTCGCTGATCCAGGCGGCTGAAGTCGCCACCTTGTCGAAATTGAACAATCCGGTATTGAGCAGAAGCTCCAGATCAACGTCACCGTAGTCGCACTCGATGATCTTCACGCCGGGATTGAGGGACTTCACGATATCGTGCACCCTTTTCAGTTCGGCGGGCTTGACCTCGGAAGCCTTGTTGAGAAGGACGATGTTGCAGAACTCGATCTGCTCGATTACGAGCCTCTCGATGTCCTCGTCTCCGATATCCTCCTTCTTCAGGGCGTCTCCGCACGCGAATTCGCTCTGCATCCTCAGGGCATCGACGACAGTGACGATGCAGTCAAGGACGGGAAGAGGTCCGTTCACGTAAGGGGGCCTCATGGCCGGAACCGAGCAAATCGACTGGGCGATAGGAGCCGGCTCACATATTCCGCTCGCCTCGATGACTATGTAGTCGAACTTGCGGGTAAGGGCCAGGTCGTCGATCTGCTTGATGAGGTCAGCCTTAAGCGTGCAACAGATGCAGCCGTTCTGGAGGGCGACCAAAGAGTCATCTGTCTGATTGACGATTCCGCCTTTCTGGATAAGGTCAGCATCGATGTTGACTTCACCTATATCGTTAACTATCACCGCGAATTTGATTCCTTTGCGGTTTGAAAGGATGCGGTTCAGAAGAGTGGTCTTGCCGCTTCCCAGATATCCGGTCAGAAGAAGTACCGGTATGTTCCTGTTGTCAAGAGTGATATTCATGGTCGATTATTTCACTTGGTCCGCTCTTTATGCGGAACTGCAAAGTTATGAAGAATCTGCGGCAACTTATCCAAATAAACCGAAATCTTCTCATCCAAATCCTCAACCCCTCCCCTTTCGCCAGTCGGAGAAGTCTTGCGCTTCAGGCGGGAAACTTGGCACCCCTTAACACAAAAAATGATAAACATCGCTTCTGAAGATTGATTAATTAATAGACAACTTACTGATAATCAATATATGTTTAAAAACAAAGATTATATGCAAGATTATTTTCCGCTTCGGGAAGATCACCGGGAATCATCCTGAAGAAGGGACGATCTTGGATAAATCTTTCCCTACGACGCAGAAAATATCCTTTTCAAACGAAAAACACTTAACTTTGTAATGTCCGGGCGGTAGTCCCGGAAATGGAACCAAAACTCATTTCACCATGGAAGATGTAAACAACTCCGGTCTCATCATACTGCTCATAATAGCGGTCGCATTCTTTGTCCTTTGGGCACTGTTCCTCATAAAGTATCTCTGCGCAAGAGGCAGCATGAGGACAAAAAACCGTAAACTTTTCGCTCTCGTCAAGGAAAAGGACGAAAGGGACACAATCATGTGGGACCAGGAAAACGAACTGCGCAAGAATAAAGAACTCATCGCCGGGCTCAAGGCCGAACTCAAGGCGGCCACAAGAATCGTCCCTACTCAGGAAAGTGGTCAGCCTATCGACCCTTCCGCCTCCGGACAGAGTAGCGCCTCTCCCGAGGGGCAAACTCCGACGGGTGACAACCCGTCAGCCGCATGGGATGAATTCTCCGTCATCGATCCCGACCTTGAGGAAAGGATAATGATGCACGACCTGGAGGACGCCATCGTCTCTTCCCAGCTATTCCTCAACCCTTCCGCCACCAAGGACGATGTCGCCGCCCTCATCAAAGTCGAGAAGAAACGCCTCGACACCCTTCTGAAGAATAACGGCGAAGTGACCGTCAACGACCTTCTCGGAAAATACCGTCTCGAGGAAGCCATCGCAAAAATCCGTGAACTGAAACTGGACGCCAAGAAGAAGAAAGAGAAGGATGCCACGGAGGAGGCCGAACCCAAGAAGGAGGTCACCATCGAGGATATAGCAAAAGGAGCCGGATTCCCGTCAATGAGGGCAATGAAGAAAGCCGCAAAGCAGCGCTACGGGATGAACATCCACGAACTTAGGAAAGTGATAAAGATCTGATTTCCTTTCAGAAAGAGTTCTACACGAACAATCCTTTCACAAGGAACCATACTACAGGGACAAGCAAGGCCGGAATGTAATTGAGGGTCTTGCAGTCTTTTATGTTGAGTATGGAAAGACCGGAGGAGATGATGAGCACCCCTCCCACTATGGCCAGTTCATTGACCAGTGTCCCCTGAAGAATGGGACTCGACGAAGCGAATTTCGCTATCACATAGAACATCCCCTGCCAACAGAAAAGAATCGGTGCGGCGAGGATCATACCTATGCCGTATGTCGTTGCGAACACCATGGAGGTCACCAGGTCCAGAGTCGAATTGGTGAAAAGGAAAGTGTTGTCGCCGTTGATTGCGCTCATGACGGGGCCCACGATCGAGAACGTTCCGATGCAGTAAAGAAGGCATGCCGATATGAGACCCGTAGCGAAACCTTCCCCTCCCCTTTTGGCGATAAGGCGCTTGGTCTTTCCGTCAAGGTCGAGAGCCGTGCCCACTATTCCGCCGATGGCGAGACTCAGGATGAAAAGGACCGGGAATTCGCTCTTGGGCATGTTCTGAACGAAAGAATTCGCACCCAAAGCCAATGAGGCAAGACCCATGGCGTTGAAAAGGGTCGTTGAATACTTCTCACCCAAACCCTTCTTGAAAAGGGTCCCCGCGAGAGTGCCGACAATTATGCAGCAGGTATTTACTATCGTTCCGATCATCGTGGGCAAATATGCGCAAAATTATCGGAAAACCTACACATGACAAAGATGTAAATCGGTTTGCATCACAGCCATAAAGACACATATTCGGCAAAAACTTGTATTTCAATTGACATTCGTCCAGACAAATTGAGAATCGGCCGATTCTTTCATGGCGGATATGCCGTTGTTTTTATTTATATTTGTCTTGCCGGCACCCCCCTATGAGGAGAGGTGATCGCCTCCCCCGCAAACGCGCAGCCGGTGACATTTCTCGGAAGAAAGATGACGGGTGAGAACTACATAGGCACACTCAAGGTATGCTTGTCATACCCCGGGACAGTCAAAGCGGAACAGGCCATCCAGAGGTCTGAACGATTGACTGATGAGGCCATCATTCCCGTCCTGGAGAAAGTTGCCGAAGACTATGGATTCAGCGGAATCAGCCTGGACACCCTCGAAATAGACCTAGGCTCAATATCGGAGGATTCTTTGCGTTCGGCTCTTGAAAGCGCCCTCCGGAATGAATTGGACCGAAGGGGCGGAGCAGTATTCCGCCACCTGATACCAGAAGATTCGATGATATCCGTCGAAATAGAAGCCCCTTCCGAGATGACACCGGACATCGGCGGTGACCCCGTGGAACAACTCGCCTCTTATCTTTCCCGTCCTGAAATTCCTTGGGACAACAATGTGGAAGACTTCAACCCCGTTGATATCTTCAGACAAGCGAACGACGCTTTGGCGGATGCGGACAAAGACACGGGGCGTACCGTCACTTCTTTCATTTCCCTACTTTCTCCCATCGAGCTCGTCCGCTTTCGGGAACTGGCCCGAAAATCCTCCGACACTTTACCCGAAATCACCGAAATTCTCTCCAGTGTGATTCATACCGATGACAACTCCTTTGCCGAAGATGGTCATCGCCCGGCGAGTATCATAATGAAAGCATCCCGACGCGAAGCGTTATGGAAAGCATACATGAGCCGCCGGCTGAAAACCGTATCTCCCGAGGCTACGGAGAGAGGACATTCAACTTCCGCCGGAACACACATCAGCCAGACCGAAGATACCGCGGCATGGGACACCGGAACCGTGACGGGAGTATCGTCTCAGCCAAGGCACGGAAAGGGGGCGACTCTGAAAGAGGACCCAGATGATTGGTCCCCGGATGGAGATACTGCCGCATTCCGGATGGATCCCGCCGTATCTTCTTCAAATGAAACCCGGGAAATCTCTACTTCAGACGACAGGCCCGACGTTCCGGGAATGAAAAAAGCCCCACCGTCACCATCCTTCCGTGATGACAAGGTCCCGGATTCAGCGGGATCATCCTCCACCGGTTCCGTCGACAACATACTGAAAGAAAAAGCCACACTCTCTTCCGGACATTACCCCCTCCCGGCAGCCGAACCCATCGAAACGGCAATTCCCGACTCCGTCTTCGACATCACTGATGATGAGATGGAGAACATCCCGAAAAAGCTGTTCATTTCAGACGCGGGACTCGTCCTCACGCATCCATTCATCGCAAGATTCTTCCGGAACCTGAAATTGCTGGATGAAGACGGACAATTCATTTCGGGGATCGCACGCATTCACGCCGTCCACCTTCTGCGTCACATCACCGGGTATGAAGGCGAGCATCTGGAGCATTGCCTGACGCTTGAGAAAATACTCTGCGGACTGCCTCCCGACTACCTCATTCCGGAGGAATGGGAGGTCACTCCCGAAGAAGAGGAAGAGATTGAAGGAATGCTCGGGGCTCTGCTGTCCTATTGGCCCTCTCTCCGTAAATCTTCCGTAGGGGCGCTGCAAAGAGGATTCATCCAACGTCCGGGATCAATCGCTTATGAAGATGGAAGCTACATGGTAAGAGTGGAAGGAAGCGCCATTGACATCCTCATGGAGGATCTCCCTTGGGAAACAAGCATTATTTTACTAACTTGGTTGGACAAACCGATTTTCGTGGAATGGCAGAAATGATTCAGAACAACAACTTCATAACACGTGAACTTGATTGGGCCGCGGAAGTGATCCTTTGGCGCGTGGGGCACTATTTCAATAAGGATGGGGAGCGGGAGATTCAATGCGCGGCTCTTCCTCCGGATCCTTCAGGGACGGACTCTTATTCATCCTTCATCAAGGAAAAAGGTTTCGGGGAAGATGACCGGCTATGCCTGATGCTGACCCTCATTCCGCTGCTCCGTCCTCAGATTCTGGACTGCTTCAACATCCGCAATTCCGATACGGGTATCCGTTTTGCCGAATTCGGATGCCGCGAAGTCGGAGACGGCCGCATTCTGCTGCCCACATTGGAAACCCTCCTTTTCGTTCTGGCGGAAACGGATATCAACCGCAGGTTGGAATGCGCCCGGCATTTCATAGACCACCCGTTTTTCTCCATTCATTGCTATAGTCGTGAAGGGAGATATGACAGTTTCTCCGCAGTTGTCCTCACCCCCTCGCAGGAACTGGTGGACAGGCTGCTCTACGACAGGCCTTTCCGCCCTAGGTTCTCCCCCGATTTCCCCGCCGCCAGAATGGAGACGAACCGTGTATGGGACGAACTTGTCCTCGACGACTCGACAATGACCCAAGTCAACGAAATCCGGCTTTGGGTGCAATATGGCGCACGCGTGAGGAAAGAATGGGGTATGGAGAAGATTCTCCGCCCCGGATACAGGGCGCTTTTTTATGGGCCTCCCGGCAGCGGAAAAACCATGACAGCCTCTCTTCTTGGTCAGGTCACCGGTCGCGAGGTCTACAGGATCAACCTCGCCTCCGTTGTTTCCAAATACATAGGTGAGACTGAGAAGAATCTCGAAAAAGTGTTTGACATGGCGGAAGACAAGGATTGGATTCTTTTCTTCGATGAAGCGGATTCCCTGTTCGGGAAACGGACCGGGATCAAAGATTCCCACGACAGATACGCGAACCAGGAAGTATCATACCTTCTGCAGAGGATTGAGGAATACAGAGGACTCGTGGTGCTGTCAACCAACCAGAAAATCAACATCGACGATGCGTTCTCACGAAGGTTTCAGAGTGTGATCCGATTCCCGATGCCCGACGCTGCTCAACGCAAGGCCATCTGGACCAGCTCGTTCTCCGACAAGACAGAATTTGAGGAGTCGATTTCATGGGACGATATCGCCCGGGATTATGAACTCACGGGAGGGTCGATAATGAATGTCGTCCAGTATGCGTCGGTCCTGGCGATGAGCCGGGGTGAGAGCATCATAAGGGAAGAAGACATCCTGCATGGAATACGCCGGGAATATCAGAAGGAAGGCAAGATGCCAAGATAAGAGGCAACCCCTTAAAACAGAACAGGCTGGCTCCGATGAGTCAGTCTGTTCTGTTTCAGTACGTGCGATACAAAAGGATCAAATCCCGGGTCCCTTAGCAGTTATATTATTTTTCCGCCAACCTTACCATTGTCCAGATACGTTTTCGCAATTCACTTCTCGATTTGCGTCGATACTTAGTTTCGAAAATCTGATTCGCTGTTCCAAATACGCGTCGCTATCAAGTCATTTCATCCGATACCGCCCCTAAACAAAAAAGGGAAAACCGTGCGCTTCTGCTTCTTGGGCACTCCAATGCACACAATCTGAATGCTGTTGCAATATTAAGTATTTTATTTCTAATTATCAAGCATTTCAATAAAAAACTGCATAATAAATCACCTTATCATCTTCCGATACAAGGCATACTGTACTCCCGGGGCGTATCGGACCGCAGAATACAGCCTTTGACAGATCATATTCCGTAGTCACCGAGTCCCGAATTATGTTGAAAAGGTTCAGGAAGGAAGAGTATATCGGGTCGGCGAACTTGTTTCTCTTGTCATTGTATTTGATACCGGCCACTTCTTTGAAAATTCTTGTCATCTCCCAAAGTTCTTCCATCGCGGATTTGATTTTCTTCGCTTCCGGATACATGAAACTCGAGCAGAATCCATTACCCTTACGGAGCTGCTGCATCTCATCTTTGACACGTTGGGTAGAATTCCCTACAACTGCCCAGATACACTCGAGATAGCCCACCAAATCCTTTACCTTATCCGAACCTTTTTCTCTGATTTGCGGGGCATAGGTCGTTTTGAAGGCGTCGACGGCGAAATAGCTGTTCAAGAAATCAAATTGGGCCGGGGTCAATCTACCGATATTCCGAAGGGGAATGTTCTTCACTGTAAGATTCATCCAGGAAAGAGACCTGTTATTGCTCAAGAAATTGACGACGGCGTCAACTTTCTTGTACTGGTATGCCTCCAAATAAAAGTCCATACCTCCGGCGCACGTAAGCAGGGAAGTCTTCTGAGAGGCTGTCACCCCACGTGCATCATAATCGCACAGATTCCTGTAAGAGGAACTTTTATCGGCATTCCAACTTCTACGAAGTTCTTCCCCTGCCGTATAATAGAAAGGGATGGGTCTATCGGAAAGCCTGGCACCCGGTCTGACGGCGGAGATGTTGAGGGATTTCGCGGCCAAAATCCGTGCGGAAGTGGTGCCGATGAATTCTTGAGACAGGACACACACCCTCCAAAGAAGACGTTCCAACTTCATGGAAGCTTCATTGGACGCCACTGCGTCCGCCTCGCGGAAATAGCTCCGATACCGGGCATCAGCCTTGGGAAGTTTTCCAAGATATGACAAACGGTCTCCCGGTATCCAATCCGGAATTCGTACCGTTTTGGCGGCATACTCGTTATAGGCTTCCACGAATTCAGCGATAGCCTGTTGCATATCTCCCAAGAAAGACAGTAAATAATCCGGGACAAAGTCAGGACGAGAACCGGTTCCCGAAGTGTAAAGACCTTCGATCTTCAAGATGCTTGCATAAAAACGGCCGAAGAGGCGTCTGCTGTCAGAAAACACATTGTCCCACGGCGTCGCCCTTGTCGAAAAGGTGTTCTTACCCGACCCCTGCCGCACAAAATTTTGGCATAACAGTATCTCAAAAATGTAATGCATAAGCTGCACGACATCCGTTTTCCGCGCCAAGAATGAGTCAACGATTATATTGTTGGCAAACTTAATTTTGGAGATGTTCCGCAATTCCGGGAGAAGGGGCGGGAACACCTTTTTGTCAACCAACTTGAGTTCCATGAAAAGAGGACTCTTCGGTTTGACTATGACGGGCCAGGCCTCCACCAGAAGGCTTGTTACATTCACGTCGCAACTCTCATGCGAACACCGGTTGCTCAGTTCCCGCCTTGTCCCATAAGCCAAAGCGACAAGATGATTACCGGTCAGCACACTCGAAATAGCCACAGGCGAGAGACCGAGCTCCATGGCGTCATCCTTGGTCTTGAAACAGATATACTCGATGCGGCTTCCTCCGTTTGCGACCAGGCTCTCAAGGCTGTCCGAATCAAAAGGCTCCTCGGAATAGGGAATGGACGCCACGTATCTGTACTCGGTATCCTCCGGCAATTGGACCACCCAACCCCCGTTGTCGACAGCGACGCCTTTGCTTACCTTCAAGAGTCCTTTCCCAACGGAAACATCCAATCCGCTGATGATGCCTTGTCCGACCAGATGGAGGCGTGACAGTCTCGCCTGTTCGTCAAGGAAACCGAACGAGTTGTTGAGGTCGCTGCTTTTCAACACTTGGTTAGCGACAAAATGCGGATACGATTTGAAATGCTTTATAGCCATATTCAGAATAATTTTCAGTTCTGTGTTTCCTTTCCTATGCGAATAGCCTCAATCAGAGACCCGAGAGTTTGTGGACCGCACTGATAAAGTGCAGTGATGACTTGAGAGCGGCTCTCAAGGAGAGTGTCGATAATTTGGGACACTTCTTCCTTTACCGCGGGAGGAATCACTTTACCCGGATCCTCGATAAGCGTTCCGTCGTCCTGTCCCGAGGGGAGAGGTTCCTCCTCATGGTTTTCGGGAGGAGTTTCCCCGCCTTGTTCCGGTTGTCCTCCGGGAAGAATGCCTTCCCCCTGGTCCGATGGGGTCACCTCGCCGCCTTGATTCTCCGGAAGCGATTCTCCGCCCTGCCCCGAAGGGAGAGGTTCTTCCTCATGGTTTTCGGGAGGAGTTTCTCCGCCTTGTTCCGGTTGCCCTCCTGGAAGAATGCCTTCCCCCTGGTCCGATGAAGGAGGAGTCACCACAGGTGATGTCTGGTCACCTGTCTGTCCTTGTCCTTCACCATTCCCGGAAGCATCGGGATAATCCTCACTGCCCAGGAAAGTGAAGTCCAGTCTGGTGGCGGATTCATCATCTACATAGTCCATCGTATCGTCGGGCATGACGACGGCGGTCTGGTAGATGTTGGAGAACTGTCCGAAAGCGTCAATCACCTTTTTCAAAGCTTCGGTATGCCGCTTTTCCCATTTCGAAGGTTTTTGGAATCGGGCCCCGTCGGCCATCGTAATTTGCCATTCGGAGTATGCATCTTCCAGATTCCCCATCACTTCGCGTGAAAGCCAGCATATCTTGACAAAAACATGGGCGGGCAATTCTTCGCGTATGATATTCTCGACGTATTGACGGTAATGGAGGTTTCCGGCAAGATCGATCCAACCGGGAAGAACCGCGGTCACCCGGAAAGAATAGGGATTGTCGAGGAGACGTTTCCTGTCCGTGCCCGATTCCAACTGAAGGAAGGGGTCTTCCGAAGACCGGGGGACGAACAGGCTGTGTTCAAGGAGATGAAGACCCATTTCGGAATGGTCCGCAATCCTGCCTTGAGAGTCGGGATCGTTGACTCCAAGCTTTCGCAGAATCCTTCTCTCCGCTCCCGAGACGTTCATCGGAACGTCCGTCCAGTCAATGCCGCTGCTCCGCAGAGAGCTTATGCGGGGATAATCCTTCAAGAAACGTTTCTTGTCTTCAACACATTCCAGGAGGGAGAATTCGTCCTCGTATCCCTTCCTCACGAATTCCAGCGCGGTATACTCGGCGAATGAATCGGCGAAGCGCGACAGAAGATGATTCAGGATGCTGTTCTTCCTCTGCAAATCCGTCTGGGACGTATCCGACGGAATCCTGTAATCCGCATGTCCGTCCGCGACCGTGTATCCTTCCAGCACCTCCGATATGTCCACGACATCGGTATCCATGAGATAATGATGGAAGTATGTGTTGTTATCCCCTTCACCGAGTGCAAGGATATCCTGCAGATGGTCCAGCTGCGCCAGATAATCGGCAAGCACCTGGTCAAAGAAGGACAGATAAGCCTTCAACTGCATCCTCTCCGCCTTCCGGAGCGGAGAAGCCGTCTGAGGTAGTGTATCGATACCCATCCGATAAGCGGAGGGGAAAAGATTCTGGAAGGAGAAATATCTGTCCGTACCGCGGAAAGTTCCCTTCGGAAGCGGAACCGATGTAAGGAAACCCGCCGGAAGTGGCTTTCTTTCCTCCTGCTTCGGATGAACCGAAAGACCTTCGGCACCTTCTCCAGCCGGCGGATAAAACGTCAGGCCCATCCTTTGGAATACGATGTTGTTCACGAACCTGGTGCGGCTGATCCGGAAATTCCTATGGAAATCATGGCTCATCCTGAAAACCTTGTCTCCTTCCGCGTCGATGCTGATATGACGGCCGTTGTATTCCGAAATAACTCCACCGGCATTTTCGTCAGTGATGAAATGAATGTGCCTCACGGCCTTAACTCCGGGAACGCCCATAAGGATGCCGATCGCATCGCTCGTGTAAAGGTCCGTTCTCCGGGTGAAAGACCGGAGTTCATCCGAATCGATGAAGCCAAGCGAAGGCTTTTCGCCGCTGAAGATACCCTCGGCCTCACGCCCGGATGAGAGCAAGTCCTCCACAGTATGGAAGAGGATCGTCGGACAGACATAATCATACATTCTGTCGAAAATATCCTGAAGGATGGAACGGACATCAATGTCCGAGTCGATTTCTATTTCAGCGCAGAGACCGACCTCGACGGGTTTGAGGAAGGTGATGTTCCTGAAATTCTCACAAAGATTGCGGTGCTTCGTAAGGAAAGTCCGTATGCAGTGGGTGTACAACCGTTCCGCATTCTTCTCGTTGATCTCCTCCGCTATCAGATTCCCGTCAATATCCCTCGCCACTACGGACAGAATCTCCGCATCGTTCCTCAGCGAATCGATGTCCTCCAATTCCACGAGCACGTCGTAATAACCGTCGAGAATGGTGGATCCGGAAGTGACTTTGTTCGGGATATACGGTATCCGTAATGTTTGATGAACCATATTGAGCCACACATTCCTCACACCCGGGATATTCTCCAAAATAAGTTTGCGGTAATCGTCGACGGTGGTCGGAGCATTGGGAAGGATGACCTCGGCGGGGAACATCGCACCCTCCAAAGACGGGGCGACGCCACCCGGGCGCGTGAGCAGGTCGGCCATAGCCGCCGATGACCTGTATGACAAGTCATTCAAGGCAAGGGTCAAAGCCTCGAGGATGGTGACACCGGGGTCATGGGCGTTGAAATCCGTCCAATGGAGCGTTCCCGCTTGACGGATATACGCAAGGCCGTATTCCAGCAACTGAGCGTAATCCAGCGGTCCGGGCATACCAGAATTGATATTCTTTTCTTCTGTCATACTTTTAATCAGTCTGCTGTTTGACACTTGATACCGTGGACGGCCGCCGAGGTCATGACCTCGGTGGATTTGGTCCTCAGGATACTTCCGTTCATATCGACGGCTTCACCGTCCACCTTGACCACCAAATCTTTGATTATATCAACGAAAGGAAGTGATTCCAAAAAAGCTATGATGTCGGAAACCCCGTCTCCGTCCTTGAACCTCCGTCCATCCTTGTATCCGACCCATGGCCGCAGGTAATCCGTGAGCGCTTCGCTCACGAGTGCATCGTATCTGACGGCGTCATTGTATCCGGGCTTCAGGGATATGTTCGCTCCCACTGACACCTCCCGGTACGAGGGACCTATGACATGGATTCCCGCAAAGGGGGAAGCGGAAGATTGAAGGAAAGAGTGGACGTCATTGACAATCTTGTTCCCCGGGTAAGGTTTGAGCGAATCCGCATAAGATTTCGGGATGATGATGACCGAAACATGGCCGGGGGCTGCGACCCCGTCGGGGCCGCATGCGGGAAGACACTTCACATATGAGATATCCACGAATTTCTCCAGTACCAGGGTTTCATAATCCCAAACTGACCAGGAGCGCCCCTTGTGACGCAACCTTTCGGCCACACGTCTATGGAATTGCTCTCCATCTTCCGCTCGGGTACCGGATTCCCCGGCGAAAGGCTGGGAGAAAGCTTTCACTCCAACAACGGAATTTACCGCCTTGGAAATGGTCTCTTTAGGAAGGGGCTCTCCCCCGGGGCCGGTCCCGATGGAAGACTCACTGAAAGAAAGTTCAATGGCACGGGGAAGCACCTCTTTGATATACGCCGCATTACCGTTGCTGCAAACGCACCGGATGCATGCCAACCCACCGAACAATCCCGAGTCATCCGACGTAAGAGGTTCCTTGAAGTCAAATATCACGATTCCGCTTTGTGAAAGTCCGCAGGTGGTGTCCCGAAGAATTGCGGTTTTATTGAAATCCACCCATCTCCCGTTCTTCCTGTAGCTCCAACTTAGTGTTCCCGGATCAACAGCCTGTCCTGAATTCTCCAGGAACAGACTGATCTGTCCGATGTGGGATTCCGTTTCTGACAGGGCGATGAAAAGCGCTGTTCCCTCTTTGGTGCCATTAAAAGCCGATCCCGCCGTAAGAGATGACGTATTGCTCTGGAGGGATGCTGAAAGGCGGGATATCCTGTCCGCAAGGTCCTCGTGCCCGGTCAGAGTGGATTTTCCCGTCACGATTTCGGTTCCGCAGGGAAGTTGCAGGAAAACGTTTTCGACATCACCCTCACCGCTCGCCTTTTTGACCTTGGCCGGAGAAAGCAGCCTGGGGAACAATGCCGTGATCTGCTTCTTTTCCAACTTCAGCTTCGCTTGTGCCTTCTTCACAACGTCCGTCTCCGTGTAAGCGGCCATTACCAAGTCGGCATATTCTTTCGAGAGGGACGCCTGGTCACAACTTCCGTCAGATATCGAGAAACGCCTCTTGGAGACGGCGTCTTTTCCGCTAGGTATTTTTATTGCGGAAGCGTCATTCAATGAAACGGTGTCCAACTCGAATTTCGAGGCCACGAAAGGGAGAGGGACCTCGAACCAGTCTCCTTTACGGCCGTCAGGGCCGAAGGGGTTGGTACCCGAGGCATTGTCCACTTCCCCGTATTTGTTGACCAGTTTCCCGGGAACATAATCACTGACAGTCACTTTGACTTTCTTGATGGCTGACGGACTTACCGATGAAAGAGAGCCGTAACCGTTTTCGGAAACGAAGCGGATCACCGGACAAGACGTATCCAATCCTTCTCCGTGCACTTTGGAGTCATACCGGGTGATCGGAGGCATATCCGTCCGGATACGAAGATTCCGGGCATCGTCGAAAGGGGTCCAACCGTCGGCCGAAGTATACTCCGCGCGAAGGGATTGAAGAGAATTTGCGGCTACGCCCGAACCCAAGGAGACCATCATGTCGCAGCCAGGGATGTCGAGGATTTTGGCGGCTATGCACAGAGCATGAGTACGATTCGTTTCACCTCCGGCCGGAGGGACGTCGGCACCGGAGTCAGTGCCGGAGTCAGCGCCGGACATGGATTCCATTTCGAACCCGTCCTTTACGGAGTAACGGGCCAGAGCGACCACCTTCTCGTTTCCGAGCCTCAATTCATCCACCGCCTCGTAGGCGACCGCTTTGCCGTCCGCATCTTTTCCGGCATCAAAGACCAGTCCCTTGGGGATACTGACCGAGTTGACATTCCGGCCGAGCTGGGCGAACACCGTCACGTGACCTTCAGTTCCCTTCCTCATCCTGAATCCCAGGACGTCCTTGAAGTAGAATTCGAGCTGACGGGCGGTCAAGGTATTCATGTCGGCCTGTGTGACGAGCGACATCTTGAAGAATGCGAACAAAAGGGCCAGATGGGGTGGAACGGAAGAATTGCGGACCATATAGTCGATGACTTCGGTTTTCACCCTCTTCCTGTCATAGTCGTAGACCTCCTTGAAAAAGGCGCTCCAATCACCGTCCGGCTTGTTTTCGTCATTGAAAAAGACCAACGACCTCGCGAATTCAGCCGCACGTCCGACCAAGTCCTCGAATGAACGGCCGGAAATCCGCATGGCATTCGGATCTGGGGCCTGTTCCAACCTTTCGGATTGGAGCATACCTGCATGGGAGAAGAGGAATCTGTTCGTTATGTCGGACATACGCTAAATGTTGTTTTCGTAATGGAAAGGATAGATGATGTTGTCATTGTCATAGGAATCCTTCAGAGTGTATTTGATGCTGATTCTGAGCTTCCCTTCCTGGAAGTCAGTCCCCTCA
>ODAI013678501.1_pt1 | contig 35619 bp, 38 predicted proteins | sample 1539321 | NCBI WGS metagenome assembly ODAI01 (sample SAMN02144231, study PRJEB22623) | gut metagenome | biome: sheep rumen | host: Ovis aries | place: New Zealand
AGTAGTTGAAGTTTGAGAAAAAACTGAGATAGATGATGTTACAAGTGTTTTAAAATTTCCTATAGATGAAGTTGAAGAACATTTAACATTCAATAATGATAAGAATGTTATAAAAAAACGGAAAGAACTTTATTATAATAAGTAATATAGAAGATACAGCAGTTAATAAATACCCTGCTGTATTTTTATTTAACCTTGACTTTTTATATAATATATATAATATCATTTTTGACAATAATGTCAACAAACAAAAAACAAATACATATATGAGAATTGCAGACATTGCTGGATTTGTAGCTGATTACAGCCCAGACCAGCTAAAATTTAAGAACTATGAGCTTCCCAGCTTTATTATCGATGACGACGGTAAAGAAATGGTTGAAGCTGAAGAACTTCTTGCCTGGATAATCGATTACTCCAGGAAAGAAAAAAAATGGCTCGCTATTGAACAGCGAGAAGTGAATGATTCCGTCCAAAAGGCGTATCACGAGTATCAGGAGAAATCCAAATTACTTGCCGCTAATAAGAGACGTGTATGGATATTTAGAAGGATCAAGTTCATGTATTACCTCAAGCTTATTCTTAGCTTAGGTTTATACGGCAGGAACAATCCTGTGCCGGAGATTAAACTCCATGCAAATATTCCAATGATGGCCGTAGAAGAAGTTAAGTTGTTTAATAAAACACTTAATGAATTCCTTGAATCATTCAAAGAAAGTTATGCTTATCTTAGAAACAATGGCTACTTGCACGCGAAGAGTCAGGATTACGTCCTATATCTCTATCCAAGCGAGAAGGTAATCAACGATATGAAGAAATTCATAATGCCTGAAAGTTTCTACAAGAAGTAACACTACAACAAGGGAGTAGACTGAGAATCTCAGGCTCCCTTTTTCTTTTAGCATTTTCTTTTAACTTGAAAAATATACGTCAATATTTAACTTATAAAGTGTTATTTTAAATAAACGAATAGGTTATGCAAAAAGTTATTAAAGGTTTAACCGTTTATAAAATATGATATTGAGGAATTGGTATTGCTTCTCTTCCTGATTGAAAAAAAGTTCTTATTAAATGAGGGGCTTTACCATGAAGTATTGTTGATGTACGTGTTGTTAATAGCAAGAAAGATTATATTGAGGCACATCTACTAGAGATAAAAAAACAAGATCCTAAATTAATAACAGGTCATGCTATTTGTCAGCACTTCTTTTCTCCATTTATGGAAAAAGATGAGAATAATAATTTACCTCCTTATGCCGTATGATGTTGATGATGTAAATGGCAAGTAATGAATTATGATGCACAGCTTAAATTAAAAGAAGATATTGTTAAAGATGCGTTTTGAAAATTATTAAAAAAACAAGAAATCACATTCTTACCAATTGTGGGGTCTCCATTACAAGAAGGATATAGAAACAAGATAGAATTTAGTTTCTGAGTATACAAGCAATTAGAAGAAAATTTTAGGAAAGCAAAAAAAAGCTGAAGAAAAGAAGAAGACTTACTCAAGGAATGAATGAAAAAATATAGTATAGATGCAAATTTCAATCTTTGATTTCATAAACAATGAGAATTTAGTAAGATTGTTGATGTTAGTCATTGCTGATTAGTTTCTGAGAAAGTAAATAAACTTTTTTCACACTTAAAGGATCTCTGTAAAGAATCAGGATTATCCGTATATGATCAAAAGAATCATCAATGATTTTTCCGTCATTTAGTAATAAGAGAATGATTTAACACTAATCAAATTCTTGTTAATTTATCAGTTTCAGACAATAATCTTCAATGAGAAGACACTGAACTTTGGTCAAAGTTTATGGAAAACTTAAAAGAAGATGCAATTCTAAAAGAAGAAGTATCAACTTTTGTTATCAGCTACAATAATTGATTAGCTGATATTATTCGTAACTCAGAGACTGAAATAAAAACTTTTTGGTGAGAAGGAGCTATATATGAGATTTTAGACTTTTCAGAATTTGTTGATAACAGTAATGAAGGCTATGAAAAACAAGTAAGAGTTAATTTTAGAATATCACCATCATCTTTTTTCCAGACTAATACCTTATGAGCTCAAAAGCTTTTTTGAACAGCAATGAATATGGTTGGACGTATTGAATGAAATATTCTAGATTTATACTGCTGAGCATGAAGTATTTGATTATCTTTTCTAAAATCGTGAGTATGAGAAGAATTAGTATGAGTAGAAATTGTTGAAGAAGCTATTGTTGATGCATGGCATAATGCGAAGATAAATTGAGTTGAGAATAAATGTTACTTTGTTGCTTCACCAGCAGAAAAGATGCTTATTAATTTTCCAGAATTAGAAGAAAAAATTAAGAATATTTGATTAGTAATTATAGATCCTCCAAGAGAATGATTACATGTAAACGTTATTAAATATTTGTCTGACTTAAAGAAACAGTATAATTTTAAACTACTCTATATTTCTTGTAATCCAATCACAATGGCTAGAGATATAGAATTACTTGTAGAAGGATGATTTAAATTTAAGGAAATACAACCTGTTGATTTATTCCCTCACACACACCATATTGAAGATATTTGTGTGTTATGGTAAATAAGAAACAAAGTATAAAAGAAATTATTGATATGAGATCCGTTATCACTGACGGATTTCTTTTTTGTTTGCTTGCAATTGCATTACTACAAAAAAGGTTTGTTCCAAGAGATCCTCACTAATTATGTTAGCATCTATTAGTGTGAAAAACTAAATAAATCTAAGAGAAACTAGCAAGGGAGTAATCTCAATTATGCATTCCACACTTAAGGTGTTTTCCACGGCCAGCTATGGTTTCTTAGAGCCTTAGACATGGAATCTATAATTCGGGTTATTCCTTTTCTTTATCCAAAGAAATTTCGCACCTCACTGCTATCTATTCTCTACTTACAAGGTTCTCAATAGATAACGAGAATTATAGAGTTCTCTTTTACTATATAGATTTAGACTATAGCAAAGCAGAAAAATCTAAACAATTATGTCCCTACTTGCCGATGGTTTAATCGATAAATGTAAAAGAATCCACTTTTATTTCACCAAGGTAACAATGGATAAGAAAGGAACTCCAAATTACTATGCGATAGTACCTGCACCGGTGAGGTATGCAAAGGATCTTTCTGAATTCCAGAAATTACTTTATGCAAAAATTACAGCCCTATCTCAAAAAGATGGTTTCTGTTATGCATCAAACAACTACTTTTTCTGAACTTTATGGCAAGGGTAAAGATTGGATAAGTAAGTCTATAAACAAAATGGCAGCTCTATGATATTTTAAGATAGAGCAAGAAAAATGAAAAAAAAGAAAAATCTTCATAGGAGAGCTAGTAAAGATAAAGAAATCTATAGAAGCACCTATTGGAGAAAAATCCAATACCCCTATTGGAGAAAAGTCCAACATAATAATACAAGATAATAACACTACAAGTGGAATAGGGGTATGAGAACAAAAATCCACCAACTCCTTCTCAAAAAAATATCGAATATATTAATTGAATGAGAAGTGTTGAATTAAAAGGAAGACAATATCTCTGAGCTCGGAAAGAGGTAACAAGTGACGAAGCAATAATGAGCTCAGAGGTTAAAAAATGAATTTATAACATTCAAACTTCAATAACTGCCGAAGATTTCAAAACAAGGGTTGAAAAATTCCAAGTTATAAAAGATCTGATTGTTAATAAGGAAATGCAAAACTACTTCTATTATCCTATACGATCATGGACTTTAGAAAACTTCCTAGAGCATATAAACAAATTCTATTGAGAAGATTCTATCATCATATCAAGGATAGCAAAAAAAGAAGAAGTAAAAAAAGCTCTAAGGATTCTTGAATCTCCTACTTAATGGGTAAATTAAAATGAAGGGATCTTAATCAAACAAAAAGAAAATCAACTATATTGAAGCTTGGGATCTATTAAAGCTATATTATGAATGAAAGCTTGAAAAGATTCCGTTGAGTAAATTTTATTATGAAAATTACCCTAAACGAATTTGAATAGATAATACAAGATGAGAATTTGTTGTGAAAGTGTTCGAATCAAAAGAAGGTATTTTAGAATGGTTAGAAAAGTAATAATAAATAAATAGATAGGTATGTGCAAAAATTGCACAAACTTGCTCACGTTTATTTTATATATAATCTTTTAAAGTAATATGAAATATAAAACAGAATTAACCTTGCTAAAAATAATAAGTAAGATTATTTTAACACGTAATGATCCAAATGAAGAAATACTACTGTTGTTGATAGATGAAGTAATAAATAATTTAAATGAAAGGGAAAATAAACAATGGGGGATAATTAATAGTTAGAGTGTTTTAAGAAATCCATATGGAATTTAAAAAGGAGTTAATTATAAGTAATAATAACTTTACAAAATTCATATAGGTTATGTTATCGAGATTCAATTCATTAACACGAAAAGAAAAATTGGTAGCAATAAATCAAATGATTTGCTGAGTACTCGTTCTTTCCGCACTACCAAATGTTACAAAATTAATTCCTTGAATTTGGTGAGATTGAGCAGTATTGTTCTTCTGATTATTCTTCCCCGTATTAGTCTTTTCATTCAACAAAGAGATTTTAAATATATTTAATAAAGCTCATCGATTTGTTAATATATTAGTTCTTATATTTGCAACAATTTCAACAATTCTGCTAATTTTAATTGCATTGTAATTTATCACATGAAAAACATCTCAAATCGAATACTTATATGATTTATTATTGTTATGTGATTTTTTATTGCATATCTTTACTCATTAAAAAATACCATTGTGAATTATTCTAATAATTTAGATGGAAATATTCACAACAATATTACAAATTCCAACAAAGGGAATAAGAATTATCAAGATCTTTCTATAGACAATGTAGATATAGTCAATTCGGGGAAAAACTTTATTGAAGATGAAATAATTGAAGATGAGAAAATAGTAATTCCAGATAACTTGGATGAGTACTTTGAATATGTATTAGAAAACTGAATAGAATGAGAAGATTATATAAAGTATGAATTGTTTGATATTCCACAAATAAAATACAACAACCCTGAGGACAATAATAATAAAATAATTTATCCATACATCAAAAATAACATTCTCCATTTCCAACTACCTTTCACTGATAAAAAATGATATATTGCCTTCATAACAAAAAAGAAAATATCAAAAGATAGGTCATTGTTCTTGTGAATTAATTGAAGCGTTGTTGGATCTATAAGAAAAGAAAAATCCTTATCAAACAAAGACAATATCTATATGTATGAGTTAAGTAACATTATTATGGCTTGAACCAACTGAAAGTGAAGAAATTTGTGTAGAGATGTTAAAAAATCTGTGTTGAATATTAATGCCTACGTTTGAGAAAAATGAAACCATCTCGAAAGTATCATTATTTTCTTCAAATAAAAAATACTAGACATATTAAAATAATAATATAAAATCAAAGACAAAATAGCAATTCTCAACTAACAAAAAATATTAATATCTTTTATACTATATAGCACCTAAAATATCTACATGCTATGTTTTACTTGATTTAGCTTATTTTTTGGTTATAAAAAAGATGTAGCGAGCAACTACATCGGTTATTATTATAATAATTCTATTTTAATTTGTCAAATTTTGTATATTAATTTAACAGAACAATTAATGTATAAGCTTTAAAGTAATAAATTCAAGTGGAAGTTAATTATATGAAGTAGCGGATGTAGTCTTAAGATTTTATCTGCTACTTTTTATTTATTAACTATATAATAACATGATTTAGCAAAAAAGACATTTATACTGACTCAAGGCTGAGGATAAGCCAATAAATTTATCTTATTAATAATAACAGCATGATTAATCCAAATCAAAATCAATTCCCTATCTCTAAAAACGATGTATTTACATTCCTAAGTTTACTTAACTCTATAAAAAACGCATTAGAAAGCATTGCATGTAGCTTAAGGAATATTGAATTAAAAAAATAATTTTAGCACTAACACAAAATTAATGACAGATAATAAATACATAGAACCAGAATTAGGTGAAGATATATTTACATGCCCTCATTGCTGAGCAATCTCACATCAAAAATGGCATAATATATATTACAACGAAAGTTGATATGTTTGGGTACAATGATGGCAGCTTTGCAAATGTGAATGTTGTAAAGACTTCTCAATATGGAAATGAGAAAATATGATCTATCCTTTTATGAGCATAGCCCCACTTCCACATGAAGATATGCCTAATGATGTCAAAGAATTATATGAAGAAGCTAGCAATATCAGTTCATTATCACCTAGAGCTGCAGCTGCATTATTAAGGGTTTGCCTTGAAAAACTCACTATTCATTTGTGAGAATCTGAATGAAATTTGAATACAAGAATCTGAAATCTCCAAAAAAAATGATTACCAGAAAAGGTAATTAAGTGATTAGATATCTTGAGAATAAATGCAAATGAATGATGATCTCATGCATGATTGATTGACTTAACATGAAAGGATAATCAAGAGATTGTTTGAAAATTATTTTGGCTAGTAAATTATATCGTTGAAAAGGTTATAACAGAAAATAAAGAAATTGATTTAATGTTCGATAAATTACCTGAAGATAAGAAAAAATGAATAGAAAATAGAGACAAATAATAATTTATAACTATGTGGCCATACTATTCTATTGTTAAGGGTGCCCCAATTTAGGGCATCCTTTATTATTACCAAAAGGGCGTCGCGTTTCACGACACCCTATAGCGGTATCTAATCAGGACCTGCTATCTTATGATTTTCAGCCCCAAGAAATCATTAAATACTGCCGTATCTACTCACTAATCTTGGCTGCAGCTGATCTCTCCAAATTTTAAAATACTCATTATCTCAAAAGAAAGTAGCCTCTATATCATGTTTCTTAACCTTTCTCATTCAATCCCATAAGATTCTTTGCTTTGTTATTGTCCTATCTTGAGTAGCATCAGAATGCCTTACGATATTATCTCTATCTATAGGAAAATTTCACATAAGATATTCAATAAGATCTGTTAATCTTACAAGTTGTTGTATATTAAATTCTCATAATCAGCAAACTTCTATTCATAAAAATTTGTAGTTTACGTTTTCACAACCTCACCAAGATCCGTTACCTGCATGCCATAGAATATCCTTAGGGTCTCAAATCTTAGCTACTTCTCCATTTTCTCCAATAACAAAATGAATTGAAGCTTTATTATCTTTAGTTGCCAGGTAGTTAACATTTCATTCAAATCAATGTGTTGCTGTATGATGAATAACTAAGAATGAATATAGAATAGAGTTATGATATAAACCAGTAGAATGATGAGATGTATTTTACAACTGAGATATAGCTAAAGTTGAAAATGAGATTCCAAAAAAAGAATTTAAAGATTTTTATAAAAATGTTAATTTTAAAACCATAGTAAAAACAAATACGCCTCGAACAGAAGAACGAATACAAAAAAGATGGGAAAGAAAACAAAAGGAATATGTAGAATATGAAAAAAATTTAAAAGAATGACTACTCTGTATATTTAATAAACAAGAAGAAGATGTACTTAAGTTATATGATAAAATATCTTGAACTAAAGATTTGAAAATGTCATTTGATGATTTATTAGAAAAATATCATAAATATCATGCATTATATCATGCTAACCTAAAGAAAAGGATAGCAAAAATAATTAAAGAACAATGAGAAAGAGCTATGAGTGAATTAAATGTTAGTACTTTTTTATGGAAGTAACTGATGAAATAAAAAATAAAACAAGTAAAATGATTACTAATCTCGCAACTAGTGTTGATGATGTAACATCAGAAAAATTAAAAGAAACTATATATAGAGGTGTTAATGAATGATTAACACCAACTGAAGTAAGAAATTTACTTTTAGATATTTTTAAAGATTTAAAAACATCAAGATTAGATAAAATTGTAAGAACTGAATCCATTAGATACTGATCTTTTGCTGAGCAAGAAGCATGGCAACAATCATGAGTTGTTAAATATAAGCAACGATGGACGGCTCTTGATGAAAGAACTTGTAGTACCTGTTGAAGTTTACATGGTAAGAAAATTCCTATAGATAAGAGTTTTGCTAAAGATAGTTATCGAGATATTATTGGTTCTCCTCTTCATCCTAATTGTAGATGTGATATGATACCTATTTTGGAATAATTATTTTTCTGAAAGTAATGCATCATCAAATTATAAAAAATTTTAATTCTTATTGCAGACAATAATGTTTTTTATATATTCATGGAATATTTTATATGGGTACGAATTATGTTTTTATTGCTAAGTACATTATTATGAAAAAATATGTAAAATTAACAATATTATCTAGCATATTATTACTTTTTATATTATATTTAATTCTTTCTACGCATGGTTGTGACAAAGTAAGGTATCATAGTATTTGTCCAAAATGATATGAAATAATATGAAATGAATGTATATCAAAAGATTTTGAAACAATAATTGATATTTTAGTTGATGATTGAATTAGTTCGGAAGAAATTTGAGCATTATTAATTCCTTATAATTTTAAAATATTAGAAGATTTACCACATCGATATTCGGAATACAATATCAAAATAACAGATAATATCTCAAATAGTGAATTAAAAGAAATAATAAATAAGATGAAATATTCTGACATTGTAAAATCATTGAATATTATGGAATATCATAAAACAGCTTCTTGATGAGTAAAATTAATAAATAGCTCAATAGATTGACCCATAAAAGCATGAAATTATATAAAAATCATAACAAGTACATGAACTGACGTATATACTTTATTTTCGTTGCTAGATCCGTATATAATGCCATATCATGTTGAAACTATTTACGATATTCTTTGATTTGAAAGTAAAAATTTTAATCAAAAAGTATTCTATTTTTATCTTTATAAAGAATTACAACCTAGTGATATTCGTAAAATAAAAGATATAATGGATAAAGATCCTAATATTATATCATTTTGAATAAATTATGTTAACTGAAAAAAATAGGCCATAACACATAGCCTATTTAAATAAGAGTGTAACTAATCTTTTACAATTAGAGCATTTATCACCTTTCTTGATGATGTAAATGAATTCTGGGAGTCTCCTTTTATGTACAATTGAGACGAACTTCCTCCATCAAGAGGACAATATACTATTGAAACACATGCTTGTTGTTGAGCTTCAATAAAGTCCTTAATATACTTCTTTGCAGTTCCACTATCAAGATTATTGGTATCGCCTTCCTTTATACTATCATTAGTAATAAATACATACATTCTTCTGAAATATCCACTTGATAATGTTGTAAAAGCCAATATAGTACGTCGAACATATGAATTTGGAGAATTACCAACATCATTTCTGACTACATAAGCTTTCGACGTTGAACCATACGTATTAGAAAAATTACTCCAATTACTTGCAGTAAAATTATCTAATCTAACACCTACATTTTGATTAAATACCATTGTATATAGCGAATATCCAGTGTAGTCATAGCTTGACGTTAAAGATGCTCCTATATCATTAAAAGAACCTTGTTTAAATGGATAGCATGATGGATCCCATGTAGAGTTATCATTAGAATTGTGGAATAGTCCAAAATTCACTGCAAAGAAACAATCGCTAACATTTTGTGCCAAACTAGATACATAGTACTTTTGGAAATAATGACATCCCAAAATTTGCCAATTTTCAACACTCGTTGGAATATAATTATCACCAAACAATAAACCAATATTTGCATTTGACAGATCTACATCAGCAATAATGTATTTGTAATTTGAATTATTTTTTTTGTAAATAACTACATTATTACCTGTCTTTATTCTGGTCCAGCCCTGAACATCTGTTCCAAAATTTGGTAAATATACCGATCTCGTCATAGGAGCCACACTGTCCTGGCTGAGAGCCTGATCCAGCTGAGTCTCCTGCGCCGGCACACGGAAATCGTCATCGTCGTTAGTACATGAAGTAAAGACACTTCCTACTGCCACCATCATGATCATTGCAATCATTGAAAAGAAAATCTTTTCGAACTTTTTCATAAATTTGTTTACTTTTTTGTTTTGTTGATTCCTAATCTTTGTAAGGAAGATTTCGGAAAGTTTTCTAGTACCTTACTACTAGTCGTTTTTTAACGAAGTTTCTTCTCTTCGGATGTTGAGTAACAAAGTCATCACACTTCGGATTTCATCTTCTTCTAAAGAAAATTACTTTCATTTGATTGATACAATCAACGGCATTTATGCCTGTCGTCTTTTCGACAAGCGGAAAAAAGATACTCTTTTGAGAATTAAATTCAAGAAAAAATTAAACATTTTTATATTTTTCCCAAACAACACAGTTATTTCCTAAAAAAAATTGAGAAAAAAGAAGTAGCTTACAATAGAATATGATTTATGGTATTATATCACATAAAACAAAAAATAGTCCCTTGTTTTTTTATTTTATTTGATTAAAGAGAAGAAAATAATTTGTTCTAAATTATTTAAGAAGCTTAAATACTTTTTATATACAATATTTCTCATGGATTGTATACGTTCTTGTTTTATTTCACTATATGAAAATCCGATTGTAAGATGGATTTTTTTAACATTTTGTTCTTGGCTTGCTTCAAATATTTTAGATTCTTTATTTTTAAACAAGGTTTGAAAATCAAATCGTATACCAAAATGATTTAATAGTGTTATAAAACGGATACTTATAATCTTATCATTACCTTTTAATTTGTTATGGTTTGGTTTATCATATCCATGCGAACTATTTTTTAAATATAAATGTCGAATTAGAATAATACACTATTGATGAAGTCAAACTTGGACTTGGACTTTATGTAAAGAAAATTTTGAAGATTTAAATGATGAATCTAAGGAATACGTTAGTTTAACAGAATGTAAAGAAGCCTTTAAAAAATGATTATGACTAAGATTTATATCTTTCCCAAAGAAGGATTGAATATATACATACTATCGTGTATATCTTAAAAAATCTGAATATGAATGATTTATCGAATTAAAAAACAACCCTAAAATCACAACAGACAATCCATTTATTCATTTGGCTGCGAAATGAATACTTAGATAATTTTAATTTTTTTCAATAACAATCCATCTTGAATCATACATTGACAATTCATCTTCAATTTTTTTCACAACTTCATCATTATCCACTATAACCTTAACAAATCAAGGTCTTGGATACAATTGATTTAAAACTTTTTTCACATCTACAATAAGATTATTAACTTCAGAAGCAGTGATTATTCCTCTCCTACAACCAAAATTAAGAATTAAATTATTTTGAAACTGTCTAAGAATCAAAATCATATCATCCGAAATTGAATTTAATCATCATATCTCGATCCATCAGTTATATTGTGATAGCAATTTTAATTGTTCAATTGTAATATTATCTAAACCTCATATATCAATAAAGAATCACTTAAATTTTGAGATATCATTAGCCTGACTATCAGTTATTTTTTTTAGATTTGGTAAAAGTAAATTATATTTTTCATTCTCAATTGTTGCTAATGCCTCAAGAGCATTATCTTCTAAAAAAGAAGTTGTTTTACGCAATGTTTCCTTATTATGTTCAAATCTTTCATTATTATTTATTTCATAACATATTTTATCAACCAATGCTTTTGATAATTCCATTACAAAAAAATCATACAAAAATAAAAGTATATTGTTTCATTAATTAGACAATCTATTTATTCAAAGAAAAGAGAATATTATTTATTCTCTTTTTCTTTATTTTCATTATTATTTTTTCTTCAAAAGAACCATGATCATAGGTATCAGAATGCAGTAGCTCATATTAATGCATATCATTCAGTCGTTCTTCACAATCCTAATAGTACAATAGCTCAAGCAACAAAGACAAGTAATATTCATCATGCAATGTATTGTCATCTTTTATCTCTCCTAAACATTTCATCTACACCTTTCTCCTCTAACTTGAATCTATGTTGTTGCTGTTTCTCTGCCATTGTGATAATACGATCTGCAAATCATTTCTGAATTTGATCATATTGAGCTAACATATTAGGAGGAGGAATAATCCCCTCATACTTAATTGCTTGTATTGCCATTGTATTATGACGTTCTGTCATTTGCTGTTTATTCATAGTTTTCTTACTCATTACTTATTTTTTTATCTTCATTAAAATCTTCCATTGCTTTATAGATATCTTTTCAAACCATTCCCCAATCTTGTTGCATTGCTTTAGCATCTGCCTCTTCTTCAGTTTTTGATGCATTGATCTTTACTCTATTAGAAAATAGCGAGAAGACACTAAAAAATCCATCCCAAAATCAAACTTTTTCAAACAAAAAATCTGAACGATATTCTATCTTTTCTGGACATAATGCAGTTGCGTTCATAAGAAATTTTATAATAAATAAATGACTTAATAATACTTATTTATAATATTCTGTCAACTTTTATTACAATTAGTATAACTTTCTCTTTTTCAAAATCAAATTATTATTTGTCTTCTTAAAAAACTTGAAAATATGATAATAATATATAATATAATTATATTCCGACGAGGGAGACCCTAAAAGTGCTAGTGCTTCATGGTGACACCTTCAAGAATGACAACCGAAAGGTTGTCTTTTTTGTTATTAAAAAAAGTAGTAAATATACTCTAATATACTTTTTCCATATTTGACTATCAATCACAAGCATTTATAAAATTAGCAATATTTATATCTAAAAGTAAAATGACTGTTGATAAAGATACAATTAAGGAAACATGAAATATTCTTTCTAAACTTACATCTTCTGAGAGGTGAACCTTCACATTAATTATGATAATTGCTTTCGCTTCCATTGTTACAACTGTAATACTCTATATTAAGAGCATGGATAAACTAATTGAAAAATACAATACAACTATTCAACAACAAGAAGAGAGATTTCTCAATGCACAGCAAAAAATGCAAGATTGATTCTTTGAGCAATTAAACATAATTCATTAATTTTTATAATTATATAATTTTAAGATGTATCCCTTCAATGATATTTTGTAGACAAAAAAGAAGTCTCTTGGAATAAATAAATGTACATGAATAGTTATTCATCATACTGCATGAGGAACTTATAAAAGTAATATAAAATACTTATCAAGTTCATCAGCTAAAGCATCTGTTCATTTTGTAATCTGAGAGAACTGAGAAGTTGCTAAAATTTGAGATTCTAGAGATATTCTATGGCATGCAGGAAATTGATCATGGTGATGAGTTGAAAATGTTAATTATGCATTTATGGGTATTGAAGTCGTTTGAACATGAGGGTATAACATCCACCAATTTCTTAGACTCACTGATTTGGTTGAATATCTAATGTGAAATTTTCCTATAGATAAAAACAATATAGTAAGACATTCTGATGTTACACAAGATAGAGAAATAACAAAACGAAGGATTCTACGAGATTGAAATAGAAAAGTTAAAAAAATAGATATTGGACTAGATTTTTTTATTGATAATGAACATTTTAAAATATGGAGAGAACAATTAAAAAGTTCGCAAATTATTCTGTCTCCAAAAACGATTTAAAATATAATCAGCATTCATAATCAGGTGTTCATTGTCTACTATAGTATGATCAGAATTTAGATATTATATCTTTCATAAAAAGTGGAGAAATATCTGCAATAATTTCATATCAAGTGATAAATAATTTTAATTCATTTCTATCTGCATCTGCTTCAGGATCTATTGTAACAACTTTCTTAAAATTAATCATTCATCACCTAAACAATGAAACCCTAGGTATAATAAATCAAAAAGATCATTGTTTATTATTAATTATATTCTGTATTTTTCTTTTCCTTTTATTTCTTTCATTTTCATTAGTTGTAGGACAAAGAAAAGTGTTAATATCACCATTTATTTCTTGACAAAAGATAGAATTTAAATCATCTATTTCAAGGAACATAAATTTTTCAAATTTTTTTTGTTCCAAATCACAAGCTGGATTTATTGTTAAATAATATTTTTGATTTTCAAGACATTTAACTATTCTACCATTTTTTATTCTAATTTTATCGTCTCTAATTTCAGAGCTTCAAACTTTTAAATAAACTTCCTCAGGATGATAACTTGTGTAATTATTACTGAGCTTTGATTCTAAATGAGCCAAGATATACCTAGAAAGGCTCTCTTCTGAGCTAAATAATTCAGATTCATAAACCCAGCTTTTTATATCAGACAAATATCATTTATAAATTAGATCTGTTAAAGTAGAATTAATTGGTCAATCCCTTCATAAAACTTTAGTTATTCAGGTTTTAAATATATCCATAATATATTTCACCAATAATTCATCACTATTCTCTATTGAGTTGTTAAATTTCTTTAATAAAGAATTTTCATCAATATCAATACTTGGATCTCAAGAATTAATCATAATAGGGACATGAAATTTTTTGAAAACCATATTTATAAAATCTGTACCCGACTGGTTAATCCCTTGATCGTTTTCAAGAGTTAGATCAACAATTAAAAAGTCAAAATGGTATCTAATTAATGTTTCATATACTTCAGAAGTTAATTTTGAATATGATGTGAATTCAAATGTAAATCATTTCTCTTCAGCTAGCCTCTGAGCGGTTGCCTTTAAAGAATTAATTTCATCTTGATTATCTTCTAATATAAGAATTTTTATTATCTCATTTCCCATTGTTTTATTACAATCTTTAATATAAAATTAAATGCTCAATCAGAATCTAATATTTCTAATTTTGAATCATTTCTCTCTAAAACTTCTCAAGCAATCGACAATCCAAGTCACGTTCATCATTCCTTTTTAGAAAATCATGGTTCTAAAATATCATCTTTATTATCTAAATAATCTATTCAAAAACCATTATCCTTAAAAAAAATCACCAAATTTCAATTTTGATTTTTTATTTCAACAACTATTTTTTTATTAATATCTCATTTATAATTTAGTCGATATATACTATTATCCATAAAATTGACAAATGAAATGAGGAAATCCGTATCATATCAATAGACATAGGGGTTTCAATCTAGTGAATTATTAATTTTTACTTCTATAATTTCACTTTTTAAAACATCAGCATATGTGTCAATGGCTTGATTAATTACCTTAGTTAAATCAAAATAAGATTTTTTTGATTTTCTTTTTATTAATGGAGCCATTTTCTTAGATAGAAAATCAGATATAATTTTAGAATTTCTTTCGTATCATTCCAATAAATTAGTTAATTCTCCCATTTCTAATGAATTAGAAAGAGCTTTAATTTTATTCGAATAATATTTTATATTTTTCATATTATCTCTTATAAATTTTATAGGCTTATTTAATTCATGAAACATAATAAACATAATTTTTCATAATGTTACTTGTCATTCATATTGATATATAATTTTTTCTAGTCTCTCTTTCTCTCTTTCAAATTTATTTCATAACTCTTCAATCTCTTTTATTGTTTTTTCTTTATCTCATTCTGATTTAATTCAATGGACATTATCTTTTATTTTATTAATTTCCTCGTTAACATCCATTATTTTCCCTCATTTTATATTAGATTTTCGCACTTTTCTATACAAGAACCTTTTTTCTTCTAAAATAGCCAAAGTTTTTCTTAATTCATAAATTAATCAATTATAATAAGAATTTTCTTTTAGTCTTTCCCTAGATGATGCTTCTATCAACTGACTTTCATCCTCCGATTTTATTGTAACATATCATATTATTTGATTTGAACTTAATCTTAGAGTAGGATTATTAACCCTTCTAGCATTTAATCATAGCCAATCTTCTCATGGATCTCAATATGGCCTAATTCTAAATCATTCTCTATATAATGAAATTCCAGAAAATTTTTTAAAGAAATCAAGTACCTCGTTTCTATTCACTAAATTACGGCCATATTTTAATGATATATTATTCCTTTCTGATACAGGATCTCTATCAAAAACATAAAAATCAAAATATATTAATCATGGATAATCTGAATTATTACGATTCTCATTATCCTTCGAATTTATATCTATCTTACAACTATTTTGTATAAATTCTTTTGTATCTGCATTTTCATAAGAAAACTCTATTTTTCAAAAACTATCAACAGTTCAAAATATTCTATAATCAAAGGAATCAATCACATAATTTTTATCAATCTGTTTTCTTTTTCAATCGTATAATAATTCAATCCTAAATCATATATCATCTTTCATTGGAGGTATTAATTTTCATAATTCATTCGTTAATTTTTGTATATTATCTGCTCACTCAAATCCAAAAAGATTATCTGATTGATTATTAGAGCTCAACCAAAAATTAAGTTCTTCTTTGTCTCATATTATCTCAATCGTAGTTCAACTATTTTCTAAAGTTTTTTCTGTTCTTACTGAAAAAGGAATTTCATCTAAATATTTATCATCATCAAACCTATTCCAATCTATGTTCACTTCAGACTTAATTCAATCTTTAATTGTGATTAGCCTTAAATTATTTCATAATGCTGCAGCTGCATATCTTCAAATTCATTTCTGTCATTGGAATATTCTTCAATTTGGAGACTTTTTATTTAACCTTTTTGAATCTGTTGAGGGTACAAACCAAACATTTTTTATAGTTTCCTCAGACATTCAATGTCAGTCATCAGAAACACTTATTTTAATTTTATCATCTAAATATTTTTCAAATCATATAGTAACTTTTGAAGCATCAGCATCATAAGAATTTTTTACCAATTCAATTAATGCAGAAAAATTATCTTTAATTAAATCTTTTCAAATAGAATATATATGTCTCGCTTTGGGCCTAAAATAAATATTGCTTGTAGACATTAATAGAATAATTACTATTTAAAATAATTCAATAACTCCTTTGCTAATATTTTTGAAAACATGGGAGGTACAGCATTACCTATTTGTTTAAATATTGCTGTTCTAGATCATTCAAATTTAAAATCATCAGGAAATGTCTGAATTCTTGCAGCTTCTCTTATACTAAGTGAACGATTTTGATAAAGATCAGGATGTATGTAATAATGACCATCAGAAGATATATGAGCAACTATTGTACTAGTAACTTTATCTTTTCATGCAACAACGTTAAAACGATTTTGAAAAGAACATGTATTTTTATGTGTTATCAAATTTTTTGGTAAATCTTTGTATTGTAATTTTTCACCACTATTATATTTCTTTACTGCTATTTTATAAATTTCTCTATCCAACTCTCTTATAGGTCTAGTTTGATGCTTAGATATATATTCAAAATTAGGTCTTCTTATCTCTAATCTCTCAAGCACATCGTTATTTGTTCTATATTTCATCAGATTATTTCATCATCAATTTTGTATTTTAGGCAGATCTTTTAAAAAATCATTAACATTATATGTATATTTTGTTTTATATTTTTCAAAATTTGGGTAACTCGAAATCAATTTATTACCTTTTTTCCATCATATGATTATAAGTCTTCTCCTATTTTGAGGTATTCCATAATCAGGCATATATTGTTCCTCAACCTGAATTTCGTATCATATTTTATCCATTGCTTCTTTAATATCTTGGAAATATTTTCAGTTTCATGCAGTCTTTAATCATGGGACGTTCTCAAAAACAAAAATCTTAGGAGAAAGATCTCTTAAAAATTTAACATATTGTTTATATAAAAAATTTCTAGGATCTTTTTCAATTTTTTTTCAAATTCTAGCTCTTCCAATTTGTGAATACGTTTGGCATGGTGGTCATCAAATAATAATATCCAATTTTTTTCACTTCAAATTCTTTTTAATTTGTCTTAACAAATTTGGATATGAGGAATCAGAGATTTCTTTATTATAAACTAAATTTACATCCTTATCTAATTCATATTTTTTAATTAATTCTCCTCTATTTATATTTCAATACAAAAAATCTTTTTCACAATCAAAAAGATTCTTTTTTTGCAAATATTTTGATACTATTCTTGATTTTAAAGTTTCACATGCATCCTTATTCATTTCTATATGTCAAACAAAAGAATATGGTTCTTGAAAGAATCCTTCTGTTAAACCTCAACATCAAGAAAAAAGATCTAACACTGAAATTTTATTTTTTCTCATAGTGTGGAGCGAAAGAGCAATAAATTTAATGTGTATTATATTTAATTAAACATCTTAAGCAAATTATTTTTAACTCAAATTATTGCATTAATCATTCTTATATATATAGTGAACAATAAGATTTTCATATTCTTATGTTTTCGAGTAATAAATCAACCCAATCTTCTCTAAGATTTGGACTAATTAGATTTACAATAGGATAAAAATTTTTTTCATGATAATATTTAGATATTAAATCTCGAAAATCATTGTGTATAAGTTGATTGAAACTTATTATATATAAGTATTGTTTATTCTTTTCAGCTTCCAACAAAATTATAACTCTATTGTATGTATCATAATAATAAGCGTAAATTCAAAGTATATTATTTGATTCAATTTCTAGAATAAATAAATTCCTATGGTTATAAAATCATGTTGTTATTTCTTTTTCTACATAATTAAATATTTTATTAATTATATTATATTCATCATAATTCTTAATTTTTCAATCAGGTCGAATCCTTTTTATTAGAGCCTTATTTTCTGTCCTTTGTAAAAGATATGTATATTTCAAAAATGAATCAAGTTGTCTTTTTGCATATCATAATACTCTATATGAATATTGTAACGCAAATTTCTCAATCATTGATATATCCCAATCGAAATTAAAATAATAGTTATCAATTTCGCTAAAAAATTTCGAATCATGATTATTACATCGAATCTTTTTAGATATACTTTTTATTCATTTTTCCCTATATTGTATCTCATTTGATATTGTTAATGTTGGATTGTATAACTTTCCTCATTCGCAATTTTCTCTTAATTTACATTGTGAAATTATATGTGAATCAGTAGCCTTTAAGTTGCATCATAAAACAATACAATAATCTTTTTCCCAAAACTCTTTTTGTATTTCTGCATAGACAACAAAATCAGGCTTACTCTCAAATTCTTTTAAAGCATCTAACATACTATGATTAATCCATTGAGGAGATCAATTTTTGCAACAATCGATAAATAATTTTCAACTTCAACAATAACAATAATCAGAATCATTTTTAATTAATTTTATCATTCATTGAGCATTATTATTTAAAACCATTTATAATTGCATTATTCAACAAATGAAAAACTCTATCGTATGAGACTTATAAAAATAAAATTATCATTTTCAACTTATATAGTTCATTTTAAATACAAAAATAATCTGAATTTTACTATACTAAACATTTTTCATACCTTTTTTTATTGCATTTATCAAACTTTATCTTAACATACCAATATAAATATAGTCTTTTTTATCCTTTTCCATATAATCATGGGTAAACATCTAGACAAATCTTTACCAGATTATCATGAAAGATTTTTACAAAGAAAAAGGGAATACAAAAAGAAATATCATGAAACCCATAGAGAACAAATTAGTGCTTACTTTTCTGAGTACTATCAAAAGAATAAGGAAAAGATAAAGGAAAAATCTAAAAAACGGGCACAAGATAACCCTGAAAAGAAGAAAGAATATTGAAAAGAGAGACATAAAAAATTTTATGTTCCTCGTACTAGAGTTCTTTTAGATCCAGAAGAAAAAGAAAGAAGGAAAAAATTACGTATAAAAAGATATCAAGAAGAACATAAAGAACAGTTAAAACTCTATAAAAAACAATATAGAGAAAAAAATTCTGAAAAGATCAAAGAACGATTGAAAAATTATCAAGAAATTAACAAAGAGAAAATAAGAGAAAAAAGAAGATTATATAGATTAACTCATAGTGAAGAAATAAAAGCTAAGAGAAAAGAATATGATAGTAGACCAGAAGTTAAAGAAAAAAAACGTGTAAGAGATAGAATTCGAGCAAAGAACAACCCTGAAAAAGTGAAAGAAAGATACAGAAGATACTATCTAAAAAAGAAAGCTCAGCAGAAAGAATAAAGATTATTCACCTTTTAAAATATTGTTTAAATTTATCTTGAATATAATATTCAAAAGATTATATCTTTTCTCGCGCGTTTAAAAAACAGAAAGTAATCCTCTTGAGAAGGAGATGAAATCCGAAGTGTGATGACTTTGTTACTCAACATCCGAAGCTGTAGATTCTTCGCTAAAAACTACAAGTAGTAAGGTACTCTAAATATCCCAGTATCTTCCTTACAAAGATTTGGACAAAACAAAAATAAATACCAAGTTTTATGAAAAGTATTAAATTATTCATTGGTTCAGTTATTGCAATTGTGTGTCTCGTTGTTTCAGGCGGTGTATTCACCTCATGTACCAACGATGATGATCTGCTTCTTGCAGGTGATGCTCAGACCGAGCAGGTCTCTTCTCTTGAGGAGAACCTTAAGGCTATGACCAGAGGTTCTATTGTTACATCAATGGGAACCGCATATGTCTCGGAAAGTTCTGCTATGGATGATGATTATGTTTACTTCTCATTCACTCCGAATAGTTCATATATTGGTATGCTTACCAATTCAAATATTAACATGTATATAAGATTTGTTAATGGAGCAGGTATGACCACTTATAAGCTATTGAACAAAAATAGTTCTTGTTTCTATAGGAATCAATTAATGAGTGCTAGTGGATTAGGAGTAGGGACATATTATGTCAGTTTTGTCTATACTGTAGGGAACTCGGCTTATGGTCAAACATCAAATCAAACTGATAGATTGATAGTGGTTTCAGATGATAATAACTACGATACAAGTAACGACAGTGGATATGCGGATCTTAATTGTACAGCATGGGTTGCTCAGAAAATCAACGAGATGTGGGGGATTAATAACTACTTCTATGGACCTTCTAATAGCTCATCTTTGCACAATGCTGTTGATTGGAAAGATGCGCTTGTAGCAAAAGGTTATTCTACGACAACTAATTATCCTGAAGTTGGAGATATTGCTTGGTGGACTTCTAATGTTACTGGATGTTCAGGATCTGGAGGACATGTTGCATTTGTATATTATGTTTCTGCTGATTATAATGAAGTTAAAATATCCGAATATAACTTTACACCTCCTCACACTTTCAATATTCGTACGTTAAAGAAAACAGGGTGGACACATAATAGCGAAAAATTTCCAACTTGTTTCATTCATGTGCAAGAAGGGAAAAGATAACTTAACTTGAAATCTGTTCCTCTATGAAGAATCCTTCATAGAGGACTTTTTAATAAAATTAACATTTAAAAACATCTTTATTATTTAAACTTTATTTTCGTAACTTTTTCATTAAATTCGGAGAGACAGTATATTTAATCTATTTAAATAGATTAATAATATATTAAATGTCTTTTATTGAACAATGAATATATACTAAAATGAATAAAACAAAGATTTCGATGATATTCTTCTCTTTATTAGTTTTACGGAACATTACTTTTTCAAATAGCAATAGCAATGAATTACTATCAGCATATACTTGGGCATATAATAATTGAATAACAACTCAATCAACTATAGATAAAGCTAATATGAACTGAGATATAACTAGAATAGAGTTATCAAAAATGATAAGTAATTATGTGATAAATGTATTAAAAAAAACATCAGATACATCAAGAAGGTGTATTTTTACTGATATAACAAGTGAGTTAGATTACCAGTATGATAATTGAGTAACAAAAGCATGTCAGTTATGATTAATGTGACAATGAATAACAAAGTTTAGGCCATATGATAAAGTAACAAGAGCTGAATTTTGAACAATTTTATCAAGAGCTTTATATTGAGAAAAATATAATTGATGAAATCCATACTATCAAAGACACCTCAATCAATTAAATATTACTTGAATAATGAAAAATATATCAAATGCAGAAAATAGAAAAGAAATAAGATGATACGTAATGCTTATGATGATGAGAAGCAAAGGTGGAAAAAATAATATTTCTTTTCAAGATATGTATGAAAAGATAATACTAAGTTGATGATTTTATATTGATTGAGTACTACATACAGAATATTCTAAACATTGAATTTTTGAAGTTCCTTCTAATTGGGAATATGAAACCTTTAGCTCGGAATATGTTGCAAAACATCAAGATGTTTTTCCATTAAAGAATAAGGCAAATATAAATCTTTATTATGAGGATAATAATTATTATTATTTTTTTGATGGTCCATTATGATATCATGAAGAATGGGTTTGAACTAAAAAGGACAAACTCAAAGATTTTCTCCTAATATGAGCATTATGAACGCAATCATATGAAGAACCAATAGGTTATTCCAATTGATATATAATACTTCCCCCTTATAAATTTCCCGTTGATAAATGATCTTTTATTGCATATCCTGATGAGTGATGGGATAACACTAAACCAAATAAAGGAACAGATCGAGAAAATTGGGTTAAAAAAGATTGAGGTCATAATTTTTGTTTTAATAATGGTAAACAATACGAATACTGTTTTTGATCTGATAAAGATTATATTTATAGATGGGAATATTCATATAATGATAAAATATATCATATAATTAGAGATAAAAAAATGACTGATTTTAAGGTATTGTCTCCGGATGAAATAATATAAATAAATCCTATATATCTTTTCCCTTGGGGAATTTTTGAGGTATAAAATTGTATATGCAATATTAGTAGAAAAAACTTAGTGTATAACATTACCTATTCAGACTTGTTTTAGAATCAAGTCTTTTTATGAGAATTAATTAATTGAAAAAGAATATATCAAAATATATAATATCCTAAAATTTTACATAGATATTTATAGTATGATAGCTTGTATAAAAGGGGTTTTAGTAACATTTCTTTCTTGGCTTTTTCATCTTATTTTTGACTTTCTATTTTTGGGTAAATCTAAACTATTAATAAGAACGCCAAAATGGATTAATATGTTGATAAAATGGATTCTTATTATTCTATCACTCCCCTTTAACATTTTTTGGTTTGGTTTATCTTATTTGTGAGATTTAGTTTCAAAGAAGAAGTGTTATATAAAAATAATAAATGATAATAATAAATGGTCATGGATGTTGTGTTGAGACCATATGAATCCATTATTTTATCATGCAGAAAACTTTGATACGAAATATGAATGTATTAAAAATGCAAAATCATCATTAAATATTAGATACTATTTCAATCATAAAATAGATTGAAATTATGATTATTATACGATCTATATTTCAAATAAAGAATACAAAGAATTCTATAAATTATCATGATGACATATTTCTCTTGATTATTCTGTGGATTACTGTCCAATAAAAAAATAAATAGCTGTTTTTAAATTCAATTATTATTTAGATATGAAAATATGAAACTTTTTATTAGAACTTATTCTATGAATATTCTCACTATGAAGTATTTATTATGTTATAATTATGTTTATACTCTTTGGTGTGGTTTTCTATATATTATATAAACTAATAATTTATATTCTTAAAAATATTTTTGATGATCATATAGAAGATAAATTTCGAGTTATACTGTGTTCTTTTATCATTTCTTGATGTTTGTGTTATTTATTATATCAATTAAATATAATTCAGACATTTGCAGAAAGAGTTCAAAATTTCATAGATACAAATTATTCTACAGAAGCTGTAATAAACAAAGCATCTGAATCATTTAAAACAAATTTTATTGATAAATTAACAGATATATTCAATGAGAAATAATATTGATTACTATTTACAAGTTATAAATACCGTTCTTGATATATTATATAATGAAGAACAAGATTTATTTGAGAATGATGTTTGTGAAAGGTGTTTGGTTTTTAGATTCTCTTATTATCTTCAAAAAGAATTGAATTATTTATATGTTGATTGTGATTATAATGCATCATATAGAAATAATTGAGATTGATTTTATAGAGCCCAACACGGTAAAGAAATAATTGATAACAACTGAAATTCATCTAAAAGATTTATTGATATAATCGTTCGCAAAGAAAGAAACCTTGCAGATAATGAAATACACCATACAAATACGGATATTTTATGTTTTGAGTGTAAAAAACGAAATAACTATGATAAGAAATGACATCAGAAAGATATTGATAATATTAGGTATTTAACAACAAAATATTGATATAATTACTGATTTCTTTTAAAATTTTGAAAAGAAAGAGGTAAATGTAAGATAGATGTATATGAAAGATGAGAAAAACTAGTTTTGAATAGTGATTAAAATTTCTTAAAATTTTCTCTTGCAACTCATTCTCAAAACATTATCACAGCATACGCTGTGTTTAAAAAACAAAGCATAGAAAATCATGATTTTTCAAACTAATGAGAGTATTTCTCTTATAAGGAAATGCTCCTCTATATATGCGATAGGAATAGGACTATCGTCCCTTATTATAAAACAAATACAAAAGTAAAATCAGATTCTTCCTATTAAGGATCTTAAAAAACAAATGAATTATGAAAAAGAATAATTTCAAACTCTTTTTCGTCATGGTTACAGTAATCATGGTTGTGTTATTCGGAAGTGTTTTCACTTCATGTAGTAACGATGATGATCTGCTTCTTGCAGGTGATCCCCAGACCGAACAGGTCTCTACAAATTGCCATGAACTTAGTGCTAAAGAGGCAATTGAATACGTTTCATCAATGTATGGCGCTAAGAAGGGAAATATTGTTTATGCAGATAGCATATTGATTGTTGATGATGACATCGTGTTTGACATTAAAAGTATTAAAAATGTAATTAATCAATGTACAACAAGAGCTCATCATAGTACACCTATTGTTCCATTACAGTGTACAAATATTGCAGTGTATCCGCAACTTTCAGGTAATAATGCATTGCCTAATGCATGGTATATTGCATTATTGCAAGCTCTTGTACAATGGAATAATCTGGGAGGGCCAGTCCATTTTTCTGTAATAAGCTCAATTAATCAAGTTTATAATTATGATTGGTTTATTGCAGTAACCTATGAAACACCGTATCCATCAACCTCTGTGGCTCAAGCTCAATTTCCAACAGCTGTAAATAAGTGTGGTTCGTGGATTAAAATTAATCCAGTTTTGCCAAGTGGTGTTCAATCATTTACTGCAGACCAAAAAACACATATATGTATCCATGAAATTGGACATACAATTGGTTTTGGTCATACGGATCCTGACCCTGATGAGGGACTTCCTGTAATTTCAGTTCCTTATATTTATCTCTTTAATCCCCCACACGATGGGACGTCAGTGATGAGAGAAGGATATCCAACATCTACTACATATTCAACATTTTTTTCACCAGGAGATATAAAAGCTTATCAGATTTTGTATAATTGGAATTAGTATAGAGGTATCTTATTTAAAAAAACTAATGTACAATTTGTAGAATTTTACTTGCAAAAAATTATGGTTTCCATACTTTCTATATGGAAACCTATTTTTATATAATAGAATGTAATGTTCAAAAAGAAAAGCATTTTTGTAGTTATTTGTATCTTTTTTAATTGTTTATTCTCTTTATTTGCATCATTTGAAAGTGAAAGATATGGTGACTTGCGATGGAATTACCTATACCCAATTACGGAAAATTTAAATAATAAAAAAGAGGCTTTAAAAATAGACTGCTCTATAAATGAAGAATTAGAGAAACTCTTGTTGTTTTTAGTAAATAATAAGTTCATTTTTGATAAATATTCTTTTATTTCTTGTTTAGACTGATGATTGTGTTATGATAATTTTAAGTATTTAAAAACTCTTTCTATGCAATCTCCTATAAATGATAAAATGAGAATTCTTTATCCATATGCCAACGATATTTATTCAAAAAAATGAAAATGAACTTTTTTTTCGTGTTTAAACGAGAATTATTTTTTCCAAAGCTGAATATTTGAAGCAACATGAATAGTTGTTGAATACCCTGACTCCGAAAAAAAATGATATAATAGGACTTATTTTAAAATTATTAAAACATCGGATCAAAATATTGATAAGTATCCTCTTCTCTCTTGAGATCTCTTATTTATAGAATGTTCAAGTAATGATTCAAAATGAGGCCATCGAATATGAAAAATAAATAGAGAGATTACTAATTGATTTATTAGATATTTTTCTAGTTGATGATATTCTATAGCTTGAGAATCTTTGTCTTCAATGATATGAAAAAAACTATATATTAGATTTTATTTGAATCCCTGAATTATTTTGTTAGAAAAAGATATTCCGTGTGAAAATTCATGGATGCTGTGATATAAAATTTTTGAAGATTTAGTAGATTGATAAATCATCATTACGTAATCATAAAAATTACCCATTTCTAAGATTACGTAAATTGTATATTTTTATAAAACCTATGATGAAAATTAGGAACTCATAAAATATATTTGGTGGATACAAACATTTGAAGAGGATGATGCGTTATTCAGCACGACATTGTAGTAAGTTAAATGAAAACCCACATTAAATGGGATTGTTGTCCCGCCACCCGCTCCATTAAAAATTAAGGAGCTAAAATATGAAGGTCAAAAGCCTTCTTTTTTTAATTCCAAAATTTTTCATTTAAGATATTTCTATTATCAACTGTCTTAAGATGATTGTTTCATGTGAATATTAATTCTCTTTTCATATTTTTTGATATAAATTTGAATAAAATATGGTCTAAACTGACGAAACTAAAATTATGATACATTATTTATTAACTAATGTAATTGTTTTGTCAAAAAAACCAAAACGAATTTTTTTACCATTTTTGAATTAGTAAAACTTAATATCAAAAAAAGAAATGTTGCACAATAACAAGTGTTTTTAATTTATACAATAATTTAAACATATTTTAAATTTTAGCTTGAATTTTATCCTAAAAAGAATACCTTTACCCACCCTGTCGTCTTATTGACAGCTCTTTTAACTCCAATGATTGTATCAATCGAATGATGGAATCTTCTATAGAAGAAGATGAAATCCGAAGTGTGATGACTTTGTTACTCAACATCCAGAGAGAAGAACTCTGTAAAAAACGACTGATAGTAAGGTATTAGGTAAAAACTCCAACATCTTCCTTATAAAGATTTGGAAAAACAAAAAATAAAAATTATATGAAAAAGTTTAAATTATTCATTGTTTCAGTTATTGCAATTGTATGTCTCGTTGTTTCAGGCGGTGTATTCACCTCATGTACCAACGATGACGATCAGCTTTTAGCTGGTGATTCTCAGATCGGACAGGTCTTATCTCTTGATCAGGATAGCATGAAAGCTGTGACGAGAAGCATTTCAACGTACAACACATATACATCAGTTCCTGCAGTTCATAATTATGTACGAAACAGTGAGTCTGGTATCAACCTGAAAGCTAATGGGACACGTGTTTACTATGGAGGAGTATTAACAGCAACACTGTTGAAGTTTAATGGAAGTGAAATGAAAGTCAGAATTGAAAAACAAGATTTTTCTTCGTTTATTCATAATGGGGCGGCTATTATATATGCTGGAGGCCTTTCTAACGTCTCACTTGCCTCAACAACATATAGTGCTGGTGTTGATCACATAGATTTAACATTTGATATTGAATCTGCTGGTAACTTTTTTTCCAATGGATATGGTGTCTTACACATATACCCTATAACATATGATCTCGTTTATCATGATGCTTATTATGCGGAACCTATTGTTGTTTATACCAGTCCAAAGTATCCTTCACAGCCATATACTTATAATCAAAGTTTGGGAAAAGTTAATGGAGTAAATCTTAAGGCTTCTGATTATGATTTAATGGAAGGATATGACTTAAGCGTTCAATGTACAGAATTCTGTAAACGTTACTATAGCACATTAAATAATCATGATGTAACAAATGGGAATCCTTCAACAAATGGAGGTAATGCTGGTGGATGGTTTACTGATACTACAAAGAACTTAGAGACATATTCAAATGGAGGAACTGTCAGACCTCATGAAGGAGATATCCTATGTATGAGAAAAGATCCAATGGATAACGATAAAGGTCATGTTGCAATAATTGTTGAAGTTGGTTCTAGCTACATAAGAATAGCCCAACAGAATGGAGGTATACCAGCAACTACGTTAGGTTGGAATGCTCCAATTGGGGGGACACTGAATTATAATTATTCAACAAATACAGTCTCAAGTCCTACAGGTTTCTATGTTCAAGGCTGGATGAGAATGCATCCTTATTAAGAAGTATTATCATAAGCAATATCTCTGCAAGAAATACTTGCAGAGATATTTTAAATGTCAAAAATTTGGATTTCTCAATCAAAAATATCATTCACAGCATTAGGACATTTAGGTCGTTTATAGTATGAAGGTGTTCAATCTTTTAAATATCATTCTAAAACATCTCATGTATAACAGTGATTATTTTTAAATACACTTTTTATTAATGGTGTATTTGTTATTTCAATTAAAAATACATATTTATTATTTTTTTTAATTATATAATCTTCTCCTTCCTTTGAAGCCCATTCTTCTGTCTGTTTTTTTATCTCATCATATTTTGAAACATCATAAATTAGAATATTCATAATCTCAAAATGACATGTATTACCATAAAGTTCTTCACAATTAGGTTGATACATCTCAAACGCAATATATTTTGAATCTCTTTTTCATTCCATATCTTCCTCATACATTGCTTTTTCTAATATTCTTCAATTTTTCCATTCTTCTCATAAAAAAGCCTGAAATCAAAAAACATTATTTTTATAAAGAGTATTCCATCTACCCTCTATTTTTTCATATTGATTATCTTTTGTTATTATAATAGGGCCAGATTCATTTTTATTTTCGTTACTTCTTTTCATCATCAACATTACATATCATCTTATCTCTTTTCTATTTTCTGCATTTGATATGTTTTTTATTATTCATACTGAGTTTAATTGATTGAGATGCTTTTCATAGTATGGGCTTCATCCGTTATATTTCTCTCAACATAATGCTCTTGATAAGATTGTTCAAAATTCAGCTCTTGTTACTTTATCATATGGCCTAAACTTTGTTATTCATTGTCACATTAATCATAACTGACACGCTTTTGTTACTCAATTATCAAATTGTTTATCCAATTCTGCTGATATATCTAAAAACTGACATTTTTTAGAAGAATCAATATCTTTCTTTAAGACATTTATAACATAATTACTTATCATTTTAGACAACTCAATTCTAGTTATCTCTCAATACACATTCGCTTTATCTATTGTAGGTTGTGTAGTTATTCAATTATTAAAAGCCCATGTATATGCATTTTGCAATTCAGAACTGTATCAATAACAAACAAAAGAATTTTGTATAAAAAAATAAATTATAACTATAATTAACAAATTTTTTAATTTCATAAAGCATAATTAATATATAAATAATGTTTTTATTAATATAAATTTGATCTTTGAATATATTTTATTCAACGTTTAAATCAAACCATAACTACAAATATTTTTATAACAAAAATAATTATAGCCAAGTTAATATCATTATTTAATTTTCATTCAAAGAACATTCAAATTAACTCTCATAAAGAAGTTATAGCATAAAGCATAGCTCAAGAACACATTCATATTATCAAATCTCTTTTTAGTTCCAACTCCTTCTTTTTAATAATCTTCTTATTTTTCATCATCTAACACTCAATTTAAAATTCCCATTTTTTCTGTAATGTAATTAAATATACATCTAAAATTATTTGTAGTTTCTTCTGAAAAAATAATCTGTATAGAATCACTTGCAAATAAGAATTCCAATCCTAAAAGGAATCTCTTTTTATTTTCCATACCAGAGTCTTCAACTAAATCCATCAATTTATTTTTATCTTCTTCAGAAAAAAGTGATTCAATTTCGTAATTATCTCGATTTGATTGGATATCCTTGTATGTAAATATATTATTTTTTAACATCACTCAAATGTCTCTTAAATACTTTTCTTTATTATTTTCTCATGCCTCATCAGAATCAAAAATTGCAATAAATTTTCTTCATTCCGCGATTTCTCTACGAAAAACAGACTCAAACTTAGTAACACTTGCTCATGGATAAAATTTAAATTCGAATCATAAAGTTTTAGACATAATTGAGAATGCATAATAATCCGATTTTCATTCCAAGAAAATCACACCATCACTCATTTCTAGAAAATCTGGATAATAATCTATTGCATCTTTTAATGGTTGATAATGTGTTGGATCTGCTCAATTCATTCAAACATATGTCTTATAAAGATATGCATGAATGTTAGTTATTCTATGCATATCTCAATTATCTTTATAGTTAACAGCGTCATTCACAATAATATACGTTGATAGAATATATCTAGGATTAATTAAACTTGCACTGTGAGTTGAATATATTATAGAAATATTCTCGTCCGCTATCTTTGTAAACAATGTCGTTAAAATTTTATTTTGTGCATTTTGATGGAGATTACTAGCAGGTTCATCAATCAAAAATAAATACTTTCATGTATCATCTAAACGTTTTTTTCTAAATTGTGTTAATAAGATAAAACTAAAAAACCACCTAAATCACAAGCTTCTTTCACTTATTTTGTAAGTATCTGGTCATTGAATTACTTTAAAAGACATATATGGTTCATCAATTCATCATATATTTTCTTTTCAGATTTTTATATCAATTCTCCAATTATTAGTATCCGTTGGAGAGAAAACATTCCAGATGTCAATAATATCTCTAGTTAACGAAATTTCTAACTCCGATTTAATATTATCGACATCAGCTTCACTTTGCTCTATATTTTCACGATTTAAAGCCGCGATAATACAAGACTCAATTGTTTCTCATTCATGATAATAATTTAAAATATCTCATATAACCGATCTAAATAAGCTATTCGTCTTATCATTGATATTTAAATTTGAATCTTTACGTAAATAAATTTTATCCGGAATTTGATTTGAAAAATTAGGATAATATATTATCTTGGGTCTTTTATTACAAATATATTCATCGACTACATTTTTTTGTTCAGAGGTAAGAGTAACAATATTATCTGTTCAATCCTCTTTTTTTATTTTATACCGAATGTCTGGTATTTTATAGACAAAATTATCCCCTTTATATTCTCAATGCTCAAAACCAAATATTCTCTCAATACTCCATCATTTTTTTAATTTATCGTATGAATTATCTCATCATTCAATCAGCTCAATCTTACATTTCTCTTCAAGTAAATTTAATATTTCATCTAGATCATCATTTTCAAAAAGAAGATTAGCCCTAATTACAATATTTCATGTAAATCTATTTGAATTATGTTTTGGCCTTAATTCATGGATTTTTGCCCCATTAATATCACTATCAAGAGTATTAATTGCTTCCAGTATTGTAGTCTTTCCACTCTCATTTAATCAAATTATTGGGAATATATTTGAAGGCGTTTGTAAATCCATATTAAACACCAAATTTTGTATTCACTTGAAATTTTCTATTTCAAAACTCAAATATTTCATAATCTTAGTAAAGAAAAATAAATAACATATTTATAACATTCAACTATCTTTAGTCAAGTCTTCATTAAAAAATCACTTTAAATTATATCTTATCTATTATTCTATACACTTTTTAAAATTTTGGTTATTATTTTTAATTATAACTATTGCCTTTTGGCTTAAAATTATTAGAAAAAGACTGAAAAAAGTCTGAAACTTTGCATTTTAATGCTTTTAGACTACAATAAATTATACATTTTATTTTAATTACAGTGTATAAAACATGAAAAAACAGCTTTCTTTAGCAATGATGCTCGTACTATGAACATCTATCGTATCCGCAGCATGATTGGATTATAATCACGTATTCGATGAAAATCATGATTTCGGTTATTCAGATAATGTAAATATTGATATTATTGGATTCCAAACAGCAGATGATTGAACTAATCGTTTAAAGATTACATCTCCTGTTCTTAGAGACTCTAAAGACACTGCAGTTGGTGAATATCATATTGTATTATGAGAAAAACCAATAAAGAATTACACTGCAGAGCAAAGAGATTCTTTGAAAGAACTTGAACCTGTTATGATTATGGAACTTGATGAATCAGTTGATCTATCAATCAAACAAGGAGATGTAACAACAGATAAAAGTTATTTTGGAGTTATTGTTCCAGTAAATGATAATGTTATCCCTGGTAACACTTCAAAACCATTCTGTTTCGATTTCTGAACATTAACATATGATATAGGTGATAATTGTAATAACTTTGGACGTGCACCAATAGTTAAAGAACCAGAAACTACTGCTGAAGAATCAACAACAGCTGATGATCAAACTACTAAAGAATTAACAGTTGCTCTTAATGATGAAGAAGAACATAATGCAGCTGAAGGTGCTGATATGTCAATGGCTGATATTTCACACTCTGTTAATGGTAATGTTGTAACATTAACTTGGACTGAAGTTCCTTATTCAGATAATGTTGAAATCAGAATCTTTGATAAAGCTACTGCAGATTATGTTACTCTAGGAACTGTTCCTATGTCTCAAGAAAGATTTCAATACACAACAAAAGACTGAGAAGATGAATTACTTTTCGCTTTCATTCCTAGAGATGCAAAAGGTAGAGAATATAGATATGATGTTAATGTAAGACATGAAGCAGATGTAACACCAGAAATTAAAGAAGCACCAAAGGTATGACCTGCTGAAGACTTCGCTGTAATGCTTCTTATTACTGTTGCACTATATATTTGTTATAGAGTATTCGCTAGTAGAAAAGCTTCTTAATTATAAATTATTTCTATACAAGAGACACAAACGTGTCTCTTTTTTTATTATAATAAAGAAACGTAATAATACACAACAAATGAGATATAAGGAAAAACTTAAAAATATAGAGATTAATCTATTTCTTAATAAATAAAAAGTAGAATGATTTCCATTCTACTTTCATAACCTGGAAGTTTATTTTGGTTTATAACACTATATTGTAGACTTACAAACTATTCAATCACTCTAATTAGCAACTTAGCTAGCAGTCATCTTTCTGCTGGTTTGTCCCATTCTGACCATGGAATATCAAGTCATTCTAAATATCAATCTTCTTCTAATAATGTTACATATTTTGTAGCATAATGTCATATTGATTCATCTTGAAAGCCATATAGCATTCTTCATAGAACTGTTAGAATTTGTCAGTTTGTTATAGAATTTTGAGGATTAAATTTTCAGTTACTTCACTTAAACAATCATTTTTCACAAGATTCTTTTAAGATATCTATAAGATCTGTTCGTGCTTTATCAGAATCACTAAAGGAACATGAATTATTAGGGACTTCAAATTTAAGTCATCAATTTAAATAAGGGATAGTTAGTGTTAACATTTTAGCTGCCTCATCTCTTCTAATATCCTTATTAGGGTTAAAATTACTCCGTGTTTCATGAATTGTAATACCTTTTTCATGAAGTGTTTTAATAATTGCATCATTTGATTCATCTCCAGGAAGAAGAAATCATGCTGTTTGCGATGAAGATGCTTGTAGAGCTTTATCTGAAGCAGTTAGTGCTGATGATAACTCTAAAGCTTGAGCACATGAAAATGATATTAAAACAGAAAGCGAAGCTATAGGAAGGATTTTTTTCATCATGTTTTAAAGGATATAAAACATTCACATTTTATTTATCAAAGTGAAGCAACTTTGAAGTATTATTAGGAAAGATAAAATCACAGAACAATGGATTAAAAGCATACAATGCGTCTCAAGCATATCATACTCTTAAATTTGATAAATACCAACTATTTGTTTTTACTTCATCAATATAGTTTTTAGCAAATGTTTCTTTAATCCCATTCTCTGGAGTCACATTGAAAGTCTTTAATCCCACAAAACGACTCGATTGCTTAGTAACAGGACTACAACTCTTTGATATTTCTTTTCAATTAGCATCATATGAGATACTACAATTTTGTCATTCGGTTTTCCATTCATAAAGAGAAAGAGGAAGCGTTACATTATAGTTTTTATCCATTACAAATAATCTTGGATTATTTAATGCTTCAGATGTTGAAGATTTTCATCATTGAGTAATAGAATCTAATTCTTTTACTGATATTTGATTGTTTTTATCTTTTTGTGCATAATCAACTTCAAAAAGAGATAATTTAACTCATGAATTTACTGTTCCTCACCATTCATTTTGAGCAGTTGAATATCATAATCATAATAGATATTGCTTAGTTCAATCTGTTTTTAATGGATGAAGATAAGTTGAATATCATGGGATTTCTAACTTACCAATAATTTTAGGATTCTTTATATCTTTAATATCTACTACAAATAAAGGATCTATTTGTTCAAATGTCACTAAATATAGTTTATCTCAGATATATCTTGAAGTTTTGAAATCTTCCCCTGGTTCAATATTTTCTAATTTACCTGCTAAATTAAGTGATTTATCTAGGACATAGAGATTTGTAGCATTTTTATTCTCCCATGTTTCTGTAAGGATTCTAAAATTACCATTTGCATCTTCATCCATACTATATTGAGTTAATAAGCTTCAAGGTACAGCTGCTGTATTTTCATACTTTAAAAGCAATCCATTTCTTTTAAATTTATGCACTAATGTCTGTGTTGTTCATCAATAATAATTACTAATACAAAGCAATCATCTTGGACATCTCCATTTTAATGGTGTATAGTAATTTGAAACAAGATATAAAGAATTTTGAGACATATGGATTTCTCAAGTTGGAGAAAGAAGGGCAGTAACTTCAGATGCTTTAGAAGATTCTTTAATATTTAATGAAGTCACGATTGTAAATACTGGGTTTAGCTTCAAATCTTTGTCTTCAGGAAGGACATAAGAAATATTAGAACAATCTATTTTCTTTACTTCTGCTCATTGATCTGTTACTTCAACACTACTCAATCATTTTGTGAGATTTACATTATATTCTGGCCAATAATACCAGTTTAAAGATTGTTGTGTTATTACATATAGTTGATTATCTATAAGCCTTGAATGTTGATAATTTCATGGAAGATTCTCAAATTTTACCAAGTTAAGTTTATCAATATTTGAAACATCATAAATTGCTAGAATCGTACGAGATCCATTAAACAAATCTTCTCTATTCCATGTTTGTGACCAATAATTTCACATAAGAATTAAGCGTTCATTTTGTATGAATAGTTCTACATCTGTAAGTCACTGTGGTATTGCAATTTCTTTAACTATTTTTACTTTGTTTGGGTCTAGTTTTGCAGAATCAATGTCTAATGGAGATTGAACTATTGATATTTTATTATTTTTTGAATTATAATAGTAGAAATATTTTCAATCAGTTTTTATTATTTCTGGTTCATCAACTCAAACTTTTTGAATATTTGTTGTAGAATAATCTGTAGAAGATGAGTCCATTGGCTCAAAACTTAATGCATCATCCTCCATAACAGCCTCATCTACAGCCATTGAATTAGTTACTGAAGATTTATATAACATCAATCAACCATTCAAGTCATACATACGTCTAGGCTGTTCTTTAGCATATTTTTTTAACATTTCTTGGATCGTTTCACAACTTTTAGCTTGAGTAAATTTTAGAGAAGA
>ODAI013141506.1_pt1 | contig 35604 bp, 33 predicted proteins | sample 1539321 | NCBI WGS metagenome assembly ODAI01 (sample SAMN02144231, study PRJEB22623) | gut metagenome | biome: sheep rumen | host: Ovis aries | place: New Zealand
ATTTTTCAGAAAAACTTTTTCCCAAATAAAGTTTTTTGGCTTTATCGTTACTTATTATTTCATCCGGCGTTCCTTCAATCAAAACCTTCCCCTCAAACAACAAATAAGAATAATCGGAAAGAGGAAGAGTGTCCCGAACATTGTGATCCGTAATAATCACTCCGATTCCCTTCGCTTTTAAAACATTTATCATCTCTTTCATATCAGATATCGCCAAAGGATCAATTCCGGCAAATGGCTCATCCAAAAGGATAAACTTCGGGTTCGCCGCCAAAGCGCGAGCAATTTCCAACTTCCTTCTTTCCCCTCCTGAAACCGTAATGGCCGGAGACTTTCTGATATGCTCCAAGGACAAATCTTTTAACAAATAGTCTAATATCTCTCGAATTTCAGACTTTGGTAACTTTCTCATCTCTAAAACCGCATAAATGTTCTCCTCAACGGACAACCCTCTAAAAATTGATGGGTCCTGCGGAAGATATCCTATTCCGAGACGAGATCTTTTATACATAGGCAAATCTTTAATACTGATATTATCTAAAAAAAGCTCTCCTTCATCTGCCTTAATCAAACCACATAAAATAGAAAACGTCGTAGTTTTTCCTGACCCATTGGGACCAAGAAGAGAAACCACCTGACCTTGCGATGCTTCCATGCTAACGCCCTTGAGAATAGCTCTCTTTTTTATGAACTTTTTTATATTTTTGCATGCTAGCTTGCTTACCATTTAATTTTTCTTTATAACCCCTTTCGAACCGTATACTTTTATATCATTTGTTTTCATATTTAGTATAGCTTTTTTACAGAGAATCTTACCTTTTTCATTGGAAATAATGGTATTTCCCGTGACTGTAATAAAATTATTTTCCAGAATTCCGCGGTTTCCTTTAACAGAAGTTAAATTATCTACTTTTATTTTTAAATTGTTTTCAGCAATCACCTTCTTCACAATATTATTTTCAAGATTCATCGTTATATGCTCAGACTTGATACAATAATTATGTTTGTCCTTCTTTAAATCTAAATTTACTTGGCCATTGGCTTCGGCATATTGTTTGGTATAGATAATATCCTTAATCGCTTTTAAATGGTACTTATCTGTCTTATATGAAGAATTTCCAAAGGCATGAACTTTTTTAAAATCTTTTCCTATGACCTTATCAAACTCAACAACTAACTTATCTGCAATTACCAAATCATTTGAGAGATTCCCCTTTACGTCTTTTATAAGGGTCATAATTTTATTTTTCATATCAAATTGATATTTTTTTGCAAAAAATTTCGTATCATCCTGAGTTATCAAAATATCAGTATTTCCATTAGCAATTTTTTTATCAATATCAACAAAAGACTTCTCTGTTTCTATTAACAATCCCTCTTCAGTAGAAAACTTAACATTGCCTTTCATTTCACATTGTCTATTCCCCTCCGAAACAAAATGAGTTTCATCGGCAAAAACGGTCACTGTTTCGTCAGAAGATATGTTAAATGTTGTAATCAGTTTACTGAAATCGAAGACTTTATCGTTAATTTCCTTCACTTCGGATGATTTTAACATAATCTTATTGGATCCATGATCGAAGGACGTGTAAACAACATCCTTAAATTCATTCTTTTCAGAAATTTTAGACGATGCTTTCTCGTGAATAACTTTTGTCACCGCCAAAACAGACCGCCCTACCTTATAACATATAAAGCCTGCAGCAGACAGAAACAAAAACGAAATCGCTCGTATTTTCCATTTTCTGTTAAGCAAGACCCGCTCTCAAACAATCATGAATGTGAATAATCCCACAAGGCTTTTGATCCTTACCAACTAACAAACTTGTTATGGAGTGCTTGTTCATAATTTTCACAGCTTCCTGGGCAAACATATCCTCCGATACAACTTTTGGATCGGGCGTCATTATTTCAGCAGCTGTTTTGTTCAAAAAATCTGAATCTATTTTTCTTCGCAAATCTCCATCTGTAATTATTCCGATAATTTTGCCTTTATTACTAATCACACAAGCACATCCAAAAGACTTGTTTGTCATTTCTATCAACACGTCCTTCATCGACGCATTTTCCTCAATGATCGGAGTGTCCGTATGCATAAGATCCGAAACTTTCAGGAGACGCTTTCCTAAAGCTCCACCCGGATGTAAATTCTTAAAATCATCTCGAGTAAAAGATTTTTTGTTTAACAAAGATAAGGCCAAGGCATCTCCTACAGCTAACATCATAGTTGTTGTTGTCGTCGGAGCTAAATTGTAGGGACAAGCCTCGTTAATGTTAGGCATCAGAATGACTACACTGGCGGATTTTGCCAATATACTTTCGGAATTTGCTGTAACCGCGACAATATCTATCCCGAATCGATTTGCATAGGACAACATCGGAATCAATTCCTGAGTGTTTCCCGAAAGAGACAAAACCAGCAACACGTCCTTGTCTGAAATTTCCCCCAAATCACCATGAGAAGCTTCTGCAGGATGCAAGAAAAAGGAAGGTGTTCCCACCGAAGATAAGGTCGCGGAAATCTTCCTGCCGATATGCCCAGGTTTCCCCATTCCTGAAACTATTACATGTCCCTCTTTTTTTTTGAAAATCAAATCCACCGCCGAAACAAAGCTGCTATCCAAAGACCAATACATCGCCTCCAAACCTGCTATTTCCTGCTTCAAAATTGATTTTGCGTATTCCAAATCTGAACTCATATTTCGCTCCGTTTTCCTTTTTTTATTCCACTGTAACTGATTTTGCCAAATTTCTAGGTTTATCGACATCCTCCCCTTTTAATACAGTTACGACATAAGCCAATAATTGTAGAGGAATCGAATACAATATTGGATATAACTCTTGATTTATCGAAGGTAATATGATCTTTTCAACGGAGCCATCGAAACTCCCTGCACCTACAGAATCGGTAAACAAAATGATATTCTTTCCTCTGGCTTGTGCTACCTGAATATTTGAAAACATCTTGTCGAACATATCTCCAGAAGGGCATAAGCAAATAATCGGAACAACATCATCAATCAATGCAATCGGACCATGCTTCATTTCACCGGCAGCAAATCCCTCTGCATGGATATAGGAAATTTCCTTGAGCTTCAGAGCCCCTTCTAAAGCAATCGGGTACAAACTATCTCTACCCAAATAAATTGCATTCACACAATCCTTGATCTTGTAGGCTATTTTATCTATATCATTCTTTAACAGCAAAGAATCTTCACAAGCCTGTGGAAGATTTTGCAACTGACTTAGCAATTTTGAGTTTTTGCTGAAGGCCAACTTAGCCAAAACAGTAAGTTGTGCAGTAAAAGCTTTCGTCGATGCAACTCCTACCTCTACCCCCGCCTCTGTATGAAAAACACAATCTGCCGAACGAGAAATTGCGCTATTCAAAACATTTGAAATAGCTGCCAATCTGCAAGTACTATTATTTTTTTTCACATATTCCATTGCTTCAAGGGAATCTATTGTCTCCCCCGATTGAGTTATAACCAACACAAGCGTATTATCCTCAATCACCGGAGAACGATATCTGTACTCAGAGGCTATTTCCACATGAGTCGGAATTCTAAGATATTTTTCAAACCAATATTTTCCGACCAAACCGGCGTGATATGAAGTTCCACAAGCCAGGATGAGAATTCTGGAAATATTATCAAAAAAAGCTTCCGGTACATCATTGCTTAGCAAAGTTTTTCGTATTGCACTCGGCTGCTCCATAATCTCCTTTATCATGTAATGGGAATATCCACCTTTGCCTGTATTAATTAAATCATCAGTAACCGCAACCCGACATTTATCCACAACTTTAAAATCATTATCAAAAAACGTCGCGCCGTTCTTTGTTACTTCCGCATAGTCCCCATCATCCAAATATACAATTTCGGAACAATTAGCAGATATAGAACTTGCATCCGACCCTACACATACATCCTTTCCAAACCCCACCGCCATAGGACTTTTGTTTCTCGCACAAAAAATCATATCCGGACGATTTTTGAAAATTACCAAAAATGCATATGTCCCCTTCACGGCTCTCAGCATTTTTCGGAAAGCTTCTCTCGGATCAAATCCATTATCCAATTGCATTTGCAAATAAACAGCGGCAACCTCACTATCTGTTTGGGACTCAAATTTATATCCTTTTTGCAATAAATCGGATTTTAATTCTTTATAATTCTCAATTATTCCATTATGTACAAGGGCAACATCCTTCGTAAGCACGGGATGAGCATTCTCTTCTGTGGCTTTTCCATGAGTTGCCCAACGAGTATGCCCGATACCTATCGCTCCAGAGATAGGATTAACCTTTAGCTTATCTTCCAAATTCTTTAATTTCCCAACGGTGCGAAGACGTTGCAACCCGTTATCTCCTACCACTACCACACCCGCAGAATCATACCCTCGATACTCCAACTTTTCCAATCCGTTGACAATATCAAAAACAACGTTACTGTTACACTTGCTTATAATACCAATAATTCCGCACATTTATGTCTCTTCTCTGTTATTATTTGCAGTATTATCTCCAATCCTATCTTTGAAATTTTTCAAATATTCTTCTGCCAAATTTCGTAAACCCAGACTTCCTACCGATATACTCGATCGAGACTTCAAATTTTCAGATCCATTAACAACAGAGGAATGCTTCACTCGAAAATTAACAGCCCAACCTTTCACATTTTTCTGAAATCCACGAGCTATCGCCAAAGCATTAGTATCCACGTTTTTCGTTATAACGCTACCAGCACCGACAACAGCCCCATCCTCAATTTTCACGGGAGCAACTAAAGCACTGTTTGATCCAATAAAAACGCCCTCTCCTATTTCCGTCTGGTATTTTCTAAATCCATCATAATTACAAGTAATCGTTCCAGCACCGATATTGGTATTCTTTCCCAAATCGCTATCACCTATGTAGGATAAATGATTAACCTTCGTTTTTTCACGTACAACACTATTCTTAATTTCGACAAAATTCCCGATTTTTGCTCCATCATAAATTTCGCTCCCGGGACGCAACCTCGAAAAAGGTCCCACTTGAGCTGATTTTATTGCCGATCCATCAACTACGCAAAAAGGTCCGATCTCTGCACCAGATTTTATCTTCACATTTTTTCCGAACACAACATAAGGATAGACAATTACGTCTTTTTCTATTTCGGTATCATAAGAAAAAAATACCGTCTCCGGAGCAACCAAAGTCACTCCGTTATCAAGCATCTTTTCTCTCATACGATCTTGAAAATATTTCTCCAAAGTTGCCAGTTCGGCTCTGGTATTCGCTCCCGATAACTCTTCTTTCGAGGACACATAATATCGGCAATCAAACCCTGATTGGTACGCAAGCCGCACAATTTCCGTAATGTAAAACTCGCCAGTAGCCTCGCTCGCCTCAATTTTGTATAGCAATCTATTTAACACATCACGTCGGATCAAGAGTCCTGCATTACACAGAGGAACGACGTTATCTTCCCTTCCCAGATCCTTGGCTTCGACTATTCTTTTTATAGTCCCACTTTTTTCCCCAATCTCCAATTTTCCGAGATTTTGATCTTTGCCTGAATCAAAAGCTAAGACGACAACCGCAGTATTTTCATTTGAAACGGCGACATTGTACATCGCTTTCAAAGATTCCGCCGTAATTAGCGGAACGTCTCCATACAACACATATACCCAACCCGAATCGGAAGGAGATAAACTATTCATCGCAAATTTTACAGTATCCGCACTACCTTTTGGAATAGGCTGAAACGCTTTAACAACACCCTCATCTATCTCCGAATGAAAATTTTCATACTCGGGATTCAATACTGCCACAATTTTTTCAGGTAAAACTTCAGAAGCAGATTTTATAACATGATCCAGTAGAGAAAGTCCTCCGATTTTGTGAAACACTTTAGGCAAGGATGACTTTAAACGAGACCCACAACCTGCGGCCAGTATTATGACTGTCTTCTCTTCAGCTTTTCGCACACCCCCCCCTAAAATTTACTAAACGTAAACTTTCATCTGATAAACTACCAAATAACGAAGGGTATTATAACTACTTTTATTTGGATGTTACAGAGGTTGAATAAAAAATATGAATAAAGTTATCGCAGTCTTAGGTATCATTGTCGTAATTACGCTGGGAGCTTTGTTTTTCTTCGCAGGTTTCTATATGGGCAATACAACAACCTTTGGAAAGGGACAACCAACCAAAACCGATATAACGGACACTTCTGATGAAAAAAAGTTGTCTCTGCAAGATATTAATGCTCAAATTGCCGCTCAATCGAACAATATTTCTGAAAAAGTTATGAAAATAATCTCCAGTGGCGCCGATAATATATCTCACTCTGTTTCAGAAGTCGTAACAAAAATAAATCACCCAAAATTATCTCAAATATCAGCAGATTCTCTATTAAAAGAAATTATCTCTTCTCATTCTGAACATGATGATTGCTCTCCCGACAAAACCGAACAAAATATCAGGTCTAACTCAAATTACAGCAGAGATAGTCTACGCGGGAAAAAAGTAGTATTTATAGGATATTTTAAAAACAACATCGCTTTGCAAATTCAACAGCTGCTTACCGGAAAAGGGTACAAAGTTCATGTTGAAGAGTCAAAAACATGCCCAGGGGAATCTTTCATATTTTGCGGACCATTTAGAAAAAAGGAGAATGCTGAACTACTCGTAAATTGGCTTCGCAATCACGATTTTTCTGAAGCAAAAGTTGTAAATATAATCCAAGAATCCGGAGAGAAAACAATTCTTGACTCAATGGAGGATGATTCAACTATTCCGGAGAATCAGGAAGAAGAAATTCCGGAAGTAACTAATGAAGAGCTGCAAAATTTAACTAGCGATGCGGTTCGTTCCGAACCTTTGCAACGTCTTGAAACATCAGGATTTCCAACAAATTATCAACAGATGCCTGGACAAATCCCGCAAATCAATCAAATGCCAAACTTTCAAATGAATCAGATTGCGAGAAGCAATTAGACTAAGATACCTACGATCTGCGAACAAAAGTTCTCTGCAAAGTTACGAATAAATCCGCAAATTTATTGTGCTCCGCAACCTTTATCGCATTTAGCTTTGTTTGAAAAGTAGGAATTTGGAGAGTAATAAGACTCTGATGAAATAACTTCTCCTGTTCCCCAATTTTTAATCTTATACGATATCGTAGGCTGTTGAAAATTTTTTGCTTTATCATAAACAGAAGAATAGTATTTTGGCACATACCTTACGGCATTTTTCGGTGTCAACTGTTTTACTGTATAGAAATTCTTTGCATAGTTAGACCTGAAAATTTTTCTATTGCGACCACGTCTCCGTTTTCTGTTATATACTGAAGACTTTCTTGATTTTAATTTCCCTGAAGATTCCCCCTTTTTCGACACTGTAGACTTATCAGATGATTTTTTCTTACCAGAAGTTTTTATTTCTTTGGAAGATTTAGACCTTTTCGAAGATTCTTCTTCTATGGTCAGCTCTCCAGATTGAGAAATTCCACTCAAACTGCGACTAATTTCATCCAAGTCCTTTTGCAATTTAAAAATTTTATTTTTCAAATTTCTGTCGATAACAGAGCCTCCTTTTGTACTTTGGGAGGCTTTCTTCTGCTGCCTGTTATTAACCTGTAATATATTATTTACCAAAGATTGGACATATTCTTTTTTGGAAGTCTCATCTTCTTGTCCCCTTATTTCAGGAGAATGCATTTGATTCATCATCATGCCATTTGAGGACATCATACCAGGCATTTGCTGCATCATCATAGTATCTTGTTGCATGGTGTTCTGCATCGGCATTGAATTTTGGAGCATTCCTTGATTCATCATCATGCCATTTGAGGACATCATATCCGGGGCTTGTTGCATCATCATTGTATCATTGGTGTTACTCTCATCTTCAGCTTGGTCATACTCATCCTCATATTGATCATATTCCATAGACCAAGACAATGGATTCGCAAAAATCAACAAACTAATACATAATAACGAACATCTTTTCATAGCTGTAATATCTCATAAAAATATTACTATTTGGTTAATTTGAAATTAAAAACCTCGATTAGGTATAGTCTGCGATCTCTGCATCATCGTCTTGTTATTTGTGGTTGAGCCCCCGTTGCGAAATTTTATATTGGGTTGTTGGATTATCAATGTATTCGGCATTAAACTGGATCCCATCATTCCCCTATTCTGAAGCATTATATTCGGTTGTTGTGACATCGTCGTATTTTGAATTACACGAGGACTTGTCATTAATCCATTGCTTTGAACAGGTACTACCGATATAGCCTGCATCGGAAACTGCATCAATGGAACTTGCATTACTCCTCTGCTTGTAACTAATTTATTATTCTGCATTGACATTTGCATTGGTGTTGTATTGTTTTGTATGTTCATCGCATTTTGAAACGGACTTGGTATAACACTATTGTTTGTCATCTGAGTTTGATTTGGAAACTGCTCAACTGTCTCGTTGTCCATATCTGTGTCATCCTCACTGTCCTCATCTTGGCTGTCATCATCTTGATATTCGTCATACCCATCTTCTGAATATTCCTCATCGTCACCTTCATCTTCAACGATATAATCATCCTCATCCATGGCAAAAATCGTCCATGACAACTGACTCATTCCCAAAAACAATGTTAAACTTAAAATCAAACGTTCTCTCATGACTGTATTGTCTCAAATAAAAGTTAATGTTTGGTTAATTTTTGCTAATAATCCAATATTATGATATAAATAATGTACTTTTTATAAGGAAAAAGAGGTAAAACATGAAAAAAGTCATTATATTGTCTTCTGTACTGTGTTGCGGTGTGTTGTTGTTATCGGGTTGCGCCAGAAATATTTCAGCAAATAGCTATGATGCCAGAGCGTTAAACGGATCCGGAATGGTCTCCCATCCTTGCACAGTCATCAAGGTTAGAACAGTTACGGTTGAAGATGGTGATTATCTCGAAAATAATCAGACCGGTATGCTAATGGGAGGTGTTGCTGGAGGATTAGCCGGAAACATGATTGGTGGCGGTCGAGGCAGAACATTAGCAACAGGAATCGGTGCTTTGGCTGGAGCCGCTGGCGGTGCTTACGCAGAAAAAGCTCTTAAGTCACAGAATGCCTATGAATACGTCGTAAAAATGCAAAATGGATCTATGAGAACTGTTGTTCAGGGAATGGATACATACTTACAGCCTGGACAAGAGGCTTGGTTAATAGAAGGAACACGAAACAGCCGACCACGCTTAATTGCTCGTTAGTTTTCATCTATTGATCGATTTAGCATGAAGATTATAAAAGCAGGCGATTTGAATTTCGCCTGCGAGGTTTTGAGAAGCGGTGGTTTGTTGGCATTTCCGACTGATACGGTGTATGGATTGGGGGGAGATGCGTATTCTGATGAGGTGGTGACAAAAATTTTTCAGAGTAAAAACAGATCACCGTTCAATCCTGTGTCAGTTTGTTATCCCTCGTTTTGCAAGGCATACCTGGATGTAGAGATAAATTCAAAAGCGAAGCTTCTGGCTGAAAAATTTTTTCCGGGCGCGCTGACGGTAGTTTTAAAGAAGAAAATTAACTCGAAAGTATCGTGGATATGTTCGGCCGGCGGAGATACCTTGGGAATCAGAGTTCCTAATAACCCGATAGCTCTTAGTTTATTGGAAAGGCTAGACTTTCCTTTGGCTGCTCCCAGCGCAAATGCGTCATCAGAATTAAGCACAACTACAGCCCAATCCGTGTGTGAAAGTCTGAAAAGCTGTGAGAATCTGGTAATTCTTGACGGAGGAATCTGTAATTTAGGAATAGAGTCCACCATTGTAGATCTGTCAGTCGAAAGTAAACCGAAAATTTTAAGAAGAGGAGCAATTTCGCAAGAAGAAATTGAGGAAAAATGCGGTTTTAAATTGATCGAAGCAAATCACTCTGAATTTAGCCATTATAAGCCAAAAAAGCCTATTATCATAAACGTTCATCAAGTAGGTAAAAAAGATGCTCTTCTGGCTTTCGGAGATCCAATCTTCGGAGCAAAGTATTGTTTAAATTTAAGTAGCAACTCCAATCTGACTGAAGCAGCAAAAAACTTATTCCTTATGTTGAGAAAACTAGATGCTACTGACGCAGAGAAAATATGTGTCATGCCCATTCCTAAAATTGGGATAGGTACTGCTATCAATGATAAGCTAGAAAAAGCTGCTCAAAAAGATAACTGATCTGGTTCTTGTTCTTTTTTCAAATTATCCGAACATGCCATAGCAAGGGCTATTACCCATCCTATGAAAGTCATTCCTAAAAATATATCAATAACGGCAATTGACCCTATGTGCTTTACCTGTCTATACTTTGCAATGATTACGGGAATAAAATAAATCACTAGGAAAATGAAAAAACAAAACAAAAATATCAACATGTTCAACATGATACCCCTCCTCCTCAAAAATAGCGCTATGAACGACTATCCAGCCACTCTCTTATTGTACATCCTCAAGGGAATTTGATCAAATTTTAACCTTTTCTAAAGAAATTTATCGAAATCTTTTCGATAATTTTATTCTCCTAAAATCGCTTTTACATATTGACTAGCAGAAAATGATTGGAGGTCATCTACACCCTCGCCTATTCCTATGGCAAAGATTGGAGATTTGTATTTTTGCGTTAAAGAAATCACCACTCCTCCTTTAGCTGTAGAATCCAATTTTGTGACAATCAGACCGTCGATTCCCACTTTATTTAAAAACGATTCGACTTGGAGATGCGCAGTCTGCCCCGTTAAACCATCTAATACCAGAACTGTCTTATGTGGAGCTGTTTCATCTATTTTCTTTATAACTCTTTTTATTTTGTCTAACTCTGCAATTAAATCATTACGATTTTGCATGCGACCTGCTGTATCTACAATCACAATATCCTTGTTTTCGGATTTTGCTTTTTCTATTCCTGAATACACAACGCCTGCAGCATCTGCCTGATCTTTTCCGTGGAAAACCTCAATATCAAGTTGATTTCCCCAGTATTTCAGTTGCTCCACAGCTGCCGCCCGAAAAGTATCAGCGGCAATCAGTAATGGGTTATGTCCTTTTTGTTTAAAAGCATTGGCCATTTTTGCAATTGAAGTTGTTTTCCCATTTCCGTTAACACCAATCACCAAGATAATTTCAGGATTTTTACCCGTTAACTCGAAAAGATCTGCCTCATAAGGTTTAAGTAACGAAGTCATTTCGCCTTCCAGAAATTTTTTAATTTCAGCTTCGCTTGCGTCCCTTGGAAATTTTTTATCAGCCAATTTTTTGGCTAACATCATCGAAGTTTGCACTCCTACATCGGCTCGTATCAATGTATCTTCTATTTCCTGGTAGAAATTCTCATCAATTTTTTTCCCGGCTATCGCAGTAAGAATACTTTCGGACGTTTTTTTCAAAGTTTTCTTTAATTTATCAAGAATCCCCATTTCAGAGCTCTCCTATAATTGTATTGTCTTCTATTTTTATGCAGTTAATCCAATATTCTTTTCCTGCTTTGAGCTCAGACAGAGACTTCACAGCTAAAAAGGAATCCGTTTTTGCAATTTCCGAAGTCTCAGCCAAAATATGAATTTTCTGCCCGATAAATTCTTGCAATTTTTGATTCAAAATTTTTGAGGCATCTTCTCTCAATGTTTTCGCACGGGCCACCGCTACTTTTTTCAAAATCTGAGGCATCAAAGCCGCCGGAGTCCCCGGTCGTTTCGAATAAGGAAATACATGCAGCAAAGAAAGATTCCCCTCCTTCAATAATTTTCTGGTGTTCTCAAACATATCATCGGATTCAGTCGGGAAACCAGCAATGATATCCGCTCCGAAGATAACCTCCGGCCTTCTTTCCAGAATCTTTAAATTTGTTTCAATTATTTGTTCCCGATTATGACGCCGCCCCATCCTCTTCAAAATCATATTGTCGCCGGATTGAATGCTTTCGTGGATGTGTGGCATCAATCTTTCCTCTCCTGCAATGAGTTTAATAAGTTCATCATCAATATCCGCCGGATCCAAAGAAGACAACCTCAGTCTCTTCAATTCCGGAACATTCTTCAATAAATATCTGATAATAAACGAAATATTTTCTTGCGGAGAGAGGTCCTGTCCGTATGACGAAATATTCACACCGGTAAGAACCAATTCTTTATGCCCCTGTTTTAAAGATTCTTTCGCTTGAAAAACTATTTCGTCTTTATCAAAGCTGACGGAAGGTCCGCGCGTCAACCGCACAACGCAGTACGTACATCTATGATCACATCCGTTTTGGATCTGAACGAAACCTCGAACTCTTTGGGCATCAAATTTCGAAATTGACTTTTTCTGAGAACCGTATTTTAGATATTCATCCTTGGATAATTTTATTTTATTGGAAATTATCCCCACTACACCATCCATACTGAGATAAACGTCAGGATTCAGCTCAGCAGCGCATCCGGTTAAAACCAACTTTATGTTCGGATCTTGTTTATGCAATTTCCTTATCTCCTGTCGCAACTGCCTTTCTGCCTCAGCCGTCACAGCGCAAGTATTTATTATAGTATAATCCACTATGCCGAGCTCATCCGCAAACTGCGAAATCGTGTCGGACTCACAGGAATTTAAACGGCATCCGAAATTTATAACTCTTCCCATTGTTTATATTTTTTATTAAATCAACCAACAGAAACCCTACCGACTGCATCGGGGACATTTTCATCTGACGATTGAGTCGCAACGACTCTCTCGATTATATCAAAAATATCCTTTGCAGCTTGTTGAATTTCCCTATTTTCTACGGAAAAATCATACTCATTGGAATGAGCAATATCCAACCGAGCAGTTAACAGCCTTTTCTGAATATCTCCCTCATCCTCTGTATTTCTGGACCGAAGCCGTTTCTCTAATTCATCTACAGACGGAGGGTTTATAAAAATCCCCGTAATATTTTCGGCGATAAATCTTTTCACTTTCTGAAAACCTTCCCAATTAATAACCAAGATGGAAACTTCATTATTTTCCATGCTTTCCTGAATGCTCTTCAGCAAAACACCGTAATAATTTTCGTAAACCTCTGAAAACTCGGCAAACTCATTACGCTCTATCTTTTCTTTGAAATCCTCTCTGGACAAAAATATATAATCGACGCCATCCTGCTCGTTACCACGAATGGATCGCGTTGTACAAGTGATTACCCGAGACAATTCCGGCTTTCTGTCCAAGAGATACCTAACAATCGAAGTCTTTCCTACCGCGGAAGGTCCTGAAATAACAAAAAGATGCCCCATAACTCCCTCTCTCTCACGAAGCAAGAATAACGCAAATCTTACCAATTTTCCATAGATTAATTTATTTTACCCGGAATTGAATAAGTCGCAAGTATTCTTACCGTAGTTCTTCCCAGTTTCACCCTATGATACAGTGTCGGATTATCTGTCACCTTTTCGCATTCCCTCCTGTACGGGAAATTTAACTCAAAAGAAACACCCAATTTTTTGTTAAAGCGTTTATGCCCACCTATTCCGAACATAGGAATATACCTAATCGCATTGATCGAAGAAATTTGTTTCCCGTCAACATAGTATCTATACTCAGCCTGCATGCGCTGTGCACCTAATTTTAAAAAGACCACCGTTCCCATGTTTCGGAAAATATACCCTCCTTTTAACGAAAGTTCCGGCATCATACATGGAATTTTCAGATCCCCTGAAAAAGTGTTGTATGAAGTACCCCAGCTTTGCAAAATTCTATCATAATAATCGTAACTGAATATCTGCATATCTCCAGATTTCTTCTGGGATTTCCAGAAATCCAGCAAAAATTCTCCACCGATAATGAACCTTTTCTTCAGCTTCTTCGAGTAATCGATTCCTACCGTAAGCATGAAGTTATCCATATTTTGTTTTGTATTGTTTGAGCCTGTACGGATAGTAGAACTAAAAGATGACATAGAGTAGGTCAACCCACCAACAACCTTCCATCCGTCGTACTTTACAGCATTTTGTTGCGCTTTTCTACTGATATCTGAGTAAATTTCCGGACTCGAACTTTCCCAAGAATCACCGCTTTCTTCTGCAAAGACAGCAAAAACTAATAAATTCAAGCAAAAACAACCAACAAATTTCATTTTTCCTCCTACCGTTACACCAGTAAAATATAAAAAACATTTTAAAAAAAAACAATCTATTGCAGAGATAAATCTTTCCCGAAATACAACTGCCACTAAATCCGTGATGAAAAGATCATGTAGACAACAATTGTGAAATCACGATAAATATAAAATACTGAATAAAATTTTAATTAGGAAAAAAATGTACCAAGTATTAAATAAGGTTTTCAAGACTCAAGTTTTCTCGAAAAAAATCTGTCTTGTGGCACTGTATGGATCTTTTTTGAGTCTTTCAACGCAAATGCTTTATTCTCATCTAGCGTTATTTCTTAAATTTGGATGTGACGTCTCTGACTCGCAGATAGCGACCATCGACGGATTTGTTGAATTTTTCTCATATTTTACCCGAGTTTTTGCCGGAGCTTTTAGTGACTACATTTATAATCGAAAATTATTGTTAATCATCGGATGTTCCATAGCTGTGGTAGTAAAACCTATTTTTGCGGTAACTCACTCGGTTTTTTCCGTATTTCTTTCAGAAATTATTGAAAGGCTGGGAAGTGGAGTACAAGCTTCCCCTCGAGACGCATTGATTGCAGACTTGAGTGCACCGTCCAAATTGGGAACATCATTCGGATTTTGTAAATCATTGAAAACAGTCGGAGGAGTCTTAGGAAGCATTATTGCATTGGTCATTATATGGATTTCTTCAAATAATTATCGTCTACTGTTTGTTTTATCTGCTATCCCTGCGATTTGTTCTCTTTTTTGTGTTTTGAAAATAAAAGTACCACGTATAAAACCGCCTGCAGGAGGAAAACAATTTGATAATCCTTTTCAAAAAAAATACTTAAAATCAATGGACAGAAATTTTTGGAAAATTATCGTTCTTGCTTTTTTTTGTGAGGTAGGGCATTTCGGAGAATCTCTTCTTACACTAAGATCAACGCAATTTTTTTCTCAGACTTTATCGGGAATGACCAGCATTTTTGCGGCATTGGGACAAATACTTTTTTCATATTTCATTGGAATTGCCTCTGACAAAATCAATAGAATAACTCTGTTAAAAATTAATTTAGCTCTTCTATTGTTTGCTTACACATTGGTTCTCTTAGATACACCTGGATTTATATTTTTGTTTGGAGTCTTGATAATATGCGGACAATATGCCGCCATGCAGCTCTTATTCTTATCTATGATAAATTTGCATGTAAGCGTAAATCTAAGAGGAACGGCAATCGGAATTTTCTACTGCGTAATAGGGGCTGCCTATATGTTTTCTACCAATATATGTGGATTTTTATGCGTAAATTTGGGATATGAATCCTCTTTTTTGTATTCAATGGTGATGTCATGCTCAGCAATGGTAATAGCCCATCGATTTACAAAAATCAGCGATTAAAATTCCCTCAGCATACTTCGTGTTCTTTACTTTTTGTTAACTTATATATGAAAGGATGAAACGTAAAGAGGTTTTGTACAATAAAAATGGTCAAAATTCGCTTAGCGAAATATAAATTTATCGGGGAAAAAACGTTGGAAGTTTTAAAGCCATTTACAGGAACAATACTTTCTTTCTGCAACTCAACAACAAAGCTTTTTGCATATAAAAAAACTTCATCAAAAACAATTTTTTTTATCTTAACAACTTTACTTTTAAGGCCGGATTACATAACTGCAGAAAAATTATCAAAAGAAATCCAAATTGAAAAAGATGAACAAAAGGGTTACACACCATCTCAGGAAAACTCCATCAAGATGTATGATAAAATGTATGTAATATCATTGGATCGATCTCCTGAACGATATGAATATATGAAAAATCAGTTAAACAAATTCAATCTAAAGCACGAAAGGTTTCCTGCAGTTGACGGTAAGCTGATAACAATAAGAGATACAGAAAGTAATCTGCTGATTCCATGGCAAAAAATGAATAACACTCCAAGCGAATATTACTCCGGAGCTACATTGAAAATAAGTTACAAGGACCGATATAAGGATGCGGAATTTTTTTATATAAGGGATAAATATTTGCTAAATTTCGGACAGTTAGGATGCGCAATGAGTCATCGGGCTGTATGGGCAGATATCGTAAGATATAAACTCAAAAGAGCAATTGTTTTGGAGGACGATGTTTCATTAGATAAAGATTTTTATGGAAAATTATCTTTGTTAATGAATAACTTACCTGACGATTTCGATTTGTTTTTTCTGGATATCACACTTATTCCCCTACAAAATAAAACATCTTTTATGCCTCCCCATTTTTGGCTAAGCAAATTTTGTAATACACAGTCCGCATATTACGCAAAAATAAGACCAAATACGAATGTATGCGGCACCCGTGGGTACATAATAAATTTTAATTCTGCGCAAAAACTTTTGGAGAAAACAAAACATCTGCATATGCCAATCGATAATACTATGATGTTTTCCGGATTAACGTTGTATGTTTCAAAAATAAAATTATTATCAGGAACTCGTATGGATTCAGTAATCGGAAATGTGAAGGAAGATAACGAAAAATGAAAAGAGTAATTTATTTTTTGTGTTTTTTATTATCCGGATGCAATTTTTGGGATAATTTAACTGATCTCTGGATATCAAAATTCGAAGGAAAAGCATATATAGTCAGTTCAAATAGCAGCCAAGAATCTTATGAACGACTATTCTCAAAATTAAAATCTTTTGGCATAGATTGCGATGAGTTCAAACCTGCCAAATCAATGTCCGCTGAACAGCACAGGGAAATTTGGCGCAAAATTGCAACCAGTGACGAATCTCTGGCTTTAGTCGTTGAAGATAATGTCTGTTTTGAACAAAAATTTAAACGAAAATTTCTCAGATATGTACAAGATTTGCCTCAGGATTGGGATATTGCCTTCTTAGTAGTAAGTCGCGAAAACAATAAATATGGGTATTTTATTTCGGTAGGCGACATATTCAGAGATATAGACGAAGTCCAGGGACACCCTTATGTTGCAAAAATTCAAAAAACCAACAAAGTTTACGGTTTATATGGGTACGTTATCAACAAAAAGGGCGCAAAAAAACTCTTAAAACTTACGGAAAACGCGAATACCGACATTTGTGACATAATTTTTCAAAAGGGAGGCATAAATACAGGATACGTAAAAGCGTATGTTTCCATGTTTAAGCTTATGAAACCAAAATTGAGTGAAACTGACATTAATAAAATGCAAAACCGATAGACAATGCATCTATAAGACTTACTTCTCCTACTAAGAAGTGAACTTAACGGAATATTACGAAGAATCCTTAATCTGTTACGGAAACTGAAATACACATAAATACTTTTTAAAGAAATAATATATATCTGAAAATTTTACAAATACCTTGCACTTCAAATCGAAAACTGCGATGCTTCAATAAGAGAATTGAAAGTTGTTAGAGATTTAAAGGTAAAAATTATATAGGCGTTAAAGTTGGTGATTATATGTCTTCGTATCAATATATTTATGTAATGAAAGGTGTTTCGAAAGTTTATCCCGGAGGTAAGCAAGTTTTAAAAGAGACTTGGTTATCGTTCTTTCCGGATGCAAAAATCGGAATTATAGGAAAAAACGGAGCAGGTAAATCCACGTTAATGAAAATTATGGCGGGATTGGATACAAGCTACAACGGAGAAGCCTGGTTAGCTAAGGGCGCAACAGTTGGTTATCTCCCGCAGGAGCCAGAACTGGACGGAAGTAAAAACGTCTACGAAAATATTGTCGCAGGCTTGCAAGATCAAAAAAGACTCTTGGACGAATTTGACAGCATTTCTGCAAAATTTGCTGAGGAAATGTCAGAAGAAGAAATGAACAATTTGATTACTCGTCAAGGAGAGTTACAAGAACAAATTGATTCTCTTAATCTTTGGGATTTAAATCATTCTGTGGAGGTAGCAATGGATGCTTTAAGGTGTCCTCCATCTGAAGAGCTTGTAAAAAATCTATCCGGTGGAGAAAAAAGACGAGTTGCTCTCTGTAAATTACTTTTACAAAAACCTGATTTACTCTTACTCGATGAGCCTACCAACCACTTAGATGCTGAATCTATCGCATGGTTAGAGAAGCATCTGCAAGATTATAAGGGAGCCGTCGTGTTAGTAACTCATGATAGATATTTCCTTGATAATGTCGCTGGATGGATTTTAGAGATAGACCGAGGCAATACATATCCATTCGAAGGGAACTACTCCGCATGGCTGGATATGTATCAGAAACGATTAACCCAAGAAGAGAAGAAAGAGGAAGGACAACGTAAAATCTTGTCTCAAGAGTTAGAATGGGTTAGACAATCGCATAAAGCTCGACAGGCAAAAAGCAAGGCTCGACTCAATGCTTATAATGAAATGCTGCAGCAAGAAGAAGACAAATCTTATAATACTTCAACTTTATATATACCAGCTGGGCCACGTCTCGGAAATTCCGTAATAAAAGTTGAAAATTTAAGCAAGTCGTTCGGAGACAAATTGCTATTTGACGATTTATCCTTTGAGATTGTTCCTGGAAGCATAGTCGGAGTTATCGGAGCTAATGGAGCCGGAAAATCTACATTATTCAAAATTTTAACGGGAAAAGAAAATCAAGACTCGGGGACCGTAACTTTCGGAGAAACCGTAAAGTTAGCATATGTTGATCAAAGCCGTGATAACCTCGATAACAAAAAAACCGTGTGGGAAGAAATTTCGGATTCGTTGGATGAGATTGAATTGGGTAAAAGAAGATTTCCAAGTCGAGCTTATGTCTCGTATTTCGGATTTAAAGGAACGGATCAGCAAAAGTGTATTAACCAATTATCGGGAGGGGAACGAAATCGAGTTCATCTCGCAAAAATGTTGAAATCAGGAGCAAACGTTTTACTGTTGGATGAACCCACAAATGATTTGGATGTTGAAACGCTGAGAAATCTTGAGAATGCTTTGTTGAATTTTGCCGGATGTACCATCGTCATAAGCCATGATCGATGGTTCTTGGATAGAATTTCCACCCACATATTGGCTTTTGAGGGTGACAGTAAGGTTGAGTGGTTCCAAGGGGACTTTTCTTCATATGAAGAAGATAAAAAGAGGCGTCTGGGAATTACGGAAATTGTTCCTCGTCGTATTCGTTATAGAAAATTAATGGTTTAGCAACTTGAGAGGAATTGCGTAGAAAATAACAAGGAGATTGCCGTGGAAATTTATGAAGATATTTTCTCCGTTGTGGATCAATATGATACTTTATTTGTTGATATATATGGGGTCTTGTTTGATGGATCAGAGTTATATAATGGAACCCTGGCAACTCTGAGCAAAATAAGAGAAAGAGGAAAAAAGATAGTCCTTGTTTCCAACACGTCACAATTGTCGACAGATGCTAAACGTGGATATCTTGAACGAGGCATGAAATGCGGTGTTCATTATGATTACTTTGTTACAGCGGGAGAGTTCCTTCGCAACACCCTACTTTATAATCCTGAGGTTCTAGACAACAGGTGTACAGGAGGAAAATTCTCTTCCGTAAAGTATCTGTTTTTTGGAAATACGAATATTTTTAAAGATACACAACTATCGATCGTCACAACTTATGAAGAAGCCGATTTGGTTTATGTTTCATCACCTCGAGCCCATTATGGATCCGTTCGTATAGATAATCTGTATGACGAAAATAATAATAAAGTTTGCATTGAGGAGTTTCTCGACAAAGATTGGAGAAAATTGAAAGATGATCAGGGACGAAAAGGACTTGCAGAGTTTTCTTTTTTGTTGGGAAAACTCGCAAAGTTAGGAAAGACTTTATTTTTATCGAACCCTGACATTTTTGCACCTTTCAAGATAGATGAAGGCAAACACTTGGTGGCGACTCAGGGAGCCATCGGAAGTTATTATGAAAGATTTTTCGGTGGGCATGTTGTCTATTTCGGGAAGCCTTTTGTTGGAATTTTTGATTTCGCTAAACAAGTCTCTTCATCTGAGACTGATAAAATTTTGATGATAGGTGATACATTGTGGACAGATGTTTTAGGTGCCCATAACTCTGGAATAGATTCTGCTCTGGTAATGACCGGTGTATCCGGAGAATTTTTCAAAAAAATGACGGGAAAACATATGAATGAAAAACTGGAGATATTGTCGAATCGTATCGGTACTAAGTTGGCGTATACCGATCAAACTTTAAAATATCCTACCCACATGCTAAGACATTTTTTCGAAAATATAAGATGAGCTTTGAACTATTAGATTCCTTCAAAAGGGAAGAATTTATAACCGATTTAAAATTATCTTCCATATTTTTGGAGAACAAAGAAATTCCCTGGATTTTGTTGGTACCCAGAGTAGAGAATGTACGACAAATCACAGACTTAACTTTTGAGTATCAAGTTAGCTTGTTGCAAGAAATAAACTTTTGTTCCGAGGTAATGAAAAATTTATTCGAATGTGATCAGTTAAACATCGCTTCTATTGGAAATAAAACCCCACAACTACATGTACACATAGTATGTCGAAATAAAAGAGATCCTTTGTGGCCTCAAACAGTTTGGGATAAAGATATGCGGAAATTATCTGAATCTGAGAGGGTTATTCGCGCAGAAAAAATAAGAAGAGCTCTACATTCTCTGTGAGTCTTTCATGAAAGCACTTTTTGTTGTATCATCCTACCTGTAATTTTATCGTTACTTGGAGATTTTTATGTCGTTAGATATTTCGGAGATTGCTTCGTATAATTTTTCTGTTGTGGAGCCAAAGTGGCAGAAATTTTGGCTGGATAATCAATCGTTTAAAACAAGAAAAAGCAATAATAAAAAATACTATGTCTTAGAGATGTTTATGTACCCTTCAGGGAAGGTTCATATAGGTCACGTAAGAAATTACACAATCGGAGATATAGTTGCGAGGTACAAAAGGGCGTGTGGCTTTGATGTTTTGCATCCGGTTGGATGGGATGCCTTTGGGCTTCCGGCAGAAAATGCTGCGCTAAAACAAAAATCTCATCCGAGGGATTGGACCTATAAGAATATCGAAACGATGAAAAATCAAATCCGTAGTTTAGGGTTCTCTTATGATTGGGAGAGAGAATTTGCTACATGTGATGAAGAGTATTATGGATTTCAACAGAAAATCTTCTTAGCTCTGTACAAAAAAGGATTAATTTACAGGAAAAAGTCTGAAGTTAATTGGGATCCCGTCGACAACTGCGTTTTAGCGAATGAACAGGTTATTGACGGAAAGGGTTGGCGTTCCGGAGCTCTAGTAGAAAAGAAAATGCTGTCGCAGTGGTTTTTTAAAATCACTAATTACGCTAATGAGCTCTTAGAAGAACTGGATAATCTCAAAGGCTGGCCGGAAAATGTGAAAACCATGCAAAGGAATTGGATTGGAAAGTCCGAAGGGTGCTCGATAGACTTTTCCTGCGACAATGGTGATCAAATTACGGTATTCTCGACAAGACCTGAAACTCTCTTTGGAGCAACCTATTTGGCGATTTCATTGGATCATCCGTTAGCAAAGAAAATTGCTGACGCAAATGAGAAAATAAAAGAATTTATCTCTGAACTGAAGAAAGGCTCCGTTTCTCAGCAGGTTTTGGATAAGCAAGAAAAACAGGGAATCGATACAGGTCTTACAGTCAAGCACCCGTTTTTGGATAAAAGATTACCTGTTTACATCGCTAATTTTGTACTTATGGATTATGGAACTGGAGCTATATTTGCAACTCCGGCTCATGATGAAAGAGATTATGATTTTGCAGTAAAATATAGTCTGCCGATCATTCCCGTTATAAAGTCGGAAAATGGTGAGGTCCCTTATTTCGGGGATGGCACTCTGTTTAACTCAAAATTTTTGAACGGACTTTCCGTAATCGAAGCTAGAAAGAAAATTATTGAAGAAATTGATAAAAGAAATCTCGGAAAGAAAGAGATATTCTTTAAGTTGAGAGATTGGGGAGTTTCTCGACAAAGGTACTGGGGATGTCCTATTCCAATAGTTTATTGCCCGCATTGTGGGACGGTTCCATTGGAGGAAAAAGATTTACCGTTAAAACTTCCCGCTAATGTAAGCTTTTCAGGCACGGGAAATCCTTTGGATCAGCATCCACATTGGAAGCATGTAAAATGTCCTGTTTGCGGAAATAATGCAACGAGAGAAACTGATACTTTGGACACTTTCGTTGATTCATCTTGGTACTTCCTCAGATTCTGCGTCGGAAAAGAATCCAAGGATTTGCTCGATAAAAACGAGGTATGTCGATGGATGACTGTTGATCAGTACATCGGAGGAGTTGAACATGCAATTTTGCATTTGCTTTATGCAAGATTCTTTACGAAAGCACTTGCTGATTGTGGCTTGATCAATGTAAGGGAGCCATTTAAGAATCTCTTTACTCAGGGAATGGTCTGCAGTGTTACTTATAAAAATGAGCAAGGCGAGTGGCTCTTTCCAAGCGAAGTTCAGAAGAATGAAAAAGGAGAGTTTATAGAGATTGCCACAGGGAAAAAAGTAATCGTTGGTCGTTTAGAAAAGATGAGTAAGTCAAAAAAGAACGTAGTAGATCCTGATGTAATAGTAAAAACCTATGGAGCAGATGCGTTAAGACTATTTGTCGTTTCGGACACCCCGGCAGATAGAGATTTTCCTTGGTCTGATGAGGGGTTGGATGGTAGTTGGCGTTTCATAAATCGAGTATGGAGACTGTTTGTTCATCTTAAAAATAAAGGTGTTTCCGCTTCGACTGTTCAAGATATTGATCTTTCTTCTTTGACCGAGGAGATGCAGGACATATATAAAAGATTTCATCAAACAATCAAGGATGTTACCGACTCGTTTGAATCTCAATCTATGAATAAAGCGATTGCTTATATTCGAGAGTCAGTGAATTGCATTTATTCTGTCCTGGATAAGTCGGAAGATAATGTTTCGCTGTTTTCGGTCATCATAAGAGACCTTATCAGGCTTTTAGCTCCGATTACACCTCATATTTGCGAGGAAGCTTGGTCGATGTTTGGATTTAAGAATTTAGTTTCTGAAAATGAATGGCCGAGATTCCGTGAAGATTATATCAAAGTGTCAACAGTTAATCTTCCTATTCAGGTTAACGGGAAATTGCGTGGAACCATAGATGTTTCTCTCGATGCCTCCGAGGAGGATATCTTGAGGAAAGCTATGGAAGTGAATAATGTGAGAAAGATTATAGGTGATAAGCCAATCAGAAAGAAGATTTTTATAAAGGGAAAGATAGTCAATTTTGTGGTGTAGATTAGGAATACTCTTATTGTGTTGCGGTTGCTCTATTCGTCCGTTGCATGAATCAAAAATGGAGTCTGAGTATCAGAATAGTATTTATGTGGACGTTATTGGGGGAAAAAACGGCCAGATGCTTCGTGGATATCTTCAGGATTTGATCCGAGATTTGGATGTTTCTGATAAAAATTACACTCTGTCGGTTATTCTCCATGAAAATCAGATTCCGTATGCGTTGGCGGATGACTGTAATGCTCAACGGCTAAAAATTAATTTGATTGCAAATGTTGTTCTAAAAAATTCGGAGGGAAAAAAGATCGTTTCTACATCAGTTTCTGAGTCAAATACGAGAAATATTGCAAATACTCAAGGGGATGTTTTGTTGTCGATGTATAATAGGGTCAGTACCGATATGTTAAAGAATTTAGCGTTCAGAATTGTTGAAAATTTAAAGGTTGCTTTGATAAAGTGAAGTTAGAGTTCAAAAACGTTCCGTATAACATTAAAGAAGGACAAATTTTCTTCCTTTATGGTAACTACAAAAGGTCATTTGATCTGCTTTGTAGTTTTATTACTTTTAAATTGAAAGAAAAACGTGGAAATGTGCGGATAAAAAACTGCACTATAACAGAGTATGAAAAAGATCAGAGTTTCTCTCAATGTGATCTGTTCGAAAATAAACTAGTCTGCTACTGCATCAGGGGAATCGAAGATAAGCATCTTGAAAAAATCCGTAATTTTTCGAGAGAAAACCGTGTTTTTATCTTGGAAAGCGGAGATTTTTTGAAATCAAAAAAAGTTGTCGAAGCGCTTATAAAATCTCCGGACACATTTGCCTTGGCATCTTTCAACAATAATATGACTTTCTCATCTCTTTGTAGTATGATTCTGCCGAAGTTACCTTCGGTTATCTATAACGAAATTACAAAAATTATAAATGAAACTGATGAGAGCTTGGTGTCTCTATTCAAAAAACTATCGTTGCTTTTGGATGAAGGTAATTTAGAAGATTTGAAAAACTATATAAAAAGCAAACAAATGTTTTTGGATAATCTTGAAGGAATTTCGCTAATTCGCTTTGCACTGCAAGCGGCGATTAAAGAAAACATTTTTGGAAAAGATCAAAGTTACACCGGTTTAAAATTAAAACAGAAAATTCACTTCCTTATGGATGCGGAAATCAAACAAAAATCAGATTACCCATTCAACAAAAACTATTTACTAAGAGATCTAACAGCAATAAAGGGATTGAAACAATAGCTAACAGTTAGAACCCCAGAGAACTCTCAACAAATGTTACACTAACTATATCAAACACAACATTCGCGAATATTCTCCGCAGCGTCATGATTATGAAGTAAAGCTTCTGTTAACGGAGTGACGCCATATTCGTAATCGACATTAATTACCGAATTATCGCTATCTATAATACACTTCGCCGAATCAAAATCTCCTTTCCGAATACAAGTCATCAACTTCTCGCAATTTTCCTTCTGTTTTTCTGAAAGACTTGAAAATGGCTTAATGACAACCAATTCACTCACATTTCCTTTATCACTAAATCTTGCTTGGGAAAACGAAAAATTTGACTGATTCACTCCAAATACGTTCATTGATGCGAACATCATATTTACCAAAACTACAATACGTTTCATTTTACGACCATCTAACTAAAACCGCATCATTGCCTAATAGGCCTATACATATAAAACAATCATTAATACAAATGACTATAGCAGTCTTATAAAAAATGTTCACATTATGCAAAAAAATGAATTGTTATATTTTTTTAACAATATACAATACAAATAATTTTACAAAAAATTACATCAAAATGATGTATTGTTTTTGTCCGAGAATTAGCATTTCGTAACATAATAAAATTTTAAGCTTTATACGGAAAAAATCGAAATCTATATTGGTAATACAGGAATGGAACATTCATCTGATTCTACCATATCCCGAACTAACAAAGTCAGCGATCGTTTGTCTTTCCAAACGGAAATGAATAATTCTCCTAAGATTTTTAATCTGTCTCGACTATTTAATAACGCGTCTCCCAATGCTGTCCCCATACATCTAAATGAAATTCCTTTTAACTTATTTCCAAAGTCATCCGATAACATCACAGATACGTGTTGGTCTTTCAAAATTCTGGAGCAAATAATTCTTACGTCAGAAATCACGAAGATAGGAGATGGATTCTCCTGACCAAATGGAGAAAGTTCCTCCACTTTTTTCAAAAAATCAAAAGAAAGATCAGATAGATTTACAATTGCATCGACGTCGAAAGTCTTAGGTTTAGAGTCGTATTGTATTTCGGTTTTCAAAAATTCGTGTAACAAAGAAATGTTTTCAACAGCAATGGAGAATCCAGCGGCCATAGCATGACCACCTCCTGAACTAATCACGTTTGCACTTATTCCTCTCTTCACAATCTTTGATATATCAACGCCTTCGATCGATCGACAAGATGCCTTCCCTACTCCGTTTTTATCACAGCAAATTACGATTGTCGGCTTGTTATATTTTTCTTTCAACCTCCCTGCTACAATTCCGATTACTCCGACATGCCAATCTGGATTAAACACACAAATGTAGTTTAGATTTTCTTCTATCTTCAAAACAGATTCTTCCAACATAGAAGCCTCGATTTCCTGTCTCTTTTTATTCAGATTATAAAGTTCAAGAGCCAAGCTTTGTGCTTCTGAAAGATCATTTGTTGTTAAAAGTCTTACTCCGATATCCGCAGTTTTTAATCTTCCGCCAGCATTCAAGATAGGACCAATAAAAAACGCGATAGCCTCTACATTGATTTCAGATTTATTGCAAAGTGAAAGTAATTCACGAATACCAATATTTTTCTTCATGCGAATTATTTGCAATCCGTTTATCACGAAAGCTCTATTTAACCCTTTCAACGCGACGACATCACAAACAGTCGCTAAAGCAACGAGATCCAAATAATCCATCAACTGAGGAACATCGATATTTTTGTAGAATTCTTTTTGTTTAAGCAAGCGATTAAGTCCAACTGTACACATAAAAACCAATCCTGTTGCGCAAAGATATTTAAACTCATCTTTTTCATCAGGACGATGGGGATTCACTATCGCAATTGCCCCTTCCGGAACACTATTCATAGTGTGATGATCAATAACGATTATATCTATATTGTTTTCTTGGGCATAATTCAATTCTTCAACTGAACTTGAACCGCAATCCACCGCAATAATTAAATGACTCCTGTATTTTTCTATATTCGAAATATTTAATCCGTATCCTTCATCCATTCGATTAGGAATCGTATAAACGCAATCGACTCCTATCTTCCTGAAGAATTTCAGAAAAATACAGGTCGATGAAATTCCGTCTACATCGTAATCTCCGAGTATAGCTATCGGCTGTTTTTTTTTGATCGCTTCGTAAATTCGTTCTACTGCTTTCTCCATATCAATAAATGAATAGGGATCCGGCATCGTATTTCTCATTGTTGATTCCATGAAATTACGAGAAAACCCTCGATTTTTCAAAAGAACATCCACAACGTTACTCTCGTCAACATTCTCTCGTGTTTTTATGTTCCAGACATTACCCAACAACGACTTAATTGAATCCATAATTTCTATCCGACTACGCTAAAAGTCTTATCAAATATTTCCGTTGATTAAAAGCAATCTACTTCTAAACTAGTTATTTTTTATCTGGATAATAATCTGAATTTTCTATAGAATTAGACTGGTTTTAAGGAGATAGCATGTTGAAATATTTATTATCTTGCTCATTGGTGTTGTCGAGCCTGTGTGGGTGTGAATTAAGCAAAGATGTAGTGAAGCTTGAAGAAGGTACTTTAATTCCGAGGGAAGTTTTGTTTGCAAAACCTGATAAGTTCTGCGTAAAGCTCAGTCCTGACGGAAAATATATTTCGTACTTCGCTAGATCGGAAAGCGAAGTAACTCTTTGTGTAGAAACAATCGACGGAAAATTAGTTCGCAAATTCCCGGTGACGAGTGCCAGGAATATGTATGCCTATTGCTGGGTATACACAGGCAATCACATTCTGCTCCCAGAAGATAATCAGGGGGATGAAAATGACCATATCCTTTGCTTGAATATCGCGACAGGTGAAAAGAATAATCTTACACCATTTGGTAAGTCGAAATCTTTTGTCATAAGGAGATCTCAAAAATTCCCAAGTAAAGTTCTTGTTTGCAATAACAAGAGAAATGCCCAGTGGTTCGATGTTTATAATATTGATATAGAGACGGGAAAATCTGAAAAAGTTTTCGAGAACAATGCGTATGCTGATATGACTTTTAATGAAAACTTTGAGCTGAAAGTTTTAACGAAAATTCTGTCCAATGGAGATATGGAACTTCTAACTTCAAACAACAAACTGATATTAAAAATACCATTCGAAGACACAGGTGTCTTCGGAACTTACCATTTAAAAAAAGGAGAGAATGTTCTTTACGCTTCGCTTCCTCTCGGGAAGGACAAAGCTTCCTTAGTTTCTGTAAATATTGATACGAAAGAGATAAAAACTCTTTGCGATTCCGATGAAGCAGATGTAACTTTATCAAGTTGCGATCCAAAAAATTTTGAACCACAGCTGGCAGAAGTAAATTATCTTCGTAAGAAAGATATTCCATTAAGCAATAAGATTTCTGAAAACTTGAATATTTTGCGAGAAAAGTTTGGAGAAAAAGAATTTTATATCCAAGGAAGGAGTCTAGACGACGCCAGCTGGCTGATCGTTACCCAGGAATCTGATGAATCCGTGAAATATTACTTTTTCAACAACGAAACAAAAGAGTTGAAGTTCTTATTCTCGAATCAGCCTGCTTTAGATAAATACCATTTGCAGAAAATGGAACCACTTGTAATAAAATCTCGAGATGGATTTAATTTGGTTTGTTACTTAACAAGAGCGAACAATTTCAAGGAAGGATCCCCTGCTCCGCTCGTTGCGTATATTCACGGAGGTCCCATGGCACGAGATGAATATGGCTTCGATAAAATGGCGCAGCTGCTTTCCAATAGAGGTTATTCTGTTCTGCAAATCAATTACAGAGGATCAACAGGCTTCGGTAAAAAGTTTTTTAATGCAATTAACAGAAACCTCGAATCAGTAAGAAACGACATAATCGACGCCGTCACTTGGACAATCGATAATAAGATCGCGGATAAAAATAAAATTGCGATTATGGGGGGAAGTTTCGGTGGATATTCGACATTGGCAGGAATTGCGTTTACCCCCGATTTCTTCTGCTGTGGGGTTGATATCGTGGGACCATCGAATTTCATTACCTTGCTGTCATCCGTTCCGGAATATTGGAAACCGAGTATGGTCACTTGGTACAAAATTGCAGGAAATCCAGATGTAAAAGAAGATATTCCTTATCTAAAGTCAATATCTCCGTTGTTCAAAAAGGATCAAATTAAGAAACCTCTTTTGGTATTCCAAGGAGCGAATGATCCGAGGGTTGCGAAAGTAGAATCTGACCAAATAGTTCAAGCTTTGAAGGAGAAGAAACATCCTGTTGCTTATGTTTTATACCCGGATGAAGGTCACGGGTTCCATCGCGAACCAAATATAAAATCTTACATCGCTTTCACCGAAAGATTTTTAGCGAAATTCTTGGGTGGACGATATGAATCTTTAAACAACGAAGAGTTAAAAGGATCAAGTCACGAAATTCTTGAAGGAAAGGACCTTTTGTGGAATTAAAAAATGCAATAAGAATTAACAAAGAACTTGAGTTATCGAGGTGTAACATCTAAAGTGTACAAAAAAGGGAGATTGTGTGTTGAATTTATTGAAGTGTAGTTGTCTTGCCTTTGTGTTGGCATCCTTGTCGTGCGCGAATATTTTTGCTGAAAACTTTGAAAAATTGGGGGATGATGCTGTTGCAATAGAAATTGACAGCAATGTTGTGGATGCTCCGGCGTACGATGAGCTGGGCTCGATCGTCGGATGGAACAGATACTCGGGAGATACAGCGTTCTCCATAAATGAATGGAAAAGATGGTGGCAATACATTAGTTTGAAACAGCCTGTTGTCATGAAGTGGATGAACAATTTATATTTGAGAATTTATCCTAAAAATGAGGTTTTTAGATCTATATTCGTCAGAGGAATCTATGATCCAAATTTAGTCGTGATGATAAATACTTTATTACCAAACGGAGGAGTGTTTCTGGATATAGGATCTAACATGGGTTATTGCTCCCTTTTGATGAGCAAAGCAGTGGGAGAAGATGGAAGGATCTTGGCCGTCGAACCGAGTGAGAGAGATTTTTTGAGGTTAGTGGATAACGTTAATCTTAATAGATTGGACAATGTCAGTGTATACCGGTTAGCTATTTCCGACAAAATCGGGAAAACTAATATCTCTATTGCAACGGAGGAACGTAGTGCTTTAAACACATTGGGAACGGAATTCAGCAATAGGGGAATAGAAAAAGTCAAAACGGAAGAAGTGGACGTAACGACCTTGGATGCGTTCGTCGAAGAAGAAGACCTTGACCGTGTCGATGTCATAAAAATGGATATTGAGGGTAGTGAGTCAAAAGCTTTGAACGGAGCGATAGATACTATAGAGAAATATCGTCCAGCTTTAATTATAGGAGTTAATGAGAACTCCTTAAAGGCCAACGGTTCCTCCATAGAGGAAATTGAAAAGATTTTGAGAGATCTGAGGTATAAGATCTATTATTTAGAAGAAACTCCTGTTTTTTCTCTGAAGGAGATTACTGACTTGAGAGAGGTAAAGGGAAATATTGTAGTTTGTTTACATGAAAGTTTCGTACCGCCTATCCTTCCCCAACCAAAAAAGGAAGAGTTTTTGGAAAAACTGAAACAATTTTTTACAAGGTAACTTAGTTGAGGAATTTTATTTTAAAAAGACTTCCAACTCTGAAGAAGTGGATGGAAAATGAGAGATTCGAGAGTGTTGTATCTCGTGTCCTGGCGTTTTTTATGCGGCTTTCTTATGCAACGACGCGGTGGACAATAATCGGGGATGATATTCCTTGTAAATATCATGAATCCGAAGAACCTTTTCTTGTGAGTCTGTGGCATGATCGACTTATGTTGGCTCCTTGCGTCTGGCACTGGAAACATCCTTTGCATGTTTTGGCTTCAAATCATAAGGACGGTCGTTTGATTGCAAAAGTTGTCAGTCATTTTGGTATGCTGGCGGTGTATGGATCAACAGGAAAAGGTGTCGCTGCGGCTCGTGACTTGATTAAACTTGTAAAAAACGGAAAATACATAGCAATTATTCCAGATGGTCCCAGAGGACCACGGCACAGACTAGCACCAGGAACAGTGGTAATTTCTCGCTTGACAAAGACTGATATTTTGCCTTTCAGTTTCTGCGTTAAGAGGTATTACAGATTAAATTCTTGGGATAAATTTATTTTTGCTTGGCCGTTCAACAGAGGAGTCATGGTGTGGGGAAAACCGATAAAATGGTCTGATCTCAAAAATATGACGCAAGAAGAAGCCTGCGCGTATGTCGAATCAAAAATCAATGAATGTTCTCAAAAAGCGTACCAGGTGTTAATTGGATAATTTATACAGAATATTATCTTCTCTGCTTGCTCCGATTTTGAGGATATACTTCTATTCTCGCTGCTTATATAGAAAAGATAATTGGAAAGACGTTCAAAACCATTTCGGTCAGCCAAACAAAAGTAGACCGAGAGGTTCGCTGATTTGGATCCACGCTGCGAGTATCGGAGAATCTACTGCGGCATTGACCTACATAAAGCATCTGAAAAAGAAAAATCCGACGCTAAATATTCTGATAACAACAATTACCATTACATCAGCACAAATTTTAGAATCAAAATTGAAAAATATTAGTGGATGTATACATCAGTTTGCTGTGACTGACAATCCGAGATGGATTCGAAAATTCCTGGATTATTGGAAACCGGAGAAAGCATTTTTTCTAGAGTCGGAAATATGGCCCAATACAGTCAACGAATTATATAAAAGAAAGATCCCTTTATTTTTATTAAATGCGCGACTATCTCAGAGGTCATTTAAAAGATGGTCATACTTAAAGGGATTTCTTTCTTCTGTGTTGGAAAAATTTACCGCAATTCTTGCTCAATCTGAATTAGATGAGAAAAAATATAGATTCTTTTCAGATCAAAATGTTTTCAGAATAGATAATCTGAAATACGCAAATACTCTCCCACCCTGCAACGAAAAACTATTTTTACAGTTGAAAGAAATTTGTAAGAACAAAAAAATACTGGTTGCTGCTAGTACTCACCGAGGAGAAGAAGAAGAAATTATCAAAGCCCATATCAAATTAAAAAAAGAATTTGATTTAGTTACGATTATTATTCCAAGACATCTAAACAGAATTACTGAAATTATAAAAACTTTTGGTAAATATCCTTTAACTTATCAGTTGAGATCCAGACTTACGCTAGCCGTTACAGACTTAATCTGTGTAGATACATTCGGAGAGGTAGGAACATGTTTTCGTTTGGCGGATGTTACATTTGTCGGAGGATCATTAGTTCCGATAGGAGGACACAATATATACGAACCAATATCTCTCGGAAAACCCGTGCTATTTGGTCCGTATATGGATAACTCTCTTGAAGTTCGAGATTTGGCTATGAAGAGTCAAACTGGATTCGAGGTCAAATCTTTTGAGGATATCGTCTCGTATTGTCGCGATTTTTTCTCAAACAAAGATCTATTAAAACAAATAGAAGGAAAAACAAAGCAGATGACTTATAACAACTCATTACAACAAATTGATAGCATTATAGATTCTACCTTACGAAAAATTTTGTAATTAAATCAAAAAATGTTACAATTGAACTGTTAGAGATAACTATGATGATAAACGCTGTGAGTAATAGGTGCTGTGGACTCGGGGGCGGAGCCCGACACTTCCACCAATCTTATGGGAGTGAATAGATTCGACACGGGCTGAAAGGCATGGTTTTCATTCGGGGTGGTTTCCGTTATAGAACTGATAAATATAAATGCGAACGATAATTTAGTCGCATGCAACGATAACTTTGATGAGGTAGCTTTGGCCGCCTAGTTGAAGGTAAGTAGACGCGGTTTGGGAGCGCCGGGCAACAGAAGCTCCCGCCTTTTGTGTCCGAAATATTTAGGAATTTCGACATGTTCCCAGCAATTTGGTGGATAGTTAATGATTTTTTTACTCCTTTGGTGTAAATTAGTCCATGTCATACTTTGGAGAGTTTTTATGAAAGCAAATATTTCGGGATTTCCCGAGTTTCTTCCGAATGAGCAGATTGTTTTTAACAGGATTTCCCAGTCGATAAAAGATCATTTCGAATTGTACGGTTTTGTACCTATGGATACGGCTGCAGTAGAAAAAGTAGATGTACTCCTTGCAAAAGGAAACGACAATGAAATTTATGGGTTGTATCGTTTAGCGGATGAAAATTCCAAAAAGGATTTGGGATTAAGATTCGATCTGACTGTTCCTTTGGCCAGATATATCTCCCAAAACGCGGGAGAGTTAATATTCCCATTTAAACGCTATCAGGTTGCTCCGGTGTGGCGAGGAGAAAGACCTCAATATGGAAGATATCGTCAATTTTATCAATGTGATGTTGATATAATTGGTGATGGTACACTTTCAATTGATCACGATGCCGAGATTATTTCGTTGGTTACGTGGGCATTATCTACACTACGAGTTCCCGATTTTCATACAAAGATAAATAACAGAAAAATTTTAACGGGATTTTTCTCCAAACTAGTTGGACCAAATAATTTAATCAATGCTATTCGGTTAGTTGATAAGTCTGATAAAATCTCTTTGGAGGAATTCGAAACCGAAATGGTAAAACTTCTTAATAATGAAAAGGATTTTTCGAAGGTAGAGAGCTTCCTTGATGCCGAAAAAAGAGGAAGCATGTAAGAGATTTTAAACTGGTTGCAATCTCTCAGCCTGGGAGATGAATTCATGCAAGGAGTTGATGAATTAAATGTGGTAGTACAAACTTTGAGAAAGTTAGGGCTATCCAATGATCGTCTAAAAATCAGTACAAAATTGGCTCGCGGACTTACTTATTATACTGGAACTATTTTCGAGACCGTTTTCGACGATATAAAGGATACCGGAAGCATAGCGGGAGGAGGACGTTATGAAGATCTGACCATGACTCTGGGAAATTCTAAAAAGTATCCAGGGGTCGGAGCCACTATAGGAATCTCAAGATTAGTTCCTAAATTAATTGAATTGGGGTTGGTCAGCGTCAATAAAAAATCTACAGCTGATCTTTTAATCACAGTACAGGACAGAAGCTTAGTATCTTATTATATGAAGTTGGCCAACAAATTCAGAGCGTTGGGCATAAAAACTGAGACGTATTTGCAGGATAAACCTCTCGGAGCGCAGCTTACTTATGCAAACAGAAAAGGAATTAATTTTGTTTTAATCGCCAATGAAATGGAAATTTTGGATAGCAAAGCAATAATTCGTAATTTAAAGACGAGAGAACAGAAAATTATTCGCACAGAATTTATCGGCAATGAGGTGAAGCAAATTTTCGACGACTTTGCTTAGAGAAAGAATTTCTATGGGAAAAAAAATCTAAACGGTGATGGTGAACCTGTAGAGGACGTTTCGACTGAATGTGTGGTAGATCCGGTTATCAGTGGAAAAAGGAGAAATGGAATAGCTATCACCTGCGGATTTGTATTGTTGTTACTTCTTTTCGTATTCATGTTACTAGATTGGCGTGTAAAAGATGTGTGCAAGTGGAGTCATTTCGAGGAAATACCAAGCTTTTCACAGAGAATTGATTTGATTTCTTCAATTTTCAAGATAAATACATACCATGTTTATTTTGTTCAAGATTATCAAGGATACAGCAGCAGAGAGAAACTTCTTGATGATATAGAAAAGAATCAAAAGCATATCATAAAACAACTGAAAACAGCGGGACTACAAGACGGCGAAATCGAAATCTCCCTTCCGTCGCAAATTGACACTTATGAGGAATCGGCACATTGGTCTGCGGATACAAAATCGTTTGGAATAAACGGCGTCACAATTGATATAAAAACGAAAAATAAAAAACTCTATAATTTATTTTCTAACGCAGTTATAACCGTCTCTCATCAGCCAAAAACAGATGTGCAAATCTCATGGCCAATAGAAAAACTAAAAGGACACAGTATTCATCAAAGTTCCCGACCTGTATTTAGTTTCAGCTTTACATCTACAATACTGAAAGCCTTGGATTGCACCCGAGTATCCGTTGTACACCAAACACTCATCGAAAAAAATCCAAATAAAATATCTATTAATACACTGCAAAAAGCATACGATCAATTGCAATAAACAAATCTCACCATTTCCGTAACACGAGAGAGACTCCGTCAACAGAAAACTTTGCTCACTTCAGACTTACGCAAAAGAACTCCTCCCGTCCGCACTTCGGCATAAACAGGCCCCCCTACCTAAACTACAAGTCCTTTGATCTCTCGAACTACATGGTAGTTTTCCGGGTACAAAAAAGAAGGAGAACATCCTCCTTCCTGACAATAAATACGACTTAACTAAGCCTGACTTCCATTCAGCTCATTATAAAAATATTCACAAACCGCATTCTTGGCTTCCTGCCTACTTTTATAATATACCACATTACCATCCTCACCCTTCGGATAATACTCAGAACCTTTGTAGATTATCTTACAAGTAATCCCCTCTCCACCTACTGCATAATCAAACATCACATTACTTAAATTAGGTGCACTGCTGTTATCTTTGTTACTCTCCAAAAGGCCTCGAAGCTTTGTTATGTAATCTACATCGCTCGAAATATTGCTTGCTTTAGATGAACTTTTTTCATGAGGACTTTTTATGACATTCATCATCGCAGAAGCGCTCGGCTCTCCCGACGCCCAATCAATGCCTCTATTCCCCTGCATTCCCAAAACCACCGCTGAGGAACACACTAAAGCTACAAATATAAATTGTCTCATTTTTTACTCCTACCTAAACACAACAAAAAACAGGAACACCACTGCCCCTTGTCTAAAGGGTGCCATAGGTAGAACATTATTGCAATAAAATTTCATCATTATTTGCCAAATAAAACTAATTATTATTGTAAGAAAGTATAACTTTCGTTATATAGCGATTCTCCTATCAAAAGAGAAAGTTAACATTCTATTAATTTAACTGTTTGTTAACCTTTGGCGCGCGACGTGCCCTCTGACCCGCCCTGGATAAAATATCATAAAAAAGTTAAAA
>ODAI014316214.1_pt1 | contig 35590 bp, 24 predicted proteins | sample 1539321 | NCBI WGS metagenome assembly ODAI01 (sample SAMN02144231, study PRJEB22623) | gut metagenome | biome: sheep rumen | host: Ovis aries | place: New Zealand
ATTATAATAAAAATATAATACTTTACATGCCTACTTATCGTATGCCGTCACTCGGCAAAGAACATATGGCAGATATTGTAAAATCATTATATTATAATAAAGTATTGGACGAGACTCTAACAAAAACCAACAGCCTTTTTATTGCAAAATTACACCCTTTAACTCCACATATAGACATAAAAAATCGTGACAACTTCATAATACTTGATTACGAATCTGTTAAAGATAATCAAGCATTAATGGCTATAGGGGATATGATGATAACGGACTACTCAAGCACTGTGGTAGATTTCGCCCTTTTAAATCGGCCTATAGTTTTCTTCATGCCAGACCATAACGACTTTATCAGCAAGTCTGAGCCTTTATATGATGAATTCTTTGAAATAAGCAAATACTCCAACTGCACGACTCCAGAGGAGTTATCTGATTATATTCTCAATCCCTCAACTGACGCTGTTGAGGCAATTAATGATTTATTTGAGGATAAAAATATTCGAAACACTTGCTATTGTAACAACGTTTATGATGCTATAATCAATACAATTTAACCACATGTATAATGATATTTATGCCGTAATACTTGCGGGAGGTAGTGGCACCCGTTTTGGAGGAAATGTAAAAAAACAATTCCTTGAGTTTCATGGAAAAGCGCTTTGGAAACATCTTTACGATACTGTAACAGAATTGCTTCCAACAGAAAACATTGTAGTTGTTGGGATTGACATTCCTGGAGGAGCTACAAGATCGGGCTCTGTCAAAAATGGTCTTGACTGGATACAGGCAAAGGGAAATTGCAAAAAGGTTGTCATTATGGAAGCTGCACGTGCGTTGGTAACAAAAAAACAGATTGAAGAAATCATTACATTTGACTCTCCATCTTGCTGCTTTGTAACTCCTGTCGTGGATACTGTCATTCTAACCGACAAAACATATTTAACTCGTTCCGAATGCAGACATCTTGTTTCCCCTCAAGCTTTTGACTTTAAATTACTCTATAAGGCTTATACCGATTGTGATTTGAGTGAAATTCGTACAGATGAAACACGTTTAATCAATGACAAATACGGCATTAAACCTGATTTCATTGATGGAGGTGACAATCTTTATAAAGTAACATATCCTAAGGACATTGCTGTCATCGAAGAAATTTGGAGAATTATGAAAAATGAGGAGTGATATATTATATATTCTTCTGAACAAAAGAAATTAAAATGAGTTTGAAAAAAGAACGTGATTACGCTGTTGACATTGTCAAGTTTTTGGCTGTACTATTAATCATCAATAGTCATGCCGACATTATGTATCCACATTGTAAAATTCTTGCTACTGGTGGAGCTATTGGAGATTGTTTATTTCTTTTTTGCTCTGGTTTTACATTATTTTGGGGAGGCACAAAAACATTTGATAATTTTTACAAACGAAGAATTAACAGAATATATCCTTCTGTTTTTATGTCTGTTGCGTTTATACACATTATCAGTGGAGAACCAGACATTAGATTCACAGAAATAATATGTACAAAACCATTCATCGTAGCAATCATGGTTTATTACATATTCTTATACTTCATCCAACGCTATGCCCTAAATAAAATTAGTTGGATATTATTAGGAGTGACAGTAATATCTATTACTGTATATATTTTATGTTTCCCTTATAAATACGAAGTGAGTAGCAAAGGACTTTATGGGGTAACAACTTATTATCGATGGATACCATATTTTGCAGCAATGTTAATCGGTGCATATATTGGATTAAAAAGAAAAGAATTGAAGTATAATGGATGGTGGGATTTTTCCAAGTTGCTATTATGTGTTGTTTTATTCTATTCTGTCCAATTCGCGGCAAAAATTTATAGACCTATTGCTCCATGGCAAATAATCACATTATTCCCCCTAATGGGCATAGTTGTCTATTTCTATAAATGGTGCAACAATGACTTTATGAAAAGAATCTATCTGAATAAATGGGGAAATGCTATCATTATGATTATCGGTGGACTCTGTTTGGAATCTTATCTGATACAATACTCTCTATTTACAGACAAATTAAACGGAATCTGGCCATTGAATTTGATTTTCATTGTTTTAATCATTCTATTCTGCTCCTACATGGTAAGATGTGCGGCAAGATTTTTTGCTCAAACATTTCGAACAGAAGATTACGAGTGGAAAAAGATATTTAGCGTATATTAATGAAACAGAAATATACAATCGTGAATTTTCTTCGTGGGTGGAGCATCTTTACAATTGTATTGATGCATCTGACACAAAGTAATTTGACTGGTGTTATACACAAGGCTGCTGCTTTTGGTGGAGCAGGAGTACACGTTTTTATTCTTTGTTCTGGATTTGGACTCTATCTATCCTATTTACACAATCCCACGAATTATGGAACTTTTCTAAAACGTAGATTTGGAAAGGTTTGGGTACCATATGCTATTGCCGTATTGTTTTGGGCAATATGGTTTCTTTTTTCAAGAGGATATTTCCCTCTTCGAGAAGTGGCAAGTCACTTGCTGCTTTACAAAATGTTTTCTATAGAACTTGACACCTCATTATGTTACCCATATTGGTTCATCTCAACAATTGTTCAATTTTACTTATTTTGGCCTATAATAGTAAAGATTTTCAAACTACGTGGTGGCTTGTTTTTCTTACTTTCTATCAGCCTTTTATGGAGTACTATTGTAGGACTATTAGGATTAGAAGAAGAACGACCTTGGGGAAGTTTCTTTTTACAATATTTGTGGGAATTTGGGTTAGGTATGTGGGTAGCTGAAAGATGTATGAAGCAGGAAAACAAAAGAACAACTATAATGGACATAAAAAACTATTCCTGGTGGTGGCTATTAACAGGAGCAATTTGTGGGATGGGACTGTCTGCTTTTATGGCATGGAATGGTGGAATTCTTAAACTCTACAATGATATTCCTTCACTCATTGGATATCTGTGTGTTGCACTGCTAATTTACAAGTTTAGCATCAAAGCGATAAATAAAGTTTTTGAATGGGCAAACGGTTTTTCGTATGAGTTGTATCTGGTACATTCGCTAGTGTTTGTTATAACAGCCCATTTACTAACTTCGTACATACCTACATCAGTATTACTTATTGTGAAATTTGCAATAGCATATATATTAGCTTTCGGTTATAAATTGTTTCTTAGAAAAAGTAAATTGATAAAATGAATCGAAAAAGAATTCTTAATGTAGAGATTGATAGTATCTCACAAAAAAATCTATTGAAGCAATTGAAAAAGGGAGTGTTGGTTACCCCTAATGTAGATCAGATTGTAAAAATGCAATCTGACATAGAGTATTATCAGATTGTTCAAAAAGCAGAATGGATAATTTGTGATTCAAAAATTCTATATCTATGCTCAAAACTATTAAGGACACCGTTACCGGAAGCTATTCCTGGAAGTAGTTTTTTTCCTGCATTTTATGAATATCATAAAAATGATAACAACTGCAAGATTTTTCTTTTAGGAGCTATGGATGGAGTTGCACAGAAAGCCATGGAGGAAATAAACAAAAAAGTTGGAAGACGTATGGTTGTTGGTGCATATTCCCCTTCTTATGGCTTCGAAAGAAAACCAGAGGAAAATGAACGAATTTGTCAGATGATAAATGATTCTAGCGCCAACGTTGTTTTGGTAGGTGTTGGCTGCCCCAAACAGGAGAAATGGATTGAGGCACATAAAGCCCAAATGCCAAATGTGAATATTTGGATGGCGTTGGGAGCAACAATTGATTTTGAGGCAGGAAATGTTAAACGGGCTCCTTTAATCTGGCGTAAACTATGTTTGGAATGGTTCTACCGATTTTTGCAAGAACCACAAAGATTATTTAAACGTTATTTTATTGTTGACATGCAGTTCTTCTGGTATTTTGGCAAGCAACTTTTGGGAATCTATAAGAATCCTTTCGAATGATATTCTTTCTCTTTCATCACAATCGTTGGGATAATCAATATTTGCTCAAGGAATTGGGGGAAGAGAATGTGAGATGTGTCTATTCTACAGATTACCATCAGTGGTTCATGCGCCATTGGAGACATTTTGGTGGTAGCCTAAGGGCTGTTAGACAGTCGAATGCTGGTGATACTATCATTGCGTGGCACTATTTGCAAGCTGTTTTGGCATGGTGGATTTGTTTGTTTACATTTAGACAAAGGAATTTTATTAGTTTAAATGTATTGCTGAAAATAGACAATACACTGAAAAACAAATTGCATCGCTTTCTTTGTAAGAGAGCATTTCTTGCTAAGAATTTTAAGGCAACAGTGAACTCAGAACCTTATGGTTTTTGGTTGAACGGTCAATTGGGCATAAATGTGCAATATACGTTATTGCGTGACGTCTATCATGAATATTACAGTTTCCCTCAATCTGTTGAGAGCAAAAAGCAGGATGTTATTTTCTGTGGAGGTGCTAGCGGACGAAACTGGGTACTTATGTTACAAATAGTAGAGGCAATGCCAGAATGGCGTTTTTACATGATTATGCCAGGGCATGAATACAGCCCTTTTATGCGTAAAGTTCATGGGCATATTCCCACAAACGTCATTATCGACCATGATTTGCCATATAAAGATTTCTTGTTCCGTCTCTGTCAGTCAACGTTGGTTGTATTACCATTATCAATTAATGCTCCTGCAGGTTTGACGGTGATGTTTCAGGCTGCTGCCAATCGGCGGATGGTTATTACAAGTAACACAGCTGCTATGCGAGGATATTTCAATCTTTCCCAGCTTTGTAGCAACGATGTTGGTGATTGGTGTGAAAAAATAAGTTATTACATGCAGCATGAGAAAGAACGTAATGCTGAAGCAGAACGCTTTCATCAATTTGTCACAACAATGTGTTCGGAAACTCAATATGCACAAACAGTAAAGCGGTTGGTTGAAGAGTTTGAGTGTTAGCTTGAATTTAGTAATTTTGCAAAATAGTAATTTAGGAAATTGCTCTTTAATACCAATAATAAATACCATCAACAAACCCTTATGAGAGACCTTGGTAGCGTAGTTATCTCTATAAGTTTATAAGTATGAAAGAATAAAAATGGATTTCTATAATAAGACTAAGATGGAATTTAAATACCATATATACTCTCCTTACCGTGTTTGCCCATTGGGTGCTCATGTTGATCATCAGCATGGCTTGGTGACTGGATTTGCGATTAACAAGGGTGTTGACATTTGGTTTAATGTCAATGAGAATGGGAGGGTTAATCTCACTTCACGGACTTTTGAGGGGGATGTGAGTTTTGATATATCTGCTCCTACTCAAGTGAAGGAGAAACATTGGGGGGACTATGCTCGCGGAGCTAAATTTGCTTTGCGGAAACGTTTTGAGTTGACGAAAGGCATTGATGGCGTGATACAAGGGAGTTTGCCTGTTGGAGGGCTTTCATCAAGCGCTGCCGTGTTGATTGCCTACGTGATGGCTTTTGCAAAGGCAAATGGAATTACGCTAAAACCTTTTGAGGTGGCGCAAATCGCTTCAGAGGCTGAAAGAGAGTATATTGGGTTGAACAACGGACTTCTCGACCAAGCATGTATTGCTTTGGGAAAGAAAGATGGATTGCTATTTTTGGACTGCGACAGCAACGAATATCGTATTATCAAGAAGAATCCAGAGATGCCAGATTTTGAAATTGGGGTTTTCTTTTCAGGGTTGACACGTAGCTTAGTGAATAGTGACTACAACTTGCGTGTGTATGAGTGTAAGACTGCGGCGTGGAATATGTTGGCATATATGGATCAGCCCTTGAAAACATTCGATAAGACATTTTTGCGTGATATTCCGAAGGCTTCATTCGATAAAACAAAGATTGCTATGCCACAACGGTTTGCACGTCGAGCGGAGCATTTCTATAGCGAATACAGGCGTGTGAGGCAGGGCGTTACAGCTTGGGAAACTGGAAACTTGAAATTGTTTGGCAAATTAAGTTTCGATTCATGTGAATCGAGCATTCACAATTATGAGTGCGGTAGTCCTGAATTGATTGCAATATACGAGATTATGAGAGAATTGCCAGGAGTTTGGGGAGGACGATTTTCTGGTGCTGGCTTCAAGGGGGCATGTGTGGCAATTGTTGATCCAGCTTATAAAGAAGAGATAGAGAAAGAATTGACAAAACGCTATCTGGAACAGTTCCCAGAATATGAAAACACCTTCAAGTGTTATTTTGTGAAACCAGATGATGGCGCCAGATTTGTTGACCCTCTCTAACTCCCCCTGTTTAGGGGGAGAACAAGCTGCGCAATCATTCCTAGATGATAGAGCACTTTTACTCGTAAGGAAAAATGGATAGAAAGTGGATGACAGCAGATCCTATAGAATACGGATTGCTAAAAGAAAATGCCAAAAGTAACCGTAAGAATATGACAGAAGCAGAAAGTGCCTTTTGGTCATTGATAAAGGGGAATGCTCTTGGAGAACGATGCTTACGGCAGCACATTATTGGTGACTATATTGTAGACTTTTTATTTAGAAGGAGTAAACTTGTCGTTGAAATAGATGGTGAGTACCATGAATCACAAGCACAAATCGAGAGAGACTTTAATCGTACAGAAGAGATAGAGAGAATGGGATTTCATGTGCTAAGATTTACGAATAAACAAGTATTATATAATATTGAAGAAGTTCTTGAGATAATAAGAGTCTCCCTAAACAGGGAGATTTAGTGGGTTTTCATTAATGAAAAATATAATTATAGCAGCAGGGTATGCAACCCGTCTTTATCCGTTAACGGAGAATTTTCCCAAACCTTTGTTGAAGGTGGGGAGTAAATCGATTCTCGAGCGAATGTTTGACGACATAGACGGAATTGAAGATGTTGATGAACACATTATTGTAACCAACCACAAGTTCGCGCAATGCTTCGAGGATTGGAAACAAGAGATGCAATACAAGAAGCCCATTCGGATTGTTGACGATGGAACGACAACTAATGAAGGGCGTTTGGGAGCTGTTCGTGACTTGTTGTTGGCTATTGAAGCATTCAACGTGGATGATGACATCATGGTGTTGGCGGCTGATAATATCCTTGATTTCTCTTTTCAAGGCTTTGTAGATTTCTTCAAAGAGAAGGAAACCTCAGTCATTATGTGTCATTATGAACCCGAACTAAAACGTTTGCAAAGAACTGGTGTGATTGAATTGGATTCCAACAACCGAGTGTTGCAGATGCAGGAGAAACCCCAAGAGCCGGTTTCCAATTGGGCAGTACCACCTTTTTATATATATGCGAAGAAAGATCTACCTCTCATCAATGATTGCATGAACCATGGGTGTGGATTTGATGCACCAGGCAATCTTGCCCACTATCTGGTGGATAAAACTACAGTTCATGCTTGGCAGATGCCTGGCCGTCGTTTCGATATTGGTTCGATGGATAGTTATCGAGAAGCACAAGAGTTATTCAAATAAACGAAATAGAAAAGATGAAGATATTAGTTACAGGTGCGGCAGGTTTCATTGCTTCCAAGATATCCTATATGTTGGCCGAGCGTGAGGATGAAGTTGTTGGTATTGATAATATCAATGACTATTATGATGTCAGGTTGAAGCATGGCAGACTCCATGAATTAGGTGTTGGACTGGAACTGAATGAATATGAATGGAATAAGGAATATCAGAGTTCAAAATTTGCCAATCTTTGTTTCATCAGGATGGGATTGGAGGACAAAGAGTCCATTGATGCTTTGTTTGCTAAAGAGAAGTTCGACAAAGTCATCAATTTGGCTGCTCAAGCTGGTGTGCGATATTCTATTACCAATCCATACGCCTATCTGACAAGCAATCTTGTAGGCTTTTTGAATATTCTTGAAGCATGTAGGAATAATCCTGTTCAACATCTTTTGTTTGCTTCATCCAGTTCTGTTTATGGGCTTAATACCAAGGCTCCATTCTCTGAAGACGACAAGGTGGATTCGCCCGTGAGCCTATATGCCGCAAGCAAGAAGTCGAACGAACTGATGGCGCATAGTTATAGCAAGTTGTATGGTATTCCTGCCACTGGGCTTCGCTATTTCACGGTTTATGGCCCTTGGGGGCGTCCAGATATGGCACCTATGCTGTTCGCGAGTGCCATTTCGAATGGAAAACCCATTAACGTGTTCAATAATGGCGACATGATTCGTGATTTCACGTTTATTGACGATATTGCGCAAGGTTCTATTCAATGTTTGGACAAGACTCCGAAAGCAGAAGAATGCCCCAACCAAGTGCCTTTCCGAGTATACAATATAGGTTGTTCGAATCCTGTCAAGTTGATGGATTTCATTCATGAAATTGAGATGGCTGTAGGGAAGAAAGCGGAGATGATTATGAAACCTATGCAACCAGGCGATGTCTATATGACGAATGCCGACACCACGAAATTGGAAACGGAGATTGGTTATAAGCCGAAGGTCAACTTACATGAGGGCATTAGTCGTTTTATTGAATGGTATCAGTCAGACAAGAACCCTTTGAAATGATTAATCCGCTTTAGTTGTTGATGTCGGTTTTTGCTTATCCTTTTTTAGATTTCGTCAGATTCAGTCTTCAACCAAACGCCGAGATCCCCTCCTCGGCGTTTCGTGTTTCATGGCATGAAATGCTGGAAACGGCAAAGAAGCAATCGATTGTAGGCGTGTGTTGGCAAGGAGTTCAACGACTTGGCGGCATGAAGGAAAACAAGCCAACGGACGATGATGTGATGGAGTGGATGGGAGAAGCGCGCAAACTGGAAAAGCGGAACCAGACAGTCAATCAGAAGGCGGCATGGGTGTATGGGAATTTCAATAAAGAAGGATTCAACGCTTGCGTGTTGAAAGGGCAGGGCAATGCTTTGCTTTATCCATCGTCTTCTATGCGTACTCCTGGCGACATCGATATTTGGGTGATTCCCAAGTCGTTCAAGAATGGAGATGATTACGAAAAATGCATTCGTAAAACAATCAGTTATTGCAAGGAACTGAAGTCAAATGGAAGGGCTGTTTATCACCATATTGATTTTAGGAAGGCTGGTGATGTGGAAGTGGAAGTGCATTATCGTCCGTCTTGGATGAACAATCCTGTCAACAATCGGCGCATTCAAAGATGGTTTCTTGAGCACGCAGAAGCATGCATGTCAAATCGAAAAGTCTTTGCTAATGGCGCCATTTTGGAATCAGAGTTCGCTATACCCACATGGGATTTTAATGTCATTTTCCAATTGTCGCATATTTTCAAGCATTTGTTGCAAGAAGGTATCGGACTTCGCCAGTTGATAGATTATTATTACCTGTTGTCTAATCGTCCTGAGGGAGCATCAGCGAAAGACATTCAGGAAACTATCAAACGTTTGGGACTTGCTCCCATAGCGGGCGCTTTGATGTGGATAATGGAGAATGTGTTTGGTTTGGATGAGCAACTTCTTGTTTACAAACCGAATCGCAAAACTGGTGTCTTCATGATGAATGAAGTGTTGGAGTCGGGTAATTTCGGTCGTTTTGATGAACGCCGGATGAGTGGCTCCTATCGTTCGCCAATCATGAAGAACCTTCAACGCCTCGTGCGCGATGTGCGTATGGTGGGATATTTCCCATCAGAATGCGTATGGGAGCCTTGGTTCCGTATTTATCATTATTTTTGGCGAAGGCGGCATTAGCACCTGTTCAAGTCTGACAAATAGAATGCAAAAGCGGCAATTGGACGATTCCAGTTGCCGTTTTTTCGTTTGGCTTTGTCAAAGGCTACAAATGACACGCTCATTTGCCACAAATGAGGAGGTCAAAAGCCACAAATGAGAAGGTCAAAGACCACAAATGACACTCTCATTTGCCGTCAAAGACAACGGCTTCCTATTGCTTATTGATTACTGCCTTTTTCCAACCAATGGTCAAGCAACATTCTTGCAATGCTGAGCTTCTCGGGAATGTGAGGGAGATTGTTTCGAGTGAACCAACTTCCAGCCGAAAGCTCCGACTTTTGTAGATGTATTTCTCCAGAAACATAGTCGGCATTGAAGCCCACCATTAAGCCTGAAGGGTAGGGCCACGGTTGAGAGCCGAAATATTGAATATTAGTGATTTCGATGCCTGTTTCTTCACGAACCTCGCGCACAACGGCTTCTTCAAGAGTCTCGCCAGTTTCCACAAAACCGGCAACCAATCCGTAAAAATCGCCTCTGAAATTGCGAGCGTGAACAAGCAAAACTTCTTCTCCACGATGAATCAACACAATGACAGCTGTTGCCAGTTGTGGCCAAACTTCTTTTCCGCATTGGGTGCATCGCTTAGAAATGTCGGTATGCAATTTCATGGGAGCGCCACACACGCCACAAAATTTCGTATTTTGGTCCCAATAAAGGATTTCTTGACACTTCCCGGCTTTCAGATAAAAAGCATAAGGAATCTTGTTGTAGGATTGGCGCAACCCGCACATCTCGAATTGGGGATTGTTTGTGACTGGAGCGTCAATGTGGAATGTTCTCACGGTTTCACCATCATCAAATGGAGTGATGTTGTGAACGGTTGTCCAAGGCTTAATTTCCACAGGAGGCATCTCAGAATAAGGAATCGCATATGCCTCTCCTTGCTTTTCCAATAGGATATCTGTTTTGCAAAAGACAAACCAATAGTGTTTCATCTCTTTATTGCTTTTTATTGTTTGAATAGCAATTTGCGGTCGCGCTCAGCAGCTGGTTTTACCCATTCTTCAGGTACGAAACGCCAATTGTTGTTGGGTTTGGGATCCATTACTTGTTGCTTTTCAATCTCTTTCATCAGATAGTAGCGCTGATCTTTCTCACTCCGCCAGATGATTCGGCTCTCAAGACTATCGCGTGGAATGCCTGCACCACGTGTGAGTAATTCGCCACCACCATTTCCACGATAACTGTTCACGGCAACTTTATACCATTTTCGTTCATCAAAAGGCTGTCCATTGCTCATTTTGAGAATGCGAACCTTCTGTCCATCCGGTTTTGTCACATCCACTTCGTAATCGATACCAGCCGCACTATCGAAGTTGAACGAGAAATTCTTAAATCCCAATCGTTGCTGATCTCCAGAAGTCCGTTCGTCTAAAAGCAGTAGGTGGTCATCGGGGGATTGCATCGTATTGACCCACAAGTCGTAACTCATTTCCAGATGCTTGCGGATTTCCTCACCCGTAAGGCGCATCACGTAGAGTTGGTTCTCATACCTATATAGGCTGAACATGTCGCTCATCGTGATGGGGCCTTCCTTGATGGAGGCGTTAAACGACAGGGGAGCGTTGAATGCAATGTCGGCATTCGTGATTTGAAGCTCCAAATTCAAGATGAGGTCGTTGAATGCAGAACTTCCGAAATAGCTGTCGCGTGTGTAAATCGAAGATTTGAATTCGCCAATTTTCCTGTTCACAAAGTTGTTCACCTCATCAATTCGGGGCTGGAAATGTTGCATATAAGCTTCATCAATGGGTTGGTCGGCAACGTTGATGATTCCTCCCGTGATGTATTTGTCCACCACTTTCTTTCCCTTCATCTTCAACTCGATGGAAACGTCGGCAATAGAAAGGGCATTATTGGCAGGGTCGAGACACACCACTTCTTGTCCCGCATTGTTTGTAATGATGTCATGAAACCGCGTGTGGTCGTGCCCGAATAAAACGATATCGAAGCCAGGAACCTCTTTTGCCACTTTGATTGAAGCATCTTCATCGTATTCTGGTGTGGAGATACCGCCCTCTTTACCACTATGGAAAAGCCCGATGACAATATCGGGATGTTCCGTTTCCTGAACTTGTTTCATCCAATATTTAGCCGAAGAAACCATTTCCTCGAAACGCATTCCACTCCAAATGTTGGTTGAAAGCCAATTGGGAATGGCTGGTGTCAACAATCCGATAACGGCAATCTTGATGCCTTCGCGCTTGAAAATAGCATAGGGTTGTAAGTATGGCTTACCCGTTTTCGTGTCTATGACATTAGCTCCAAGCATGGGGCATTTCACTTCACGAATCCACTTATCGTACACATCATGTCCAGGTTCAACGTCGTGGTTTCCAATGGTTTGTGCGTCATACTTCAAGTAATTGATTACCTCGGCGGCAATGTTGGTATGGTCGGTGTCGATGAAGTTGGAATAATAACAAGTGGGTTGTCCTTGAAGAATGTCTCCGTTGTCCAAGAGAATTAAATTCTCACCGTATTCTTCACGAGCCAACTTCACATAATGACTGACACGTGCCATTGTGCCAGCCTTAGGTTGGCGTGTGATGAAGTCGTATGGAAAGAAAGACCCATGCACATCGCTGGTTTCAATCACTTTGATTCGGATAGTCTTTTGTTTGGCCATTGTCGGAATTGTCATACAGAGCGCGACAAGGCACACTGCAAATGCTTTTTTCATGAAATTTGTATTTTATTTTGCAAAAATACGAAAAAGTTTGCATTAGGCACGAATTTTGCTGTTTAATTTATAAAAAAGGAGGAAAAGATTATGGCATTTATTGATTACTACAAGATTTTAGGAGTTGACAAGAACATTCCGCAAAAGGATGTTCGTGAGGCTTATCGTAAGCGTGCTAAGATGTTTCACCCCGACTTGAATCCTAATGACCCTAAGGCTAAGGCTAAGTTTCAGGCTCTAAATGAGGCGTATGACGTGATTGGTGACCCTGAGAAGCGAAAGAAATATGACCAATATGGAGAGCATTGGAAGGAGGCCGAGAATTTCCAAGGAAGTCAAGGTGGCTTCAATTGGGGTGGAGGAGGCTCGCCTTTCGATGGTTTCGATTTCAGTAATTTCTCGGGTGGTGGCGGATTCTCTTCGTTCTTCCAAGAGTTGTTTGGTGGAGGCGGAAGAAGCCGAAGCACAAAGAATACCACAAGGCAAAACGTTGGCGAGATGACGGCAAACGTCAACATTGACCTATACACGGCTTTGCTTGGTGGTGAGGTTATTGTGCAACTGAGTAGTGGGACGAAGTTGAAGTTGAAAATCAAGCCCGAAACCCAACCTGGCACAAAGGTTCGTATTCGCGGAAAGGGCTACAATCGTGGAGATGGCACATATGGCGATTTGATAATCACTTATAATGTCACTCTGCCAAAGAATCTGACAGAAAGGCAGAAGAGCCTTTTGCAACAGATGCGAAACGGTTAACACAAAAGGTTAGTTTTCTTCTTTAATCAAGGAATGTGTGGGATTAGTCACTTTTTGGTTCTCTATATTCAGAAGGCAGGACGCCAAACATCTTCTTGAATTGCGTTGAGAAATTACGACTTGTGGCAAATCCCACACGCTCTGATATTTCGGCTATAGTGAGTGTGGAGTCATCAGTGAGCAATTGCGCAGCACGCTTTAAACGGACATTACGGATAAAATCGGCAGGGGTGATGCCCAACATGTTACGCATCTTGTCGTAGAGTTTGGAGCGGCTCATGGCTACATCTGAAGCTAGTTGGTCAACATTATAGTCTTCATTGGTGATATTTGCTTCGATAGCGGTAACCAATTTGCTAACCAAAGCTTCTTCATCTGGGTTGATTCCAATAGTCTTTGGGTCGATGTGAGTGTTTTGGGCAAACTGATGGCGAGCTTCCTCACGCAATTCAAACAAGAGATTGACACGTTCGTCGTTTTCGCGTTCCATTCTCTTCCGTTTGCGGTTGAGGTATATTCGCAAAAGACTGACGATTCCAAGAACCCCAATAAGGGTATATGTGGCCTTTGCCCACCATGTTAGCCAGAATGGCGGTCGTATGACAATATTCAGTCTTGTAGGCATTCCCACTGTTCCATCAGAAGCAACTGAAGAAACTTCAAAGACATACTTCCCATATGGCAATGCTGTGTAGCGAGCTTTAGCAATGCCCTCTTCCGAAGGAGATAGATGCCATTCTTCTTCCAATCCATGTAGCCGATAGCGATAATTATCTCGTAGAGGGGCTGCATAGTTAAGTGTGGAAAATTGAAACTCCAAATAGTTTTGATTGTAATTAAGAATTATTGGTTGCGTCTGTGTGGCATCAAACTCCCATAGCCGCTCGTTTACTCGAAGTTCTGTAAGTATGACTGGTAATGGCCTTTCTTTTTTCGAATAACTTTCAGGTCGAACAATAACTACATTAGAGCCTGAAACAAATACTACACGACCGTCATCCGTCAATGTGGCAGCCCTTTCCATCATCGGAAGTGTTGGTACACCATCTTCAGGTCTTAGATTGATAACTGATGGGCTGATGCGCGAAATACCGCATGAGGTGCCGGCCCAAACTTGTTTATTCCTATCGAGAACGAGACTTCGAATGCAGTTGTTGGCTATTCCATTAATGCGCTCCACTTTTCCTTTCATGTCGGTCTTGAAAAGTCCATTTTGCGTACCGATCCATATTGTCCCATCGCTTCCATGCAGCATACAATTATATTTCTTGGAAAACTGTTCCACGTAGTTCGTAAACGGTGGTTGTGACAGTGTATTGGATTTGATGTCAAGTATAAATGCTCCGTTCTGACTATATACAATGGTTTGTCTTTCGTTCAGTACACAACTTCCAACTAGGAAACGATAGTCATTAATATCAGGAATGTCATTGTTAAGTAGGTGGAATTCGAGGCTTTCAGGAATGAAATAGCCCAATTGATTCAAACTATAACAAAGAAGGAATCTTCCATCTGGCAATTGATTGATAAACGTCATTTGGCTGTGCTTCAATCCTGAAACATTCTCTTGATTGAAGTGTGCAGTAACATCACCTTTTTCATAAAATAGACCTTCGGGGCGTGTGCTCCATAGCCGTCCTTGATTGTCTTTGAAACTTCTTGCTTGTTTGATGAGTTCTGGCTGATTGGTGTAAATACTTCTACCAAACTGTCTCGGCGGATAATACAATATACCGTTTTCTCTTGTTCCAACCCAAAGTCCGCCTTGCCTGTCGATGATGCCTGTGGTTGCTTTCTGTCCAAGTCCCAAAGAATCAATCAGTTGCTGCAATGAGTCAGGTGTGTTATCATGATTGCTCTTTTCATCGATTAGTTCTTTGTATATATTTCCTCCTAATTTTTGATTGATATCGTATCGAAACCTACGTTTATTTACATCGAAAAGATAGAGCCTATAGAAATCGCGAAGCCAAAGCAGAGAGTCTCCTTGCCAACGGTATGCATATCCTTTACTGAACTTGGGGAGTTGGAAGGTTCGTTGCATGTCACAAGATAATGTTGAAAAACCGTGGCCATTGGTCAGACAAAACACACCCTCGCAATTGACGAGAATTTGCCCGTTTGGCAGTTCAATAATCTGTTGAACTTCACCTGTTGCCAACCCATCACCAACTTGCCAATTGCGTGTTTGGGCAAAAACTGACAACAAAGATAATAGTGTAGCCGTTAATATTATTATTCTTTTCTGCATTTTATGGTCGTCCTTTCTGTTGCAAAGATACATAAAAAAATCAACAAACTGCTCTGTTTGTCCATAAAGAACTGTCTGAAACGTTTATTTTTAAGAAAGGATGCACAAGACGTGTATTTATGAACAATTCGTCCGTTGACTTTTGAAAAATAAACATTAACTTTGTAGCAAATGGCAAATACAATTATATTAATATATGAATAAGGTATTATTTATTATGGCAATGTTTTTGTCTGTATTTCAGACAGATGCTCAAACGACGAATAGGGGATTTATACATCCTGGTGGATTACATACTCAGGCTGACTTTGAGCGGGTGAAATCTCAAATAGCTGACAATAACCCAATCGTTGTTAAAGCGTTCAACAAATTAAAGACTGCTGCTTATGCCCAGCCTAGCGTTCAGACATATCCTGTTGAGACAATTGTAAGAGGTGGGGGCTCTGGTGAGAATTACATTAATGCTGCACGTGGTGCAACTATGGCCTATCAGAATGCGTTGCGTTGGAAGATTGAGGATAACGAAGCATGTGCTAAGGCCTCGGTGCGCATACTTATGGCTTGGGCACATAAAACTACATCTATAAGCGGTAATTCTGATCAGTTCCTTGCTGTCGGGCTTTATGGTTATCAGTTTGCTCAAGCTGCAGAATTAATGCGCGACTATGAAGGTTGGAGTCGTGATGACTTTTCAGAATTCCAGCAATGGATGCTCACGCTATGGTATCCTAAAGCTATACAATTTCTACGCACACGTAACGGCACTTGGGATAATAGTGGTAAATGGTGGCAAGCACCAGGTCATTATTGGAGTAATTGGGGGCTATGCAACATTCTTTGCGTTATTTCAATCGGCATACTATGTGATGATGTGGCCATTTATAACCAAGGCATGTCATTCTTTAAATATGATCAAGTGGGCACATATCGAGACATACGTACAGAAGTTCCCATCAAAAACGATGGATTAACAGACTTTCTTGGCAATCTGGTGGTAACAACCTATGCTTCTGATCTTGAAGCAGGGGCATATGGAGTCTTAGGACAGATGAATGAGAGTGGGCGAGATACTGGTCACTCGGCTATGGCTTTAGGATTAGCGGTGGATATTGCTAAGGTGGGTTGGAATCAAGGAGATGATCTTTTTGCCTATATGAATCATCGTTTGGCTGCAGGAATAGAATATGTAGCAGCACAGACACAAAGCGTGGAAGGACTTCCTTGGGTGAATTATCATTATGGCTCAAACGGATATTATTATACAGACTCTCGTGCTTGGTTGATGACGAATCCAGCTTTGGGAGCTCAGATGCGACCATATTGGGGAACGGTTATTGGCATTTACGAAAGCGAGAAGGGCGTTCGAATGCCTTTTGCTGAACGAGCATATGATTCTATGGGTATTGATGCCGGTGGAATGGGTAGCACTAGTGGTGGTTACGACCACTTAGGTTATAGCGTGCTGATGAACACTCGCAACGAACAACTATGTCCGGCAAATATGGTACCTACAGAACTCAGTGGCCAAATGGAATATAGTAAACCGTTAACCTCAACTCTCATTCCAAGCCTCACACAAGAGAAAACTCGTAAACTTGTAAATGGGAAGTTAACTTGTCATAATGAACTTGGTGCTCTAGTCAATAATTTCAGCACCACTACAAGTACATTAGTACCTGTTGGTAATAGTTTGAAGCTAATACCGCAATTACCTGAGGGTGAGGAAGATACAGGCTTGTGGCAATGGAATACTGGGCAGAATACACGCGAGATAACAGTAGACACGGGATGGAGCTATGTTTATCGTGTTACCTATACCAACAAGAACAATGTCAAGAGCCAACTTGCTTTCTTCATTGCCACCACAGATAAGGGTGAACCTGTTGGAATCAAGGAAATTAAAACTATGAAAAGTGAGAAAAACGATGATGTGGTATACGATATTTCCGGACGGCGGTCTACTCACATGCAACAAGGTCATATTTATATTGTAAATGGTCATAAGGTTCTCTATTAAAAGATTAAAACGAAACAGTTCATTTGATTGTTATGAGAAATCCATTATTACTAATCTTATTGTGCCTATATACCCTTCAGGCTCAAGCACAAAAGAGCTATAAAATGTTCGGTCCATACGAAGTGATTGCCCGCGACGGAGTTTATGCTAACACGAAAAATGGAAGTGAACGTGACATGAAAGCCGCCCTCGACTTCGCTCAGAAAGGAGAGAGAGACAATGCATTGGAAATCATCAATGCCTATGCTAATACTTTGCAACGACTCGAGGGGCATGATGCACCGCTCTGTGCCATCCAATGTTATCATCTTGTTAGAGCGATGACGTTGATGAAAGACTATGTGAGGCCATCATGGAACAATATGGTGCGCAATGCTTTATTGCCCACAATCGAGCAATTTGACGCCGATAGTCCTTATGCAAATGGCAATTGGGGAGCTATCGTGAATCGTCTTCGGATGGCTTGTGCTATCTTCTTGAAAGATAGTGTACTTTATCAGCAATCAATCGACTATTTTCTTCATGCGAATGACAACGGTTCTTTGCCTAATTATGTTGGGACATCAGGGCAGTGTCAGGAATCCGGAAGAGATCAAGGACATGCACAATTAGGTCTTGGTGCGTTATGTGATGTTTGCAATATGGCTTGGGAGCAGGGGGAAGATCTTTGGGGCGCACTCGACAATCGTCTGATGTCGGGCATTGAATATTCAGCGAAATACAATCTCGGGCACGATGTGCCTTTTGAAACATGGACTGACTGTACCGGCCTCTACAACGAATGGACTACGCCTGGAGCAATGGGGCGAGGACGCATACGATGTATTTATGACATTCCGTATCAACACTATGTCGGAAGACGAGGGTTGAAAATGCCTTATACTAAGAAGTTGCTCGAACTTCAGGAAAAAGCTAAGAATCGGGGGGAATTGAAGCACGGATTAGAGACTGACGAGTTTGTGGTGAAGGGCGTAAAAGAGGAAAAACGTTTGCATCAAGTTTTTATTCATTCAGCCCCCCAAGGTGCTCCAATGAAACATGACTATGATGTTTTTGTTAAACCGCGCGGAAGCGAGGTGTGGACTAAGATAGATACATATATGGCGAAAGTGAATGCCGCCATTAGTGGGAACAAACACAAGGTGTCCGAAATCAGCTATTCGGCTTTTGACTTCGTGGGTGATGTGTATGTGCGTGTGGTTTGCAAAAACAAGAAATATAAAACGGTGCGAGTTCGACCCGACTACAAGGGAGTGATAGCCAGAACGCCCAACGACTCGACAACGGAGTTCCTGCTTTTCCAACCAGAGAATCTTAGTGTGGAATTTGATGGTGACATTACAAACAATCTTCTTCTTTTCACATCAAAGCCTATGATTGGAAAGGATGAGGCACAAAAGCAAGCAAAGAAGAAGGGCAGAAACTTCATTTACTATGCGCCAGGCTTTTATGAGCAAGACACCATACGTGTGGGGAGCAACACCACGATATATCTAGCTGGTGGCAGCTACTTCACGGGAACGTTTGCTATCGAGGATGCAGAAAATGTCAGCATTTTGGGGCGTGGTATTGCTCGACCGAAAAGCGGTTATGAAGGAGCTCATGTCTATCGGTCGAAGAATGTGCAGATTGATGGACTGACACTGAATACATGTCCAGTTGGAGAGTCAGAGAAGGTGACGTTTCACGATGTAAGGAGCATCTCGCATCCAGGTTGGGGAGACGGATTGAATGTATTTGGTGGTAGTAGCGACATTCTTTATGACCGTGTGTTCTGCCGCAATTCGGATGATTGCACCACAGCATATGCTACACGTAAGGGATTCAGCGGGAACACCCGAAACATCACCATGCGCAACAGCACGCTTTGGGCAGATGTGGCACATCCTATCTTTATTGGCATTCATGGAAATGCCGAACGTGGCGATACTATCGAGAACCTGCGATATGAGAATATCGACATAATAGGCCAGGCGGAACCACAGGTAGACTATCAAGGTTGTCTGGCCATCAATTGCGGAGACAACAACCTCGTTCGCGATGTCACCTTTGACAATATTCGAATCGAACAAATATTACAAGGCAGTATCGTGCAAGTGAAAGTGGGATATAACCAGAAATATTGTGCTGCTCCTGGTAGAGGTGTGGAAAATGTTGTTTTCCGTAATATTCGATATTACTCATCCCCTTCAAGTTATTATCACGAGGGTTCCAGTCTTTCCATCATTAACGGATATGATGACAAACGGAAAGTGAAGAATGTCACGTTCGAGGGATTGAAAGTCAACGGCCGTCTGCTGCACGACAAGATGAAGGATAAGCCCGCATGGTACTCTACCGCCGACTATGTTCCTATGTATGTGGGCAATCATGTGGAGAATGTAGTGTTCAGCCCCAATAGCAGGCAGACCTTGGTCAATCAGTCGTTGGCTTATTGTTCTTCTCAGGTTGATAGAGCCTTGCAAGCGTTGCGACCCTATGACTTCACGAAGATGCCACGAAATATCTTGAAAGGTCAACAGAATTGGAATCTTCGTCAAGCATCTCCCCAAGAATGGTGCTCGGGTTTTTGGCCGGGAGTCCTATGGATGACATCAGTCTATAACAAGAGTGAGGCAGTTCAGAAAGCCGCAAAAGGATATACCGATGCGATGTTGACAATCATTGGGAAGCCCGTTTATGACCACGACTTGGGTTTTCTGGCCATCAATTCGCTGTTGAAGGGTTATGAAGTGGCAAAAGACACTCGCTACAAGCAGGCGGCATTGCGTTCTGCCGACTCTTTGGCCACCCTGTTCAATCCACAAGTAGGTACAATCCTATCGTGGCCTCGACATGTGAAGGACTATGGAGGACACAACACCATCATAGACAACATGATGAACCTCGAATTACTCTTTTGGGCAGCCGAAAATGGAGGGAACCCAAGGTTGAAAGACATAGCTGTCCGTCATGCGGAGACCACGATGAAACATCATTTCCGAGAGGATGGCTCTTGCTATCATGTGGCCGTTTACGACACGTTGACAGGCAAGTTCGTCAAAGGAGTCACTCATCAGGGATTTGCCGATTGGTCAATGTGGAGTCGTGGACAGGCGTGGGCAATTTATGGCTATACGATGGTTTATCGATATACGCACGACCAGCGTTTTCTGGATTTCGCTCAAAAGGTGACTGACATCTATCTGAAACGCTTAGTCAATACCAGCAACGATTGCATCCCGCGTTGGGATATGGATGCTCCAGATGACGTTAAAGATGTATCTGCTGCATGTATAGTTGCTTCCGCTCTATTGGAATTGGCCAATTACCTGCCTGCGGCTAAGGGCGGAATTTATCGGGACTTTGCCATCAAGACACTCCGTCAACTCAATTCTGACCAATATCAAAGCCGCAACAGAAATGTATCATTCTTGATGCATTCGACCGGTCATCATCCAGCGGAAAGTGAAATCGATGCAAGCATCATCTATGCGGATTATTACTATATTGAAGCGTTGATGAAGTTGTATCAATAAAAGGTGTTGTCAAAGACCCTAAATAACGTGATGAAAGGCCACAAATGAGCATGTAAAAGGCCACAAATGACGAGGTGAAAGACCACAAATGACAACCCAATGCGACGGAAACGAGAGTGGTTTGGAGTTCATATTCTATTTTGTGGTTTTAAAAGAATTCAGGCGCTATTATCATCGAGTTTCCCGTTTTTTCATTACCTTTGCATGTCAAATGCTCATTGTATTGGAAGAGCGGATATTCTTTTTATTGACTGATGAAGACTGGATTGGTATTAGAGGGAGGTGCTTTGCGTGGAATGTTCACGGCTGGCGTTCTTGATGTGTTGTCGGAGCAAGGAGTTGGTGTCGATGGCGTGATTGGTGTGTCGGCTGGTGCTTGTTTTGGATGCAATTACAAGAGCGGACAAGTGGGCCGAGCCGTGAGATATAATACTCGTTTTGCACGTGATAAGAGATATTGCAGCTTGTGGTCGTGGTTGACTACAGGCAATCTTTTCAATGCAAAGTTTGCATACCACACGGTTGCTGAAGAACTCGATATTTTCGACAATGCCGCTTTCGTAGCCAATCCTATGGAGTATCATCTGGTGGCAACCGATGTGTTGACGGGCCGTCCTGTCTATCAACAAATGGTTAAGGGAGGTGCTTGGCTATACGAATGGCTTCGTGCTTCTTCGTCAATGCCGATTGCATCGAGAGTGGTTGAGGTTGACGGTTATAAATTACTTGATGGAGGCATCAGCGACTCAATTCCGCTTCGACATTTTGAGAGCATCGGATATGAGCGAAACGTGGTAGTGTTGACCCAACCATTGGGGTTCAAGAAGAAACCGATGCGTGGGATGTGGCTGATGAAACTATTGCTTCGGAAATATCCCAAACTGGTGAAGGCGTTGGAAAACAGGTGGAAGATGTATAATGATGAGCTCGACTATATAGTAAAACGGGCTGAGAGTGGTCATTGTCTCATTATCGCTCCTGATAAGGTTTTGCCAATAGGCCGCATTTCGCATGATGCGGAGAAGATGTGGGAAACACACGGAATGGGAAGGAAGGCGGCAGAAGAGCGTTTGGAAGAAATCAGAACTTTCCTAAAGAAAGACTGAAGATGAATTGTAAGATATAAAGAAACGGACTCCACCCTGATTGATGACAATAGAGTGGAGCCCGATTTGTTTTTGAAGGATAGAATTTACAAGATGGTCTTGACGGCTTCGAGCATTCCTTTTTCTTGAATGAGGTCGAGGTCTGTCTTCACGAGTTCAGCCAAACCTTTCACGCCGTGGAGGTCTTCGCCCCAAATGAACTCAGCAGAGAGAACGCCATCAGTGACCTTTTGAGTGTCGCCTGTTGCCCAAAGCTCTTTGAGCAAGTCCATAATCTTCGGATCGTCGTTGGGAACAATCTCAGCGCCATCTTCACGCACACCACCCTTATAATAGGTGATGATGGCGGCAAGACCGAACACCAGTCCTTGAGGAAGTTCGCCCTTACGCTCCAAATAAGTCTTCACGCCAGGCAGGTCTCGAGCTTGGAATTTGGGGAACGAGTTGAGCATGATGCTTGTCACTTGATGGTCGACGTATGGATTGTTGAAGCGCTCGAGCACATCAGATGCAAACTGCTTCAGCTCGTCCATCGGGAGGTTGAGCGTTTCCATGAGTTCCTCGAATTGTACTTTGTGGATGTACTTGCCAATGACGGGATGGTTGCAAGCATCGCGCACGATGTTGACTCCGCTGAGGTAGGCGACGGGAGAGAGAACGGTGTGAGGACCGTTAAGCAAAGTCACCTTACGCTCGTGATAAGGCTTTTCGCTCTCAGCGATGAGCACATGAAGGCCTGCTTTCTCGGCGGGGAATTCAGCACGAAGCTCATCGCAAGTCATGTTCTCAGCTTTCTCGATGACCCAGAGGTGGAAGATTTCGGCTTGAACCACCAGATTGTCCTTGTATCCAATCTTCTCCTGAATCTCTTTGATTTCCTTGCGTGGGAAACCGGGAACGATGCGGTCGACAAGCGTTGCACACACATAGTTATAGTTGGTAAACCACTCTTTGAAACCCTCATAGTCGGCTCCAAAGTCGTCTTTCCAAAGTTCGATATACTTGTAGATGCACTCCTTCAAGTGGTGTCCGTTCAAGAAAATCAGTTCGCAAGGCATGATGATGAGTCCTTTCTTGGGGTCGCCATCGAAAGTCTTATAGCGATGGAAAAGCAACTGAACCAGCTTGCCAGGATATGAAGAAGCAGGAGCATCGGCAAATTTGCAAGTATCATCGAAGGCGATACCAGCCTCGGTGGTGTTTGAGATGACAAAGCGTATTTCGGGTTGTTCGGCCAATGCCATGAAAGCCGCATTCTGGGAATAGGGATTCAAGGCTCTGCTAACCACATCGATGCGCTCAAGTGTGTTGACGGCCTCTCCATTCAGACGCCCCTGAAGATTGACATGATAGAGGCAATCCTGCCCATTGAGCCAATCAACCATTCCTCGCTCGATGGGTTGGACGATGACAACTGAACCATTGAAATTGGTCCTCTGATTCATGTTCCACACAATCCAATCAACGAATGCACGAAGGAAGTTTCCTTCACCAAATTGGATGATTTTCTCCGGCATCACACTCTTGGGAGCGGTGCGCTTGTTCAACGATTTCAACTGTTGCATGATTTTGATTTATTTAAAATAAGGTCATTTTGATTTGTTTGGTGCAAAGATAGTAAAAATCTTCGTATGATGGTACACGATTCTTGTAAAAAGTTTACGAAAACCTTTACATATTTTTTTCTCGCTTGCCAAACACAAAATATAATCGTCATAAAAAAACACGGATGAATCATCAATATATCCATCCGTGTAATCTATTGGTTTTGATTTGGTGAATCCTCACTCGTAGTGCCTCACTCTCACTTCGATGTTGTCGGCCTTCAACAGCTCGGGCGTCTTGCTTACATCGGTCTGCCCATAGTGATAGGGGAACATCACGCGAGGCTTGATGGTGCGTGCGGCACGAAGAAGTTGGTCGACCGTCATAGTGTAGGGTTGGTTGCATGGAAGGAAAGCGATGTCAATGTCCTTGATGTCGGCCATTTCGGGGATGTCCTCGGTGTCTCCGGCAATGTAGATGCGAAGCCCGTCGATGGTGAGAATATATCCGTTGTCACGACCTTTGGGGTGGAATTGGGTGCGCCCTTCGGTTATGTTGTAGGCTGGAACGGCTTGAATAGAGATGTCTTCGGCCAATTGTCGTTGGTCTCCATTCACCATCGTTTCGCCTTGCCCCAACATGTCTGCGCAACGTTTGTTCATGATGATGTGGGTGTCGTTGTTGGAGAGTTGGGCGATAGCGGCTTTGTCAAAATGGTCTCCGTGTTCGTGAGTGACCAGCAGATAGTCAGCCTTCGGCATCGATGTGTAGTCGATGGTGCGGTTGCCAAGTTTGCCTACTGGGTCGACCATGATTTCCTTGCCGTCGTAATCGATGCGTATGCTGGCGTGGACAAGCGCATGAAACTTAACGGTTTTGCCGCTTTTTGTCTTGAAGATGTCCACTTCGTAAGCATCGCTTGTGACGGGCATGCCTGCTTCTTTCCAAGCCACGATGCCTCCCTTGAGGTTCACGACGCTAAAGCCAGCCGAGGTGAGTTGGTTGGCAGCATCAGCCGAACGTCTGCCACTTCGGCAATAGACGGCAACACGCTTGCCAGCGTTAAGCTTTTCCTTGGCGGATTGGATGAAGGAACTCGATTTGACATCCATGTTCAGGGCGCCCTCGAGGTGGCCTTCGGCAAATTCTTCACTTGTTCGGACGTCCACGAGCTGGACATCGGGATTGTTGGCATACTCGGCAAACGCTTTCACGTCGGCGTTCTCGAATGCTTGTTGGCCGCATGCTGAGGTGACGTTGATGCCAAGCATGGCCAATAAGAAAGCAATAGTCTTGTTCATATCTGTGTTTGATTTAATGTTCAGAGTGTTAATAGTTGCGTATCGCCTACAAATATACAACATTTCTTCGTATCATGCAATTTTCGAGATTGATTTCTTCTATTGCCGCCAAGAAATCCTTTGGAATGGAAACGGCAGACGCGCAAAACTGGCGAATAACCTTTAATAATATATAATAATGAAACGACACATGGGCGGGGAAACGATATTTTTATTATATTTGCAGAAATGTTTAAACACAAAACACAAACAACAACAACTATTTATTATGAAAGACTTTGTTTATTATGCCCCAACGGAAGTGGTGTTTGGCAAGCACTCGGAAGAACAAGTGGCTACGTTGGTAAAGAAGTATGGCGGAAGCCGTGTGTTGGTTCACTATGGCGGACAAAGCGCCAAGAAATCAGGCCTGCTCGACAAGATCATCGGATTGTTGGACGAGGGTGGAATCAGCTTCATCGAATTGGGAGGCGTTGTTCCCAATCCGCGTCTTTCGCTCGTGAAAAAAGGCATCGAACTTTGCCGTGAAAAAGGCATTGACTTCATCTTGGCGGTTGGTGGCGGAAGCGTGATTGACTCAGCCAAAGCCATTGCCTACGGCGTGAAATATGATGGCGACGTGTGGGATTTCTATCTTGGAAAAGCCCAAGCCACCGATTGCCTGCCCGTTGCATCTGTGCTCACCATCCCGGCAGCTGGAAGCGAGATGAGCGAGTCGAGTGTCATCACCAACGAGGATGGCGGCGTGAAACTCGGCTATTCAAACGGCATCAGCCGACCCAAGTTTGCCATCATGAACCCCGAACGCACCTACACGCTTCCTCCATATCAGACGGCAGCTGGTGTGACCGATATCATGATGCATACTATGGAACGCTATTTCACTCACGACGACGATATGACCGTTACGACAGCTCTTGCCGAAGCCTTGCTTCGCACGATGAAAGACTCGGTGTTTGCCGTGCTGAAGAATCCTAATGACGAGCGCAACCGCACGCAAATCATGTGGGGTGGAAGCCTTGCCCACAACGGTTTGACGGGATGCGGAATGCAAGACGACTGGGCAACACACCAGTTGGAACACGAGCTGAGCGGTATGTTCGATGTCACTCACGGAGCCGGTCTTGCCGCCATGTGGCCGAGTTGGGCACGCTATGTGTACAAGGAAAATGTGAGCCGATTCGTGCGCTTTGCCGTCAACGTGATGGGCGTAGAGAACGATTTCACCGCTCCCGAGGAGACCGCCCTGAAAGGCATCGAGGCGATGGAAACCTTCTATCACGCCATCGGAATGCCCATCAACATCCATGAATTGATTGGCCGCGAAATCACGGACGAGGAAATCGAAGAGATGGTTCGCAAATGTAGTAGAAACCACACCATCACGACCGGCAGCTTCAAGGTGTTGTCGGCCGATGACATGATGGCAATTTACAAGATGGCAAAATGAAAGCAAGACTCTTTGGCGCAATAGCCTTGATGATGGCATCTCTCCAAGTCAATGGTGCCACACCGGTGAAAATCTACTTGAATCAGGTGGGGTATTATCCTGACGAGGAAAAAGTGGTGGTGCTTGAAGGCATCGATGAGAAGGCAATGCTGACCGTGAGCAACTCGAAGGGAAAGGTGGTGCTGAAGCCGAATGTGGCAAGAAAGGCCGTTTCTCCCTGGTCGGAAAAGACACGCTTCATCGTTGACATCAGCAGCCTGAAGACGCCTGGCCGATACACGATTGCCTGCGAGGGTGAGAAAAGTGAATTCGTGATTGCCAAAAACGCCCTTCACGACCTCTCGGTGGCATCGCTGAAGCTATTCTACCTGATGCGCACGGGCGTGCCTATCGAAGCTGCCTACGCGGGAAAATACGCCCGTGGAGTGGGGCATAGCGACACGCATGTGCTCATTCATCCTTCTGCAGCATCACCAGGCAGGGAAGCCAACAGCGTGATTAGCTCGCCGCTGGGTTGGTATGATGCCGGCGACTACAACAAATATGTGGTCAACTCAGCGTTCTCCATCGGCATGATGCTGGCTTGCTACGAGCAGAACAAGGACTATTTCAAGAAGCTCTCTACGAACATTCCCGAAAGCCGCAATGCCACGCCCGACATTCTCGACGAGATGATGTTCAACTTGAAGTGGCTGCTCACGATGCAAGACCCTGAAGACGGCGGCGTGTATCACAAGTTGACCACTCCCAACTTCGAGGGTTTCGTGATGCCTTCCGAATGCAAGCAGCAACGCTATGTGGTGGCCAAGAGCGTCACGGCAGCGTTGGATTTCGCGGCTGTGATGGCCCAGAGTGCCCGACTCTTGAAAGGCAGCAGCGACTATTCCGGATTCGCCTCGCAAGCAGAGACGGCAGCCAAGCGAGCCTACGAGTGGGCGAAAGCCAATCCTAACGCGTTCTATAACCAATTCAAGCTGAGCCAGGACTTCAAGCCTGCCGTCAACACCGGCACCTATGGCGACATGAGTGCGAGGGACGAGCGTTTCTGGGCGGCTACCGAACTCTATAAGCTGACTGCAGACGGCAACTATCTGGAGGATGCAAAGGCCGTGAAGCCTGCACGTTTCAATGCTCCCACATGGGGCAACGTGGCCGGACTCGGTACATGGGCGTGGATAGCACAGGAAGGTTCCGAGCTCCATTCCGAGATGCTTGCCCAGCTGAAGGATTATTGCGAGGCTCTGGTGGCGAATGTAGGTACATCGTCGTTCCAAGCTCCCTTTGGCGACAAGAAGAGCGACTTCGGATGGGGTTGTCTGGCTGAGGGGGGCTGCGCCAATGGAGTGGCTCTGATGTTTGCCGACCGTTATCTGGAGCGTGGCAAGTACATGCGCTATGCGTTGGAGAACATGGATTATATCCTTGGACGCAATGCCACGGGCTATTGCTTTGTGACGGGCTTCGGCGCGAAGAGTCCCATGCATCCCCATCATCGCCTCTCGTCGGCCGATGGTATTGAGGAGCCGTTCCCGGGTATGCTGGTGGGTGGTCCCAATCCCGGTCAGCAGGACAAGCGTGACGGCAACCTTGTATATCCGTCCAATTTCCCCGACGAGTCTTATCTCGATGTGGAGGGCTCATATGCGTCCAACGAGATTGCCATCAACTGGAATGCCTCGCTCGTGGCGTTGGTCTGCTGGATTGACGCTCTGAAGGGCAAATAGTGTCGCATCCGGCATCGTTTAAGGTCATTGACTGCGCTACAGACGGCCTCACGGCTTGTCACTTGCGGTCTTTGACCTTTTTTCATGTATGTGCGGGTCTTCTCACTTGCGGCATCTGAGCTCGTTATTTGCGGCTTTGAGTTCGTTACTTGCGGCATCTTGACTTGGTGTTGGTGTTTTTCTTCGCCCTAGGGGGAGGGCAGGTGGGGATTATTGTTGCGTCCATGCATTTCCCAATGCACAATACAAAGGTACGAAATTATTAGCAAACCACCAAATTTGAACGCCTCTATATTGTGAAAATTAGTTAATTATATCAAGATTAGCCATTAATAATTTTAAATAGTGACAAAATGACAAAATGACAATAAGGTTTTGGGTCGTTTTGCACGAAAATGCTCTTGAGGGGTGCTCGGGGGTGTTATTGATTTAACATAAATTATATATATTATATTAATATTATATAAATATATTATTACTAATACTATCTCTATCCTCCCTCTGTTATGCAAAATGGGGTCTAAATCTTATTGTCATTTTGTCATTTTGTCATTTTTTCGTTTCTTATTCCAATATTCATTTTCTTGCAAAGACCACGTATTTCTTAACCAATTTTCACGCTGTAGGAGGCCCTGAAATTTGGTAGTTTGGAGTTTTTTTTGTATCTTTGTAAAGGAGATTTGAGATGGGTGTTAGGTGTTAGGTGTTGGGTGTTAGGTGTTGGGTGTTAGGTGTTAGGTGTTAGGCGTTAGGTATTAGGTGTCGGGGGGTGAAAAAAATGGCAGGCGCGCCACAGGGGTGAACGACGAATCAAGGGGGATGGATGATTGTCTGTATGACGCGCCCGCAGGAGGAAAAGGGTTATCTTGCCATCACATACTTGTGGAGGGTGCTGCGTACGGCTCCGATGCCGGCATAGAGTTCTTTGACCATGCCCTCGATCTGCTCGCCAAGACCGGCTTCGTAGAGGTCGACACCGAAGACGTCCTTGCGGCTGTAGAGTTGGCGCAGGCATGAGAAGTCTTGTTCAGGCTTGCCAATCTCGAGAGGGGCCACGATGGCTTGGAGTTCCTGGAGCATGGGGTCGGGAGACGGTTCGAAGGGGGTGCCGTCGTCCTTGATGCCCTTCAGGTAGCGGGCATAGCCGGCCAGCGTGAGGGGGATGAGCACTAGGTTCGACATGTCGAGCCCACGGGCGATGTACTTCTTGATGGTTTCACCGAAGCGTATGGGGAGCTTCTGGCTGGTGTCCATAGCGATGCGTTGGGGAGCATCGGGCATGAAGGGGTTGGGCAGACGGCGGTTGATGACTGCACCAATGAACTCATAGGGGTTCAGCACGCCCGGGTCGGTGACCACAGGCATAGCCTCCATATAGCCGATTTTCTGGATGAAGGGTCGAAGGTCAGCGTCGGCCATCTCGGCTGAGATGAGGGTGTAGCCAAGCATGCAACCGTAGATGCTCATGGCGGTGTGAAGTGGGTTCAGGCACGTTGTCACCTTCATGGTCTCCACCTTGTCAACGGTTTCGCGCGTGGTGTAGAGTGCGCCGCCCAAATCGAGTGGAGGACGGCCGTTGGTGTAGTTGTCTTCGATGACGAGGTATTGCACTTCCTCGGCGTTCACAAAGGGAGCTGTGAACGTGTGGCGTTCGGTCTCGATGTAGTCGTTGTCTTCGAATCCGTCGGCGGCCAACATCTCCTTTACTTTCTCGTGCGGGCGTGGAGTGATTTTGTCAATCATCGACCAGGGGAAGGTGATTTTCTTCTCATTCTTCAGATAGTCGAGGAAGGCAGCTGGCACAAGCCCGTCGTTCACCCAGCGCTCGGCGTAGGCGAAGACTCCGGCACGAACCTTGTCGCCGTTGTGAGAGCAGTTGTCCATTGACTGTAAGGTGAGCGGCAACTGGCCTGCATTGAAGCGCTCGAGCAGCAAGGCGCAAACCTTTCCCATTGCAAAGACGGGCTTCAGTCCTCGTGCGAGGTCGGCATCGTTATAGGTGTAGCCTTTCTCGGTGATGGTGAACGATATCATCTGCAACGAGGGGTTGCGGAAGATTTCCAACAGACGGTTCCAGTCGTCGAATTGCGGGTCGGCCTTCAGGGCTTCGGTGACGCTGGCAATGACTTTCTTCTCGATGGTGCCTGTAGACTGGAGGCTGACGAGGAGCGAGAGGTTGTTGTAGGGGGCATAAGCTTTGTCAATGACTTCGAAGTCGAAGGTCTCGGCAACGATGACACCTCGGTCGTATTGCCCCGTGTTGAGGGCGTCGTTGAGGATGGCTGCCGGGAAGGCGCGGAAGATGTTTCCGCCTCCGAAGTGCACCCATGTGGGTTCTTTGGCCGTTTTCTCGCGCACGGCCTTGATGTCAAACTTGGGAAGCTGATAGCCTTTCTGCTCCCATTCTGCGGCATTGAACTGGCCGCTTAGGATTTCATTCAGTTTCATGTTATTATATGCGTTTGTTTTGATGTCTATAAGTTCGGGGCGTTGATTATTTCAAGACTTTCCGCCCGTTGGAGATGTAGATGCCTCTGGGCCACGATGCAGCCTCACCCTTCATGCGCCGCCCCTGAAGGTCGTAGACGGCTGAGGTGAAAAGGTGGGCGTGTTCGGATGTGATGGGGTGGATGGCGGTGATGTCTGCCGAGGCTTTGATGCCGATCTCGGCAGCCGATGTCCACTTGTTGTTGTTGATTTCCGACTTGGCTACAAGTTTCAAGTATCTGCCGGGAGTGGGCGTCTTGAGCGTTGCCACTTGCAGGGCGGTGGTGTTCTTGAACTCTCCACTAGCCACCGGATTGCCCCAAGTGGTGCCGTCAAGGCTAAGATAGACTTCGTAGGCCTTCACCATTCCGTTCTGGTTGCCGTCTTGACGTGAGAGATAGGTGAATGCCGTCACGTTGTAAATCTTCTGCATATCGATTACGATGGTGTGTGGGCAAGCAGGCTCGTTAGCTCCCCAGTCGGTGTGCCAGAAGGTGCTGTTGTTCCCATCGATGGCCAATCTGGCTTCGTTGCCTCCGTGTTGGCTGTCGTAGCTCACGACTTTCCATGCCGACTTGTTGATGAACATGTCGAACTGATAGGTCATCGTGGGACTGGTGAGCATTCCGTCGGCAACACAATAGGTTTTGACGGTGCAAGCTTCGGCGTGGTCGATGGTGCCGGTGTACTTCATGACCTCTCCGTCGTTGATGCTATAGTAGATGGTTGCATTCTTCGTGGAGGTTGAGAGTTTGATGCGACCGTTGGTTTGGCGTTCGCAACTGACGGGTTGGCAGACGGGCATTCCCACACGTGCCGCAGAGGCTGCCTTGAAGTTGCTGTTGAGCGGGATGATGAGGAAGCGGAACGGGGTGTTGGCAGCATGTAACTCGTATTTCTCCATCACGTCGGGACCACAGCTGGCATTGCCCAATCCGCGAGTGGCAGCATCGAGCGACACCACCGTTGTGGCGCAGGCCTTGAACTGATAGGTGTGCTTCGAACGGTTGCCGCGGTCGGTATAGTTGTCTTCCGGGCGGAAATGAACGGCAGAAGCAGCCATCTTGTCGGGAGCCACAAAAAGCAATCCCTGGCCTTCTCCGTTGGTGAGTGAGAGCCAGCGCACTTCTTGCTTTGTTCCGTGCTCTTGGGGCAGAATGTAGTCTTCGCGTTGGTCGGTCACAGTACTCTTGTAAATGGCGGGCAGACAAGCTTCCTTGCGGTCGCGATAGCTGTCCCACGGACCACGTCCGAACCACGAGAGCTGTTCCATCGAGGAGGGCATTTCCAAGCGGAATCCCAACTTGGGAATGATGGCTCCCTTGTTGGAGGGATTGATGATGGAGTTGACCATCAATGTGCCGTCGGCGCATACGATGAAGTCGAGCATCACGGCGAATGTGGTGCCGTTCTTACCTGTGTAGGTGCTGTTGAGCGTCACTCTTGCCGTTTTTCCGTCATCAGCCGTGTTTGCTTCGGCTCCCGTTCCTTTGACCGAGAGTTTGCGAAGTCCCATTGTGTCCCAACTTCCACTCTGACGACCATCGTTGTCAGTGGGCAGGCGGAAAACGTTGAGCAAAAGGGGTGTGCTGACGAGCGTGTTGTCTTCATAGACATAACTGGACAATGTTCCTTGCGTCTTGCTGAAGTTGGCTTTGAACACCGTGTTCGAAATGGTGATGGTGGTGGATGTCTCCTCCAACGTCAGTTTGTCGCCCGACATGTTATTGATGTCGTACATGGGCTTCACGGCTGACCTCACGGGCAATTTCTCTTCGGCCACCACATATCCGGCATCAGCCCAAAGCGTGGCTGCTTTTTGCGTAGCGGAGAAGTGGATGAAGGCTTCGCGGTCGGAAGCGAGGGAAGAGAGTGCCGAGAGGTCGAGCTCTACAACAGAGCTGTCGGCGGCTGCCACCTCTTTGTCAATCGTTCCGCTTGAGAGCGTGTTGCCTTCTTCGTCAACCACCTCATAGCGAACGTCATAATGCGAACTGGGCAGAAAAGCCATCTTGTTCTTGATGCGGAATTGGTTGGCTTTCCCGTTGACTGCCTTGAACTCCAACGGCTGGTAGATTTTCTTCGTGTTGTACGACTTGGAGGTCAACGACCAGTCGGGGCGAACCAATCCGTTGATGCAGAAGTTTCCATCGTTGGGATTGTCGCCGAAATCGCCTCCATATGCCCAATAATCCTTGCCCGTGCTGTTGACTTTGGTCAGCAGTCCTTGGTCTTTGAAGTCCCAGATGAACTCACCTGTCAGGCAAGGATATTTTTCATACAGGTCGAACATGTCGCGCACATTACCCATCGAGTTGCCCATCGAGTGCGAGTTCTCGCATTGGATGTGCGGTCGGTCTTTCTGTTGTTCTCCCTTTCCCTTGATGCCGTTGTAGTCCCAATACATCGAAGAGGTTACATCAGCATACTGACTTCCGCCCTCATAGTGGGTCAGACGTGTCTTGTCTAAAGCCTTGATGGCGGTTTGCACGTATGAGAAGTTGTTGCCGTTTCCGCTCTCGTTGCCGAACGACCACATGAAGATGCAAGGATGGTTGCGCATCCAACGCACATGATTCTCAGAGCGCTCCACCATTGCGGGGCGGAACAAAGCTACCGAAGAAAGCCTTTGGTTAGCGTGGCACTCCACATCAGCCTCTGCCAAGACATAAAGTCCGTATTTGTCGCAAAGGTCGTAGAAAATGGGGTCATTAGGGTAGTGGGAGGTGCGGACGGCATTGATGTTCAGCCGTTTCATCGTCTTGATGTCTTCTTCTATTTCAGCATCAGAGATGGCTCGTCCGTTGATGGGCGAGAAGTCATGGCGGTTCACACCATGAAACACCATACGCTTGCCGTTGATGAGCAAAGCGCCATCGTTGCGAACGCCCACTTCACGGAATCCCACTTTTCCGCCTCGGGTGTCCAGCACACGGCCTTTTCCGTCTTTCAGCGTAAGAACCAAATTGTAGAGGTTGGGCTCTTCAGCACTCCAAAGCTTGGGTGCCGTTACATCCATGTCGATGCTTGTTGTGCCTGTTGCTACATCTTTTGATGTTTGAGCGATAGTTGTGGCGCCATCCATCACTTTAGCCTCAACCTTCAATCCTTCAACCTCATCGCCAGTCACCATAATTTTCACGTTAGCTTTGGCGTTGGTGTAGGTGTTGTCAAGGTCGGTGGTGAAGAAGTAATCACGAATCTGTGTTTTGGGAGCTGCCCAAATGAAACAATGGCGTTGGATTCCCGTCAGGCGCCAGTAGTCCTGGCACTCAAGGAAAGAACCGCTCGTGAAGCGATAGACTTGTAGAGCCATTGTGTTGTCGCCCTCCACGATATAATCCGTGATGTTGAACTCGGCTGGTACATAAGAGTCTTCGCTATAACCCACACGCTGACCGTTCACCCAAAGGTAGAATCCATGTCCGACACCATTAAACCGCACATAGACATCGTGCCCGTTCAGACAGTCGGCGGTGATGTTAAAATGGCGGCGGTAGGTACCCACTGGGTTGGGCATATTGCTGTTATAGGTGAACCATCCCGGGCGGTCGGCCATAATGCTATAAGTCGATTCGTTGAACGAGAAAGGGTAGGCGACGTTGCAATAGAGCGGCTTGTCCCACGACTTGTTGTTGTGCAATCCCCATACTTGCCAGCTGCTAGGCACATCGATGTCCGTCCAAGCGGCATCATTGTATTCTTTGGCACACATGGCCGTTGTTGCCTTCGTGGGTGTGTTCACCCATTGGAACTTCCAAACGCCGTCAAGCGACTGGTAATAGGGAGACAAGGTCAGGTCGTTTTTGGCCACATCAGCCTCGTTAGCCATAGGCAACGCAACGGTATGGGCCGTCTCACGATTCACGCTCGTTATCTTCGGGTCATCCCATTCTTTTCCCGTTTGTGCGAAAGCAGTCAATACGAATGTGAATGCCGCAATTGTGAAAATGCTTTTTTTCATACGAAATCAATTCTTATGGTTTCGTGGAAGTACTAAAGTGTTAATCGAAGAAGCCGGGTTGGGTGTATGGAATACCTAACTCACGGTCAACGGTAGCAAGGATTCCCTGCACTTGTCCGAGAGCGAACATACGTCCCAAGAAAGAATAGCCGGCATTGTAACCCTTTGTTTCATCGCCCAACATCGTCATTCCATGATCCACACGCATGGGAAGATTCGGATTTTCTTTCTCGAAGATGCGTGCAAGTTCGATGATGTCGGCACGTCCACCAAGATGTGAGGCTTCGGTGAAGTCTCCATTGGGGAATATGTGGCATGAGCGCAGATGAACGAAATGGGTGCGTGGAGCGAACTTCTTAGCCATCTCCACCACATTGTTGTATGCACCAGCCGAGAGCGAACCGGCACAGAAGGTCAATCCATTGTGTTTGTTGGGAACGGCATCAAGGAACCATTGGATGTCTTCTTCGGTGCGAACGATGCGCGGAAGGCCGAGAATCTCAATTGGTGGGTCGTCGGGATGTACGCACATGTTCATTTCGCATTCCTCACAAGTGGGCATAATGGCTTCGAGGAAATATTTCATATTCTCGCGCAACTGCTTCTTGTCTATGCCTTTATAGAGATTGAGGAATTCGCGGAACTTCTGAATGGGAGCCTCGTCGTTCTCGCTGAAGTTGCCACTCACGAAGCCTTGTGTCTTGATAACGATGTTTTCCACCAATTTGTGGTCTTTTTCGGGTGTCATCGTCTTGGCAAGCTCATCACATTCGGTAAGCACATTACGCCCTTCGCCCACACCCTCGGGGAATTTGAAGGCAGCCCATTCTTCGCGAGCACCTTCGCGTTTGAGGATGTAGATGTCGAAATAAGCGAACTCGGCATAGTTGAAATAGAGGTTCGAAGTGCCATTGGGATTGTCGTGCAACAGGTCGGTACGAGCCCAATCGAGCACAGGCATGAAATTATAGCAGATGCAATGGATTCCCTCAGCCGAGAGGTTGCGGAGCGACTCCTTGTAGACCTCAATCTGCTCATCGCGGTCAGGACCGCCATATTTGATGGTCTCAACAACGGGAAGCGACTCGACAACGCTCCAA
>ODAI014200348.1_pt1 | contig 35571 bp, 39 predicted proteins | sample 1539321 | NCBI WGS metagenome assembly ODAI01 (sample SAMN02144231, study PRJEB22623) | gut metagenome | biome: sheep rumen | host: Ovis aries | place: New Zealand
TAAATAAGCACTTGCAACAGTAACATTTTCCCTGAATAAATTTATTGCCACTGCAGCCAATAACCCGCAGCCGGCAGGTTTAAGAGCATATATTGCAGCCTGAACATATCTGTTATCCCTAAATTTATTTAAAAGTTTTGCTATAAATACAACAATAATTAATGACGGCAAAACAACAGAAGTTGTGGCTATAACAGCCCCTATAACACCGCATGTTGTATAACCGGAAAATGTTGCTACATTAACTCCGACCGGTCCCGGAGTAATCGATGCAACAGCGAGCATATCCGATAATTGTTTTGCACTATACCAACCGTAAGTTTCGGAAATATGATACAGAAACGGCAAAGTTGCATACCCGCCGCCAAAAGAAAACAATCCTGTCTTAAAATATTCAAATATTAACTGAAGGTATATCATTCTTTAATCCTCCGAATTTTGTACAATATACCAACAGTAACACTTAATAATATAATCCACACGGGATTTACATTCAAACAAGACAACACCAAAGCTAAGACGAAAATAATTTTAGAAAAATTATCAACAATACTTTTCGGCCACATTTCTTTTATTGTCAAAAGAACCAATACAACAATTCCTACCCCGACGCCGGCAAATATACATTTTATAATATTCTTTTCCACTAACTCAGCAAGAATATTTGCTATAAGAACAATAGCCAAAAATGCAGGAGCTATAACACCTGCCAATGCGGCAATAGCACCTCTTAAACCAAGCAGCTTATGTCCGACAAAAATAGAAATATTAGCAGCTATAATTCCGGGCAAGCTCTGAGAAATTGCATAGTACTCAACTATTTCATCAATACTTGCCCAACCCTTTTTCTCAGCAATTTCAGACTGCAACAGAGGTAATATAACATATCCGCCCCCAAGCAGCATCGTACCGATTTTAAAAAAAGTCTTAAATATATTCCAAAAATTTTTTTGCATAAAATTAATCTGATACGGATGCTTTTAATCTGACCATAGCTCTTGCAATAGCAGCTTCCGTTCTTTTAATATCAAGTTCCGCATTTTTTTCGGCAAGCTTAGCTCTTGCACGAGCAAGCGCATCTTTTGCCCTTGCAACATCAATATCTTTACCGTCTTCAGCTGTCGGTGTAAGAATGACCGCCTCATTATCTTTAAACTGAAATACACCGCCCATAGTCGTAAAATAACGAGGATTACCGTTTTGAACGACCTTAGTAACTCCGATATCTAAAGCTGACATTAAAGGTATATGATTGGGTAAAATACCAAATTCACCACCGGTTCCCCGAGTGTAAATTTCATCTACATCCTCATCAAATACCAATCTTTCATGTGTGATTATTTTTAAATGCATTTTACTTCACTCCGCAACTTAAAGGGTTTTAGCTTTTTCTACTGCATCCTCAATGGTTCCGACCATATAAAAAGCCTGCTCCGGCAAATCATCGTGTTTACCTTCAATAATTTCTTTAAACCCTCTTATTGTATCAGCAAGTTTTACGTATTTACCTTTAGTACCGGAGAACTGCTCAGCAACAAAGAACGGCTGTGATAAGAATTTTTGAATTTTCCTTGCTCTGTTAACTGTTTCCTTATCTTCCTCAGACAACTCATCCATACCTAAAATTGCAATGATATCCTGCAATTCTTTGTACTTTTGAAGAATAGCAATAACCTTTCTGGTTACATTATAGTGTTCTTCGCCAACCACATGCGGGTCTAAGGCTCTTGAAGAAGATTCTAACGGATCAACCGCCGGATAAATACCCAAAGCAGCAATATCACGAGATAATACGGTTGACGCATCAAGGTGAGAGAACGTTGTTGCCGGAGCCGGGTCAGTCAAGTCATCTGCGGGCACATAAATTGCCTGTACAGACGTAATTGAACCGTCTTTTGTTGATGTAATTCTTTCTTGTAATTCACCCATTTCAGTTGCAAGTGTAGGTTGATAACCAACAGCTGACGGAACACGGCCTAAAAGTGCCGATACTTCAGAACCTGCCTGAGTAAATCTGAAAATATTATCAATAAACAACAATACATCCTGTTTTGAAAAATCTCTGAAATATTCCGCAGCTGTCAGAGCAGAAAGTCCAACTCTCATTCTTGCTCCCGGCGGTTCGTTCATCTGACCGTAAATAAGCGCAACCTTATCAATAACGCCGGATTCTTTCATCTCATTCCAAAGATCATTCCCTTCACGAGTTCTTTCGCCTACACCACCAAAAACAGAAACACCTGAATGTTCAGCAGCAATATTATGGATTAATTCCATAATCAATACTGTTTTACCAACACCTGCACCACCGAATAAACCAATTTTTCCGCCCTTTTGATATGGTTGAAGTAAATCAATAGCTTTAATACCTGTTTCAAGAATTTCAACATCTGTATTTTGGTCTACAAGTTTTGGAGATTCTCTGTGGATAGGGAGGTACGTATCTGTTTCAACAGGACCAAGTTCATCAACGGGTTCACCGATTACATTTAAAATCCTGCCCAATATCGGTTTACCGACGGGTACTTTAATCGGTTCATTTGTATTGACAACTTTCATACCCCTTTTTAATCCGTCTGTCGAAGACATTGCAACTGTTCTAACTTTATTAGAGCCAAGCATCTGTTGAACTTCAGCTACAATAGTCTTTCCGTCATCGGTTTGAATATTCAATGCTGTATAGATTTCAGGCAATTCCCCAGCCTCAAATTCAACGTCTATAACCGGTCCGATAATTTTTGTAATTAAGCCTTCGTTTTTATTTAATGTTTCCATAATATACACACTCTCCCTTGTACAGTTATAATACAACACTCAAGAAATTTGCGCAAGAATTTCACACTAACTAATCAGGCAATTGTATAGCTTATTAAATAAAACTACTCAATAATTTTCCCGTCAAATAAATCCATAACCATATTAACTTGATCCGAATGCATTCCTGTATATGCAGCCTCTTTCTTTTTCACAGGTTCATCTTTCTTTTCTTGAACTTCTGCAACTGCTTCCTGAATTTCTTCTTCATCAGGCACTTCAACGGGCTGCGACGGCGCGACAACTTTTTTAACAGGCATCGGTTTTGATACAACAGGTTGAACCTCTGCATCCCCAGGCATAGGTAATCTGATTATTACATTTGAATTTTCTTGAGAAAACATTGCATTAACCGCATTTTCAACTGCAGTACGCTTGCTTCCGCCGTTGATTTGGTTTAGGAATACTTCATTTTTCAATGTTAAAATTGTTTCTTCCGGTGTAATTTTTACCGCATTAGCCCACTGTTTTAATAAAGCTCTTGTCGGCGCAGAAGAGATATTATCCAATAACTGCCCCCAAAGAACAGAAACATCATTACTATCCATTGGTTTTGCCTTTGGCATCGGCGAAAATTCCTGTTCCTCTGACGGTTTTGAATTTTCAACGTCATCCTTTAACGGCTGAGGTTCCGCCGGTTTAGAAACCTCCGGTTCAATCGTTTTTGTTTGACTTTCTTGTTTTTCAGGTTTAATTTCCTCTTCAGGAATTACCGGCGATTGCTTTTCCGGCTCAACTTTTTTGGGTTGAGGCTTTTGAATATTCTGTATCAATTGCTCTTTTATTTTATGAACCGCAGAAATTGTAGGCGGCGGTGTAACATAAGATTGAGCCGCTGAAACAGGAGCCGCACCACCTTCCAATCTTACAAGTCTGTTTTGTAAATCAGCCAACTTAGTATTTTCTGTAAGGTTTGCCAAATCAATACCCCCGACTTCAAGCCACAATCGCGGATTATTGGTCGTTTTTACTTCTTTTATATAATTTGCGGTTTTATCAATCAAAGATGTCAACTGTTGAGTTTCAAGGGGACTAACCTGTTCTGACAACTCTTTTATCTGCGCTTCATTCAACTGAGTAAGTTCAAATATAATATCCTGTTTGCAGTTTTTCACAATCAACATATTCTTGAAATAATCAAGCAAATTTTGCAAAATTTGCGTAGGTTCGTTTCCGGAGTTATAAATTTTTTCCAAAACTTCAATAGCAGCTTGTGGATTAGATTTTACAACGGCATCACTTAGTTCTTTCAATATATCAAAAGAAATTCTGCCTAAAAGTGCATTAATATCGTCCGTAGATATAGCCTTTTCACCGTCAAGAATACTTAATTGGTCAAGTAAAGCAATACTGTCCCTCATTCCGCCGGCGGAGTTTTTCGCAATTGTAAACAAAGCGTCATCCGTAATATTTATACCTTCTTTATCAGAAATATATCTCAAATGTTTAACAATATCGTCAGTTGTAATACGTCTGAAATCAAATCTTTGACAACGACTCTTAATGGTATCAAGAACTTTATGAACTTCAGTAGTTGCAAGTATAAAAATAACATTTGCAGGTGGCTCTTCAAGCGTTTTTAACAATGCATTAAACGCTTGGGGAGTTAACATATGAACTTCATCTATAATATATATCTTGTACCTGCTTTGAACAGGTGCTAATACAACTTTTTTTATAATTTCATCAGCATCATTAACAGAACGATTACTTGCGGCATCTATTTCTATTACATCAATAGGCACGGCATTTGTAATATTTTTACAGTTTTCGCACTCATTACATGGAGTTGCGGTAGGACCGTTCACACAGTTCAGAGATTTTGCAAAAATTCTTGCAGTTGAAGTTTTACCCGTTCCCCTCGGCCCTGTAAAAAGGTATGCATGCGAAATTCTGTTCATAGAAATCGCATTAGTTAACGCTTTTTTAATATGTTCTTGTCCGACAATCTCTTCTAATTTTTGCGGACGATATTTTCTGTATAAAGGTATATATTTGTCATTCATGATAATATAATTATAACAGAAGATTTTAAAAAGAGGATAATTTATGAACTTAATTAAACCCGATAATCTCAAATTAGGGGATACAATTGCCATTATAGCACCGGCAGGCGAGGTTCAGTATGACGAAATAATGAAATCAAAATCATACTTTGAAAATGCCGGATATAAAATTATACTTGGCGAACACCTGTTTGAAGCAGACAGATATATGGCAGGAAGTGATGAAAAAAGGGTTGAAGATTTACATAATGCATTTCTCAATAAAGATGTTAATGCAATTTTGTGTGCAAGAGGCGGTTATGGCTCATTAAGGCTGCTAAAGCATATAGATTTTTCAATAATCAAAAATAATCCTAAAATTTTTTGCGGATATTCTGATATTACGATTTTATCACTTATGTTTCTAAAGCATTCCGGACTGATTACATATTCCGCACCTATGGCACAATCTGATTTTAATACTGAAGTGCCTGATATTTTCACACAAAAATCTTTTTTTAATGTATTAAAGGGAAATTCTGAAGAATACTATTCAACGGGAGCTGTCAAGCTTGGTACGGCAGAAGGTATTATATGGGGAGGAAATCTGTCTTCAATAGTATCACTTTGCGGAATAGATTTTATTCCCGATGAGGATTTTATTTTATTTACGGAAGACGTCAATGAACCGGCTTATAAAATTGATAAAATGCTTACTCAATTAGTTAATATTAAAGATTTTAGGAAACATATTAAAGGAATAGCTTTTGGCGAATTTACCGGATGCGATAATGAAGTATGGTTAAACGAAATTTTTAAAGAAATTGCAGAACAACTTAATGTTCCAGCTTATTCAGGTTTTAAAATTTCGCACAACGATAAAAAGCAAACTGTACCAATTGGTATTAAAGGCTTTTTAGACGGCAATTTAACCTTTTAAATACTCTGTTGGCGAATGTTTATATTCCAAGTTTTTCGTAGATTGTACCTATGAAACAAATTATTTTAACGGTTTTATTTATTCTGACATTTTATTCTTATGTACAAGCAAGTGATTACGGTGTATATAACAGTGACAACTATCGTTTTCGGCAAGAACCCGAGGAACAAACTCTGTTTATATTGGATTTTTCAAACTCAATGACAGAATATATTGACGGTCAAAGTAAAGTTGATATGATGGTTGAAACAGTAAGGAATTTGCTGCCGTCAATTAATCCTAACAGTTTTGTAGGCCTGAGAGTTTACGGACAGCGCATGGGATTTACCCCCATGGAAGCCTGCCGAGCTTCTGCTCTTATGGTACCCATTACCAAAATCAACCGCCAATCCATCGAAACTGCACTTGATAAAATTCACCCCAGAGGCATGACCCCCATTACGTTTTCATTAAAACAGGCTATTAAATACGATTTTGCAGGATTTCGAGGGAAAAAACACATTATTCTGCTGACCGACGGGGGAGAAAATTGTGACGAAAGCCCTTGCAAGTTCGTAATGAACCTCATTAAAACACGCAAAGATATCACTATCGACGTAATTGCATTTAACATATCCGATGAAGATGATCTTGACCAATTAAAATGTACCTCTCTTGTCACAAGCGGAAAATTCTACACAGCAAACACCGCGGCAGAACTTGCCAAAAGTCTGCAAAACTCAACCAACGCACAAAAAAGAGTTGAAGCCAAAATAATCGTCAAATAAAATTCTAATAACTAGAAGCAAGAGTATGGCGGATTAGTCCCTGTCGGACAAGAACATGCAGTTCCGCCGCCGCCAAATACGCCTTTTAAGAAATCGAATACCATGTTACCTTCAACGGCACGCATTACCCAAGAAGGAAACATTGAATATCCGCCGCCGCAACCTCCATATCCGCCATATCCGCCGTAAGAGTTAAATGCACTTTGCGGCATATAATATTGCGAATCCAGCTGGACAGGAATCCCTGAATTCATATTGGATGTACGGTTAAAATACCCGTTCCACAATCCCGCAGTATTATTACCGTTTAGCCCATAATTATTTTGAATGTTTACCGTTGATGTGCCGCCCGACTGGTATCTGCCCACATTTGAATTTGGTCGTACCAATATTCTTGGCATATATTGTGGTGCCATAAGTAGTCCTTTCTCGTTCTCTTTATATCTATAAAGTATATACCTTTTAAATAATTGCTATTTTGGGATGGTTTCACTTAATATAACTTTACAAAAAATTTTCAACCGGCTTCTATATTTCCAAGCCGCTAAACATCTGCAATGACGTAACTTTTTCAAGCAGGGGATAATTTTTAAGGTCATTAGTTTTTACAAAATTTATTGCTTCGTTTCTTGCAAGTTCAAGAATTTTTGCATCTTTTACAATATCAGACAAAATCAAATCCGGAAGTCCGCTTTGACGGGTACCTAAAAACTCTCCCGGTCCTCTTAATTGTAAATCTTTTTCTGCAATTACAAACCCGTCATTAGTTTGAGTCATAATATTTAATCTTTCCCTTGTTTCAATTGAACGGGAACCTGAAACAAGCACACAATAAGATTGTAAACTGCTTCTGCCGACACGTCCGCGCAATTGATGCAATTGAGATAATCCAAAACGTTCTGCATTTTCTATGACCATTACCGTCGCATTAGGGACATCTACTCCTACTTCAACAACAGTTGTAGAAACGAGTATATCATATTTTTTATCCTTAAAGTCTGCCATAACCTGTTCTTTTTCGTCGTTCTTAAGTTTTCCGTGAAGCAGACCAATTTTATATTGCGGAAATATTTCTTTTTGCAATTTTTCAGCTTCGACGGTTGCCGCTTTAGCGGATAATGTTTCACTTTCATCTATCAGAGGGTACACGACATATGCTTGGCGACCTGATTTAACTTCTCTGTCTATTAAATCATACACACTCTTATGGGAAAATGTCAGGGTAGTTTCAATAGGCAATCGGCCTTTGGGTAACTCATCAATAATCGTTAAGTCCAAATCGCCATGAACAGTCATAGCAAGAGTTCTTGGAATTGGAGTTGCGGTCATGGTAAGCATTTGCGGGCTTGCTGCTTTTTTCTTCAAGATATTCCTCTGCCGTACCCCAAATCTGTGCTGCTCATCGACAACAATTGCCCCAAGGTTATTAAAATCAACATCATCCTGAATGAGGGCATGTGTACCGACCGCAATATTTGTTTGTCCGTTTCTTAAATCCGTACGAAATTTTTCCCTTACTCTTTTACCTTGTGAACCTAAAAACAGTCCTACACTTAATCCCATCGGAGTCAGCCAATTAACAAGATTATTGTAATGCTGCTGTGCAAGGATTTCTGTTGGAGCCATAATGGCACCTTGATAGCCGTTTTCAACAGCAGCAAGAAGCATAATACAGGCAACAACTGTTTTACCGCTGCCTACATCGCCTTGTAAAAGTCTTGCCATTGGGTGATCAGAATTCAAGTCATGCAAAATTTCATTAACCGCTTTCTTTTGCCCGCCGGTAAGCTCAAACGGCAAACTCCTGATAAATTGCTGCACCAAACCGTCTTCTTTAATTTTTAAATTTAGAGCTTTTTCTTTAGCACTCGCCTCTCTGACTCTGACCATTTTTAACTGGAGTAAAAACAGTTCTTCAAAGACAAGAGAAAAACGGGCATGCTCAAGTTGCTCCATTGTTTCAGGGAAATGAATTTGGGCAACAGCTTCCTTTTTATCCATAATACCAAGGCGTTCTCTTATTTCATCCGGAACAATATTTACTATATAATCCTTGTACAAGGATATAGCATTAAATATAGCCTTCCTCAAAACTTTTATATTTAAATTTTCACATACTGTGTATATGGGAACAATTCTTGCCAGATTAAGATTTGTTTGTTCTCCTGTAAGAAATTCACCTGTCATAATAGAGTACGTAGGTTTGTCAAAAGTTAGTTTATTAGTGTAGCCATCTCTTTTGACAGTACCAGAAAGCATTATCCCCGCATTTTTAGGAAATTGAGAACGCATTCTTTCTTGTACAAATTTGTTAGCTTTTGCGCTGAAAAACGTCAGGTCTAATCTGCCGCTTTCGTCTTGCACGCCGACTTTTGTTATGGCCAGTCCTTTTGGCGAATTATATATTGAAACAGTTTTAATATATCCAAATACAGTAGTTGTTTCCCCCTCTTTTAATTGGCTTATCATAGTACGAGAAGAATAGTCTACGTGTTTTCTGGGGAAATAGCATATCAAATCATTTGCGGTATATATACCAAGTTTATTTAGCATATACGCAATTTTAGGTCCGACACCCTTTACATACATAACATCGACTTCATTCGGGTTTCTCGGAACGTTGGATGTCTTTTTCTCTTCAGGAGCATCCTTTGCTTCAAGCTCGGATTTAACAATTTTTACAAGCAAATCAACAGCTCTTTTACGTTCAAGAACTGATGCTAAGGGATAGTGTTCAAAGGTTTCCAATAAAACGGTCCACTTTGGCTTTTTTCCGGATTCCTTATACTCCTTTCTTGCCAACTTTCTTATGAAAGAAGAAAAAGAGTACTGTTTCCCTTGAATATCAATATATTTATATTTTCTTTCAACCTCAATTGCTTGCCGCAATTGCTCCAAATTTTCTATCATATAAAGATTTTAGCATAATTTAAAAATATTGTATGAAAGTTTACAGTCTTTTTTCCGATGAAAAATATTGCTCCATCTTTTAAACTTATAAAGATAAATTAAAGGAGTTATGTTATGAAAAAATTTTTATATTTTACATTTATAATCGGATTATTTTGGCTTGTCAGCAGTCCGATACTTGCCGATGAAAATAATGAAGCCATAAAGTTTTTTAAAAGGTATGTAAATGCAGCCAACAGTTACAGCTCATCAATACTTGATATGTACGCTCCTGACGCAAAAATTATAAGACAAGTCCTTAAACCTGACGGAGAACTTGTAGATGTGGAAACAGATACCGACACTTATCTAAGGCAGCTGAGAATTGGCAGCAAAGCCGCACGCCTCAGACAATATAAAAATAATTACTCTAATATTACATCAACAAAAACGGATAACGGATACAAAATCTCCGCTATGCGTCAACCATCGGGAGAAAGATACAAATTGCCATTTTACATGATTATTAAAAAACAACCAAACGGACAGTGGAAAATCGTTGAAGAACTTATGCAGACTAAAGTCCAAACCTTCCTTAAATATGCAAACAGATAATTATATAGAATATAGATTGTCAATATGATATTCTTTTTGTATGAAAGAATTAGAAGTATTAGGAAATAATATTAGAGCAGAGCGCAACAGACTACATATGTCACAAGAACAACTTGCCGCAATTGCCGGATTGCAAACTCACCACATAAGTAACATTGAAAACGGTAAATTTGATATTAAATTTACGACTTTACTTTCAATTTTAAAAGCTTTAAATGTTCCCTTTGAAAAATTATATGACCTGAATGAATAACATTTATACCAAACTCAGGTAATTTACGTTTTTAGATTTTTGTTTAAGATTTTTCAATCTCGCCTTTGCAAACTGAGCCTGATTTAATTGTGGCCTTTGGCTTATAAATTTACGGTAATATCTTTGGGCATCGGATTTATTGCCTGTTTTTTCAAGGCATGTAGCAATTCCGAGATACGCTTGTGCGTATGTAGGAACAATTTTTATTAAATCAATTAATACAGAACAAGCTTCCTTATACCTGTCCAATTTCATCAGTAATCTTGATTTATGTTCGTATGCTTTTACGTAGTTTGGAGTGGTTTCAATAAGCTTTTGATAAATCATCAAGGCCATGTCTTCTTCATCACATAATTCATGCGCAGCACCGAGCTGCAATATTGCACTCGGATTTTCCGGATTTATTCGGATTGCACAAACAAAATTCTTTATAGCACCGCATGGAATTCCTTCCAAAAGATGACATACTCCTAATTCATAAAACGCTTCGTAAAAATCCGGCTTCAATTCAGCTGCTTTTTCAAAATTTTTTATTGCTTTAGCATAATTACCCAGAGATTTATAACATAAGCCTAAACCGTAATATGAATTTACATCATTTCTGTCAACAAGAATTGCATTCAAATAGATAGACACAGCATCCTGATACATGCTCTGTTCACGCAATTTGTCGGCTTTATTTGAAAATGTCTTTACCTGAGTTAATTTCGGCCGCGACATATATTTCGTTTTTTCAAACTTCTCTTCCAATACAACCTCTCTTTAGACTTATTCTAGCGATTTTTTACGGCTAATAGAACAATCTTTGGATTTATAAATTATCAACCGTTGGATTTATTCTTTTACTTGTGTTATATATTTGTTATGAAAAAGATATTAATTTTTGCATTTTTAATAAGCTTAACAGGAAGTACGGGTTATGCGGAGGATATAATTCTTAACGGAGTAACACCTGCTCAAATTGAGATACCGAAAACAGAGGTTAATCTTAAAGGTTCTTTAATGGTTAGCGATGAAGCAGCATTACAAACCATTATTAATAAACAAAAAGAAAAAGACCTTGAAGATATAGAAGCACTCTGGAAGGGCACGGTAGATAATAATCAGATTATAGGCTTTGCTTTAAAGAAACTGGCAACTCCGGAAAGTCAGAGGAGAATACACTCCTCACTCATGACAAAGACCATGTCCGCACTGGTTGCCGGAGCTTCGTTTGCTCCGTCATTGCTGGGCGGTAATTATCTTACTCAAACTTCGGCATTTGCAGCAGGTCGTCTTGCTCAAAACTTAATCAACAAAAAGAATGTTCCGACAGAAATTCCGCTAACCGATACTGAAATGATTGAACTTGCAAGCTTAATCGAAAACCTACAAGATAGAATTATTACAGCATACTATAATTATAAAAATTCTCTGGCACAACTGAAAGAAACACGCTCCAGACTTTTGCTGTATAACAGAAACTTCTCTAAAGCAATGGAGGAAGATGATTTACTAGAAATCACAATATCTTCTTCGCTATATGACAATATGCACATGCAAGAAGTATATTATTTAGAACAAGCTAAAAAATATCACTTGGAACTGCAACGAATGGCAGGGAAAAAGGTGGTAGACGGATTAAATATGTATCAATACAACTATAACACCACACTTTATAACGGAGGAAGCGGGAAATGATGAAAAAGTTAATAGTAGCTTTAATGCTTTCAACGTTATGCACTGCGGCATTGGCAAATGTGGAACTAAAAGATATAAATGAAGCAAATCTTAGAGAACCGTCTTTTCGTGTTGGTTTAACTGACGAACCGGAAAGGAAATATGTCGAAATAAAACAAAATATTCAGGAAGATACTTTTAAAGCCGATAAAAATCAGATTGACACGGAAGATTTGACGTATGCAGATTTAAGTATTAAACGCATGTCAAAAGAAATATCAAAAGAACTTGAATTAGATGAAACAGATATGTACGAAGATTTGACACTTCTTTGGCAGGGAGCTGCCTCTAAAAGTGATACCATCAATTTCGCTCTGTACAAACTCTCTAATCCTGATGAAGGCAAACCGAATGAACACTCTGTTAAAAAAGTTCTCACAACTATTGCAAGTATGTCTACATTAGTTGGCGCAGGAATGGGTAATCCTGTAATTGCGGCAGGTTCAATGCTGGGTAGTAACATATTCGGCATAATGGGACAAGATGAAAAAGCTCTGAATTATAAATATACAAAAGTTACGGATGCCGACATGATTCTTTTAATAAGGAAGATTGAAGACTTACAGCAGCTCACCGTAGATTTGTACCAAGACTATATGGCATCAAAAAAAATGCTTGCTATGACAACAGAAATTGCCACGCAAAGAAAAAAATATTATGAATCAGCCCAAACACTGTCAAAAGAAATTATTCTGATAACGGATGCATATTACCGAACAGCACTTGATGAACAAGTGAAAGCCCGTTCTAATTTCTATACAAAGCGTGCAGCTTTGGAGCAATTTGTCGGCAGTGAAATCATGCAGCAATTTGAAGATAATCTCACCAAAAGAGAGAAAGATTACTAATGGTAAAATTTATACCATATAATATTCATTGCGGAGAAGAAAATATGAGAATAGACAATTCTCTTCTTGAAACCGCCATTACAGAAAAAGAAAGTGATGCCATTTTCAGATTATACGGATGGAGTCCGGCATGCGTTTCTCTAGGTAAAAATCAACCCGATAACTTTATCGACAAAGAACTCCTCAAAAAAAATAATATAGATATTGTCAGGCGTTTAACAGGCGGCAGAGCCTTACTCCACGATGATGAAATAACATACAGTTTTGTCTGCCCCGTAAAATATCTAAATCACGGCGAGAACATAATAAAATCATATATTGAAATTTCTAAAATATTAATCGACAAATTTAAACAAATCGGAATCGAGCTTGATTTTGGCGGAGGGAAAAAAGTCAATACAAAATTTGACTATTGTATGCTAATTTCAACAGGTGCCGATTTATGTTATCAGGGGAAAAAGTTAATTGGTTCTGCGCAATGCAGGAAACAAGGTTATATTTTACAGCACGGTTCTATATTATATGACTGCAATAGAGAATTACTTGAAAAAATCTTCCATGAACCCGTTGACACTTCCGATATTACTACTATTAAAGAAATCAATCCGGATATAACAAAAGAAGATATAATTAAACTTTTTTCGCAATAATATACATAACAAAAAGACCGGACAAACCGGTCAGAACCACATAGTAAACATAAATTAATTATCGTTAGAATTAGTTAGAAGGTCTCTCTCATATTCCCTTTATCAACAGCTAAAAGCCTACTTAGCAATAGCTTTTTCTGTTTCTTCAATCTGTTTAATCAAGAATTGTAATCGTTCCTTAAAATACTCAAGAAATAAACCGATTTCATTCTTGAAGCTATAGGCCCCCGGCCATATTGCATATTTATACATTTTCTTTGCTCCTTAAATTTTCTAACCTTGTAAATTTAGTAACGGCATTTTTTTTATAACCTTTAGAAATTCAGTTCATAATGTTAAAATTTTGTTACAATTAAATACTCAAAAAAAATCCGAACATTGTTCGGAATCGGTGGATAAATTAATACAGATAAGTTTAAGAATATATATTATTAAGGTTATTTTGATAGTTTAAAACAATTTGAGCGAGTACAAATAACGAAAATAAATTCATGAAATTTGCGTAACCGCTGAAGCCAATCCAAAACATTACCCCTGCAATTGCAAGACATAAAATATAATAACGGCGCTGAACTTTGGTTTTATTTGATACCAAAATCTTTTGAATATTCGCTAAATACACTCTGTTTTCAGGATCAAATTTTATTGCACGATTTAAATATTTTAACGCTGCAGTGTTATCCTTTTTATAGCGATGTAAAAACACAGCATAATCATTGTATATTGACGCATTTGTCGGATAATACTTTATAGCTTTTTTATACTCTAATTCCATTCTCTCTATCTTATTCATATCTTTTCTCCTTATTTCCTCTTCACAATTAGATGATATTACTTCGATACGTCAAAAACGGTCAAATAAAATTTTGCTTTAAAATTTTGTCTAAAAATGTTAGAATAACAAAGTACTATACAAAACTACGAGGCAAAAATGATTAATGACGCTGTAAAAAATTTAATTACATATGGTATCGATAACAATTTAATTAACAAAAATAATATAAAATTTATCACAAATAGAATACTGGAAACCATAAAACTGAATGAATATAAAGAACCCGAAGAAACAGACAGAAATCTAAATTTGGATAAAATATTAAACGAACTTACCGATTATGCCGTTTCCCAAGGGGTGATTAAAGATACGGAATTTGACAGGAATCAATTGGAAACAAAAATAATATCCGCACTTATTCCAATGCCTCACGAAATTATAGACAATTTCAAAAAACTATACAGAATTTCCCCCAAAAGAGCTACCGGCTGGTTTTTTAAATTTTCAAAAGATACGAACCGCGTCAAAAAATCCGTAATTGAAAAAGACATACGCTGGTCAACTTCCTCAAAATATGGGGTTTTTGATTTAATAATAAACATATCAAACCCATATAAAGGTATTGATATACAAAAAGAACACACCTATCCAAAATGCCTAATATGCTTGGAAAATGAAGGATATGCAGGGAGTACGGATTACCCGTCAGGGCTGAATATAAGAAATATACCGATTACCCTGAACAAAGAAGATTGGTTTTTCAGCTATTGTCCGGAATATTACTGCAATGAGCACTGTATAGCATTTAATGCGCAACATAAACCTCAGAAACTTAACGCTGACACATTCACAAAAATATTTGAATTTTTGAATATTTTTCCTCAATATTTCATAGGAACAGAAACTGATATCCCGATATGCAACCAAAGATATCTTAATCACGAACATCTAATAGGCGGTAATCAGGAACTTTCAATTGCAAGAGCACCTATGGAAAAACACATTACCATAAAGAGATTTGAAGATATTCAAGCCGGAATACTAAATTGGCCGCTTGCAACAATCAGATTACGCTACAAAGACTACACCAAAATAACAAAATGCGCTTCCCATATCCTTGAAAAATGGCAAAACTATACGGATGAAAGCGCACACATATACGATAAAACAAGCGGCATTCAACATAACAGCTTTAATCTGGCTGCAAGAAAAGTCGGAGATTTATACGAATTAGACATCATATTCAGAAATAATCATACTAACTCGGAATATCCTGACGGAATATTCAATACTCCTCCGGCCCTAAAACATATAAAAAATGACTATGTAGGTTTGATGGCCGTAATGGGTGTCGGAGTTTTCCCGTCAGAATTGAATGATGAATTACATTTGATAGCAGAAAAAATTCTTAACGGTGACGACCTGAGAACAGACGAAAAAACAGCAAAGCATGCCGATTGGGTTGAAAGCTTTATCCTTGAATATGACGATATTTCCGACGACAACATTATGGAGATAATTCAAACTGAAGTAGGGAAGGCATTTATAAAAATACTTGAAAACTGCTCCGTATTCAAAAGAGATGAAGCGGGACAAGCTCAATTAACAAGATTTATTAATACGCTTCAGTCCTAATATTGGAAAAATCTGTCAAAATCGACATCATCAAAATTACAAAGCAAGCGATACACATCGTCATCCTCGTCCATTCTTTGGAAATTATAGTTATCAAATTTCCAATACTTTGGATTAATTCCTTTTACATTAACAATCCCTGCTTCTTTTAGTATAACGAGCTTTTTCTTAACTACATCAACAGGCAATTCAACTATCTTTGCCAGTTCAACAGCCGTTATACCTTTATCACTTGCACATTTCTCGGGAGTCATGAACATCAATTCCAATCCTACCGATTTTAATGCCTTATCTTCGATTTCTTCTTGAAAGTCATACATAAAACGATATTACAAAAAAAACATATAAATTTTATCATTCTTTTAGAGGGTTTCTCCAGCAATAACCCAAAGCACTGAACCGGACACCCTGTATATGACGGATTAATAATAACTCTAAATTTTAATCATACTAAGCTAGACATAAGGTATATATTTATTTAGGGCAAAAAGAAAGTCTCGTCGATTGACAAGACTTATAAATATACATTTACCCCACAACATTTATAGCACGAAAGATATTTTATGTCAAGTCAAATTGTTACAAAATATTATAAAAATTTATGCATTTTTTCCTTTTTTAAACATCAAAAGTAAAGGAATAATTACGATACATAAGAATCCAAATATTCTGAATGCATCCATAAACGCCCATAATGTAGATTGTTTAATCAACTGACCGTACATTGAATATTGAGCCATATGAGTAGCAACAGATGCATTTGTATATTGCATTAAAGCGCCGGCCGTCGAGCGCATATGTTCAATATAAACAGGATTTAATTCGTTAAGATGTCCTACCATCATATTTTGGTGAATCTGAGAAAACCTTGTAAGCATGGTCGCAACCAATGATGTTCCTATAGCTCCGCCGATATTTTTGAATAAATTCTGCAACCCTGAAGCATTTGTCATCTGCTGATTAGAAAGAGTTTCCATAGACAAGTTAATAATCGGGATCATGGATAATCCTATACCAAAGCCCATCAAACAGTTTGGAATCATAATATTTATCTGGGCAATCTGTAAATTTAAAAATCCAAAAGCGATACCGGCTCCGCCAAGTACCAATAATCCCAGAACAACAAGTATTCTTTTGTCAACTCTATCTGCAATCAGGGCACACACAATTGTTGCCGAAAAGCTTCCGATTCCTCGAGGCATCATGGACATACCGCTTAAAAATGCCGTATACCCCATCATACTCTGCAAGAATTGCGGCAAAATTGCAATTGAAGCATACAAAACAGACGCCATAACAACCTGTATAAAAGTACCTATAACAAATTCTTTATTCCTTAATACACTCAAATCCACTAGAGTATTTTTTCTGGTAACTTGAGAAATAAAAAAACAAATTCCAAAAATACACGAAAAAGTAAATAACCAGCAAATCCATGGAGCATTAAACCAATCCGCATTGTTACCCTTATCAAAAAATACCTGTAACGTACATAACCACAGAATTAAAAATAAAAAACCGATACCGTCGATTTTTACATTTTTCTGACGATGCGCATACGGAGGGTCAAATAAAATTGATTTTGCCAAAACAGCAGCGACACAACCTAAAGGAACATTTATAAAAAATATCCACGGCCATGACCAATTATCAGTAATCCAACCTCCAAGCATAGGCCCTATAATCGGAGCGATAATTACCCCCATTCCGAATATAGCCATTGCAGTTCCTCGGCGTTCTTTCGGGAAACTCTCCATCATTATTGCCTGAGATAGCGGAACAATTCCGCCGCCGCCTGCACCTTGCAGAATTCTGTAAAATACCATCTGTCCCAATGACGTTGCTGTCCCGCATAAGAATGATGCGATAGTAAAAAGCAAAACACTTATAACATAAAAGTTTTTACGCCCTAATAATTTACTGAAAAAATCAACCGATGGAATAACAACACCGGACGAAATCAAATAACTTGTCAAAATCCACATACTCTCATCACGAGTAGCAGAAAAGCTTCCCGCCATATGAGGTAACGCAACATTTGCAATAGTACCGTCCATTACATATATAAAACATGCCAACAAAACAGGCATCGTACTCAGCCAAGGGTTTTTAGGCAGATATTTTTCGTCGTCATTAATTTGAGCTGTATTTTCCATAAATTCGGACTCTTTCCCTAGAAATTTATGCTGAGGATTATATTAATCCCCAGCTATATTAGTATATTATTTTACTCTTGTATGTGAACTTTTGGTACAACAGACATACCGGGAACAATTGTATACTTATCTGAATCTATTTTTTCGGTAAACACAATCTTAACAGGTATTCTTTGTACAATCTTAACGAATGAACCAACAGCATTTTCAGGAGGGAACAAACTTGATTTCGCTCCGGAACTTCTTTGTATACTGTCAATTTTACCTTTAAATACTTTATCCGGATAAGTATCCACTTTAATATCAACAGGCTGTTCAGGTTTCATATCCTTAAGCTGATTTTCTTTGAAATTTGCCACAACCCAAACTTCATTCGGGACAATCACACACAAAGGAGAACCAACCGTTACGTACATTCCCTTTTCAACACGTCTGTTTGTAACTGTACCGTCTTGAGGAGCATATATTTTAGTATACTCAAGATTTTTTGTTGCCTGATTTTTAGCAGCTTTTAAAGCTCTTAAATCTGCATCAGCAACTTTATTATCCCCGTCGGATAAAATGGCCTGCTCTGCGTTTGTTAAGTTAGCCTGAGCAGAATCATATTTTGCTTGAGCCGCATCGAGTGTTTGCTTTGAAACAGCACCCTCGTTGTACAAATTAGTATATCTTTCCAAATCTTTCTTTGCTAATTCAATGTTTGATTTTGATGCTGCAAGATTTGCTTTAGCATTTTGTTGATTTAAAAGCATTCTTTCATACGCCGCATCGGCTTTGTCTAAACTTATCTCATAATCAGTCGCATCAATTTCGGCAATCAAATCACCCTCTTTAACCTTTTGATTATCGGTTATATAAACCTTTGTAATATGACCGCTTACTTTTGGAGCAACAGAAACAGTAGTAGTTTCTATATATGCATCATCAGTAGATTCATATTTCAATGAATCTATGATAAACCAAGTTATACCTATAACTATGAGAATAAGTAATACTAAAGTAATACACCTTTTTACCCCCTTTACACGAGGTTTAGTTTCTTTTACTTCTTCTTTAATCTCTGTTCTTTCTTGTTCTTCCATATTTTACCTCTTTATAATATTTATATTTTGTTTTCTATATGTTTTTCTAAGTTTAATCTTAAATTTCTAATAGACTGCTTTACGGACTCAAACTCTTCAGACGGAATTTTTTCCGTAATTGATAAATATATATCCATAATTTTCTTATTTATTGCATCTAATTCCTGAACTCCTGCTTCAGTTATAACAACTTTTTTAATTAACCTGTTATTTTTCGTATCAACCGTACGCGATATGTATTTTTTCTCTTCAAGCTTACCCAAAACTCTGCCTGTATTCGCTCTGTCCAACAAAAGCAATTTAGCCAAATCTCTTTGACACAACTCAGGATTACACATAATAGTGTCAAGAGTCGAATACTCCTCAGGCGTCAAATCTATATTCAACAATGCAAACTGCTGAGCAGCATGAAATTTCATCATCCTCGCCGTTTGCTTCAATTCATAAAATATGCTTTCCGTATAATGCGGTATTCTATCTATATTAATATTTGTCATGACATCCCATTTATATTATATATTAATATTTTGTTGTAAAAAAAACGTGTTGCATTTACAACAATATTATGCTAACATGTTCATTATAAAAAAGCAAGAAAATATTTATAAGGAAATATAAAGTGAAAAAGATATTAGCAACAGCACTTTTAATGAGCATATTAGGGATAAATACATTACCTGTAACAGCAAAGTCAAATAATACTGTTTCAAATTCTCCCAAAGTTTTTAAGAGCATGATAAAAAAGAATAAAAAACCAAACTCTGATACTTACAAATACGATTACACGAATTTGGCATGGTGGAATAACTTTAATGATGCAGTATTAACAGGTTACATTAATAAAGCTATTCAAAACAACTATGATCTTAAAATGGCAACACTTGCAGTTGAAGAATATTATCAAGCTACAAAAATTCAATTTGCAAACGAACTTCCAACAATAGGTGCAGGCTTTTCACCTGCATACGTAAAAATGCCCGGTAAAACAAATTGGGACTGGTCATTTGCCACACCGGCGTACGTAAATTACGAAGCCGATATTTTCTTAAAAAACAGAGATAAAACTAAAGCTTCAAAAAAACAATATGAAGCTTCACAATATGACGAACGGGCAGCATATATAGCAATAGCAGGCGCCGTAGGCACAACTTACTTAAATATTGCAAGACTTGATAAAATAATAGAAATTCAGAAAAAAATTGTTGCAATAAGACAAGACATTTATAATTTGATGCTAATCAGCAACAAAGAAGGACTTATCTCTACCGCAGACACAATAAGAGCAAATAAATCCCTTGTTGCAGGTCAAACAGAGTTAATCGAATTTCAAAAGCAACGTGAAAAATTAATGCACGCTTTAGCAGTATTAATCGGAGAAAGTCCTGATAATATTTCGGAATTACCTATAACTCCATATGACAATATAAAATTTACAGGAGTTATACCTACTGAAATATCATCTGATATAATTGTTCAAAGGCCTGACTACCTGAGAGCGGAAGCTATGGTAGAAAAGGCAGGTATTGATGTCAGAGTAGCAAAAAAAGAATTTTTACCGACAATCAATTTAACCGGAGTGGCTCTTTTTAACGCAACGGAACTTGGCAGCGCATGGTCAACAAAAGGCATGCTCGGAGCTTTAGCCGCAGGGGCTATGCTTCCAATATTTACAGGCGGTGCAAGAATTGCGAACTTAAAACTCAAAAAAACCACCTATGAAAGATTGCTGCAAAATTATTACAAAACAAATTTGACGGCTATACAAGAAATTAATGATTCGCTTGTATCCGTAAAAAAAGATCATGAAAAAATGGCCGCAACCTTAAAACAAGCAGAATTAGAGAAAAATGATTACTCTTACACTCAGAAAAAATATAACCAAGGTACAATTTCAAGACTTGATTTAATACAAGTTCAGGAAAACCTATTATCAATAGATAAATTGGTAACACAACAAAATACGGAGTGTATGGTTGATTACATCGGGCTGTACAAAGCCGTAGGAAGTAAACTATAAAATTCCAAAACATAAATAGTCATCACCTCTTTGCTTTTCAAGCAAAGAAACCGGTAAACCAAAACGTTTACCGGCTTTTATTATTTATTTAAACAAAATATTTTTGTAGTATTATAAAATTATCAAAGGAGAAAAATTATGTACCACGTTTACACAGAAAAAGATTATTCAGAATTTTCTAAAACATTAATCGGTGAATTTACAGACCTTGAAGAAGCTATGACAAAAGCAAGAACGGCAATAGAAAACAAACCGGAATTAAGGTATATTGTAGAAGAAACAGACGGACACGTTAACAACTACGGCGAATTAATTACAACAGTTGTTGCTGAAAGTGACTAAACTTCAACAATAAACAAAAAAAATATTATTCATTAAAATCGAAATGAACATTATCATTTCGATTTTTTATCATTACGGAAGCTATTATAGCTGTCAACGGTACACAAGCAAGAATTGCAATACTGCCGATAATTGCAGAGGATATCTCGGTTGCAACCTGATTTAAGTTGAAGAACTTTTGTAAATCAATATTGTTTGATAGCAGCACCAATGGCAACGAGCTGCCTAAATAGACTAATATTAATGTATTTGACATTGTACCAATTACATCTCGCCCAACGTTCATGCCGGATTTAAAAAGTTGTTTTACGGACAAAGTTTTATCGGTTTCATGAATTTCATTAATAGTACTTGCAATAGAAACAGCAGTATCCATCAATGCGCCTAACGCCGCAATAATCATTGATGAAGCTAAAATTCCTTTAAAATCTAACGTCGGATGAGCCGTATATAAAAATATACTTTCCTCACCGGCAAAACCCGTTAATCTTGCACAATATATTGTTAACATAGCAAGAATCCCTGCCAGCACAAGACTAAATACAGTACCGACAATTGCAGCAGTACTTTTTGAATTACGACCGCCAACCAAATATATAGTGACAGCAGTGGATATAATACCGATAAGGACAGCGGCAACCACAGGATACACCCCTGCCAAAATCATAGGCACCAAAACAAAAAATATTAAACCTGCAGTTACCAAAATAGAAATTAAGCTATATAATCCTTTTTTTCTTCCGACAACAACCAAGAATGCACAAAACATTAAACTTACACCTAAAAGAGCATTATTTCGTTGGATATCAGCGATATAAAAACTTACATCATCAGCGGACATAATTTCATCAGAATCAGCCTCGACATGCAAAATAACTTTGTCCCCTTTTTTAAGGTTTATATCATATGCAGGATTACCTGTCAGCATATTATCAAGTTCGCGTTTAATGCCCTTAAATTTACCGGAAGTAACTTCTACTAAAGCAACTTGTTTTGTATTTGTTTCACCCTGTTTTATATCCTGCTCATCTTCGTAACTTACATTCAACACCAAACCTGTTTCTGAGGGCATAGTATTTTCTGCAAAAACAACCTGATTTAGAGATATCCCCAATAATACAAACAAGAATATAACGAACTTTTTCATTTTTTAACCTTTTCTAATAAATAATCTGAACCCAAACTTTTCTTGAACGAGCCTTATTGTCAAAATCCACAAGTACAATTTGCTGCCATTGTCCCAACTGCAAAACCCCGTCAACTAGAGGAACCATTGTATTATTACCGACAATTGACGCTCGTATATGCGCATACCCGTTACCGTCATGCCAGGTAGCATCGTGATGATATTCCATAACAATAGGTGCAATTCTTTCTAATGCTTCAGGCAAATCCACCAACAATCCCGGCTCAAACTCAATATTAGTAACCCCGACTGTACTGCCCGGAGCATAAACATAAACTGCAGCACTTTGCAGATTATGAGAATACACAACATTTTGAACATATTTTGTTATATCCACTATATCCGTATTTCCCTTAGTATTAACCGTAAACTTCTCACTAATAACTGTCATAATAAACTCCTTAATCTTTACCCGTAAAATTCATCATCATAATAAGCAAACTCTAACTTACCTACAATAATCGTATCACCGTCTTTTACACCCATGGATTTGAGTTTTTCAAAAACCCCAAGCCCTGTTAATATATTTTGAAAACGTATTACCTGCTCAGGATTTCGCTCATCCGTAACTCCCGCAAGACGATTAACTTTACCTCCGACAATAATAAATGTATCTTTGGCAACTTTAGATATTTCAAATGCACTGTCATCGTTATCGGTAGCCGCAGGGTCATCCTCTACAACAATATCTGAAACAGGTTTTTCGATTTCATCAACCTTATTACCGATAAAATACTTTAACTCATCAACATTTTCACCTGTGACAGCAGAAATCAAAAATACATCCTCTGCCTTTTCCTTAAACAGCTTCAACAATTCCTGCTGACGTTCTTTATCGATTGAATCAATTTTATTTAAGGCTACTACCTGATACAATTGAGCCAGTTTTTCGGAATGTTTTTTTAATTCGATATTTATTTTTTCATAATTACCGATTGGGTCATCTTCCGTCGTATCGACAATATGAACAAGGAAACGACATCTTTCCACGTGACGCAAAAATTCATGTCCTAATCCGACACCTTCGCTTGCACCTTCTATTAATCCCGGAATATCAGCAACCACGAACCCGTCACCTGACGGTTTATGTACTACACCCAAATTTGGAATTAAAGTTGTAAAAGGATAATCTGCAATTTTAGGTTTAGCTGAACTTATCCTGCTTATAAATGTTGATTTACCGGCATTCGGCATACCCAAGAGTCCGACATCGGCTATTAGTTTTAATTCTAATATTAATTCTCTTTCTATCGGCGGCTCTCCCGGCTCGCAGTACTGAGGTGCTCTATTTTGTGCGGTTGAAAACCTTGCATTACCTCTGCCGCCTCTGCCGCCTTTTGCGACGAGAACTTTTTGTTCATGTTCTACCAAATCTGCGATAGCATTACCTGTTTTTACATCTCTTACAACTGTTCCGACAGGTACTTTTATATACAAATCTTTTGCCCAATGACCGTGGCAATTTTTGATACCGCCGTTTTCGCCGCTTTCAGCTTTGAAAACTGATTTATATTTGAAATCCATAAGAGTAGACATATTTTCATCAGCTATTAAATAGACATCTCCGCCTTTACCGCCATCACCGCCGGCAGGGCCGCCTTTATCAACATACTTTTCTCTGCGCCAAGCAACCATCCCGTTACCGCCGCGTCCTGATACTACTCTTATTTTTGTCTTGTCTAAAAATTGCATTCCCTAATACCTTTTTATTTATGTTATAATTTTACTATGAAAATGATAAAAAATACATTATTTTCCGAAACCCCAACAGAAATAGGTACGGAAAGCGAACACGACAATTATATAATGGCTATTGAATCAAGCTGCGACGAAACTGCCTGTGCTATTGTAAAAAACGGCAGAGAAGTTGTTGCAAATGTTGTTGCTTCTCAAATAAAGACTCACGCGCAGTTTGGCGGAGTAATACCTGAAATTGCAGCCAGAGAACACATGGATTCCATAAATATTGTTATAGAAGAAGCTTTTAAACAGGCTCGGGAAAATTCCGGAATTGAACCAAACGACATAACAGCATTTGCCGGAACAGTAGGCCCCGGACTTGTCGGATGTTTACTCGTTGGGCTTAATGCAGCAAAAACATTGGCTCTATGCTATGACAAGCCTTTTATTGGGGTAAATCATCTTAATGCCCATTTATGTGCAAATTACCTTGATACGGATTTAAAACCGCCGTTTATGGCATTACTGGTCAGCGGCGGACATACTCAGATAATTGATGTTAAATCATACTCTGAACAAACCATTATCGGAGAAACAATTGACGATGCTGTCGGAGAAGCCTATGACAAAGTCGCACGACTTATAGGCTTGCCATACCCAGGAGGGCCGAAGTTGGATAAAATGGCACAAGAAGGCAACCCTAAAGCTTATGAACTTCCTAAAGCAAAAGTATCCGAATTTGATTTTAGCTTTAGCGGTCTAAAAACGGCAGTATTAAGGCTTGTAAAACAATTAAAAGCCGAAGAAGGCGCTGAAGAATTACCTGAAAGTATTGTAAAAGATGTTTGTGCAAGTTTTCAGGAATGCGTATCCTCTACATTGGTTAAAAAAGTAAAAAAAGCATTAGAGCAAACAGGATACAAGCAAGTTGTCATAGCAGGCGGAGTTGCAGCGAACTCTGAAATCAGAAAAAAAATGTTTAACCTCGAACAAGAAGGGTATAAAGTTTTTGCGCCGCCTATGAAATATTGTACGGACAATGCGGCTATGGTTGCATCTTGTGCGTACTTTAACACAAATACTTTTGATGATGTAAATGTAGAAGTGTTTTCAAGGGTAAAATAAACGCCTCAACTTAACATTCCTCAAAAAACTATCGACAAAAGGTTATCTTTGTTATAGTATAGACACACAGTTAGAAATATAAATAGAAAAGGAGAATATAATATGCAAGTTATATTAAAGAAAGATGTGCAAAACCTCGGTGAAGCCGGCGATATGGTTAACGTAAAAGACGGTTATGCAAGAAATTTTTTAATCCCTCAAAATGCTGCAGAAGTAGCTACTGAAGGAGCAATCAAAAACAGAGAACAAAATATAGCAAGAATTAAAGCTAAACAAGAAAAACTTCATCAAGAAGCTCTTGCTATTGCAGAAAAAGTTGAAAAATTTGCCGAATTAAAATTGTCCGCTAAAGCAGGAGAATCAGGTAAATTGTTCGGTACTATTACAACTAAGAAATTAACTGAAGAATTAAAAGCTCAATCCGGTATTGAAATTGACAGAAAGAACGTTTCATTAAACGCTCCTATCAATAAAGTCGGTTCATACAAAATGCTTATCAAATTGACTTCTAAAGTTAAATGTGAATTAGCTGTAACTGTTACTGCTTCTGAAATTCTGAAAGAATCAGTAGAAGAAGTTGAAGAACAAACAACAGAAGAAGCTTAATCAAAGAGGATTTAATGGGCAAAGACTTTAACGATTTGAAACTGGAATGTATCGCAATCGGTTCTATGCCCCACAGAAATCTTAATGAAGCATTTAAGGTTGTGACAGAAACATTTGACAAAATCCCTTTCTGGCCGCAAATGGTAAAAATATCAAAAAACGAAGACATGATTATCCAGTTCACGGAAAATATGCCTTCGTTTTTTTCTGATAAATCTTTTCTGGATACAGATTATGATGACTTCTATCAAGACTTGGAAAATTTCTTTCTCGATTACGAAACAATAATATCAGGGAATGATAATAACAATACAATTCTTGATAAATATGCTATAACAGAAAAAATGGCGAGCGCATTTGAAGTATTTACCGATTATATCAAGAATAAAAAACCCAAATACGCTAAAGGACAAATTGTAGGGCCGTTTACCCTCTCAACGACTCTTGTTGACAAAAACGGTAAATGCGCGATATATGATGACACCTTAAAAGAAATAATCACAAAAACTCTGACTCTAAAAGCTGTTTGGCAAATAGAAAAAATTAAAAAAGCAAATCCGAATATCACACCGATTATCTTTATAGATGAACCATCTATATCTCAATTGGGCACTTCTGCCTATGTATCAATTTCGGAAGAAGAAGTCCGCACAATGATAAAAGAAGTTTCAGATATAATTCAATCAAAAGGTGCTTTAAGCGCTATACATTGTTGCGGCAAATGCGATTGGAAAGTCCCGATTGAAAGCGGAGTAAATATGATAAATCTGGATGCATACGGGTATGCACAAAATTTGAGCGTTTATTCAAACGATGTAGAGCATTTTTTGTCCAATAACAAGAAAATTGTTTGGGGAATTGTTCCTACTTTAGACAAAACCGCACTTGAAAATGCTGATATTAACATTATTGAAAACCATTTTTATAAAGCCGTTAAATATTTGACTAATAAAGGTATTAATGAGAAACTGATTATAGACAATTCTTTGATTTCAACATCATGCGGTGCCGGCAGTTTAAACATTGAATTGGCAGAAAAGGCGTTTCGTCTAACCAAAGAAATTTCACACAGGTTACAAGAGAGGTATAATGACATATAAACTTGCAATTACAGGAAAAAGCGGAAGCGGTAAAACGACTTTGGTAAAAGCATTCTTAAGAATTTTTCAGGAAATGTTTCCCGAAAAATCCATACTATTGTTTGATAATGACTTATCCAGCGAATTAGGGCACTGCTTCGGGCTTGACGTAAGAAACACCATTTACGGTATTAGAAGCGGTAAACACGAATATAAAACCGGTATTCCTGACGATATGACTAAACAAGAATTTATCGAATGGGCTATGGAAGATATTCTCGTTTCTCTATACGATAATGTCGATTTAATAGTATCTTGGTTCGTCGGTTCTAAGGATTGTCGCTGCCCGATTACCGGTCAAATTAATGATGCCGTACAAAAACTTATTGAACGCTACGATATTGTTATTTTTGACTGCGAATTCGATTTAAAATACCTAAATCAGCTTGTCGATACAAATATTGATACCACTCTGATTATTACAAAGCCTACTGAAGATTCTGTCTTACTTACCAAACGTATTGAAGAATTTAGCGCAAAATATGCTGCCGGTAATCAACTTGGGGTTATTGTTAACAAAGCTGATGAAAAAGATTTAGAAGGCGTATATAATATGCTTAAACGATTTGATTTAGAAGTCCTTGGGGTAGTTCCTTATGACGAACAACTGAAAAAAGGCTCTGTCACAAGAGATTCAGAAGTTGTTCAAAATGCGATTAAGCAGTTTTATTACAGGCTGAATTTACCGCAGCAAAACGAAGAACAAAATTAACGGAGGATAAAATTGGCAACTATTCTTGACGGTAAACAATTAAAAAATAAACTTTTAGATGACTTGAAATCCAAGATAGATAAACTTGATAAAAAGCCATCATTAGCCGTCATATTGGTTGGGAATGACCCGGCTAGCAAAATATATGTCAATAACAAAAAAAAGACCGCAGAAAATCTTGGGATTAATTCAACGGTTATTGAATACCCTGCTAATATTACCGAAGAAACCATCATAAATAAAATACAAGAACTCAACAATGATAACTCTGTTAATGCAATTTTAGTCCAATTACCATTACCAAAACACATTAATAAACAAAATATTATTAATGCAATATCGCCTAAAAAAGATGTTGACTGTTTCACTGATGAGAACTATGGTAAATTAGCGACGGGACAGACCCCATACGTATATCCGTGCACACCTAAAGGCATTCTGCTGTTATTGGACGAATATAATATTGATTTAGACGGAAAACACGTAGTTGTAATAGGTCGTTCAAATCTCGTTGGTAAACCAATGTCATTAATGGCTCTTAAAAGAAATGCGACAGTTACGATTTGTCACAGCCATACAAAAAATCTCGCACAAATAACAAAAACTGCAGATGTTGTGATTTCTGCAGTAGGTGAAGTATTAATAGAAGAAGATATGGTTAGGGGAAATAGTATTGTTGTCGATGTTGGGATTTTCCGCGATAATAACGGGAAAATCAGAGGTGATGTAGAATTTAAAAATGTGAGTAATGTGGTTTCTTATATTTCTCCGGTTCCCGGAGGGGTTGGGCCTATGACAATTGCATCTTTGATGCTTAATACTTATGAATTATTTATGAAACAAAACAACAGAAGTTTGTAGTTGTCTGATTTTTTCTCAGACAGCACACCACAAACTTCAGCTTTTTGTTTTGTTCATTAATTTTGCTGATAATTATCAGCACTTAAATCTCATTAGCTACCACCGCTCAATGATAACGTACATGCAGATTTAATACCTTGTTCTGTTAAAGTCTTTAATGCATTAATCTCTTGTTCTATCAAAGCCGCTTGGTCATCTATGGCAGATTTTTGCATTTCAATTGTTTCGGATGCTTCTTTTAATTGCTGATAATATACATTATCTTCTAGCTTCATACTGCTATCATCAGAAGAATCATAATAAGATTCTATGTTGCGAGCTTCTCTATTCATCGCATTCATTCTGAAAAACAATACTTGACTCTGGTATGTCAATTGACTCTTTTGCATTTTTAATAAAGTCTTTGAACTTGCCGCTGCTAAAAATGTCATGGTACTCTCTCCTTATTTTGTTTTTACTCTCTTGCTTATATAAAGTTTTTATTTTATGTTCATTTTCACAAAAAGAGAAAGTTGTTACATTTCTTAATATAATCTGCCGGATTATTTCTTATACGAATTTCGCCCTTTGGGCACATGCCTCTGCTCTTTCGGCACCGCTCGCAGTAAACGGCACCGCTCTCAATTAAAACGCAAAACAACAGGGTTACACACGATTAGCGAGTTCCAAAGCCTTGCCATTCGGCAAGTCTTTTCACTCTTTGTCCATAATCCGCTCAACGTTTCCGTTTATAATTGCTCGACTTTCGCCCTTTGGGCTCATGCCTCTGCTCGCGGTGTATAAAAAAAAGCGGGTGAATTACTTCACCCGCACACAGTCATAGCAATTAAAATTTATTAATTACTTAGCAATGCTTACATCATTAAGCATAATAACTTTAATTTCTTCGCCTTCTTTAGCATGGTAGTTTAAACCTTTTGTGATTAAACCAGTTGCTAAACCAATACCAGCACCTACAGGAGCACCGATAGCAATACCGGTACCGATTTTGTGAGGATGAGGTATGAAAGCAAGACCAACACCAGCACCTGTACCAATAGCACCGCCAGATACTGTGCATAATGCTAATTTACCAGCTGTCATCCAAGGACCTTCTTTTAATTCATAGTTTTTGTAGAACGGTTTTGCGTTCATTGAAACTGTTTGTCCGTTAGGAAGAACTGCTTTAGTAATTTGAGCGTAAACTCTTGCATTCTTGTTGAACCATTTTGGATCTGTAATACTAATTACATTACCATAGAATTTAGTTCCAGCAGGGAACAATACTGTTCCTTCAGTTGTTGCGATATCTTCTTCAGCAACAAATGTTAATGCATCACCTTCTTGAGCAACTTCAGATTTGAAAGCTTCGTCAAATGCTACATACATTGCGTTACCTTCTCTGATTAAGTTTCTCTTGTTAGTGATAACAACTTCATTACTTGGAGCTTTTTTAACAGCTTCTAAGTGTTCAGTACCAAGAATTTTTTCCAATTCTTTACCAACATATTGAGATTTAATCAAACCTGCTTTTTGTCTTAATCTGTAAAGAATTACAGCAGCTTCAGCTCTTGACAAAATATCGTTTGGTCTCAATTCAGATGGGTTAGGATAATTTACATAGATACCATAGTTCAATGTTTTAGCGTAAGCTTTTGTAGCCCATGCCGGAACTAAGTTAGCATCTGTGAAATTCTTTAATAAAGAACTGTCTGCATCCATATCTCTTGTGATGTGGCTGATTACAGATTGAGTTTCTGCTCTTGACATCAATTTGTTAGGTTTGAATGTTCCATCAGGATAACCATAAACTAAACCTAATTGTTGAGATCTTAATACATCTGAATAGAATGAATCGCTAGCGCTAATATCGCTGAATTCATTACCGATAGTTACATCAAGGTTATCATTTGTCAAAACTTTCAACAAAGCTTGAACGAATTCTACTCTTGATACAGAACCTTCCGGATTAAATTTACCGCCTGAAAGGCTCATTACGTTGTTGTCAACAACATTGTTAATTTCTTTTGTAGCCCAGTAGCTGGAATCTACGTCAGAAATGTTTGCAGCAAATGTTGGTACAGTGTTGCTCAAAGCAACTACGCCAGCTGCAAATAAACCAACTAAAAGTTTTTTCATCTTCTACTACCTCTTTTTTTTACTAAACTACATATAGTAAACTTTTATCTTCTTGTAGTATATATTAGAAAAAAATATTTGTAAAGTAATTAAAAAATTTTAATACAAATATATGAATATATTTTTGTAAAGTATTGTAACAAAATTATAATTTATTGAAATTGTATATTTTTTATATACTTTATATATACAAGAGAAGACAACATTAAATTATTAAGAGAGAGTATTTTAAAATCCGTTTAAAAGAGAGAGAAATTCCTATTCCTAACCTTCCTAAAAAAAAATTTTAAGCCCCTTTTGGGGCTTTTTATTTGCCTTAATTTATTTTAATAAAATTATTCCGGCTGCCCCTATTACCATAATCAACGTACCCGCCAGCTTTTTAATTACATTTTTCTCATTGAAACACTTCCACCCCAATATTACACTCACTAACGCTGAGAGCTGAAATAATGCTAAACCGTAACCGACGTACATATTTGAAAATACATAATTTGTACTCAACTGCATGACACCCATAAGTATTATAATTATACCGAATTTACCTAAAACGGATTTTTTTACGGCTATCAACCTCATATCTCCGGATTTTAATACGATTAAACCCGTAAACACCATACCCCAAAAACACCAAAATACAAATGACATAAGTATACCGCTAAGATTTATAACTTCCTTAATAAATAATGCCTCTATCGCAGTATAAATCAAAGCATAAATTCTATAACGTATATCTGCCCTTTTTAACAACCTTACGGAAAAACCTTCTTCCTGCGTATCAAAAACAAAATAACTGCCTAATATAATAAAAAATACAGATATTACCCCATACACAGACGGAATTTCTTTTAGCACAAAAAGGCCAATAACCATTGCTACTACTGATTTATAGGCATTAATCGGCCCGAGAACTGATAATTCACCGCTTTTTAGCGCCTTAACTAAATAAGAATTCCCAAGCGCACCAAACAAACCGCCTAATACGGCATATAACCAACAAGTAAGACTCAAATTCGTATAATCAGTATTTACGATTACCGGAAACAACACTACGGTTAAACCCGCATACATAATAAAATTTATAAATGACGGATTATATCCATCTTGTGCAAGCTGCTTTTGATACACATTTGACAATGAATTGGAAACAATCCGTATAAATACCGCAAATATTGTATACATATTAAGTTTTGTATCACAGACACGTAATATTAGCAAATAGAGAACTTTACAGTAATTATACTTATTGAAAGGACAACATAAATCATGGAAATATCTAAAATTATTGTTAATAATAAAAAGCTGTTTAGACTACCTGATGCCGCAGATGCAGCCGGAATTATCAAACACTCACTCGGGTTCAAGAATTCCGAAGGTAAGTTCTTAACTCGCAGACTTACAACAGAACCGGATAAAATATTTTCAACGGCGAAACAACATGATAAATATAGTGCAACCCCGATTCCTGCTGAATACTACGACGTTTTATTCCCTAACTTATTCAGAAGAATGTACTAAACAATTATTAAAAAAAATACCTCGGAAAAATTCCGAGGTCTTTTTTTTTACTTAATGCCTTTACGTTTATAAAAATCTTCTATAAAGCTTGTATTGAAATTACCACTCATAAATACTTCATCCTCAATTATTGATTGATGGAACGGTAAAGTAGTTTCAACACCCGTAATAACATATTCCTTTAATGCTCTATACATTCTGCGGCGAGCTTCATTACGAGTTCTGCCCCAGCAAATCAGCTTACCTATCATAGAATCGTAATAAGGGGGAATTGAATAATCCTGATAAACATGTGAATCGACTCTTACTCCAAAACCGCCCGGAGTAACATATCCTGTAATAGTCCCCGGATTAGGCATAAAGTCTTTTGCCGGATTTTCCGCATTAATACGGCATTCAATTGCATGCCCTCTTAATACTATATCATCCTGAGTAAAATCTAATTTTTCGCCGGCTGCAACCAAAATTTGTTCTCTGACAAGATCAATATTTGAAATCATTTCGGTTACACAATGTTCCACTTGAATACGAGTATTCATTTCCATAAAATACCACTTGCCGTCATGGTCGAGCAAAAATTCGCAAGTTCCGACACCCTCGTAATTAATAGCCTTGGCAGCACGAACCGCCGCAGCACCCATTTGTTTTCTTGTTTCTTCATCAATAGCAGGAGAAGGAGCTTCTTCCAACAACTTCTGGTGACGACGCTGAATAGAACAATCTCTTTCACCCAAGTGAACTACATTTCCATATTGGTCAGCTAAAATCTGAACTTCAATGTGACGAGGATTTTCGAGGTATTTTTCAGCATATACATCAGGATTACCGAAGAAATTCTGAGCCTCTGCCTGACATAAAGGCATATTTGTATCAACCTCAGCATTATCACGACAAATACGCATGCCTTTACCGCCGCCGCCTGCCGTTGCTTTCAAGATTATAGGATAACCCACTCTTGCAGCAAATTCTTTTACTTCTTCAGGAGTATCCAAAATTCCCGTTCCAGGAGTGACCGGAACATCATTATCAATCATTGTCTGACGTGCTGTAGCTTTATCACCCATCTTTTTCATAGCATCAGAAGTAGGCCCGATAAATTTTATCCCTTGTTTCTCACAGATTTCAACAAAATCTGCTCGTTCAGACATAAATCCATATCCCGGGTGAATTGCATCAGCACCTGATACATCAACTGCTGACATAATTGCAGGAATACTCAAATAACTTTTTGAACTTTGAGCAGGTCCTATACAATAAGCCTCTGTTGCTAATCTCACGTGAAGGGAATTAGCATCAGCCTGTGAATATATAGCAACTGTCGGAATACCTATTTCTCTGCATGCTCTTATAATTCTTACAGCTATTTCGCCTCTGTTGGCGATTAAAACTTTTCTAAACATAAATCCTATCCCTAATAAACATGCTAAGGCTCAATATTTTTATGAGCCTTAGCATGAAAATCCTTATTCTACATACATTAAAACTTGACCAAACTCAACAGGTTGACCGTCTTGAACACAAATCTCAACAATCTTACCCTCAACTTCGGCCTCAATCTCATTCATCAATTTCATTGCTTCTATAATGCAAACCTTGTCACCTTTTTTAATACTCTGACCAACCGTTACAAACGGCTTAGCATCAGGTGACGGGGATGTATAAAAAGTACCCACCATAGGTGATACTATCGGAGTACCCTTCTTTTCCTCAACAAGAGCTGCTGCGGAAGCTGAAGCTTGAGCGGCTGGTACAGCAGCTGAAACAGCAGGAGCTGTAACTGCTGAAGGGGTAACTATCACATCTTTTCTGATTGTAATAGCGCCATCTTCATTCTCCAACGAAATTTCTGTTAACTCATTACTTTTCAAGATTTTTGCAAGTTCTTGAATATATTCTATATCAAAATCCATCTGTTTAACCTTTCATCTAAACTCAACAGAGACTACGCTCTATCAAGGTATTCATTTGTTCTGGTGTCAACTCTTATCTTATCTCCGTTAGAGATAAAGAACGGAACGTTAACAACCGCACCTGTTTCCAAAGTAGCAGGTTTTGTACCGCCTTGAGCGGTATTACCCTTTTCGGAAGGCGGAGTATCGGTAACTTCCAACACAACGTGAGCCGGAATATCAACACCGATGATTTTTCCGTCATGCAATAAAACCTGCACTTCCATATTTTCTTTAAGGTATTTAACGCCGTCACCAACTTGATCTGCGCTTACGCTTAATTGTTCATATGTTTCATTATCCATCATAATAAACTCAGCGCCTTCTTTATATAAATATTGCATTTCACGTCTGTCTAACGTAGCTTTACCGACTTTTTCACCGGCTCTGAATGTTCTTTCAACAACTTGACCTGTTTCAACGTTTTTCAACTTTGTTCTTACAAACGCAGCACCTTTACCGGGTTTTACGTGTAAAAATTCAACAACAGACCATAGTCCGTTATCCAATTCAAGCGTCAAGCCTGTTTTTAAGTCGTTTACTGAAATCATATTTTTCCCCTATTTTTACTAATATTCTAACTTATGTTCTCAGTCTACCATAAATAAGCTTTTTTTCAAAACTTATTTACAATTTGTAAATAGTTCAGAGTTAATAATCTTGATATAAATTGCAAAATGATGAACTACAGCAACAATTTAAGAAATGCAAATCTAAAAATTACCCAAAAAGTAAATTTAACAATACAAGAAACAAAAACCCCTCAGGATAGTGTACCTACCGACGGAGCGCTATAGTTGATTTTGGGAAGCAACACTGTGCTGAAATTGCTATTGGTAAAAGTTTATGATACTTATGATTTTAATCCGGGGGAAAAAGATAAACCTTTAGTAATGGCAGGGAAAAATAAAATGTTAGAGGGCGAACTTAAACCGTTTTTCACAATACATGATATAATAATACCAAAAGAAAAATTAAAAGAATTATGGAAATAGATAAACAAAAATGTATAATAAACGCAAAGGCAATATTCACATATTGTCTTTGCGTAATATTATTTTTTATACTAAATAATAATATTATATCAGGGCATATAACTGATTTTATTTTGAAAATTCTAGAACTTGATAATAACATTAAAGTAGCCATAGAAGTCGATATAGCTTTGTTTTTTACTTTAGCAGTTATAA
>ODAI014460119.1_pt1 | contig 35571 bp, 25 predicted proteins | sample 1539321 | NCBI WGS metagenome assembly ODAI01 (sample SAMN02144231, study PRJEB22623) | gut metagenome | biome: sheep rumen | host: Ovis aries | place: New Zealand
CGCCTATATTATGACTGTAAATTTTGAAACTAATTTATAAGTCCTAAGGATTTATATTAGGAAGATATACCTAAAACGGATGAGGTTCTTGAGAACCAAAAAGGATTAGAGGGTGCACTGCCTCCGTTGCTGAAGGTGCACAATCAAACCGGTTCAGATGTTAGTGGTTTAAGTTCCGCAAAGCATTTGAAGGAAAAGGAGTAAAAGGATTAAAGCTTTGCGATGGTAGAGTTTTTAGTTTCCTGAACTTTTAGGTTTGATCGCTAGAGAGTTTTTCTAACGTACCTCTTGAAAACCAACTCTCTAGTGGCTAATTCCAAGGGTGCTGTTAAATCTCAAACAGCCAGTGTTGGGATAAATGAACTGCTGAGTAGATTGAGAATTGAGAACTCTCTTTCGAAAACCGGTTCGGTAGCCAGCCACCAAATGAAGCTGCTGGTTCGCGAGGTTAAAAGACACCTTCCGTAAGTAAAAAAGAGCTTTGAAGAAAAAAGGCTAATGCATAGGCTATTCCGCCAGACGACCGAAAGGCCGAAAAGAAGAGTTGGATGGGTAGCCACTAGCCTAAAAGAATTCCGCAGTAAGCGGAGCTAGCGGTCGAAGAGCCGGATGAAAAACTTAAAGGGCTAAAGGTTGCTTAATTGCATAAAGGTGCCCTTGAGATCCAAAAGTTAAACGTTTTGAACCGCCAAAATTGATACTTGAGGAGTTCCGGTACGAAAGAAAAAAGAGCCGTAAAGGACGGCTTTAGTCCAAGTCGGCATATATGAGGGTTTTCAAGAAACTCTTTCCCCATTATGAATGGCCTTTCTACCAAATGGGTGGAGGCTGAGGTTCCCAGGCACCAAGATTAAGAAGCCAGGGTTTAGAACTCCAAGGATCACGAGGACCTAGGGCTTTGGAGGGTTGCATAATAAGGCCCAGAAAACTCTGAGAAACGAAGTACGATTAGGGGTAATCGATCGTAAGTCCCTGAAAGGAAAAGGAGTATTAAGAAATCGAACGAAGAGTAATCCTTTATTAGGTTGGAATTTCTGATGTAAGTTCCTTAGTTCTTTTTCATTCTTCTAGGCCTCCGAAAGGGGGCTTTTTTCATGTTAGGCCAAAAACACTAATTTTAAGAAAGGAAACTTTCTATGAAATTAAAAGAAGATTATAGTGTTCAATTATTGAATGATTTGGTAGCAAACTACGCCCCAATTTATAATTCAGACAATCATGAAAAGATTTGGAAAAAAATCATGAGGGATTTTAGGGATGAGGATTTGGCCAATGATGTTTTAGCAGCCTTGGAGGATGGTGAAAACTTTGAGGATGAGGATGATTTATATGAATCCACAAGCCCAAAATTAAAAGAATCTTTTGAATGCAAAGATGATAAATTGTTTGACAATATCCAAAACGCAATTTTTTCAATACTAACAGACTATAATAATGAACTTTGGAAAAAGGCAGGTATTGAAAGATATTTTGAAGAACCTTCCACTCATGGGGTATTAGTTAGAGACCAATACGGTACAAAAGTATTTCCTATACATTATGGATTAAACGGACAGGGTAAGGATGAGGATTATTTTGAAGCAATGGCCAAAATTATAGTGGATTTGGAAGACGCCCTCAAACCTACTTATCCAAATGTTAATGTATACTGTGTTAATGTATTAGTAGATTGCTCAGACGATGTGGGTACAGCCGTATTTGGAATAAGTGTCGGGGAAGATATTGATCCTAAAGAATCTATGAAGTGGAAAGAATCAGAAGGTGGAGTTGGTAAACCCCAGGATTCAGATGAGGAAAAAGATTCTAAATGGAATAAAGGAATCTACAAAATAGACCATTATGACCCTCAAATAGATGAATGGGAAAAATAAATTCTAAAGGCCACTGTTGCCGCAAAAGGAGTTGGGATGTGGAAATTAAAATCGATAAGAAGTTTTTTATTAAGCTTGGGTGTATTGTTGTGTTTGGCTTTGCCTGTTTCTGCGCAGGAAGATTTATCAGATTTAGAGGAGTTTCAGAAGACGGCATTAGAGCTGAGCAACAGGTCGAACAACTCACAGAACAAGTCGGAAGACTCGAGTCGGAGTTACAAGCCAGAGTTGAGCAGTGTGAACAACTCGAAGGACAGCTTGACTCAATCGGAGTTGGAATCGATGAATCCATTCGAACTGCTGGATCTATTAGAGACGAAATTAGACAAGGCACAGAGGAATTACGAGGCAGCAGTCAAATCGTCAATGAGCTTCGAAGAAGGTTTATTCAATACGAAAATAGAGTTGGAGAACTCGAAGAAAACCTTAAAAGAGTTAAAACAGGCTCTTCTGAGCAATAAAGAAGATACCTCAGTTGTAGTTGCAGAACTCGGAGAACTTTATGAAAAAGTAAAAAGGTTAAACGAACTCATTGCTTCTTATGAAAAAATGAAGAAAAGGCTTCGTACAACTGCCTATGTAGAATTAGGAATTGGAATTCCTTGCCTGGTTATTGGTATGTTACCTATTTGGACTGATGAACAGAAAAATATACAAAACCTATTGTTAGGAATTGGTGGAACTGCAACTGCTGCTGGGAGGCAACTTCCACGGCATTTGTCTGGGCTACAGTTACGAGTTCTATACCAACGGCATCAGCATAGGCAATGGCAGCCATGAGCTTTTCGTAGGTTACCAGACGGAACTCGACTTCGGAAAGCGCGGACGCAACAAGCATCAAAGTGTGCGGTTGCTATGATAAGGACAAGGAAAAAAGAAGAGTAAAAAAAGAGCATATATGAAAGCAATTGTAAATAAGAAAGCGCAAAAGGCGACATGGGCAAAAAGGCTGATACCTTTTTACCTCTTTAGCCTTTTACTTTTTGCACTAACCGGTTGTCTGGGCAGTCGCTCAACAATGGCCAGCGGCGGAGAAGTGACAGGCGTCAGTGGCAAGCCCTTTGCAGAGCCTGCACCTTACGGGATGACACTCATCAAACGTGGACACCTGAAGATGGGTATCGAAGGACAAGACTCGCTGTGGGGACGTGAGACACCACTGCGCGACATTTCTGTAGAAGGTTTCTGGATGGATGAGACCGAGGTGACGAACTCGCAGTATCGACAATTTGTATATTATGTACGCGACTCCATTCTGCGTGAGCGCCTGGCTGACCCTGCCTATGGAGGAGACGAGACATACAAGATTGAAGAGGACAAGTATGGCGAGCCCGTCAAGCCTCACCTTAACTGGAAGAAGCCATTGCCTCGCAAACCCAACGAAGACGAGGAACGTGCCTTTGAGAGCCTGTATGTCACACACCCTGTTACAGGCGAGAAGATGCTTGACTGGCGCCAGATGAACTATCGCTACGAGATTTACGACTACGTGGAAGCTGCTAAGCGCAAGTATCGTACCGACCCAGAAGAGCGTATCCTTAATACCGACATCATCCCTGACCCCAACGAACAAATCTGGATCTCGAAGGATACTGCCTATATCAACGATGAGGGAAAAATTGTGCGAGAAACCATTACACGCCAATATACTGGCGAGTGGGATTTCCTGAACACATACATTGTTAATATATATCCTGACACAACATGCTGGGTAAACGATTTCCCCAATGCCGAGAACGAGACTTACATGCGTTACTACTTCACTAACGCTGCCTATAACGACTATCCAGTGGTAGGCGTGTCATGGGAACAAGCAAACGCCTTCTGCGCATGGCGCACAGAATATCTGCTGAAGGGACTGGGGCCTCAGGCACGTTTCGTACAGCGCTACCGTCTGCCAACAGAAGCAGAATGGGAGTATGCAGCACGCGGCAAAGACCAAAACGAGTTCCCATGGGAGAACGAAGACCTGGCAACAGGCGAGGGTTGCTTCTTTGCCAACTTCAAGCCAGCGACAGGCGACTACACGCAAGACGGCAACCTCATTACCAGCAGGGTAGGCATTTATCAGGCCAACACCAATGGACTATACGACATGGCTGGTAACGTGGCAGAATGGACAAGCACTGTCTATACCGAGGCTGGTGTAACAGCCATGAACGACATCAACCCTCAGTTGAAGTACAACGCTGCTCGTGAAGACCCTTATCGTCTGAAGAAGAAGAGCGTTCGCGGTGGTTCGTGGAAAGACCCAGCCAGCTATATCCGTTCTGCATGGCGTTCGTATGAATACCAGAACCAGCCACGCTCCTACATCGGTTTCCGTTGCGTGCGGAGTCTGGCCAACACCACCAGCGAGAAAATAAAGGTGAAAAACAAGAAGAAGAAATAACATTATCATTCGTAACTCGTAATTGTCAAAGACATGACCAGATACAGTAAAGTCAATATCGTCTATCGACTGCAAAAGTGGATGGACAGCGTACCAGGACAGACGTTCCTCAACTATGCATATAGCTGGGGTGCAGCAGTGGTTATCCTGGGTACTTTGTTTAAACTGACACACCTGCCTGGTGCCAACCTGATGCTTTATCTGGGTATGGGCACGGAGGTCGTCGTATTCTTCCTCTCTGCATTCGACCGTCCATTCGACAAGACAGCCGACGGCATGGATTTGCCAACGCATCTGAATCAGGAGGTAGAGGGAACAGTGGTTACTGGTACACCAGTTGAAACACCTGCTGTTGCTGCCGCCGTCACAGCTGGCACAACAGGAGTAACCGGTGGTCCACAAACCATCATTATTGGTGGTGGCGGCGGTTATGAGTCCCATGAGTCTCATAAGCCCTATAAGCCTAATGATGTTAATGAGGCCTATGAGCCCCATAAGGCCTATGAGCCTAATGAGGCCTATGAGCCCAATGAGACCTATGAGACCTATGAGGTCCAAGAGCCGGCACCAGTTAGTGCATCGGCACCAGTCATTCCACCACTCACTCCAGACATGACTGAAGCAACAAACGCTTACGTCGAAGAACTGAAGAAACTCACTGAGGTACTGGAGCGTGTATCAGAACAGAGCAAGCGCCTGACGACCGACTCTGAGGAGATGGAGAATCTGAACCGTACGCTCACTGGTATCTGTAAGGTTTACGAGATGCAGCTCAAGAGTGCCAGCTCACAGATTGGTACCATCGACGAGATTAATGAACAGACGAAGAAGATGGCTCAGCAGATAGAACAGCTGAACAACATCTATGCCCGCATGATCGAGGCAATGACAATGAAGATGAAAGTAGAATAATGGCTATCAAGAAGCGACCCCTGAACCCACGCCAGAAGATGATCAATCTGATGTACGTCGTCCTCATGGCCATGCTCGCGCTGAATGTCTCTACGGAGGTGCTCAACGGTTTCTCACTCGTTGAGGAGAGCCTGCACCGTACGACAGACAACTCTGCGCTGCAAAACAACGCCATCTATTCGGACTTCGAAGAACAGATGAAAACCAATCCGGCAAAGGTGAAAGAATGGTTTGACAAGGTTCAATTAGTCAAGCACATGAGCGACTCGCTCTACACCATGGCCGAAGAGCTGAAACTGGCTATAGCACGTGAGGCGGACGGCAGCGATGCCGACGTGCACAACCTGCGTAACAAGGAGGACCTGGAGGCTGCCAACCAGATTATGCTATCACCAACCGAAGGCAAAGGCGAAGCACTGAAACTTGCTATCGACTCCTATCGCGAACGCATACTGGCCATGATTGATGACTCTACCCAGCATAAAATCATTGCAAACAACCTCTCTACCGAGCTGCCTAAGAACGCACTTACCATGGGTAAGAACTGGCAACAGTATATGTTTGAAAACATGCCCGTGGCTGCTGCGGTAACCCTGTTGACCAAACTACAAAGCGACGTACGCTATGCTGAGGGAGAAGTGCTGCATACGTTGGTTAGCAATGTTGACTTAAAAGATGTACGCGTGAATGCGCTGAATGCTTTTGTCATTCCCAGCTCACAGACCATCGTACGAGGCGACAAGTTCTCTGCACGCATCGTTATGGCAGCAGTCGATACCACACAGACACCAGCCATCTACATCGGAGGCCGACAGCTGAACCTGCGTGACGGCATCTACGAAACGGTATGCAGCCGAACTGGTGACTTCACACTGGCTGGTTACTTGGAAGTTATGAACAGTAATGGTGACCGTATTCGCCGTGATTTCGAACAGAAATACACCGTGGTCGATCCCAGTGCTACTGTAAGTGCCGACCTGATGAATGTTCTCTATGCTGGATACAACAACCCCATCAGCGTCAGTGTCCCAGGTGTTCCACTGTCCAAGGTACAGGCAACCATCTCGGGTGGTACACTGACACCTGTCAGTGCTGGACATTACATTGCCCGTCCTGGTGCAATAGGCAAGGATGTTACCATCACCGTGACCTCTACCAATACAGGACGTGCACAACAGATGGGACAGTTTACATTCCACGTTCGTAAGTTACCCGATCCGACAGCCTACATCACCACGACCGATGCTGATGGTAATGGTTCACGTTTCCGTGGAGGTGGCTTGTCAAAAGCACAGCTGATAAATGCTGATGGCATTGGTGCTGCTATTGACGATGGTATTTTGGATATTGCCTTCAAGGTGGTATCGTTCGAGACGGTATTCTTCGACAACATGGGTAACGCCGTTCCCATGCAAAGCGAAGGTTCACGATTCTCTGCCCGTCAGAAAGACACCTTCCGTAAGCTCTCGCGCAACAAGCGTTTCTATATCTCACGCGTGACAGCTGTTGGACCTGACGGTTTGCAGCGTACACTGCCTGCCTCCATGGAGGTCATTATAAAGTAAACAATAAATACTGACATATGAAAAAGGTCATGAATAAAATAGTTGGAAATCGAGTGATGAGGATATTATGTCTGTCATTCATCATTTGTGATTTATCATGTAGCATAGCGCTCGCACAGCCAGCATCAAGACGCCGTCCTGCCAGCACGACCACCACACCAGCGGCTAATACTCCACGTACGCGCCAAGGTCAGCTTACACAGCGTGCCCGACTGATGTTCCCTACTGCCATCGATATGCCAGAAGACGTAGTATGGCGACGTGACATCTATCGTGAGATAGACCTCACAAAGGATGCCAATGGCGGACTATACTACCCCGTAGAGCCTGTAGGCAGGGAGATGAACCTGTTTACATACATCTTCAAACTGGTGCAAAACGGATATATCCCTGCATATGAATATCGTCTTGACGGCAACGAGGTATTCACCGACTCTTCGAAAGTGAAGTTCAAGACCTTGCTGTCCGACCATAGTATCTTCTATGAAGAACGCGACGGCAAGATACATGTCGATAACAGCGATATACCATCGTCGGAGGTTACCATGTACTATCTGAAGGAATGTGCCTATTACGACCAGTCGAACTCTACATTCCACAGGAAGGTATTAGCCCTATGCCCTATTATGATGCGCGATGGTGACTTTGGTGGAGAAGCCACAAAGTATCCTTTGTTCTGGGTAAAATATAGTGACCTGGAGCCATTCCTCAGCCGACAGACCGTAATGACCAGCAGTCTGAACAATGCAGCAACTATGTCCATGAGCGATTTCTTCACACTGACCAAGTACAGTGGAAAAATCTACAAGACAAACAACATGCTGGGACGCACACTGGCACAGTATTGTCCTACTGACTCTGCCATGGCTAAGGAACAGGAGCGCATTGAGCAGGAACTGCTCGACTTCGAAAAGGGACTCTTTGGCAATACTGCCAAGGCCGACTCTATAGCCAGCGACTCGTCGGCTGTCAAACCTGCCGACGTTGAAGAACCTGCCAAGGACAAGAAGAAGAAAAAGAAGGCACGCACCCGTCGTCAGCGTGTGTCTCGTGGTTCTGGTGATACGCCTACCACATCGTCTGGTGCAGCACCTCGTGTGTCAGTACGCCGTCAACGCCATTAAGTGTTAAACATTAAAATACAGTCGATTATGAAAAAAATTCTTACCGCAATCAGCGTTGTTGCCCTTCTGCTCATTGCCATGCCGTCGAAGGCACAGGTTCAGTTTGGACTGAAGGGAGGTTATAACCTTACGAGCATGTCGCTCTCGAACGATGTACTCAGCAAGTCCAACCGCTCTGGTTTCTATGTTGGTCCTGCTGTGAAGGTGGCACTGCCTATCACGGGTCTGGCTGTCGATGGTGCAGTGGTTTATGATCAGCGTGAGGCAAAGGTGGAGGATACCTCTGTCAAGCAGCAGAGCATCAATGTCCCCATCAATCTCCGATACACCTTAGGACTTAGTCAGATGATGGGTTTGTACCTGGCTGCCGGTCCTCAGTTCGGATTCAATGTTGGCGACACAGAGTTCAGTCTGCAGAATGGCATAAGCCACGACACGAGCAACTACCAACTGAAGAAGTCTAATTTCAGTGCGAACGTTGGCGCAGGCTTTGTTATCATGAGCAAGTTTGAGATTGGCGTGACTTATAACATCGCCTTAGGAAAGACTGCAGACATCTCCTGGCAGGGAGCCAAGGACGCTTATGACTCGAAGAACAATGCATGGCAGATATCTGCTGCATACTTTTTCTAAAATGTCATCTGCAACTGAAGATAATTGTTGATTTACATTAATAATTAGCGTAAGATGAATGTCTTACGCTAATTTTTTTGTCAAAAAACAGCGTCATCATGCTGACCGTTGGTTACAAGATTCCGTTCTAAGCATTACTCTGAACAAATCATAAAAATACAGGGCAAGCGTTTGTTTGCTCTGTTTTTTTATGTACTTTTGTCACAGAAATGAATTACGCTGACGTCATATTGCCATTGCCCCTGGATGGAATGTTCACCTACTCCATTCCTGCTCACATGCAGGAAAGCATGCAGGTGGGCATGCGCGTACGTGTGCCTTTTGGCAAGTCAAAGACCTATATCGCCATTGTGGCACACCTGCACAATGAACGCCCTTCCAGCTATCAGGTCAAGGACATCCTCGAGCTCATTGACCAACAGCCAGTACTACTTCCTCAGCAACTGAAACAATGGCAATGGATCAGCAACTACTACATGTCACCCATTGGCGAGGTGTATAAGGCTGCACTGCCAGGTGGTATGAAGGCAGAAGACGGCTACAAGGCACGCACAGAGCTCTACATTACCCTTGCCCAGCCGTTTCAGAGCGAGCAAGGACGGCACATTGCCCTTGAGATGCTTCGTAAAGCCCAACGTCAGTTAGAGGTCATGCATGTCTATCTCGAAATGACTGCCAATGGTGAAGAAGTGACACGTGAAGCACTACTCAACAGCAGTCATAACACACTGGCTACCATCAATGCGCTGATTAAACGCGGCATACTGGTTACCTACGAACGTGAGGTTGCACGACTCAACCATGGTGGTGAGCCCCACCCAGAGCATATCAAACAGCTAAACGAAGCACAGCAGGATGCCTTCAACCAGATACAGTTTCAGTTTCTCAAGAAACAAGTAGTGCTGTTGCATGGTGTCACTTCCAGTGGTAAGACCGAGATATATATCCACCTCATACAACAGGCACTCGAGCGTAAACAGCAAGTGCTTTACCTGGTACCAGAGATAGCACTGACAGTGCAGATGATGAATCGTCTTCGCAAGGTCTTTGGCAACCAACTGGGCATCTACCATTCCAAATACTCTGATGCCGAACGTGTGGAAATATGGCAGAAACAATTGTCGGACAATCCTTACGACATCATTCTTGGTGCTCGGTCTGCCGTTTTCCTACCTTTCCAACGGTTGGGACTCGTCATTGTTGACGAGGAACACGAAACCAGTTACAAGCAACAAGACCCTATGCCTCGCTACCATGCACGTGATGTGGCCATCATGATGGCAGCCCCCATCAGAGAGGCACGCGTTCTCCTCGGCACTGCTACACCTTCCATGGAGAGTTATTACAACACGCAGACGGGCAAGTATGGACTGGTAGAACTGAAACAACGCTACCAAGGCATCGAACTGCCAGAGATACAGATTGTAGATACCAAGGCCCTGCAGCACCGCAAGCTGATGAATGGTCCCTTTTCACCTATCTTATTATCACGCGTGCGCGAGGCATTGGAGCATGGCGAGCAAGCCATTCTTTTCCAGAACCGCCGTGGTTACTCACCCATGGTGGAGTGTCGTCAGTGCGGATGGGTACCACGCTGCCAACACTGTGATGTATCACTCACCCTCCATCGCAACACCAACGAACTGGTATGTCACTATTGCGGAGCAACCTACAGCATACCCACATCGTGTCCCAGCTGCGAGTCCAAAGAGTTGCAGGCACGAGGTTTTGGCACAGAGAAGATAGAGGATGCCATCCTCGCTATCTTCCCTGAAGCACGCGTGGCACGCATGGATTTGGACACTACACGTTCACGAAATGCCTATGAACGTATCATCGACGACTTTGCTGCAGGACGTACCAACATACTCATTGGCACACAAATGATTTCCAAGGGACTCGACTTCGACCGTGTCAGCGTGGTTGGTATCCTTAATGCTGACACCATGCTCAATTATCCTGACTTCCGTGCTTACGAGCATGCTTTCATGATGATGGCACAAGTCAGTGGACGGGCCGGACGTAAAGGCAAGCGTGGACTGGTCATCCTGCAGACCAAACAGCCCGACCTGCCACTCATCCATCAAGTTGTACGCAACGACTATGTTTCGTTCTATAACAGCCAAGTGCTGGAACGGCGTGAGTTCCACTATCCCCCATTCTACCGGCTCATCAATATTTATCTGCGTCATAAGGACAACGACCTGGTAGAGACGGCAGCTAAGGTCTTGGGCAATCGTCTGCGCCAGTGGTTTGGCATTCGTCTGTTAGGTCCCGACCGTCCCTCCATAGCGAAGGTGAAACAGCAGAACATTCGTAAGTTAGTACTTAAACTGGAGAATGGCATCGACATAAAAAAGGTCCGCGAGTACCTGCTCTTAGCACAGTCGCAGTTACTCGCAGACCGACGATACACGTCTATTCAAATGTATTTCGACGCAGACCCGGTTTAGTGTAAAGTTTAATCTTTACAAATCCACCTGCACTCCCAGACCTAATACGCGGTTGGTACGTGTGAAGGTGTCGCTTACTCCCTCTGTGGGATAGTTTGCACGCTCGTAATCGTCGTAGTTTGTCTGGAAATAAGCAGCAGTCAGCGTAATGTTTTCCTTCACCTTATAGCTGAAACCTAAGCCCAGGCTATAGCTATTCGTGACGAACGACATATCATTCATGTAAGCATCAGTCAGCTGATAACGAGTCAGCTGTCCACCCAATGATACATTCAGGCGGTCGTTAATGTCCCACTCTACACCTGCCAGATACTCGTTCGTACCACCATCCAGCAAGTCCTGAGTATTACCATACCAACTGGCATTTGTGTCGTAGTAATGATGATAGCCGGCATTAATGCTAACCATGTCAGCTGGTTTCCACTGCACACCAACGGTCAGTAATGCAGGGGCATCCTCGTTCACATCCTCTCCGTCACGGAACTTATTGACAGCAGCAATCTCACTGGCCTCATTCACGGTTGATTCGTTCCTCATGCGTACCTGTGTCTTAAACTCATACTTTGCAGCCAGATTAAACTGTCCAAACTTATAGTCAACACCTATAACCGGCGCAATACCCAGACTGGTCTGGTTACAAAGCAGGTTCACACCCTGAGCATATTTCTGCAGCTGCGACAGACTCTGCTGCGTAGCTGTAAGTTGCTGTTGCTGCATCAGCAGTTCTGCAGGAGCCTGCATACCGGCTGCCTCATACTGGGCTATACCTGCATTAACCTTTGCCAGATTGCCCTCTACCATACCTGTAGCCTGCATCATGAAGTCGCTGAAGTCAACATAACCGCCAGCTGTCTTCACCTGAATATTACTGATTTTTGCCTTATACGTAGCATCGCCATAGAGCAGACGCAAGCCACCATAGACCGAGAAGTGAGGGTCTATCTTGTAGGCTGCACCCAGTTGAATTCCATAATAGTACTGACGGCCACGCATGTAACCGTCCATGTCATATCCCTGCGCACCTAACGGCTGCAGCATGTGGGCTATACTTCCTACTACACTCTCGAACGAACCCAGTCCGTCGGCAAACTCACACTTGCCACCACCTCCAGGCACCGAGAAGTTAAACTGCATGCTCCAGTCACCAACGTTGTATGCTGCCTGTAGCGAAGGAATGATAGGAGCGTCAGCCACACCTTCAAACACCTTCGTGTTGCTGCCATTGTTCTTACGTCCCAATGCAAACACAGGGTTCACTGATGTGATAGTACGAGTCTGGTGAGCATATTGCCAGTTGAAGGCAATATGGAATCCCTCTGGCATGAAAGCCACACCAGCAGGATTCGAATATACGCCATCCAGTCCGATGGCAGCATCGCGCGCAGGATTCTTAAGAAATAAAACACTCTGGTTTGTGTTGGTGAGAATGCCGCCAGCCAAGGCGCTCACCGTTGTCATCATGAAAACAACAGTCGATAGTAGAATCTTCTTCATCTGTTTCTTTGTTAAATTTTTTTTATCCTTTTAATCATTTATTACTTCTTTCCTCCCAAAAATTGGCTGCAAAGGTATATATCTTGGTCTGTACCTCCGATATTTTAGCACCATTCTTAACATATATTAAACAAATATCCGCCTATTTCTGCACAAAACAAAAGAAATGTGCATGTTTTTATGCACATTTCTTTCCATTTTGAGCAACTATTTATTCCTTTACTATTGCTATTTCCCACTTTTTCATCAGCATCATTGAATTAAACATATTGGTTTAAACTGAAATTCCCATTGATGGGAAAACAAATTCCCATCGGTGGGAAATTAAATTCCCATTGGTGGGAAAACAAATTCTCACCGATGAGAAAATAAATTCTCACCAATGAGAATTCCTGTTGAAGCTATATTACTTGTGATTTTATGCTGTCATTAATAAATAACCTTCCGCCCTCGATATATATAGATGCCGCCCTTGACTGGACGATCAATGCACCTTCCGTCAAGAGTATAATACTTGTCTGAGTCTTGAGATGCCATACCTAAGGTAGAAAGAATGCCTGTTGCCCCTGGCAAAACCTTCAGAGCGTACAGTTTGAGAGCATTCTCACCGATGGTGGCAGTAAGCGCAGGAGCGGCAGCTGTTTCTGTCTTGTAGATATAAACCTGCGTTGGCTCGCTGACATTGAAAGGAATGTTGACTGGCTCTTCTGGGCTGAGTTCAGTGTATTGATGTACCTCTTCGCCCACACGAACGTTGAGTATCGCATTGCCTGTGGTCTGGCAAGTAATACTTATAGTACCCTCGTCAATGACTGTCAGCATAAGGCCTGCCAGCTGTGTTGCGATATCAGTAGGGTTATCCATGTCACTGTTTGTGTTGACAACGATACACTGCTCAGTGGCATTATAGCCGTCGTCCCCTCTGAGGTTGTAATAGATTTTGCCTATAAGGCTGTTAGCCAGTTGTGTATCCTCAGTAATGGTAGTACCGTTACTGAAGTCTATCTCTAAAGCCTCATCCGTTACAGGCGTGGTAACATAGTCGTATGAGAAAGTGACGGTTCCTGTTGCGTCATCCTCAGTAATGTTATACAGGCTGTGCTTCACCTCTACCTTCGTACTGGAGGTGCCAGAGTAGAAGCAGAAGTTAGGCAGATCCATTTCGTCAGTCAGGGCTATAATGTCCTTTATACCAGGGAATGGCACCCCTTCCTGACTCTCTGTCCATTGTGCCTGAGTGTAAGGTGCGTTAGGCTGGTTTTTGCTACTTACCAGGTTAGAGGGAATATTAATTCCTCCTGCAGGTATAAGGGCCAAGCGCGGATGTCCATAGGTGTTGTTAGGATTGTCTGTAACCTTAATGGTTCCTGAAGTGTAGTCAACATGGTAAGCCAATAGTCCATGTCCATAGGACCCCACATTAAGTCCACGCTGCTGTATATTTTCCAGCACGATATACTCATTAGGCTTGTCAGGATTCTGAATCTTGTAAGCCTTGCCACCGTCGAGCAGTGGTTTGAGCGACATACTGGTCAGCGGTTCGTTCAGTTTTTCAATGCTAATCCATCCCATGACCTCCTGCTCCCATGCCGTATAGGCACAAGGTCCAAAGCCTGGTGTGCTTCCTGAGATGTTGGCATTATTGTTGTACATGCCATAGTCCATAAGGTCCCAAGTCACCATGGTTTGGTTCAAGGCCTCACGTGCCTGTCCTGTTGTAGTGACATAGAGGTCAGGCAGTCCCATGCCATGTGAGAACTCGTGGCAGAAGTTACCTATTCCATTAATGGAAGTCCCACGAAAGAGCTCGCTGTGGCAGCCACCACGTACGACGGTAATGTCGCCAACCGTCATATTAATCTGACCACATTTCGCCCACATCGTTTCTGCTGCCCCGCCAGTATTCTCGCCCATACCAGCATGCAGGATATATATAAGTTCAACCTTGCCATCGCCATCGTTATCGTAAAGCGACAGGTCAACGTCATCTTTAATCAGATTAAGTGCGTCCTTGCACAAAAGATTGAAATTGTCACCACCCGGTCCTGCCTGAGTTCCTCCATAAGCACTCATGTTCTCAGGCAATGTGACAGGTCCCACGATGTCGAACTGTGGGGAGAAGAGTCCGTTGCTGCAAGTTTTGAAATACTCATTTACACTACACAGGTTACGGTCTTCGTTATTGCCAAAGTTCTCTGGCGAGCCACTGCCATTGAAAAACTGCTCGAACGACTTTTTAGGGTCGCTGATGGTGAAGGGGCAGTCACCATAGGCTGCCAGAATAATCAGTGCACGCGGCGATCCTGAATGCGGGAAATAGTTGACACTATTTTGGATGGCAGGAGCTCGTCTTGCAGCTTCAGCCCTTGCAGCACCTTGTTCCAGATAAGCAGCGCGTCTGACTGTCTGTCTTTCAATCACCGTCAACTCGTTTGGCTGGCGCATGGTTGTTTCGTGTGCCAACAGCGAAGTGGCTTTTAATTCTCCGTTATTGTCAATATCGGCGATGTAGTAACCATTATCTGTATTGACCAGCAATACACCGTCCATGGTAGTGGTCCAGTGGAAGTGCTCGTCACCATGCAGGCGAATGGTGAGTTGTGTGCCGTCAGGCTGTGTAACGGTAATGGGAAACGGATAGGCTGGTGCTGCCCCAGCGATGCAAACCGACAGCATGGCCAATACAGAAAGAAGTAATCGTTTCATTGTTGTGTTGTAGTTTCTTGTTTGTCTTGTTTCTTCAGTTCAGGATAGCTAATACGAGTATGGTAGATTGTCTTCAGTTTCTCGATGAGTACCGTCTTGGCATATTGTATGTCACGGAATGTGATTGGGCACTCACGGAAATAGCCGTCGGCTACTTGAGAGTCGAGAATTCGGTTGACAAGGTCGCGAATGGACTGTTCAGTATAGTCCGGCAGTGAACGTGAGGCAGCCTCTACGGCATCTGCCATCATGAGGATGGCTTGTTCACGTGTGAAGGGGTTAGGTCCTGGATAGGTGAACAGCAGGTCGTCCACATCCTCGTCAGGATGTTCATTCTTATATTTCACGTAGAAATACTTGGCCTTGCCTTGTCCATGGTGCGTGGCTATGAAGTCACGAATGACGTCAGGAAGGTTATACTTGTCTGCAAGTTTCAGTCCGTCAGTAACATGGCTGATGATGACCTGCGCACTGTCAATATACGACAGGTTTTCATGAGGATTGACGCCCGATTGGTTCTCTGTGAAATAAATAGGATTTTGTGTCTTTCCTATGTCATGGTACAGCGCACCGGTACGCACGAGTTGAGCCTTAGCACCTATCTTATTGGCAATCTCTGCTGCCAAATTGCCCACCTGAATGGAATGTTGGAACGTTCCTGGAGCCACCTCACTCATTCTGCGCAGGATATCCTTGCTCATGTCAGACAACTCAATAAGCGTGATGTTCGACGTGAAACCGAAGAAACGCTCAAAGAGGTAGAGCAATGGGTATGAACAGAACAACAGTGCTCCATTAACCATGAGATAGTTATATTCCGACGTGTCAATGGTCTGCAGGAACGACGATGAAGACAGGTGTGCTGTAAGTTGTGTTCCCAAATTGGCTGCCATAGCGCACAAGGTGACGATGATAGCCGTCTTAAACAGCTGTGAACGGCTACTGAGCTCACGCAGAGAGAAGATGGCAGCCAGACCAGCTATCTCTTCCACGACGAGGAACTCCAACGGATGTTGCAGTGCTATGGCTACTATAAATATAGTGGTGTTATGTGCCATGAAGGCAGTCCTGGAGTCCATGAACACTCGAATAAAGATAGGCACCATGGCAAAAGGCAACAGATAGACGTGCAGCACGTTATGACTTACCATGGTCAGTGCAATGACGGCAAATCCAACAATGGTGGCATAGAGCATGACTATGGAGCGCCACCTTTCGAAATAGTCCTTGCGGAACAATGACAGATAAAGTGTGAAAGCTCCTATGAAAAGTAGCGTCAGCAATGCTTCACCCACCAGACGGGTATTAAACTGCGAATCGTCCGTCTGACGACGTTCTGTCTCTTTGACAAAAGACTCAATGATACGATATGTCTTCTCATCGACGATCTGTCCACGATCCACTACCTTTTGTCCACGCTGTACGACACCACTTGCCAAGGGTATGCTCTCCAGCAGGTCACGCAGGCTTGACTCACTACGTTCTTTCTCGTACGTCAGATTAGGCACGATGTAATCATTTAGATTACAGCGCTGCAACAGCGCCCTATGCTGTATGAGCATGGGGTCCTGGAACAATTGCTCGTATGCAGACTTAGGGGAATAGACACTGGTAATATGACTGCTGGTGGCTTCCTTGCCGCTGACGATGCGTATCATGCGCGTTGTGTCTTTTATCAGGTCATCATATTGAGCAGACGCCATGATGCCTTGCTGATAGAAGTTATGCAGCCGATTGGCAATGATACTGATATAGTCAGGAGTCAGTCCAGGAATGCCCGAGGCAAAGTCTGTAGTGAACTTACTGATCATCTTCCCTTCCTTCTCCGTGTCCAGTCCATAGTATGGCTCGTATTGGCGCATAATGCTGTCACGCTCTGCCTGTATGGCAACATCCGACTTATAGATAGGAAAGTCAAAAGGAGCCGTGAAGTCAGCATGACGCCATGGCTTGCCCTGTTCGGCCTTGAATGTCACCTGACTGTCGTGTGGCATTGACCAAACGATGAGTATGACGCCGCAGACGACAAGAGCGATACGTACCAACAAATCATGCCATGTTATATCGTCAGAGAACTTAATTTTACTCATTTTCTTACGTTGAAAAATAGAAATATGTGATATCAGTGTGCGAAAATACAAAAAAAACCTCCAAAAATCAAAAAATTATCGTACTTTTGCAGAAAATTTTACGAAAAAGGTCATTTTTATATGTCAGAAAGAACCGTAAGGGTGCGTTTTGCCCCCAGTCCTACAGGTGCGTTACACATTGGTGGTGTACGTACTGCGTTATATAATTATTTGTTTGCCCGCCAGCATGGTGGCGCTCTTGTCTTCCGTATTGAAGACACCGACTCTAACCGTTTTGTTCCAGGAGCTGAGGAATATATCCTGGAAAGTTTCAAGTGGCTGGGTATCCAGTTCGACGAAGGTGTCAGTTTTGGTGGTGACAAAGGTCCGTACCGTCAGAGTGAACGTCGCGACATTTACAAAAAGTATGTCAACCAGTTGCTGGATGCCGGCAAGGCATACATTGCCTTTGACACACCAGAAGAGCTTGAACAGAAACGTCAGCAGATAGCTAACTTCCAATACGATGCATCCACACGTCTTGAGATGCGTAACTCGCTGACCATGCCGGCCGACGATGTTCAACGCCTTATTGCGGAAGGCCAGCAATATGTGGTTCGCTTCAAGATTGAACCAGGACAGACAGTAATCGTAAACGACCTCATACGTGGTGAGGTTCGTGTACAGAGTGACATCATTGACGATAAAGTGCTCTACAAGAGTGCCGACCAACTGCCAACCTATCACTTGGCAAACATCGTCGATGACCACCTGATGGAGATTTCTCACGTCATCCGTGGTGAGGAATGGTTACCCAGTGCCCCACTGCACGTACTGCTCTATCAGGCTTTCGGATGGCAGGATAGCATGCCTCAGTTTGCACATCTGCCGTTGTTGCTGAAACCTGACGGCAAAGGAAAACTATCGAAGCGCGACGGCGACCGTCTGGGATTCCCAGTTTTCCCACTGGAGTGGCATGACCCCAAGACAGGCGAAGTAAGCTCAGGTTATCGTGAGAGTGGCTATTTCCCTGAGGCAGTACTGAACTTCTTGGCTTTGTTAGGATGGAATCCAGGTACAGAACAGGAGATGTTCACCCTTGACGAGCTGGTCCAGTTGTTCGACATTACAAAGTGTTCTAAATCAGGAGCCCGCTTTGCTTACGAAAAGGGTATCTGGTTCAACCACGAATATATTTTGAAAAAGACAGCAGACGAGATAGCCGATCTCTTCGAACCAATTTGTCGTGAGCATGGTGTGACAGAGTCCAAGGAACGCATCACCCAAGTGGTGGCAATGATGAAGGATCGTGTCAGCTTCGTCAAAGAGCTGTGGCCCTTGTGCTCGTTCTTCTTCGAGGCTCCCCAGTCGTACGACGAGAAGACTGTGAAGAAACGCTGGAAAGAGGATTCTGCCCAACAACTTACTGAATTGATAACTGTCTTGGAGGGTATCGATGATTTCTCGTTAGAGAATCAGGAACAACTTGTACACCAGTGGATTGAGCAAAAGGAATACAAACTTGGAAACATTATGAATGCCTGGCGCCTGACGCTCGTGGGCGAGGGAAAAGGTCCTGGCATGTTTGACATCTCTGCATTTTTAGGTAAGGAAGAAACCATCGCACGCATGCGTCGTGCTATAGACGTACTCAAATAAACAATGTACAATCTCGCCATCTATCTATACCTGTTTGGTGTTGCCATTGCAAGCCTTTTCAATGAGAAGGTTCGGAAGATGTGGCGTGGAGAGCGTGACGCCTTCCGCGTGCTACGCGAACAAGTTGATGCCAATGCACAGTACGTCTGGTTTCATGCTGCCTCTTTGGGTGAGTTCGAACAGGGACGACCATTGATGGAACAGCTGCGCCGTGAGCACCCCGAGTATAAGATTCTGCTGACTTTCTTCTCGCCTTCAGGCTATGAGGTGCGTAAGGATTACAAGGGTGCAGACATTATTTGCTATTTACCACTTGACACTATTACCAACGCACGGCGTTTCCTCAGGCTTATACGTCCATGCATGGCTTTTTTCATCAAGTACGAGTTCTGGTACAACTATCTCCACATACTGAAACATCGCCAGGTTCCCGTCTATAGCGTGAGTAGCATCTTCCGTCCTGAGCAAGTGTTCTTCAAATGGTATGGACGACAGTATGGCAAGGTGCTTAACTGCTTCACCCATTTTTATGTACAAAACGACATGAGCCGTCAGTTGCTTGCCAATATAGGTATTAACTGTGTGACGGTAGTGGGCGATACCCGTTTTGACCGTGTGCTGCAAATCAAGGAACAGGCGAAACAATTACCCGTCGTCGAACATTTTACCGCACTCGAGGGAAGTAAGGTCTTTGTTGCAGGTTCATCATGGCCACCTGACGAAGAAATCTTCATCCGATATTTCAAGGAACATCCCGACTGGAAGCTTATTATTGCACCTCACGTCATCGGCGAGGACCATCTGCGACAGATAATGTCCAGACTTGAGAACCGTAAAGTAGTGCTTTATACCAAGGCAGAGCAAGATCTCAACTCTATAGCCTCAACTCTCAAATCCTCCGATGTACTGATTATCGACTGTTTTGGCCTGTTGTCGAGCATCTATCATTATGGTGACATCGCTTACGTGGGTGGAGGCTTCGGTGTTGGCATTCACAACGTACTCGAAGCTGGCGTATGGGACATGCCAGTGTTCTTCGGCCCTAACAATCAGAAGTTCCAGGAGGCACAGGGACTGAAGGCTGCAGGTGGCGGCTTCGATTTCCAAACGTACGAGGAGTTTGCTTCTAAGATGGACCACTTCCTCCACAATACCGAAGAGATGCAGGCTGCTGGTAAGCGTGCTGGCGAATTTGTACAAAGCCTGTCAGGTGCTACTCAACATATTCTCAGTGACGTTAAACTATAATCCCCACACATGCAATATCTCTGGATGTTAATTTTCTGGGTTCTGCCTATTTCCGCCTTGGTCTATCTGGGGTGGCACTTATGGTGCCTGTTGCCATTACCTGGTGGTTGGAAAGCACTGATCATAGCATTAGGAATCTGCTGTTTCTTCCTCATGTTCCTCAGCATAGCCCGACTGTTTGACCGCTTGCCTTTGTGGTTGGCATCCATATGTTATGACGTAGGAACATCATCCATCTTTGTGATGCTCTATATGGTCATCATCTTCCTGCTGCTCGACCTTGGACGGCTTTTGCGTATAGTACCACGCGACTGGCTCTATAGTAATTGGACCTCCACAGGTCTGCTGGCTGCGCTGCTCATAGGCATCTTTGTCTATGGCAACTGGCATTATAGGCATAAATACCGTGAGACATTAGAACTTACTACCACGAAACAGCTGAAGAAAGACATGACCATCGTCATGCTTAGCGACATGCACATTGGCTACCATAACCGCCGTAGCGAACTGGCCCGATGGGTTGACATGATCAATGCAGAACAGCCAGACATAATACTTATTGCCGGCGACATCATAGATGGTAGCATGCGACCACTCCTTGAGGAACGCATGGCAGAGGAGTTTCAACGTCTGAAAGCACCTATCTATGCCTGCTTGGGCAATCATGAGTACTATGCTGGCGACACGGACGCGCTACAGTTCTATCACGATGCCGGCATCCATCTGTTGCGCGACTCTATTGCAATGGTTGACGGACTGGCCATCATAGGACGTGACGACCGCACGAATGTCGGGCGGAAGAGCGTCAAGGAACTCCTCAACTCCTTCTCCTTGGATAATACTCCCTACACCATTGTGCTTGACCACCAGCCCTATCACTTAGAGCGTACGGAGGCTGCAGGTGTTGACTTCCAACTCAGCGGGCATACACACCACGGACAGGTGTGGCCCATTTCCTGGATTACAGAATCCATCTACGAGTGTGCTTTCGGTGCCTACCAGCGTGGTAATACCCGTTACTACATCAGTTCCGGGCTGGGCATCTGGGGCGGTAAGTTCCGCATAGGCACTCGTTCCGAATACATAGTAGCAACAATAAAGAATAAATAGATAAAAAATGAGAAAGTGTTTGTTTGTAGCCCTGGCTCTTATACTGATGAGTATGACGAAGGGCGACGGAGTAATAACGAAAGAAAAAGGTGTATATATCGTCAACACCACTACACTGGCAAAGGATGTTCGTGGCTATCGCGGCACCACTCCACTGAAGATCTATATCAAGAAGAATAAGATTCAGAAGATTGAAGCATTGAAGAACCGCGAAACACCAGAGTATTTTGAAGAGGTGGAGGCAGTCATGCTGCCCAAGTGGAATGGCATGACCGTCAAGGCTGCCCTGTCAGCCCATGTCGATGGCGTCACAGGAGCAACCTTTTCGTCAAAAGCCGTACGCGAGAATGTCAAGCGAGGACTGGAATACTATCAGAAGAACAAGAAGTAATTTACATTACCTGTCGCTCTGTTCGGTAACACTGAAAGCATAGCCGTTCCAGATCAGGTCGTAGCAGATGTCCTCAAACGAGTCCTCACCTGAATCGCTTTCTTTGATACACAATAATGTGATGTCCTTACCTTCAGCAGGCAACGTTACGATGTAGGTTCGGAAATTCTTCGCGACATCCTCCACAATCTCTGTCAGTGCAGGTTCGGGCGTCATGGTGTTCTTCTTGGGGTCATAGTCGTAGAAGGCTATCAGATGTGTGTCAATATCATCGTTCTCAAACTGCTCTGCTAACCAGAAAGCCACCAGTGAATGTCCGTCGTTGCGTTTCCAGTAGCAACAGTCGGTATTCCATGTATTCTCCGTTCTCATCACAGACGAGATATAACCCTTCTTCGACTGGTCATTGATACCGAAGATCTCTGCCTGAGGGTGAGTCATCTTACCTGTCGTCAGATACTGCAGCAACAGTTTGTTGGGTATATAGTCAGGGAAAGCCTCACAGAACGCCTGGGCAAAAGCCTTGACGCCAGTACGTCCCTGACCAGTCACATTGGTAAGTGTCTTTTTTCTCCACGACTGTTCGATAGGGATAATTTTTCCTTTCACTATTCCTCCATCTGCCTCTATCTCTTCTTCTGTCATTTCGCGGTCCTCATCAGCCGTGTCAGCTGCTGCCACATCGTATGTCTGATTGGTCACGTCGTTTCCTTCTCTGGCTGTTTTTCCACCGCATGCTGCCAGCATCAGAGCAAATGTTGCTACCATTATGGTTGATAAAGTTTTATTCATAGGTCTTTTAAATTAGTTTCATTCTCCTCTCATTTCTCCACAATCACAATAGGCGACTGCCCACTCAGGAAGGAAGCGCTCGAGCTATCCAACGTCACACTATAAAGAACCAGCTGCATGCGCATCTTTCCTGCTGACAGCTGTCCCCACGAATAAGAATTGATAATCCACGTGAAGTTGGCATCGCGCGTCTGCTCAGCATAGAATACTGGAATCTTCGTCGATACCGGTAATATCATAAACTCTATGGGCGACGCATTGTCAATAGCGTAGAACAACTCAATATCAATGTCCTCCTTGGCGTTCAACACTTCCTTCAGGTCGTCTTTCGTCAGCATAGAGGTCAGCGCCTTTACGGGTACATTGTGAACTGTCATAGTCGAGTCGCTCTTCACTGTCCACGTCACATCAACGGAGTCGAGCTTGTTGTTTTCCAGTGTGCTCTTCGTGAAATACATCTTTCCAGAATGGTCACCTGCCATCTGCAGGTAACACTGGTGAATCTCTGACTTCGATAGTGTGTGTTTAGCATTATCATCATCATCACTGCCCAGACACGAGGTCATGGTAGCGGCCATCAGGCACGCCAACATCCATGTTAATAGTTTAATCGTTTTCATTGTCTTTATGCTTTTTTCTTTTCTATTTGTCTTCTTCCATATACCACTTCGCATACTCAACGTAGTGCTTCGAATTGTCAGTCAAACCAGGACGCGTGGGCTTGATATACTTAGCTGGCACCCCACCCCATATCTCGTGAGCGCCTACCTTTGTATTCTGCAGCACCAGTGCACCCGCAGCCACCACAGCACCCTCGCCTATCTCACAGCCATCCAACAGTGTCGAACCCATACCTATGAGTGCACCGTCGTGGATGGTACAGGCATGTACCGTAACGTTATGTCCTATGGTCACGTCACTGCCTATATGTGTAGGACCTGTGTCGTGTGTCACATGCACACAACTGCCGTCTTGTATGTTTGTACGGTCACCAATGGTAATAGGTGCCACGTCGCCTCGTACTACCGCATTAAACCACACTGAGCACTGGTCACCCATGGTCACCTCGCCCACTATTGTTGCATTCTCGCTGAAATAGCAGTCCTTACCCCAACGGGGTGTCAGACCTTTTATGCTTTTTATAAGAGCCATTATTTCCTTTTTTGAGTTTGCAAAAATAATAAAAAAACATCACCTGTCAGCATAGTCCGTCTATTCTTAACGCTAATTTAACATTGTTGTGATGCCAGGCTCCATTGCCCCTTCTTAATTGCAAAGGTGTCATGCCGAAGTGCATTTTAACATACTTCCCGAAGAAGGAAGGGTTGGAAAAGCCCAAGAGATCAGCCACCTGCTTAATGCTCATGTCCGTATGTTTCATATAGTAGCGTATGTCTTCCATCACATACTCGTTAATCCAGTCGTTGGCTGTCTTGCCAGAGTTTTTCTTGCAGATAATGGAGAGATACTTGGGTGATACGAAAAGCTGGGTTGCATAGTACTCTACTTTTTGATGCTTGGACTTGGTACTGCCTACAAGGTTAAGGAAACGCTGAAACAGCCCCTCTGCCACAGGTTTCCTCTCCATGTCAGGAGCAGGCATCGTGCCTTTGAGCAGTCCGCACAACCCCAGTATGCCACAGCGCAGCAACGACTGTACCATTTCCTGACGATAAGGGATACTCCTCTTTTCTACACACTGGCGTAGCATCTCGTAGAAATGGGTCAAGAACAGCCCGTCTTCGTTGGTCAGACTGACAACGCGCTGTTTATAAATGTAAAGCACCTCGTGCCAGATGCTTATTTTCTCACGTAGAAAACTCTGCAGGATCCTATTGGTGAAAAAAAGCATCTTAAACTCGAAGTCAGGACTCATCATGATGTCGCTGAACACGACGTGGGGCGGTCCGATAAGCATCTGGTTCTTAGCCAACAAGGTTTGCTCACCGTTGGTTGTAAACTGCGCCTTGCCCTGGCTGCAGAATGCTATGACATTCATCTTGATGCGTGCCGTATTGGCTTCTGCTACTTGCTTGAGATTGTCGATAATAACAATGTCTTCATCAAAGTAATCGACAGAAATCTTCTGTGACCTTGCAAGTTCTTGGATATTGATTTCTCCTTCTCCCATGGCTTTTATATTCTTTTCGGATGCAAAGTTGGCGATAATTTCCGAATAAAGTATAGTCATATTGTATCCTTTTATGTTTATTTTAACCTTTTACGTCCTTATTGAAACATTTTAATACCATATAGAACATGCAAAATACGGAAAAAAGTACCATCTTTGCAATCGATTTTGTAATATATCATGACATATTAGACATAAAAACGATGAAAAAGGCAAAGCAAATCTTGTGGATGCTGGCTGTTTTGATGATGGTTAGCAGCTGCAGCGACAAAAAAGAACATGCAAAGAAGGCACCCATCCGTGTGAAGACTGAAGTGACACAGAACGGAAACGTTAGCGGAGAGCAGACATACGTAGGTATCGTCGAAGAGAGCGAAGGTACAGCAGTCAGCTTCACAGGCATGGGCGTGGTGCGAAGAGTACTGGTAGATGAGGGGCAGACGGTGGCACGTGGTCAGCTGCTGGCTGTTATGGACGACAGCCAGGCTCGTAGTCTGCTGGCTGCAGCCGAAGCTCAGATGTCTCAAGCCAACGATGCATTGGAACGCTATAGGATGTTACACGAGAATGGTTCGCTGCCAGAAGTGCAGTGGGTTGAGATACAGAGTAAGGTTGCACAGGCCAAGTCCCAGTTGGACATTGCTCGTAAGAACGTGTCCGACTGCAGGCTGACCGCTCCTGTCAGTGGTGTGATTGGCAAGAAACTCGTTGGTGCCGGCGAGACGGCCTTACCTTCTCAGGCTGTTGTCACCATTCTCGATGTCCGCTCCGTAAAGGTAAAAGTTTCTGTTCCTGAGGCTGAGGTGGCAGGCATCGGTGAGCACACATCATCGCAAATACATATTGACGCCATCGAGGCAAATGTCACTGGCGGCAAAATAGAAAAGGGTGTGACGGCGGATGCACTGACTCATACGTACGATGTGCGTATTCATGTTGCCAACCCTGGTCGCAGACTGCTGCCTGGCATGGTGGCTAATGTAACATTTACCACAACAGAGCCTGAGTCATCAGCACTGCCCACCCTACCTGTAACGGCAGTGCAGCGTCGCAATAACGATTCTCATTTTGTTTGGACAATAGCTGACGATAGTTGTGCACATCGCACACAGGTGGCTATAGGCCAGACCATTGGCAACCGTGTTGTCATTACCAATGGTTTATCTTCTGGCCAGCGTGTTGTAACAGAGGGCTATCAGAAGCTGAGTGAAGGAACGAAAGTGGTATTTTAGTTCATAATTCTTAGTTCATAGTTATGAAAGAAAAGATGAATTGGCTGAAGTGGCCACTGGAGCATTACTCTATATCGTTGCTCATTATTGTCATATTGTTCGTATTGGGCATTTTTGGAATGTATGACATGCCGAAGGATGAGTTTCCTCATGCCACTATACGCCAAGGCGTGGTGGTGGCAGTCTATCCTGGGGCTACCAGCGAGGAGGTGGAGCAGCAAGTGGCACGTCCCTTGGAGCGTTATCTCTTTACGTTTGGTGAGGTAAACCGTTCAAAGACAACTACAGAGTCGCGCAACGGCATGTGTATCGTCATGGTACAGCTGAACGACAACGTGAACAACAAAGACGAGGTGTGGAGCAAAATCAAACATGGGCTGAATGCTTTTAAGGCTTCTTTACCTATCGGTGTGCTGGCTGTAGTGGTCAACGATGACTTTGGCAATACGTCTGCATTGCTGATAGCCATTGAGAGCGACCAGCGCAGCTACCGTGAGCTGCAGAAATACAGCGACGAACTGAGTGACCGTCTTCGTCGCCTGCCGTCAGTGGCCAATGTAAAACTGTTTGGCGAACAAAAAGAGCAAATCAGTCTTTATGTAGATAGGCAGCGCCTGCAGGCATACGGTATAGGTCAGCAGATGCTTTTCAGCCGTCTGCAGGCACAGGGCGTTACCTTTGCCAGTGGTAGCATCAGCGACTTAGACCAAGAGATACCTATCCACGTTGAGACGGGGGAAGATACAGAAGAGGAGATTGCCAACACCATCATCTTCAGTGACCCCGTTACCGGTAAGGTGGCTCGTGTACGTGACGTAGCACGCGTGGTTCGCGAGTACGATAATCGTAACGGCTATATTGAGCAAGACGGCCATCCTTGTGTGTTACTATCCATGGAGATGTCACCAGGCAATAACGTGATAGCTTATGGCAAGGAGGTTGACCACGTGCTATCTACGTTCCGCGACGAGCAGTTGCCAGAGGACGTAAAGGTAACACGCATAGCCGACAAGCCTAAAGTGGTTAGCATCAGTGTCAACGACTTCCTACGCGACCTGCTTATCTCCATGGCTATTATCATATTGGTCATGATGGTACTTTTCCCCTTACGGTCTGCTATTGTAGCTGCCGTTACTATACCATTGAGCACCTTTGTCAGCGTGGCTATTATGTATATTGCAGGTATTGAGCTGAACATTGTCACACTGGCTGCGCTCATCGTGGTATTAGGAATGGTGGTCGATAATAGCATCGTGGTAATCGACGGTTACCTGGAATATCTTGGAAAAGGCTACGAGCCCAAGGTTGCTGCCATAGAGTCTGCCAAACAGTATTTCATGCCCATGATGCTTGCTACACTGTGCATCTGCGCCATCTTCTTTCCCTTCCTCCTTACCATGAAGGGTGTGTTCCTCGACGCACTGCAGGACTTCCCATGGACCATTACCATCAACCTCATGGTGTCCCTACTGCTGGCTGTGACCGTCATACCATTCCTCGAAGTGAAAATCATTAAACCAGAGAAAATAAAAACCGACGGAAATGCCATCACAAAGAACGTACAACTCATCTACAACCGGGTGTTAACTATGACATTCCGCCATCCGTGGCTGACCATGCTCTGCGGACTGGCAGTCATTATGCTCTCTACACTCATCTTTCCCACACTGAAAATACGACTGTTCCCCTATGCTGACCGAGACCAGTTTGCTGTGGAGATATTCCTGCCTGACGGCATGGGAAGGTCTGAGACAGAGGCTGTGGCCGACTCTGTATATAACGTGTTGAAAAATGACGAGCGCATAGTGGGTATCACCAGTTTTATCGGCTGTTCGTCACCACGTTTCATGGATGCCTATGCTCCCCAGATGGCAGGAAGAAACTATGCACAGTTCATTGTCAACACACAGTCCGACAAGGCTACGCTTGAATTGCTGTCAACGTATCAGCCACGGCTGAGCGAAGCATTCCCACAGGCATATGTTAAGTTCAAACGGCTGGACTATCTCTCCGTACCAGAACTCGAGTATCGTTTCTATGGTGAGAATCTGGACTCTCTCCATCTGGCAGCCGAACGGCTGATGGACCGCATGCGTCCAATGAACGAGATAGAATGGGTGCATACCGACTTCTTGCAGACAACACCTATTATTAATGTAGAGCTGAATCAAGTCACTTCATCACAGGTTGGCATCACACGTTCCATGGCTGAAGTGGCACTCATGGGCACTACCAGCGATCTCCATATAGGCAATATCTGGGAAGATGACTACGACGTGCCAGTGGTGGTGAAGGACGATTCTGACATGACGTTCTCCGACATTGCCAATCTGGGCATTACCTCACCGTTCACCATGACATCGGCAGGAGTGAACAACGGCAACACGACCATACCACTACGCCAAATAGCAAAGGTCAATCCGATATGGAGCGAGAGTCGCATCATGCATCGTGGAGGCGAGCGTTGCATCACCGTGACGGCACAGTTTGCACAGGGTGTTTATGCTGACCCCGTAGAGCGATGCATTGCTCACATCATGCAGGAGGAGATTCAGTTGCCACAAGGCGTACGTGCCGAGGTAGGAGGCGAGATAGAGTACGGTGACGAGGCCATGCCACAAATCATTGGCGGCATTACCATCGCCATGATCATCGTCTTCTTTTTCCTGTTGTTCAACTTCAAGAAGTACGGCATCACACTGGTCTGCATGGCGGCATTGGTACTCATGGTGCCTGGTGCACTCATCGGACTGGGAATGATGAACCGCGCCTTGGGATTAACATCTATCTTCGGACTCATCACACTGATGGGAATGATCATGCGTAACGAGATTCTCATATTCGAACATGCCAACGCACTAATCAAGGACTACGTTGCCGACCACCCTGTGCCTAACGGTTTGCCCATAGGGAGTGCACCAGTCGAATACCGCAGACTCTACAACGATGCAGTTAAACAGGCTGCCTTCGATGCCGGCAAACGACGCATGGTACCCATCTTCCTCACCACTGCCACCACAGCCGTTGGTGTGGTACCAATGATTATCGCACAGAGCTCGTTCTGGATGCCTGTGGGTGTTACCATCTTTGCCGGTGGCATTGGCTCCCTTATCATGGTAGTAACCATGCTGCCCGTCATTTATTGGAAAGTTAATTTGAAATAAATAAGACAATGAAAAAATACCTTCTATCCATCATCCTGCTCACATGCACAACTGTCGTCTTTCCACAGGAAATGACATTGGAACAGCTGAAAGACAGTGCCTTCAAGAACAATAACAGCCTGAGGGCTGCACGTTACGACATAGAAGCATCACAACTGCAACGACGCGAGGCTTTTACCAAATTCTTCCCTAATGTCAGTGGAACAGCAGCATGGTTTAATTCAAACAAACACTTAATCTCCACCGATGTCAACACTTCTGAATACCTATCACCTGCCATGGTCGCCACACTGGCAGAGACGCTGCCTTTAGAAGCATTGGCTGCCCTCAACAGCCCCATTAGCATTAACATGCTCAAAAACGGGAAACTGGCTGGTGTCAATGCCATACAACCTCTGTTTGCCGGCGGGCAGATTATCAACGGCAACAAACTCGCCAAGGTGGGACAGGAAGTCAGTGAACTCAAGTTACAGCTAACCCAAGACGAAGTAGAACTACAGACAGAACAGTACTACTGGCAATTGGTGTCGCTAAAGGAAAAACTGCATACCATAGAGGCAGCCAATCAGTTGCTGGCAGACATTCACAAAGATGCCGATGTGGCAGTGCGCGCTGGTGTGGCCATGCGTAACGACCTCTTGCAGGTACAGCTGCGTCAGAACGACCTGGCGAGCCAGAAACTCAAGCTTCAGAACGGCATATCCTTGTTACACATGCTTCTTGCTCAGTATTGCGGACTCCATCATTCGTCATTCACCATCCATTACCCACAGCTGTTCGCTGGCGACTCCATCGTAACACAAACCGACTATGAGCCACGTCCCACAAACTTCCAATTGACGGCATTGCCAGAATACCAGTTGCTGCAGAAACAAGTGGAAGCCACACAGCTGCAACATCGTATGGAGGTGGGCAGCCGTTTGCCAAGCATAGGCGTGGGCGTGGGGTATAACTATAACGACTTGACAGAGCGCGACCTTTCGTTTGCCATGGTGTTTGCTACCGTCAGCGTGCCCATCAGTGACTGGTGGGGAGGCTCCTACGCCATCAAACGCAAGAAGATAGAACACCAGAAAGCCGTTGACCAACTAAACGACAACATGGAACTACTCACCATTCGCATGCAGAAATCATGGAACGACCTACAGGAAGCCTATAGTCAGATAGAGTTGGCAAGGCAGGGCATGAGGCAATCAGAAGAAAACCTACGTCTCAACCGAAACTTCTTCCGTGCTGGCACAGGAACAATGTCTGAACTGTTGGAGGCACAGCTATTATCCCAGCAGACACGCGATAAATATGTAGAGGCTGTTGCCGACTATCACATCAAACTCATCATCTATCGCCAAGCTAACGGTGAGTAAAGGTATGAAGGGGGTAAAAACAAAAGAGGATGAACTCAGGTTCATCCTCTTTTTATTGTATTTAGAGATTTGGATTAATCTTGTTCCACTCTGCAATGGGAGGAACGATGTTGAGCGTTACCAACTCATCGCGCATCTTACACAGGTGTTCGTAGCTGGCATCCAGCTTGGCATTCTCCTCAGGTGTACCCTGTGGCACCTCGTAGGTAGCACCGGCAGGACTCAGTGTAGTCTTCATGGCCATCATGATGTGGTCGTACTTGTCGGTCTTCACGTATGTACCAACGGGGAAACGGAAAGGCTCACCACCCATAGCAGCACGAATCATCTCTACAGAGAGATATGAAGGGCTCTGGAACGAGCTACGTCCGCGCAGTTTGATGATAGCAGCACCACCCTTAGTGACGTCTGTCTTCATCTGCTCCCACTCCTCAGCAGGGAACTCTGGCGTGCCGATGATGTCGGTAAGTTTACGGCCCTTAATGGTAACGTGGCTGCCGAAGACTGCCATCTGCTCACCATGTCCACCATATGTGGCACAACCTGTGATTTCGCTCTGCATCACACCGAACTTCTTAGCCAGTGCAGACTGCAGACGTGTGGTATCCAGACCAGCCAGTGTAGTAACCTGACCTGGTTTCAAACCAGAGTAAAGCAGAGTTACCAGACCTGTGAGGTCAGCAGGGTTGAAGATGATGACTACGTGGTTAACATCAGGGCAGTAAGTCTTGATATTCTTACCCAGCTCCTCTGCAATCTTACAGTTGCCTGCCAGCAGGTCCTCACGTGTCATGCCCTCTTTACGTGGTGCACCACCACTGGAGATAATGTACTTTGCATTGGTGAAAGCTTCCTTGGCATCTGTGGTAGCTGTGATGCATACATCGTCGAAGCCACTCTGACGCATCTCCTCTGCTACACCCTCGGGTGAGAAGACGTCGTACAGACAGATGTTGTTTGTCAGGCCCATCATCAGGGCGCACTGTGCCATGTTTGAACCAATCATACCGGCTGCGCCGACAATGGTCAGTTTGTCATTAGTTAAAAATGCCATAATAGTTTACGATTTTGACTGTTTATTGTTTGTTGTTTTGTTTCTTGTCTGCAAAATTACAAATAAAATTTGAATTGTCAAGACACTAACCATAAATAATATGTTATAAAATCTGAAAACATCCTGCTTTGCCAAGTCGGTTTGACAATTTAGGGGATGTTTGTAACAAAATATTAATCTTTCCGTAACGGTATCGTAATTTGTTTTTCTTGGCTGACTGACGGAATGGACGTAACTTTGCATGTGAAAAACAAATAGATATGACAGAACAAAACTACTGGCTTATAGCCCTGCGACTATTGGGTGCACTGGGCTTGCTGATTTACGGAATGCGAATGATGAGTGAGGCCTTGCAGAAAATGGCCGGTCCGCAACTCAGACATATCCTCTCGCGCATGACAACCAACCGACTGACAGGACTGCTCACCGGTACTTTCGTGACGTGTGCCGTACAGTCATCGTCGGCAACGACGGTAATGACCGTGTCGTTTGTCTCGGCTGGTTTGCTGACATTGTCACAGGCCATATCAATTATCATGGGTGCCAACATCGGCACGACGCTGACGGCATGGATTATGTCGCTGGGCTATAGTGTCGATTTAACCAACGTGGTATTTCCTGCCTTTTTCGTGGGCATGATACTGATTTACAAAAAGCGACACCGTTACGTTGGTGACCTGCTCTTCGGCACAGCATTTCTCTTCCTGTCGCTCGTCATGCTCAGTGCGGCAGGCAAGGACCTCGACTTGGAACATAACGAACAGGTAGTCAATTTCTTCGCTTCTTTTGACACAAACAGCCATCTGACCATACTGGCATTCCTCGCCATTGGAACGATTATTACGTGTATCGTGCAGTCGTCGGCTGCTGTCATGGCTATTACCATATTACTTTGTTCGACTGGCGTGCTTCCCATCTATCTGGGCATTGCACTGGTCATGGGTGAGAATATTGGCACTACGGCAACAGCAAACCTGGCAGCCTTTGCAGCTGGCACGGAAGCACGTCGTGCGGCTCTGGCTCACCTGCTGTTCAATGTATTTGGTGTGATTTGGGTGCTCATCGTGTTCTTCCCCTTCGTCAATATGGTTTGCCAGTTTGTTGACTACGACCCCACAATGGGCGGACAGGCTGAGCGTCTGCCTGTAGTGCTGGCTATGTTCCACACCTGTTTCAACGTCACCAACACGGCCATTCTCATTGGCTTTGTGCCACAGATGGAGCGCGTGGTATGCTGGCTGTTGCCTGACCGTGGTAAGGTAGAGAAAGAGGAGTTTCGTTTGCAGTATATCCAGGCCAACCTGGTTCAGACGCCAGAAATCTCCGTCTTGCAGGCACAAAAGGAAACAGCACGTTTTGCAGAGAGTGTACACGAGATGTTTGGCATGGTACGCGAACTGTTTGCTGCTGATGATGACGCGACGTTCAAGAAATGTTTTAGCAAGATCAGGGACCGTGAGGACATAACTGACCGTATGGAACTGGAGATAGCACATTATCTGGAACAGGTGAGCGACGACCACCTGAGTGACGATACGAAGCAGAAGATTCGCAGGATGATGCGTGAGATAGGCGAGCTGGAGTCGGTAGGTGACGCTTGCTATAACATGGCACGTACGATGGAGCGGCACCATGAGTCGGGTAAGAGCTTTACAGAGGCTCAAGTGCAAGGGCTGCAGGATATGGCAGTACTGTGTGATACTGCGCTGGAGCAGATGTGTACCGTCATGCATGGTCACCGCACCAGTCACAGCATGAGCGAGACCTTCCGCATCGAGAACGACATCAATGCCTTGCGCGACCAACTGAAGGCTACTAACCTGGAGGCAGTGAACAATCACGAGTACGACTACTCCATAGGAACGGTGTTTGGCGACCTGGTAGGCGAGTTAGAACATTTGGGCGACTATGTTGTAAATGTAGTGCAAGCCCGTCTGTCGTAGCTGTCCGATATATACTAAATAATGTACGCGTGCGTAAACGCTTACGTTATTTTCTTTGCAAGAATACTGCTGATTATAATAGGAAAGCAGTACTTTTGCAAAGAATTTGTATTACTATATCGGAACAACAAACTATTTAACAAATAAAAACTGAAAATGAAAAAACTCCTTTTCTTTCTCATGGTGCTGCTCACCTCAGTAGCAGCCAACGCCGCCAAGGTTACCATTCAGGAACAGGGCGGATGGTTTGAGAGCGCTTATGTAACGTGGGCGAAAACAGCGAACACTGACTATAACGTCTATGTCAGTCCTGCTTCTTCCACATCATGGACACAGCTCGACGAGGAGCTTGTGCGTGAGTATCCTTCCTATGGACGTGCAGACGCCATGGGACTGTCAGCTGGTTCCTACAAGTTCAAGGTGGTGCCGGTGGTCAATGGTGAAGAGGTGGAGGCCGATGCTGCCACATCTGATGCTGTTGAAGTACGTGCTCACGACCGTAGCGGTTTTGCCCACAAACATGCCGGCAGTACTGGCATTGGTGCTTACAACAACGATGGTACGCTGAAGTCAAACGCTCGTGTGCTGTATGTATGGGCGGACAATGCCAAGACAGTATCTATGGAAGTGGCTACCAGCAGCAATGGAAAGGTAGCTACCTATACAGGTTTGCAGAACATCGTCTATGGTTACCAGAAAGGCGATGGCAACGGCAGTTACGAGAAGCGTCCCCTTTGCGTGCGTATCATTGGTACCATCAAAGACAGCGACATGGACGATCTGAAGAGCAACGAGGGTCTGCAAATTAAGGGTGCCAAGGCCTATCAGAACATGAACATCACCATTGAGGGTGTGGGTAACGACGCTGCTGTCTGGGGCTTCGGCTTCCTCATCCGTAATGCGGCGATGGTTGAGTTGCGCAACTTCGGTATCTATCTCTGCATGGACGACTGCGTGAGCATCGACACCAAGAACGCTATGATATGGGTACACAACATTGACTTCTTCTATGGTAAGACAGGTGGTGATGCCGACCAGGCCAAGGGAGACGGTGCACTCGACTTCAAGGGTGACTCGCAGTACCTGACCTTCTCTTATAACCACTTCTTCGACACCGGTAAGTCAAACCTCGGTGGTCTGAGCGAGAGCGGCGACAACTACATTACGCTGCACCACAACTGGTACGACCACAGCGACTCACGCCATCCGCGTATCCGTCGTATGTCGATGCACATCTATAACAACTACTTCGACGGCATATCCAAGTACGGCGTGGGCATGACCACCGGTGGCTCTGCCTTCGTTGAGAACAACTACTTCCGTAACTGTAAGTACCCCATGCTCATCTCGATGCAGGGCTCTGACATTGCATTTGGCAAGGGTACTTTCTCGAGCGAGGATGGTGGTATCATCAAGTCGTTCGGTAACTACATCCAGGGTGCACGCACCGTGGTGACCTATCAGCAGAACGACAAAGATTTCGACTGTTGGGAAGCTTCTACACGTAATGCCACTGTCCCCCAGACGGTAAAGGCACTGCAGGGTGGCGGCACATACAACAACTTCGACACCAACAGCAGCATCATGTACAGCTACTCGCCTGACGCAGCAACCGACGTGCCTGCCATCGTCAAGGGGCAGTACGGTGCCGGACGTTTGCAGCATGGTGACTTCAAATGGACATTCAACAACTCCGTCCAGGACGAGAACTATGGTGTTATCGCTGAGCTGAAGTCAGCACTTCAGAGTTACACTTCGACACTGGTAGGCTTCTTTGATGGCGACCGTGTATCAAACGGTGGAGCTACGCAGACCGTTAATGGTGGCGACGGCAATGGTATCGCACAGGATGTCAACGACAGCTACGTGCCCTCATGGGCTGGTGGCAGTGGCGCTACAGTCAGTGCTGGTCTGCCTGATCCGAACTTCTGCGGTCCTGAGTCTGAAGCTGGCTCAAAGAAGTATGACTACTTCTGGTTCAACAGCGAGAATAAGACAAAGATCAACGGCTTCATCAGCGAAGGCCTGCTGACCTTTAACACGACAGAGAACTCTGGATTCAAAGAAACAGAGCAGCCTCAAAACGGTGATGGTAGTCTGAAGTCACAATATACTGGTGTGCTGCAAGTTCCACAAGGCGGCTATGCACAGTTCACATGTGTCAATGGTGTTTCGTCAGTGGCTGCCATGATCTTCCGTTCTGGCGATGCAAAGGGAGAGATTCAGGTAAGCAAAGACGGCACGAAGTTCACCAAGATAGGTGA
>ODAI010733339.1_pt1 | contig 35564 bp, 33 predicted proteins | sample 1539321 | NCBI WGS metagenome assembly ODAI01 (sample SAMN02144231, study PRJEB22623) | gut metagenome | biome: sheep rumen | host: Ovis aries | place: New Zealand
AGCTTTCCGCAGGCAACATAATCAAGGAAGAAGGAAGTCTGAACACCAGAGCAGAGAATGTCGTTTACGCTCATGGCAACACAGTCAATTCCCACAGTGTCATATTTTTTCATTTTGAAGGCAATGTCCAGTTTTGTACCAACGCCGTCAGTTCCACTTACAATTACAGGATTTTTATATCCCTTTGTAACCTCGAACATTCCGTTAAAACTTCCAAGTCCTGTCAAAAGTCCCGGAATTGCAGTTCTCTTTGCGTGTTCCTTGTACTTATCAACTGCGCGATAACCTTCTTCTACGTCTACACCTGATTCTTTGTAAGATGCCATCTCGAATTCTCCTGTGTTTATATTTGGGCGTTCCCCTCGCTGCCGCTCGGGTCGCTACGTTCCGGGTTCCGCTATCGCTCCAGCCTCCTCGGTCGCTCTTTTCTCGCTCCCTGCGGTGGCCGGCTTCGCCGCCCTTCACATCGCTAACGCAATTTTCTTATATTAAAACTTCACATCCAGCCCAGATGCTTCTGCATCCGCAGCCAGTTTTGCTCTGAAAGCCTTTAGCTTACCAGCTAGTTCCTTATCCTGCAAAGCTAAAATCTGCAGGGCTAAATAAGCTGCATTTTTTGCGCTGTTAATTCCAACCGTTGCGACAGGAATCTGAGGAGGCATCTGAACAATGCTCAAAAGAGCGTCCATTCCGCCAAGACCGTTTGATTTTTCGCTTACGCATTCAAGCGGCACACCAATTACAGGAAGAGTTGTAATTCCCGCAATCACACCAGGAAGGGCAGCTGCCAATCCGGCACCGGCAATAATTACCTGACATCCGTCTTTTTCAACCTGCTCAACAGTCTGCTTTAAAAGAGCACCGGCTCTGTGGGCAGAAATAATGTAAGCTTTGTAATCCACACCGAATTCAGAAAGAACATCGGCAGCCTTTTTCATTGTGTCTTTGTCAGACTTAGACCCGAAAAAAATCGCAACTTTCATGGTAGAGTTATAGCATAAAAGAGGCCCTTTTTGGAAGATATTTATAGAAAAGCTTTGCAAAACTTACGTTTTATTAAATAACTACCACATTTAAACAAAATATGATAAACTCATTTGCTATGAATGCTAACGAAGTAAAATCGATTGTTGACAATATTCGTTCTGAAGCTGCAAAGAGACTTGTTGGTCAGGAACAGCTTGTTACAGATATGTTTATGGCTTTTGTTGCCGGCGGACACGTTCTTGTAGAAGGCGTACCTGGTCTTGCAAAAACTCTTGCCGTAAAAACCCTTACAGAAATTCTTGGACTTGATTTTAAGCGAATTCAGTTTACCCCGGATTTACTTCCTGCCGACGTTACAGGAACCCTTATTTATGAACAGAACAAGGGAAGCTTTTCTGTACGCAAAGGCCCTGTTTTTGCAAACGTAATTCTCGCTGATGAAGTAAACCGGGCCCCTGCAAAAGTTCAGTCGGCTATGCTGGAAGCAATGGAAGAAAAGCAGGTTACAATCGGGGAAGAAACCTACAAGCTGCCGGAACCTTTCTTTGTTCTTGCGACCCAGAACCCGGTTGAGCAGGAAGGAACCTACAATCTTCCTGAAGCAGAGCTGGACCGCTTTATCATGAAATTAAACGTAGTTTATCCGACTGCAGAAAACGAAGTTAATATAGTAAAAACCTGCGGAAAAGCACCTTCAGTTGCCGTAAACAAAATCCTGAAGGAAGGCGACATTGAACAAATCCGCAGCCTTTGTGACAGCGTCACCTGCGATGACAAGCTGGTCGAATACATTGTTTCTATTTTGAACGTTACCCGCTCGGAATCAAACAAAAAAAATACAGCCCGCCTTTCTGTAACAAAGAACAATGACATCACAAGATATATAAACTTTGGTGCCTCTCCCCGCGCCGGAATCGCCATTCTCCAGTGCGCAAAGGTCAACGCGCTCTTCAACGGACGTGATTTTGTGCTGCCGGAAGACATCAAGGCCGTAACACCAAACGTTTTGCGCCACCGCCTCATTCTTTCCTACGAGGCCGCCGCAGACAGCGTAACAAGTGATGAAATCATCCAGCGAATTCTGGATTTTATTCCGCTGCCGTAAAATCAACAGATAACAAAGCCGCCTATGAGCTATTTTTCTGAATCCACCGATTCTCTTGTAAAAAAAGCCTCTTATCTCAGAATTGCAGCCGCAGACCTTGCCGAAGGAATGAAAAGCGGAAATTTCCGCTCCCTCTACCGCGGTCAGGGAATTGAATTCAGCGGTGTGCGGGATTATATACGCGGCGACGATATCCGTTCGATTGACTGGAACGTTACCGCGCGGATGGGACATCCTTACGTAAAGGTTTTTGAAGAAGAGCGGGAACTTCAGATTTTTGTCGTAGTAGACACGTCTGCTTCCATGCACATTCAGACCTGGAGCCGGGACGGCGGCTTAAAGGATTTAAGGCGGACAAAATATTCAGTCGCCGCAGAAACTGCCGCCCTTATTACAATTGCCGCAGAAATTAACAGCTGTCCTCTCGGTGCCGCACTTTTTGACGGTCAGATTCATTTTTCCTGCAAGCCTCAGTTTGGCCGCGAGCAGACAATGCTTGTCCTCACCCATCTTGATAAAAAGCCGGAAGAGCTGACTCAGGGCTCAGTTTTGGGAAACGCCCTCACAGGAACAGGCCGCCTTTTACGCAAGCGCTCCCTGATTTTTGTAATTTCTGACTTCAGAAGTGCAGATTACGAAAAACCGCTTATTTCCCTGGCCCAGAAAAATGACGTTATAGCAATCAGAATGGAAGATATTTTTGATCTGGAGCTGCCTTCGGTGGGAACAATTCCTTTTATCGATGCTGAAACAGGAGTTAAAATGCGTCTTCCAACCAATTCTGAGAAATTTAAAAAAGAATGGAAGGATTTTTACAATCTGAATGAAAGTCACTGGCAGAATCTCTGTGTAAAGCACGGAATTATGAGCGTAATAATGCGTACCGGTGACTCACCTCTTCAGGTGCTCACATCAATTTTTGGACGGAAGGCAAAATGACAGGAATCGATACTCAGCAGATTCTTCTGCCAAAAAAAGTATATATCGGTGACAGCGCAGAATTACGCTGTACCTTCAACTCAAACTCCCTTTACTTAAAGGACTTTGTCGGCAGCGAAAGTGTCAGCTTAAGTCTGAATGCCTTTACCCAGGAGCTTAATTCTCAGGATTATAATATCCAGAAAATCACACTTTCCAGCGCCGGAGTAGATTACTATCAGCTTTCAATCACCTTTGTTCCCTGGAAAACCGGCACGATTATTCTGCCCCCTTACAACGTTTCTGCCAACTTCGATACGTCAAATCCCCTTACAAGCTTCAGCCTTGCGGATCAGATTGAAATCAACTTTGAACCGGTAAACATCGTTTCGATTGTAGAACAGAATCAGGTGCAGGGGCTCAGTCCAAGCGCGCCTCCAATGCTGCTGCCCGGCACAAGCTATAAGCTTTACAGCGCACTGATTATCTTCGTGCTTTTTATCCTGCTTTTAATCCGTTCAATTACAAAACGCGAGCAGATTGCATTTTTTATCAGACATAAAAAGCTTTTATGGAAATATAAAAAGAACCGCAGGCTTACCATCCGCGCCCTTGAGAGCCTTTTAAAACCGGTATCAAAAAAGAATCCGGCAAAAAATGATAAGGAATTCGCAGAGGCTCTTCAGAAAATCCTCCGTAACTATCTGGAGGTCCGCTTTGAATATCCATTTTCAAAAACCGTTACAAGCGGATTTATGGGCGCCTTTCATAAGATTTTTGGCGGAACAGAGGATTTTTCAAGCCTGATGAGTGAAGAAAAGGAAAATGCCTGCATTAAAATGACAGGAATTTTTACAAGAAGTGACTATATCCGTTATTCTGCGGGCGCTGCCCTGGATGAAGCAGAACGCAGAAATATAATAGAAGAATCTGAAGAAGCTGTTGCAGAACTGGAAGGCGACAGCCCTGATGCACAGACAGAAAGGGAGGCCTCAAATGTTTAGTTTTCAAAACCCGGCAGGCTTTCTTTTATTTCTTCTGCTTCCTCTTTTTTACATTTTAAGAAAGACAAAAATCCTCAAGCAGACTGTAGTTTATGCAGTTCTTGGTGACTGGGAAGGCAAGACTTTTATCTGGAAGGGAAAAATCCGCAAGTTTCTTTCATTTTTAACAAAATTGATGCTTGCCATTGCCTTTACCCTTACTGTCGTTGCCTTTGCTGACCCGGTAATTTCCATTCAGGAAAAAGTTTACACAAGCATTGGAAACGACGTAATTTTTGTAGTTGATACAAGCCCTTCCATGGCAGCAAAGGACATTGACGGAGACAGACGAATTGATTCTGCAAAAAACGCTATCACAAGTCTTGTAAAAAGCTATGACGGCTACCGTTACGGAATTGTTGCGCTGGGCTCAAATGCCAGCGTTTCCGTGCCGCCTACCGCCGACTCATCCATCTTTGCAAAAAAGCTGGACGAAATCCAGGTGGGAATGCTGGGAAATGGTTCTGCTATTGGAGACGGGCTCAGTACCGCAGTCTGCCACCTGGCATCTTCCTCTGCACCTAAAAAATGCATTATCCTTTTGACAGACGGCGAAAATAACGCGGGCGAAATCCACCCGGAAACAGCTGCCCGCCTTGCCGCCGACAATCAGATTAACATTTATGTGCTTGGAATCGGTTCAAAGGGCCGGGTTCCAATCGAATATACCGACCTTCAGACAGGAAAGCTTTATTCAGGCTACCTTGAATCTGATTTTAATGCAAACTCCCTCAAAAAAATTGCCGAAATCGGTAACGGCCGCTACTTTGAAGTCCGCACTCTTGAAGAACTTGCAAGAACCCTTGCCTCTGTTGCAAAAACTGAAATTGTTTCGCAGAGCTTTACCTATAAAACAATCACGACAAATTACTATCAGCAGGTGCTTTTCTTTGCCCTGGTTCTTTTTGTCATTGCAGCCTTTTTCAAACGCGTCCTTCTTCAGGAAATCATTCCTTTCCGCTTTAAGAAAATTCTGATTTTACGAAGCGCCCTTCAGCTGCTGGCCCTTCTAATGGTTTTTATTGCGAGAACCGGAATTTCATGGGGAACCTACCTGGCCCCGATTCAGAAAAACAAGGCCGCCGTCAGCTTTGTTTTTGATATTTCAAACTCCATGCTGGCAAAGGATGTTGCTTCCGGCTATTCGGGAAAAAACAATCAGTACAGGACAAGACTTTCGGCAGCCAGCCTTTATGCAAAAAAACTTCTTGAACGCATGGATGGCACAAGCGTTTCTGTTGTACTCGCAAAGGGCGACGGAATCAATGCTATTCCTTTAACTGAAGATTACGCCATGATTGATTCTCTTCTGGAAGTTATGAATCCCGCCCTGATGACAGTTCCGGGTTCCAGCCTTGGAAAGGGAATTCTATGCGCAAAGGAATCTTTCCCCCAGAATTTTTCTGCAGCAGGCCGAATCTGGCTTTTTACGGACGGAGAAGAAAGCGACGGAGCCCTTTCCAGTGCAATCCTTGAATGTATGAGAGTGGGAATTCCTGTCAGCATCATAGGCTTTGGCGATTTACAGGAAAGTGAAATTCTTGCAGGAGACGGAAAGACAAAGGTTCGCTCTGCCTTCAGAAAGGAAAACCTTGAAAAAATCATAGAATCAGTTGAAGAAAAGGTCAGCTCTTACAAAAATCAGACCCCGGTTCTTTTTGTCGAAGCTTCTGAAATCGGTTCAGCCGCAAAACTGCTCAGCCAGATTTCAAATCGCCAGGAAAATACCCAGATTGTTTCTTATGAAGCCCGCCCGCTTCCCCGCTACAAGCTCTTTTTGATTCTTGCCTTCATTTTCTTTGGAGCAAGCTTCTTTGCAACTGAATTTGATTTTTCTACCTTCAGGAATCAAAAATCACCAAAAGCCGCTTCTGTGCTTATGATCTTCTCCCTGATTTCGATTATGACTCTTTCGGGCTGTTCTTCAGATAAGACTGAAAAAACTTCAGGAACTTCAGAATCTGTAAAGATTTTAAGGGGCACCTGGGAATGGCATAAAAAGAATTACCGCAAGGCAGTTTCTTTTTACCTGGATGTTGCCCAGAATACTGCGCCGGAAAAAAATCAGACTATAAATTATTCGCTTTATGATTTAGCCCAGGCCTATTCTATGACCGGGGAAGACAAGGCTGCCCTTGAACGCTATGCTCAGATTTCTTCTGACGCACCAGCTATTGTCCGCTACAAGGCTTATTACAACGCTGGAATTATTGCCTGCAACAACGGTGATTTTGAAGGAGCAACCTCCTATTTCAGAAAGGCTCTGGAAATCGACAGCTCCCGCATTGAAGCAAAAATCAACATGGAGCTTTCCATTCAGATGACTGCTGCAGAATCAAAGCAGAACGAAAGTCAGGCTCTTCCAGCAAGTCAGGAAAACCAGCACAATCAGGATCTGGAGAATACCGTTTTTAACCACATAAAGGAGAACGATAAAAGACAATGGAAAAACAGCGAATCAAATCAGGCTCAAAATCTTTCCGACGATTATTAAAAATCGGATTTCTGTCGGCTCTTTTATGGCAGACCGGGGGCTGGCAGGAGGCATACGCCCAGTCAATAATCACTCAGGCACAGGCAAACGCCCTAAGCATAAGTCCTGCAGAAAATCAGAGCCTCTACACAAAATCTGACATAAAATTTGAAGTCCTCATTCCAAATGCCCAGTCAAATTCAATAATTTTGCAAAGTGCCCCGACAATTCCGAATGTTACGATGAGAACCATGCGAAAAACCCAGGAATTCGGCGAAAATGAAGGCACAAAAATTGAAGTCTGGTTTAATTTTGAAAAAAAAGGTGATTATAAGCCCCCGCCACTGTCACTTTTAATCAGCAACAGAAGGCGGACAATCCCCTTCGCCCCTGTAACAATCACTGATAACCCGGAATTTCTTTCACCCCGCGTTGTTCTTCTTTTTCCAGACGGCGTGACCTTTTATTCTGATGAAATCCCCGGTCCAAAAGATAAAAATTTCGGCAAAGCACTTTTTGACTGGCATAAGGGAGAAACGATTTCCTTTTCCGTTTGCCTTCAGTATGCCGTTCAGCTGGTTCAGTTCAACTGGGAAATCCCGACAGAATCAATTTTTACCCAGACTAAAACCTATGACATTCTGGAAATCAAATACCGGGAAAAACGCTATTCGGACGAACTGATTCCTGTTGCTGATTTTGAGTGGACATCTATTGCGGAAGGAGAAAAATCCTTCCCAAAAATCAAGCTGACTGCCACCGCCTATAACGGCTACAGAAATGAAATCAATATCCCGGATTTTACAATCAATTTTATTCCGAAAGAGGAAGCTGAAACAGATTCCGGCGAACCTGATATTTTTGCAGCAAGTTTTGATGCTTTTGATAATGCACAGAAAATCTCTGAAAACGAAATTGCAGCAGGCAATATTCATGAATCAAAAATTTCACTTTCGGAATGTCAGCAGCTTGCTGAACTTCGCCGCAGGGAAAGAAACGACATTTTGGGCTGGAAGTCAAACATTTCAAAACGCACTGAATATGAGGCAAAAATCGGCATAAATACTTCGATTGCGGAGTTTTATATGGGTGCTTTTTACTTTTTTGCCCTGATTGTTTTGCTAAGTCTGACACTTTTTATTATATTTTTAAAGAAGCGTATGGTTCTTGCGGCCTGTTTAAGCTCTGCGGCCCTGTTTTTTGGACTTATTTTCTTCATCTTTGTTTCTGTTCAGAAAGTCAAAAAATACGGAATTTCAACCGGATGTAAAATCTCTTCAATTCCGGAAGAAAACGCAAAGGCGGAATCAAGCATCGGTGCCGGAAACCGGGTTCAGATTACCGAAGATGCCGGCCAGTGGATTTACATTCAGCTGGGCGAAACCGGTGGCTGGTGCATACGCGACGAAGTTATTTTCATAAACTAATTTTTTAGACTGAAAGGGGGCTCAAAATGGATATGGGCGATATTTTAAATCAGTGGGATTCATATCAGGCTGATAAAATCAGAAAACAGAAGGAAAGCGGCAAAAATCAGGTTTCCCACAAAAAGGCAAACGCCCCTACACCGGAAGAAAAAGCCCGGGCCGCAGAAAGAGATTTTGAAGCTCAGATGCGTAAGGCTAACGAACAGAAAATTAATCCTATGGAGCTCTGGCTGCGCCGTTACGGTACAATTGATAAAGATAAAATTGCAGAAGAAGACGAGCTTAAAAACCGTGAGAGTGACAGAAATTATCTGCTTTCCATGCAGCCGGAAGCAAGAATTGATTTACACGGTCTTCATCAGGATGAAGCTTATGAACGCCTCAATAATTTTATTGCTGACTGCAAGCTGCGCGGACTTAAAAAAGTTCTGATTGTGCACGGAAAAGGAATCCATACTCATGGAAGTGATCCTGTTTTGGGTGAAGTTGTCAGAAAATTCATTGAAAGGGATAAGCGCTGCGGAACATCCGGTCATCCAAAAATGAAATCAGAGGGTGGAAGCGGCGCAACCTGGGTAATTCTTAAATAAATCCTATTTTTTTTACTTTTTTTTATATTTTTTTCTCAAAACATTGCCGGAATTTGGAGTTTTTTGCCTATATTAAGGTATGAAACAATTAATTTTACTTTTCTGGCTGCTGACATTTTTAAGTTCCTGTACCTTGAGTGATTGCGGCGGTGAGGGAGTCTCATCTTCCAGCGCCTCCTCCCGCAGAGCAAGTTACACCACAGGCGGACCTGCACTGACAGACTCTCAGGCATTTTCTCTTGTAAACTGGAACGTCCAGACCTTTTTTGACGGCGTTACAGAAGGCTGCGAATACAGTGATTTTAAATCGGCGGCAAAATGGTCTAACAGCAAATATTATACCCGTCTGCAAAGACTTTGCGAGGTTATGGCACATCTTAATGCAGATATTTTTGTATTTGAAGAAATTGAAAATGAGGGTATTTTACATGACATTGCAAATCAGTTTGCAGGTAACTCCTGGGATTCATCTAAAAACTGGACTTACTGCGCTTTTTCAAAAGAAAAAAATTCTTCAATAGGCTGCGCAGTCCTGTCAAAATTTCCCCTTTTTGGCCTTAAAACCCATTCATTAGATATCCGCAGTCAAAAAGAAAACCAGCCTTCAATGCGTCCCCTGCTGGAAATTTCAGTATCCGTCAAGGGCCGGGAAGTCCGTCTTCTGGTAAATCACTGGAAGTCAAAGGCAGGCGGCGAAGAAGAAAGCCAAATCTGGCGTGACTGGCAGGAGGCTAATTTATGTTACAGGCTGGAAAAAGTGGCGGAGGAAGGACAGCTGCCCTGTATAATCTGCGGAGATTTCAACCGGGATATAAGGGAATTCTGCCTGGTAGAAGACGGCTCCCGTACGGAAGGAAATATTAAACTACGCGGCAAGCAGCCTGTAAGAATTTATTCTCCCTGGCTTACAGAAGGAGGAGGATTTTCATCCGAAATCGGAAGCTACTACTACAAGGGAAGCTGGGAGCGCATCGACCACATTTTCACTTATGGCAGGGCAAGAATTGCGGCCTTCTCTCCCCGCTCCCAGGCCCCCTGGGCAAACGAGGACAAAACTCCTTTCGCTTATAAAATCTATAACGGCAGCGGCTATTCCGACCACCTTCCGGTCATGGCAAATGTTGTGGTGGAGTAAGGAAAGTTTTGATATCAAGCTGGGGCGTCGTCTCTGTTGAATTTTAGACGGACCCCATATAAATACTATATTTTCTGTGGGAATTGTTATAAGCTATGAAATTAAGGAAATACTATGGAAAGACCTAAATCACGGAAAAAGAAATTCTCTTATATACCTGAAGTTAAACAGTTTTTAATTAAAACAAATCATAGTGAATTTATAAATTCAGATGAAGAAGAAGTTGATCAACCGGATGAAATTGACAATCTCGAACAAAGTATAATTGTTTATACAAATAATCTGTTAAAAAGAGAATCAGATGAATTAGTTATCTTAAAATCTTTTTATAAAAAAATAGAACCCTATTATAATTATATTCAAAAGTTTACGAAATGTAAAAAAGGATGTAGTTGCTGTTGTTATATTCATGTTGATATAACACAGTTAGATGTTGCCTTCATAAATAAAAAATATAAACTAAATTCTACTAAAATAAATTAAATCTCAGATGGTATGAGTCATGATAATGAACATATCAAATGTCCTTTTTTAAATGATAACTCTTGCAGTGTATATGAAAATCGTCCTTTTATGTGTAGAAAATATTATAATTTTCCTGATGAAGACGGTATTTGTGCATTAGTAAAGTATTCCGGAAAAGAAAAACCAGAAGTATATACTATATCTTCACCTAATATAGAATATGCATATAGTTTAATAAATAACAGGTTTTGCAAAAGAAAAAAGCTTTTTAATCATCATATTGATTTAAAGAAATATTATAAAGATTGTGAAAAATCGGTTATTGTTCATTCAATTAGTGAAGATAAGAAATGATTATTCGACTTAGTTTTTCCCATAAAATCCATTCTCACTATCTTCTGCCCAGACCTGGTACATTTCGAGATAGTGAGATTTTATGAATTTTTGGATTTTTGTGATTTCGTAATCCTTAAGAACACCGCGATTCTGAACGATTGTCGAGCCGTCTGCTTTTACGAAAAATTTTGCAGAGCCAGCTTCTGTCAGTTTTGAATCACTTGCGTGAGCATGCATGGCTTCAAGGATGCAATGCTCAGTGTAATATAAATAATAGCCACAGATTTTATATGGATAATATTTAGGCATTCATTTTCTCCATATATTCTGAATCTTTGTTCCAGATATTTAAGACTATTACCTGCTCGATTTCGTCCATGTTTGTCTCAAGCATTTTTCCTTCTTCAGAAAGAACCATTGCACGATTTGGATTTTTTAAATTAAGGACACTAATTGTCCCGTTTTTTCTTGTGAAGGCATAATTATTTATTATCATATCTGCTTCAAGGGCGATTTTTTCAATCTGATTTTCAGGCATTTTCCACCTCTACTCTTTTTATGTCTTTCAAAAACTCTTCAGGTTTCATGTAAAGATTTTCAAGAATTGGAATTAAGTCTATATAATCTTCATGTGGGCTTTTCTCTTTGTTTTTGGCCATAACTTCAAGATAGCCGTTATCCCATTTTAAAATTTCTGTATAGCGTTCAAGATTTTTTGATGTAAGAAAAGTCAGCGTCGTACCATTGAACGAAAATTTTGAGTATTCACCGTCATTACTTAAAAATGCAGTTGAAGAATTCATAACTATATTATAGCACAAAGAAGTAAAATAACAATTTTCTTCTAATTCTTCCTTACCAGGAACAAATATTCCTTTACGTGGATTTCGCGGGCTTTGAGGTTGCGGCTGCCGCGGAAGGTGTTATATTTGGATTCCAGGACCTGAACAGAGCCTACCTGAGAAAGAAGGGCTATCATGTCGTCTTTTGGGATGAAGCCTTCGGAATTAAAGGAAACCAGAACATAGCGGGCGCGGACGTTTTTTACCAGCTCCAGGAAGGAGGCGGCAACCTGACGTTTTTTGTTGTAGGCAGAGCGGTTCCAGTTGCGGGGGATGCCGGAAACACGGCTGATTGCATCTTCGTCGGGTTCTTTGTAATCTGCGACCAGGTTGAGCATAAAGTAATTTGAACCGTAAGGATGCTGATTGTATGGCGGATCAAAATAAGCCAGGTCATAGAGGAGACTGGAAGAGGCAGTAAGATTTGAAGAAAGTTCTTTAAGCGGAGCATACAATTCCTCTGAAGTTACCAGCTCGTTGGCATTGCGGTTAAAAACCAGGCTCTGGCAGGAAAAATTACTGAAAACCGGCAGTTTGAGTTCAATTTTACCTAAAATGCGGCTGAGGGCATCCTTTCCATTGCCGCCGAACTGGCCGACCCCGGTTCGGGAATTTTTGTAAAAGCCCTTAAAAATGCCTGCCGTATTTGCGTGAATGCTGGCTTCGGAAAGAAGGGGGGCAATAAAAAAATGACGGAGTTCTGCCGGCACCATTTCATCTATTAACTGTCTTGCATAGTCCAGGCAGGCGGCATTATATCTGGTGTAAAAACAGCGGTCTGTTTTCTGTATGTTATTTTCATCATGCGGAGCGTAGAGGCGGCTTATAAATCCAGGCTGGCAGGAGGCAGTTCCTGACGCCCGCCCCAGCTCAAAAGCATCCAGGCGCTGCTGAAGGGCGGTGACCAGACTTTGATGAAGCTGTGTGATGCGGGCGGCAGGAATATCATCCTTGTCGGAAAGATAACAGCGGTTGATTAAAACTGAGTAGGCTTCCATGTCGTTTGCGGCAATAAAAGTTGCAAACTGCTTGAGATAGCGGGAGACGATACCGCTTCCGGAAAATAAATCCAGGCAGGTAAGTTTTTCCTTGCCAAGCTCGCGGCGGACAAGCTCCACCCCCTGGCCGATAAAGGGCAGGAGGGCCCGCTTGTTTCCTATGTAGGTGATGAGCTGCTCTGTGAGAAAGGCCGGATTTTCTGTCATACTTCTTTAAAGCCCGCGCCGATTCCGTTCATTACTTCAAAAAAGCCCGGGAAGGAAACGCTGCAGCATTCGGCGTCGTTTATGATTACGCTTTGTCCGGCCGGAAGCCCAAGCCCAAGGCAGGCAAGGCTCATCGCAATGCGGTGATCTTTATATGACTGGACTTCGCCGCCGTGAAGGCCGGCACCTCCCTCGTGGCCGTTAATAATAAGGCAGTCGTCGCCTTCTTCTATGTCGGCGCCAAGCTTACGCAGTTCTGTTTTCATTGCCCAGATTCGGTCGGTTTCTTTTTTTCGGCAGATTTCCACGTCTGTGATAACAGTTCTGCTTTCTATAAAGCAGGCTGCAACCGCAAGGGCACAAATTGCATCCGGGAAAGGAGAAATTGTTACGCGAAATTCAGCGCCCGGAAGTTTTTTTGCGGAAAGACCTTTGCCGCCTTTGTGGCCGCGGACAGTCAGAGTGCAGTCCTTTTTATTCCATTCAATGTCGGCGCCGACGCTTTGCAAAACTTCTACGATTTTATCATCGCCCTGGCTGCCGGAACCGTCAATTCCTTCTATTACAACTGTGCTTCCGCTGACAAGGGCAGCTAGCAGAGGAAAGGCTACGGCTTCCCAGTCAGATGGAACAGTTTTATCAAAGGCTTTGATTGCGACTGGCCCTGTCACGGTGATTTTTTTGAAATCACCGCTGATTGTGCACGGGACACCTACGCTTTCAAGCCAGATTTTTGTCATTGAAAGATATGGCGTTTCTTTAGGGTCTGTAAGATTTATATGAAGAGTGCCGTTCAGCCGGCTAGTTGCCATCATAAAGCCGCTGATGTACTGGGAAAGCTTTCCGTCTGTGGTCAAGCTTTTATTTACATCGATCGGGCCGCAAAACTTAAAAGGAGGTGTCAGGCTGCCTTCCTCAAGACAGCTTGCCTGACCGCCCAGCTGATTTAATGCATCAATAAGATGATTTACAGGACGCTTGCAGATTGATTCGTCGCCCGTGAAAGTACATTGACCCGCCAGAGTAGACAAAACCGGACACAAAAAGTACATGAGGGAGCCGGAATTTCCTACATCAATTACGCCGGCCGGCAAGTGAAGGTTTTTGCCGGCACCGTGAACAGTCCAGACCGCCGGGGAAGAAGCCCCCTGCCCGCAGTCAGAAGCAGACCTCCCTGCCCCACCGGAGCCAGAACCGCTGCCATTTTCCGGCAGAATAACCTCGGCACCAATCTGCTTTACAGCCTGAACAGTAGAAAGACAGTCGTTACTTGGAAGGGGATTTTTAATATGGGAAGTACCCTCTGCAAGAGTTGCTAAAATAAGCGCCCTGATTGTGTGGCTTTTTGAGCCCGGAACGCTAACATGGCCGGATAAAACAGAATTCTGCGAGCTGATTTTCATAGTAAATTCAGTTTATCAGATTTCAAATTTCTGTGAAAGTATGGAAGATAAAAGAAACATTGCGACCTTCGCAAATATCTGTTAAAATCTTTGTTATGACAAAAAGGGCACTTATACATGTTGATGATACCGAAAACATTGTAGAATTCGCACAGTTTTTGACATCAACAGGCTGGACAATAGTTTCTGCAAACAAAACTGAAGAGCTGCTTAGAAAAAATCATGTCACAGTAACACGAACTATGGCTCTTTCTACCGACGTTGCTTACGCCCAGGATATCACCAGAATTATAAATGATGTTGTTGCAACCCGAATTCCAGATGGTGAATATCAGGCATCCTTCCAGCAGGAAGAACAGACCAACAACATCTTCATCGTCTGCATAAATATTACTCCTTTTTACAATATAGACGTAAGCAATTTTGACATTAAAACCTGTGATTACAGGATTTCTTCTATTCTGCGCTATGCTTTTTACAATTACGAAAATGTTCTTGTCTTAACAGACCCTAAGGATTATAAAGAAGCAATTCTTCAGCTCAGGACAGATAACATTTCCCCGGATTTCAGGCTTTACCTTGCCCAAAAGGCATTGAACCTTGTTGCCGCCTATGATTCGGGAATTTCACACTCACTTGCAAAGCAGACTCCTCTTGCTTCAAATTTTCCGCTTTATGCAACCTACCCCCTCAAGCTTCAGGCTCATCTAAAGCAGGGCTCTAACAAGCATCAGCTTGCAGGATTTTACACCCTTCCGGGCAGTGAAAATCTCCCTGTTTTTGAAAACTGTTCTGCAAGTGATCTTGATTACCTCTGTCTTTGCGATGTTACAATGTGCTGGGAAATTCTGAACACCCTCTACGGGCTTTTGAAAATTCAGTACACGGTAAAATCCACCAATGCAGATAATTATGATTTTACAACTCAGTTTACCCCGCTTTCCGGCAAGGTTTTCACTTTTGCAGTAAAATTTAATAACATTTTGAGCGCCTCTCTGGGCGGAAATATCCTTGAATCTTTTGCAAAAACTTACACTTATGATTTGCCTCATATCCGTGATGCAGTTTTGGGAAGTACAGCCGTAATTGACGGCCGTGCCGCCGAAGCAATCATAAACGGAAGCTTTATTGCTGTAATTGCTCCTGATTTTACAAAGGAAGCAAAAAAGATCTTTACACAGCGTCCCGGAATCAAGCTGATTTATTCTTCAAATGAATCAAAAAACCGCTTCGAGGCACGTTTTGTCTACGGCGGATTTTTAATTCAGCAGCCTGACAAAACGATTTTTGACCACTGGTATATCAAAACAAGAACCCGTCCGTCACAGATTAAATCTGATCAGCTGGCTTTTGGTATGCTGCTTGCACTCAAAACCCGCTCCTACAGCGTAATTCTGATTAAAGACAATTCGATTGCCGGAATTGCTCAGGGCTGCGTTTCGGTGGAAAAGGCTCTGGGCGAAGTTCTCTATTCAGCCCGGGAGCATGCAGTATCCTGCGGACGAAGCACAGATTTTAATCCGTCCGACAATCCTGTTGCTGACGTTCTTATCTGCGACGAGAAGATTCACTTTGGAGTGGAGATTAAAGCACTTATAGATCTGGGAGTTTCCGCAATTATTGAAACCGGGGATACCCTTGAAGATAATGAATTTATCAACTATTGTGAAGAAAAGAATGTTTCTTTAATTTTTACAGGTATTACACACATAAGTTTATAAGGATTTTTTATGCTTTTTTATTTAGGTCAATACTTAAAAGAATTTTTTGGACCAGCAAGACTTTTCACTTCATTCACTGTTCTGATTGTTGTTGCCCTTTATCTTGGATTTTTTCTTTCAGTAAATCTGATTCCAAAATTTTACAATCTTTTGCCGCATGACCGCGGCCGTGAATTTACGATTAAGGAAAATGCCGAAGCCGCAAAAGGAAAGCCTACAGGAGCAGGAAGTGTTTTTATCACGACATTTGTGCTCCTATGCTTTTTGCTCATACCTATGTCTTTTACTCAGATTTCAGTAATGGTTCTTACCTGGATTACTATGCTCACTGGTTTTCTTGATGACAGAAGTACAAGCTCCTGGGGAGAATACCTGAAAGGTTTCCTTGATCTTGTAATTGGAATTGTCGCTTCAGTCATACTTTACAATGAACTTGCAAAACTCAGTCCGAATGGAATTGTAAATTTCTGGCTTCCTTTCTTATCAACCCCTGTTGCGGTAAACAGAATCGTTTTCATTATCATCAGTACTATAATGATATGGGCCTCTATCAATACAACAAATTGTACAGACGGTGTTGACGGACTTTCAGGAACCCTTGTTTTGATTGCTCTTTTGACTTTAGGCTGCGTATTCTACTTTATTCTTGGTCACAAGGATATTGCGGACTATCTTCTTGTTCCTCATTTTTCATTTGGTGCCCGCTGGGCGGTTATGATTTTTGCCCTGGCCGGAGTTGTAATGGGTTACCTCTGGCACAACGCATTCCCAAGCCAGTGTCTCATGGGTGATGCAGGAAGCCGTGCTCTTGGATTCTTTATCGGAATCTGCGTTATGGCAAGCGGAAATCCATTTCTGATACTTGCAACATCATCAATCATCTTTATTAACGGAGGAATGGGACTTTTAAAAGTATTTCTGCTTCGTTTCTTTAAGATAAAGATTTTTTCTACGATAAGATTTCCTCTGCATGACCACATGAGAAAAAATCACGGCTGGTCGCCAACTCAAGTTCTTTTGAAGTTTATGATTATGCAGATTTTGATTTCAATTATTCTTCTTGGAATGTTCTTTAAAATCAGATAAAAGCTTATCAATAATGAAGGCTGTCCTGCTTTTTTGCCGGACAGCCTTCTTTTTTTAACCGGAAACTAATTAAAAAGTTCTACCAGAGTCATTGCATCCGCAAGAAGATTATCTACCTTACAGTATTCGTTAGGCTGGTGGGCCTGATCATCAAGTGTACTCCATACGGCAGCATCAATTCCAAGACGTCGCAGCTCTGCGGCAACCGTTCCGCCACCAATTCCTATGCACTTTGCATCAATTCCGTGAACCTTTTTAAGGGCTGCGGCAAGTTTTTTTACAACCGGTGCATCTGACGGTGTCGCAGGAGATTCCGAATGCTGAGGCAGCTCGTAATCAATCTTTACTCCATACCTTTCTGAAACATCCTTACAAATTTCATCAACCTTAGACTGAACTTCCTTAATTGTATAACATGGAAGGATGCGGCAGTCAAAGCAGCTGAGGTCTTCACCCGGAATGATGTTTATTCCGTCTACATTCTTAAAGCGCATTGTTGGCTGGAAGGTTGAATATGGCGGTTCAAAAAGAGGATCCCTTTTATCAAATACTTTTTCCAGACCGTTTATGCGGAGGGCAAGATCACTTGCGGCAAGACAGGCATTTGCTCCGCTGTCAGGACGGGAACCGTGGGTCTGCTTTCCAAGCACTCTGACTTTAAGCCACATAAGATTTTTTTCTGCAATTTCAATCGTTTCGCCCTTAGGATCACCGCCGTCAGGAATCAGGATTAAATCTTCTTTTTTGAAAAGCTTTGTATTATTCAAAAGCCAGATCATTCCGTAATCACTTCCGCACTCTTCGTCAGCCGCAAAAAGCAGCTTGATTGTGTGAGAAGGCTTAATCTTATTCTGAATATAGTAAAGGGCCGCAAGTACACCGGAAACAAGTCCCTGCTGGTTATCCTCTACACCGCGTCCATACAGAATGCCGTCTTTTTCCACACATTTCCAGGGATTGGTATTCCACAGCTTCAAGTCACCGGTCGGAACAACGTCCATGTGGGCGATTGACCATACAGTGTATTCATCACTCTGCCCTGGAATAGTTGCAACAAGATTAGGGCGAAGGCCGGAAGATACACGTGAATCAGGAGCATCAAACTGTTCAAGGTGCTCAAAACCGTGATCAGAAAGCCATTTTTTAAGAGCAGCACATTTTTCACTTTCTCCGTCACCGCCGCTCTGAGGTGCCATTGCTTTTACAGATGTCAAAAGCTTTTCAAGTTCGATTGCAAGGGCACGATTTTCATTCATAAATGTTTTTACATCAGTCATAAAATCCTCAAAAAAATCAATATTATAAAGTTACTAAGATAAAGTTCACTTTTCAATCAAAATAATAAAAAAGATTACAAGCCTTTAAATTTCAGGATTCTTAAAACGCTTTCATCCAGTCTTTTCTGACTGATTTTTCCATTTTTTACGGCGGCTAAAAATCCGTCATAGGCCTTAAAAAATTCCGCCGGCATAAGGATGATGTCATTTCCCGCATTAAAGGCAAGAACTGCCGCATCTCCGGGACTGTAATGCTTTTTGATGGCTCCCATTCCAAGAGAATCCGTAAGAATCAGGCCTTTATAACCAAGCTCCCCGCGAAGCTTGCCGGTAATCATCTCCCTGGAAAGTGAAGCCGGAAGTCCGTCGCCGGTTACATTATTTACAGTAACGTGGGCAATCATAATGCTGTCGGCCTTTGCAAAATTATCCACAAAAGGAATAAGTTCGCAGGCCTTTAGCTGGCCCCAGTTCTTATCGACAGCGACAAAATCCTCATGAGTATCATCCTTCGTATCGCCATGCCCCGGAAAATGCTTAATGCAGCCCTTTACACCGCTTTCATGAAGTCCGTCAAGAAAAGCCTCTGCCATGTCAGAAACAAGCTCCGGCTCGCTGCCAAAGGCCCTGTCCCCGATTACAATATTTTCGGGATTTGTATTTACGTCAGTTACCGGGGCAAAATCCCAGTTAATCCCATATTCATTAAGATAAGAACCAATATAGATTCCCGCATCAAAGGCCTGATTTACATCGCCTGTATTACCGATTGCTTCCATGCTGGGAAGATTTTTCAGTCCGAAGGCTTCCTTTTTGGCAAGCCGGGTAACACGGCCGCCCTCTTCGTCTGCGGCAATAAGAAGGGGAATGTTACTTAAGCTTTGAGCCGTAGAATTAAATTTTTTAAGCTGATTTTTATCCTTAAGGTTTCCGCCAAAAAGAACGATTCCTCCCACCTGATATTTTTTCTGATTTTTTGCAAGAATGCCAGAAAAGCTTTTATGATATTTGAAGCCCCTGCGTCCGAATGCGGGATCCAGCTGGTCAGGCTGAATTACAAAAATCTGGCCGGCCTTTTCTTCAAGCGTCATCTGGGAAAGAATCTGCTCTGCAGATTGACCTTCATATTTACTTACCGGCTGGATATTTTTTGTTGTAGTACAGGCAGCAAATAAAAAAATAGCCGCCAGAGGCAGTATATAAGTTTTTTTCATGCTTATATTATAACCGCTGACGGCGATTTGTTTAAGCAAAATCACAGATTTTGCCTGTGCCATTTTCCCGATAATCCTAAAACGACCCTCGCGGCTCGTTTTTTAACGGATTTTCGATTTTAGGCATTATAAACTTCCCAAGTGGTCTTAACCAGAGTATCTACGTCGCTGTATTTTGGTTCCCAGCCTAAAAGCTCCTTGGCAAGCTTTGATGTTGCGTAAAGACTTGCAGGGTCACCAGGGCGGCGAGGTGCATCCTCAGCAGGAATCGGCTTTCCTGTGATGCGGCGGGCAGCGTCAAGGAGCTCTTTTACTGTAGTTCCCTTTTCTGTTCCCAGGTTTAATTTAATGCTCTTGTCATTCTTTGCAATGTAATCCAGAGCCATAACGTGAGCGCGGGCAAGGTCTGTTACGTGAACATAATCACGGATACAGGTTCCGTCGCGGGTGTCGTAGTCAGTTCCGAAAACTTTCAGCTCGCGCTGGCCAAGGGCAGCTTCCATAATTCGTGGAAGGAGGTTTTCAGGCTTCTGTTCAAGACCGCGGATTTTTCCTTCCGGATCATAACCGGCTGCATTGAAGTAGCGGAGGGCCGCAAAGCGCATTCCCTTAAGCTGATCGTACCAGCCCATAAAACGCTCGATTTCAAGCTTTGTAAATCCGTAGTAGTTGATTGGATTCTGAGGATGATTTTCGTCAATTGGAAGATACTGAGGCTCTCCAAAGGTTGCAGCAGAAGAAGAGAAAATCATTTTTTTGCAGTTGTGGGCAACAGCCGCATTCATAATGTTCAGAGTTCCTGTGATGTTGTTTACGCTGTATTTTTCAGGAGCAATCATAGATTCACCGGCTGCCTTAAATGCGGCAAGGTGAACAAAAGCGTCAAATCCGCGGGCAAATGCCGCATCAAGATCTGACGGAATCAAAATGTTTCCGTAAATAAAGTCATTCTCCGGGAAAAGGTTTACCCTCAAGCCTGAAGAAAGGTTATCAAATACAGTTACCTTGTGGCCAGCTGCCATCAGCTCTTTTACAACGTGGCTTCCAATATAACCTGCACCACCAATTACCAATACTTTCATTATTATGCCTCCTTGTGAAAAAAAATTGCAATGCAGCAATTTTTTAGCTTTACCTTATTTCTCATATATTAATACCGTAATATAGGGTTCATCAGTCTTATTTACCTGAGTATTCAAACGAACCCAGAATCCGTCAATCAAAACCCGCTCTGAATTACGCTGTATTTTGTCTTCCGAATTATCTACATTTATTCCGCTTGAAGTTACAATTTCAATCTGCTCAGGACTATAATCCGGGAAAAATTTTACAACCTTATCAGTTTTACCTTCAATTGCGGGCTGAACCCACTGGGGAAGAGCCATTCCAAATCCCTTGTATTTCCAGTCATCAAAAGTGCTGTTGTTTTTTGTGACAGATTTGTCAGAGCCATGTGCAGCCGAAGATTTTACATTTGAAGAAGGTGCAGATGCACAACCAAGTGAGGCAAGACCAAGAGAAGCTGATACAGCACATATTAGCAGATTTCTTTTTTTCATCATTATTATCATATCATACCTGAAAACCCTTGTTAATTGAATTGCTTTCAAAACTCAAGATTATACCGATGTATTATCAAAACTGTAACTTTTTTACTTAAAAAAAGTTTTTCTTTATGATAGGATAAGCCATATGAAAAAGATATTTATTATTAGCCTTTTTGCGGCAGCATTCAGCCTGCTTTCATGTGCAACAATAAAGGAAATTCCAGAAAACCTTACTTCGGCACAAATCATCCAGATGGGACAGAACTCACTCGTTGCCGGTGACTATAAATCAGCAGAGTTCTGCTATGAAACTGTTATTCAGAGATTCGGTTCAAATCCCGCAACTTTCGTAGAAGCAAAATATGAGCTTGGAAATGCCTACTATAAGGCAAAAAAATACCAGGAGGCCTATGACACATTCACAGAGCTCCTGGATATTTACGGTTATTCTCAGGGAAATCTTCCGGGCGCCTACAAAAAGTTAGCTCAGATTGGTCTGGATAAAATCCCTGAAAACAAAATCAAAAAAGCAAACTAAAGGGATTCAATTTCCGTCAAAAGCCTGCGCTATTTACTTGGTAAGAGGATAGCGTGGGTTTTAATTCCCTTTTCTTTTGCAATTCCCATTACATATTCTTTAGAATACTTTCCTGATCCGCGAGGGAAAGGATGAGGTTCGGCATCACCAATCAGAATTATATTTCTGTCCGCTTCTTCCCGCCAGGTAAAATACATGCAGCTTGCATAAAGTGCCTCATAAACAGCTTCAGGAACGTCACCGCCTTCTGTTCCGCGGATATATATTGAATCCAGATTTTTCTGGAAATTATCATAATTCTGGGTAAAGCCAAAAAGCCTAACCGGCAGATTCATATACTTGTAAGTATCACCGTAATCGCGGTAGAACAAAAGACCAAAGCGGGCATCAGGGCTTTCACCAAAAAGCTTGCGGAGGGCAGGCTTTAATCTTGCCTTAAGCTCATCAATATCATCTTTCATGCTGCCAGTGGCATCAATTGCAAGTACAAAATCCAGTGGCTTTGTCTTATCAAAACCATCAATAATCTTAAGAATATCATCTACGATTGTTGCGGGTCCCTTTGAATAAATCATTTCATCTTTATCTTCGATGATTTCCTTGAATTTTTCGCTGGCAACCGGATTATAGTCATCTGTAAGAATAACTTCAGGCTCCTGAATTTCTTCCGGCTCAGGTTCTGGTTCTGGAAGAGGCTCCGGGGCCGGACGAGGAATCTTTTTTGTTACAAGATCAAACATAAAAGGATTGTCTACATAATCACCGGTATAATCGGCATAAGGCTTAGAATAGGCACGGATACTGATGAAGGTTCCCTTACCAATTTCAATTTCGCCGTGGCGGGTCCATTCGTAACCGTAGACAAGCTTTTTCGGAATATAGATATGAAATGCCGGTCCAAAAAAATCTGTATCTTCCGGCGTTGAGTCCACAAGGCTGTATTTTGCATATTGTGAATCCAGCTTTTTTCCGTCAAGAATACGGATTTCATCCCCGTTTACAGGATTATATTCTGTTGCCCTGTAGGCATAGTTATCAATCTTACCATAGGGATCTTTTGTAGTTTCTGTAAGAAGAATGGATTCAATTCCAGGCAGCTTTTTTACATACAAATGATAGCCGCCCTTTTCAGCATCCTCTTCCGGAATAAGCTTAACGTTTTCGGCAGAAATCAAAAGCTTCTGCTGAGCCGGAGTATAAACAAGCTGCTGACCTCTCTGATCGACTCCGTCCGTACGCTCCTGCGAATTAAGCGGCATAAAAAAGAGACCGCCCAAGGCTAAAAAAATAAATAAGTTTTTCTTTAAAGTCATACTTCATTATCGGTTGAAAAACAAAAAAAATGATTTATAATTATATGTAATGGAGTAGATTTTTAATAATACTTAATTTAATAAATCTACTTTAAATTGATTCAATAATGCTTTACTATATTCATCCCGGTGTAACGATAAAACTATGGAAGACAAAGAGACACAGAATTTTGAAAAAGTAGACATTAATACCTTCTTCAATGCACAGGAAGACAGCGAAGCCAGCAAGGTTGTTATTTTTACAACCAAGCAGCAGGCGCTGGTTAATGAAATTATGCCTATTATTCAAAAAAACGACAGTGATACCGGCGAAAATTTCAGAAACCGTATTTCTGACCTGGAAGCGCTTGCTTCCGCAATTAACAGATTTCCTTCCCTGCTGGAACGTCATTCAATAATCGGTGACATAAGAACGCCAACATCTTTGATTGACTCCCTTATTGAACACCTGGACAGCGGTGATTCAACACTGCAGCTTCCGTCAAAGGCTAACCTTGGTAAGGGACTTCTTATTGCTAAAATACATACCCTTTCAAGTTTTACCCGCCAGGCAAATCATCTGGGCGAAGAAAAGCTTTACAAGGAGCTTGAAACTGAAACAATTTCTTCCATGTTTTCCCTGCTGGTAGAGGATGTTTACCTCAACCTCATCCGGGATGCATCCCAGCCTCTGGAATTCCGCCGCGAATGGGCAATGTCCCTTCTTCTTCTGTGGGAACACTGGAGTGACCAGAACATTGAAGATGTAGCGCCAGTTCTTCAGTCGGTATGGACAGCCCGCCGAAAGCTTGCGCCCGCCTTTGGAACTATGATGGGAACCTCAGAGCTTATGATGATTTCCATGCAGATGGACGAGCAGTGGATTCAGTTCATCAAAGAAAAGATGGGAGAACCTGGAGTTACACAGGCTATGGAAGAGTTCCTGTTCGGAATCTCATACGAGCAGATAAAAACCTTAAAAAATACCCTGCGGACTAAGGGAATTTCGGCAATCGGCCGTGATGAAGTTTCAAAGTTCCTTGGCGAACACGTAAAAGCCGATGCCGGACTTGACTACCGCGACTTCTATTCCCTCTACACCGTAAGACGGGATAATGCGCGCTCAAGGAGACGCTTTAAGGCAGAAGGGCCTTACAAAACACTTGAAGATTACTATATCCAGTTTGTAACTGAGCAGAACAAGGAGAAACAGAAAAATGACACCTTTGCAAAATAATAACACTGACGATTCAACTACTCACAAAAAGGTGCCTTACCATTTTGGCGAAAAACTCCGCCAGGTTCGGGAGCACAAGGGTTACACCCTCAAGGTGGTTGCCCAGCAGGCAGGCGTGAGCGAAAGTCTTGTTTCACAAATTGAACGCAATCACGTTTCACCGGCAATTGATACTTTGCTGGCTCTGGCTGATGTTCTGGATATCAATCTTGAATTTTTGTTTGAAGAATACCGCAAGGAAAGACCTGTAAAAATCATCCGTTCTAACGAGCGTCCGACCCTTGCCGAAGAAGAAATCATATATGAAGAGATTTCAAAACCGGAGGATGCCGACAAGCAGAATTCCTTTGAATCTTATATGGTACGCATTCCTGCCCACTCCCATACCCACCGCGGTTCTTACGGACACATCGGTAAAGAAATGGGCTACATTCTTCACGGAAAAGCAAAGCTTACCTACGAAAGCAAGGAATACATTCTGGAAGAGGGCGACAGCGCCACTTTCTCTTCCGGAGTTCCCCACACTCTTGAAAACGTAGGCGAAGACGAACTCAAAGCCATCTGGATAGTTACACCACCTCAGCGCTTCGTAAACTAAATCCAACGCAAACTTTTGCCTGCAAAAGTTTGTGCGATGGTTACGTGCATTCGGAAGTTGGAAAGTTCCATTACAACCATCGCAAGTTTGTTAAACTAAATCCAACAGTCCCGGTGATTAATTCCGCCACTCTCTCGGGCTCATACCTGTTGTCTTTTTGAAGATAAAACTGAAATAATGAGGGTCCCCAAAGCCGCACTCGTAGGCGATATCAGACCCCTTCATGTCTGTTTCCTTCAAAAGCTTCTTGGCCGCTTCAACACGTACATTTGTCAGAAATTCAATAAAGGTAATTCCACATTCCTGCGAAAAAATCGTACTGAAGTGGTTTGGACTCAGGTGAACGACATCTGCAACTGTAGAAAGACAGGTGTCCTGGCTGGCATAATTCTTTTCAATATAATCCTTAGCCTTGATGATAACATCGCCATATCGTCCCTGAATGCGTGAATCACGATAATCCAGAAGCCGGGTAAGAATATTCCGGATATTTTTTACAAAAATCTCTTCGTTCTGAATGGATTTCTCAACAAAACTGTGCTGCAAAATTTCCGGCATAATTTCATTTACCTTACCGTCCAGCTCTTCAATCAGCTTGGAAACCGCCATAATTACATCTACCAGAAGATAGGAAGCAATTACTGTAAAGCTCTGGGAATTATCATTCAAAATTTCAATATAATGACTGATAATCGAATCAATTTCATTTTTTCCGGCATATTTGAGATTATCAACAAGGGGGTCCTTATCCTGCAGGGAAATTTTTCCGTCAGAAGAGTTTTTAACATCATCTGAACTCAAAATACGGCTCTTATTCCAGATTCTTGTCATCTGAAGAATTTTATCTGCATCGTTATAACATTCACCAATCTGCGAAAAATGATCTACTGTCTTACTGATAGAAGAAATAACATTACAATCCAGATGCTGAGTCACAATATGCTCGATAGCTTCAGCATAATCAAAGCTGGAATTATCAATATCTTCCCTGGAATTTCCCTTGAGAATACAAACACAGCGTTCCGGCCCTATAAAAAAAGAAATTACATCAGGCCAGTTTTTTACAAGGGAATTAAGTCGTACCTTTGCTTCCTGAATTGCATTGTGATTCTGCTTTTCATTCCGCAAATCATTAATTATGATTTTATAGTAGCGGGAAATAAAATCAAGATTGAGAGAAGAAGCCTTCTGCATTGCCTCTGCATGGTCAATATTTCCCAGAACAAGATCTGAAAGGAATTTATTCCGCATCAATGTTGAATTGGATTCCAGTTCTTCCCGCAACTGGGTCATATCCGAAAGCTGCTTTTTTTCCTTATCAAGATTTGCCGCAACCTTGGTAAGACTCTTTATCAGATCCTCATGAGTAAAGGGCTTAAGAATATAATCTTCAACGCCGATTGAAATGGCCGCCTTTGCATACTCAAATTCATCATGCCCCGAAAGAATAATAATACGAATCCAGGGCTGAATTTTTTTAAGGATTTTTGCCAGCTCCAGTCCGTCCATAAAAGGCATTTTTATATCGGTAATGAGGATATCCGGCTTCATTTCATGAATCATAGAAAGAGCAAGTTCACCGTCGCTGGCTTCCCCTGCAAAGGTAAACTGAGAATTATCCCAGTCAATCGTATTTCTGATTCCTTCAAGAACGATATGCTCATCATCAACTATAAAAACGCTGTACATACTTTCACCCCAAAAATGTCATTGTCTGAGCGGCAGGGCCATTTACGATTCCTTTGCGTCTACAAGACAGGGAATCGTAAAAGAAACATTTGTGCCCTTCATTTTTTCGCTGGAAATATTCAATCCGCAGGCTTTATCATTATAATACAGAATCAGTCTTTTATTAACATTATATAGCCCGTAAACTGAGGCAAGATTTTTTCCGTCCTTTTTATCAAGCTCCTTACGAACCTGCTCCAGCCTTTCCTCAGTAAAACCCGCTCCGTCATCAATTACACAGATTTTAATTAAGTTATGACTTTCATCAGCAAATTGGGCAGTTACATTGATATGCCCCCTGCCCCGCTTATTTTTAATTCCATGATAAATAGCATTTTCTATAAGCGGCTGAAGGCTGAGCTTCAAAATCATAAAATTATTTATGCGTTCATCAACAAAAAACTCGTAATTCAAAATATCGCCGTAGCGAACCTTCTGAATGGTAAGATAATTTTTTACGTGCTCAATCTCCTGCTCAATTGTAATCCAGTCATGGCCCCGGCTGAGAGAAATGCGCATAAAGTTTGAAAAAGCCCTGGTAATTTCAATTACTTCATCAGTTTTCTTTGCTTCGGCAAGCCAGATTATAGTATCGAAGGTATTATAAAGAAAGTGAGGAGTAATCTGAGCCTGAAGTTTTGCCATTTCCTCCTTCTGCAGATTGATTGACTCTTCAATATTCTGCTTCATAAGGCGATCAATCTGCAGGGCCATAGAGTTGAGGTTTTCTACCAGATGCGAAAATTCCATAATTTCCGGGGTCGAAATCTGAGCCTTGAGGTTTCCCGCTGCAAGTTCAGTAGAAAATTTTTCCATTTTTGTAATCGGAATCCTGATTTTTTTTGACAGGGTTTTAAAATTGGCAATTATCAAAAGTCCAACCATCAGAATAATCAAAACCTGAATCAAAAAGAGAAAATAAGATGAGTTCTGAATATTATTATTTGCAATTTCCGCCGATTCAATTTCTGAGACAATAAAATCCCGCATAATCTGGGCAAAAAGATTGGAAATGCTTCTGATTTCATCAAGCAGACTTTCACTTTGCTCAACACCCGCATCCTGCTCAATCTGCCTTTCCAGCATTATGATATTACGGTTCATTGTCTGATAAGTACGGTAAGCCAGCTGAAGATTTTTCTTTACCTTTTCGCTGTCACTTTCAGACATCATTTCATTCAAGCCCTGCTCAAGACCGTAAAGCATAGAATGATGACTGCCTTCCCTCACGTTTTTACGCCCCGAAACAATATCCCAGAGCTCATCGGGAATATCTTCACTTCCAACCTTAAGAATGGAATTTGCCTTTCCTACATTTTTGATGATTTTGTCGTAACGGGCACGGTTATACTGCCAGATAGACATGGAATAAATGGTAGGAATTATCATAATCAGGATAATAAGAAAATAAGAAACAGCAATATACTGGTAAATACTGTTTTTTTGAAAGAGCTTTCGGATTTTTTTGAAAAACATTTTAGAAACCTTTACCTTCTAAAGCTTCCGGTGAATCAAATTCTGAAAAAACTTTTTCATTTACGTAGGTTACGCGGGGGATTTCAGCGCCGGCGGCAAGTTTTTTAACCAGATAACAAAGCGAAGGTCCAAGATTAGGATTACACTCAACTACACAGTTAATAATTCCGTCTTTTATTCCTGCAACCGCCCTTTTTTCACCGTCAAAAGAAATAATTGTATAGTTACGGGGATTGATATTAAATTCTTCCATTGCTTCAAGGATTCCCCAGGTCATAGCATCATTATGAGAAAAAATAATATCAACTTTATTCTGCCCGATAGTAAGTCCGTCATTGTAGGTTATGATTTTATTTGTGATTTCACGGGCCCGGGACTTCATAAAATCCCCGCTTTCTGAATGAATTATCCTGAATTTAGGGTGTAAATTCATCACCGTTCTGAAGCCAGATGCCCTTTCATAAGCTGCCGAAGAATTTTCCGTACCGGCCATCTCAAGAATATTCAGCGGCCCTGGATGATTTTTAAACTTTTTCAAAAGAAAATAAGCAGCCCGCCGGCCCTCTTCATTAGTATCCTCACCAATCAGGCCTGCATAAAGACTGGGATCCGAAGTCTGAATATTTCTGTCAACAACTATAACAGGGATTCCGGCATCCTTAGCTTCCCTGAGAACATTATCCCAGCCGGTTTCTACAATCGGAACAAAAGCAATTACATCAACCTGGTAAATTATAAAAGAATGAATGGCCTGCAGCTGATTTTCCTGCTTCTGCTGGGCATTATCATAAAGGATCTGGATTCCTTCCGCCTCTGCCGCTTCCAGAATTGATTCAGTATTGCGGATTCTCCATTCGCTTTCTGCACCAATCTGCGAAAATCCCAGAAGTATTTTATTTGATGAAGCTGTTTCTGTTACCACAGCTGACTTCTTCTGACATGAAAGAGCAGCTGCACAAAGAAAAAGTAAAAAAAAGACTTTTTGGGCTTTATAAAACTTATTGAAATTGCGTGTTCGACCACTCATATTTTAATTATAAACTAGTAAAGTAAAATGAGAAGATAAAACTTTGTTATGGATGAGAAAAATTTTAGAAAAAATTCATTTTCTAGGACAGCAGGGCGATTTCTTCTTCTGTCAGGGGGCGGTATTCTCCAGCTTTCAGACTTCCGTCCAGGGCAAGCCTGCCCATACTAAGCCTTTTCAAAAATACAACCTTATTTCCGACCGCTGTAAACATTCTTTTTACCTGATGGTATTTTCCTTCCGTAATAGTAAGGATTGCAAAACGGGCAGGACGGAGAAGCCCTTCTATCCCCCCTCCCTCTTGCCTGACTGCGTCCGCTCCTTTCCCCGTCTCTGCTCCCGCGAAGCCGGCGTCGCGGCCGCCCTTACACTCTGCAAGGCTCTGGACTCTCTGCAAAATATCATCAAGGCTGGCATTTTCTAAAGCCGCCTTAATTTCCCCTTCCCCTGGAAAGCGCACCCGGGCGGGCTGGCAGGTAAAGCCAGGGTCATTGTCATCCGGCCCTACTGCTATGCCTTCTTCAAAGCGGCGGGCTACGTCAGCCTGCTCTTCTTCAGAAAACTCACGCTCCAGCATTACAAAATAAGTTTTATCAATATGAGATTTTGGCGAAATAAGGCGGTGAGTAAGGGCGCCGTCAGTAGTAAAAAGAAGAAGCCCTTCCGTATCCATGTCCAGGCGGCCCACCAGATGCAGCTTTTCCTGCAGATAAGGAGTGCGGTATTCCGGCGCAAGCAGGTCAAACACAGTCTGATGCTCCCCGTCTTTGCTGGCACTGACTGTGTGGGCAATCTTATTCATCATAAGATAAACTTCGCGCTGAAAGCTTACCCTTTCGCCGTCAAGGCTCAGTTCGTCGCTGTCAGGGTCAATTCCAAGGCTGGGGTCATAAATGCGCTTACCGTTTAAAAGCACCTCTGCCGAGCGCAGAAGGCGCTTTATATCCTTACGGGAACCAAAGCCCTGATGAGAAAGAAGCTTGTCTATACGTTCTTTTGGCATAGGGAAAGTATAATAGAAAATTGCAGGCTAGTAAAACTGCGCGAAGGAGTGCAGCGTGGGGCAAAAACACTCTGATTGTTGTGACCGCGTGAGCGGTCAATTCTATAGTTCCTTTGCAACAATCAGCGTGTAGCGCGATATCGCGCGGTTTTGAACCACACTGCGCGACTGGGAGCAGTTTTACGAACTGACATTTTTAAGTATAAGTCTAGCCGCGTTCTGCAATCGGAATAAAAGGACGTTCTTCCGAAACATTCTTGTATGCAGGGCGGTAAATACGGCCGCCGCTTACAACTTCCTCAATTCTGTGAGCAGACCATCCGGCAATTCGTGAAATTGCAAAAATCGGAGTAAAGAGCTCGCGAGGAATATTGAGCATTGAATATACAAAACCAGAGTAAAGGTCAACATTTGCGCAGACCTTTTTGTCTGAATGGTGAACGTCACAGATAATGCCGGGAGCCAGGCGTTCAATGATGTCGTAAAGGCCGAACTCATCCATACAGCCCTTTTCTTTAGCAAGCTCCTTTGCCTTTGCCTTCAAAAGCTTTTCACGAGGGTCGCTTACAGTATAAACGGCGTGTCCCATACCGTAAATCAAACCGCTGTGGTCAAAAGCATCTTTCTGGGCAATCTTTCTAAGATAATCACCGACTTCTTTTTCGCTGGACCAGTCTTTTACGTTTGCCTTGATTTCGTCCATCATCTCAACTACGCGGATGTTGGCTCCACCATGGCGGCTTCCCTTCAAGGAACCGATTGCGGCAGCCATAGAAGAATAAGTATCTGTATCGGCAGAAGAAACAACGTGAACTGTCAAAGAAGAGTTGTTACCACCACCGTGCTCTGCGTGAATGATAAGGGCAAGGTCGAGTACCTTAGCTTCGAGCGGACTGAATTCCTTGTTCGAGCGGATAAGGCGGAGGAAGTTTTCTGCAGTAGAAAGCTCTGGCTTTGGATTGTGAATGTACATGCTTTCACCGTCATAATAGCGGCGCTTTGCCTGGTAACCGTAAGCGGCAAAAGTAGAAAAGCGTGCAATCAGCTGAACGCTCTGCTTGATGATGTTTCCAAGGCTGCGGTTTTCAGGATCCTCATCGTAGGAATAGCTTGCAAGTACACAACGGGCCATCTTATTCATGATATCCTTAGAAGGCGCCTTCATAATCATGTCTTCTGTAAAACTTGGAGGAAGGTTTCGGATTTCTCCAATGTAGTTTGCAAAGCGGTCAAGCTGCTGCTGGTTTGGAAGCTCTCCAAAAAGCAGAAGATAAGCGCACTGCTCATATCCAAACTGATGATTTTTTTCTGCATCAGCAATCAAATCTTCAACATTGTAACCGCGGTAAATAAGGCGGCCGGGAACAGCAACCTTTTCTCCATCATGAATTTCATAACCGACTACATCACCAATTCTTGTAAGACCAACAAGAACACCAGTGCCGTTAGCATTACGGAGGCCGCGTTTGACATCAAATTTTGAATACAAATCCGGATTAATCGGGTCATTATGAACCGCAAGGCTTTCAAACTTCTTAAGGATTTCAGACTCGTCTTTGTAATCAATCATAATAACGCCCCCATCAGCTTTTTTGGCTTTTAGATTTTTTGAAATCTAATGATTTATACATTAATTTGTATAAATATGCAACTTTCTCAAATCAAAATTACATAATTATACGAATTTAAGTCCAGAAATTCAATAAAATTTAAGAAATTTAAGTCATAGTAAAAGAGTCTTGTTAAAAAAGACAGGCAGCCGGTAAAAACTTTACCAGCTGCCCGGGAAGGAGTATTTTATGTGTGGGGGTGCGCATTCCCCCGCTCTGCTTATTTATTTCTGTTCTTTACGATTACAAACACGCTCTGCAATACGATGAAGAAACAAAGGATTGCAGAAAGTACGATTCTTGCCCACCATGAAGAAAGTGTTCCCTGGAATCGAATCAAACTTTCGATTGTTGCCTTAATCAGAACACCAAAGAAAGTTCCCACTACAGTACCAACACCACCGGTCAGCATAGTTCCACCTATGACGGCGGACGAAATCGCTTCCATTTCAAATCCTCGCGCCTGCTCAACGAAGCCTGAAGTTGTATTCAGACAGAATACAAGACCACCAAGGGAAGCAAGGAAGCCTTCCAGCATGTAAGCCATGAACTTTGTCTTTTTAACGTTGATACCCATCAGGAGGGCAGACTGTTCGTTTCCACCAATAGCAAAGAGATTTCGTCCGAAGCGGGTATATTTAAGCATCCACCAGATGATTACAACAGTAATCAGGGCGATGATTACACTCGGGTGAACAAAAGGGAACATAAGAACACCGCGTTTGTTGTGATATGGCGCAAACAATACACGAATATCTTTATTTGCAAGCCCAAGGAAGAACTTACTCTTTGTAATTGCAATCTGCTGTGAGCTGATAATGGCAGTCAAACCGCGGGAGAAGAAGAGCCCCGCAAGTGTGATTACGAAAGGCTGCAGTTCCATGTAGGAAATAAGCCAGCCCTGGAAGGCACCAAAAATCACGCCAAAAGCAAGAACAATCAGAATTGCAATTCCTGCCGGCATTCCCATTTTTTCCATATAAAAAGCCAGAATCATACAATCCAGACCAACTACAGAACCTACGGAAATATCAATACCACCGGTAATCATTACGACAGTCATACCTGCCGCAACAATCAAAAGACCTGCGTTATCAATCAGCATATTAAGAAAAGTCTGCATTTTTCCAAATCCCTGATCATGGAAAACAACAAGACCAATAATATACATAAGGGCAAACAAGCCAACTGTAACCATCAGAAGGAAGTTGCTGGAATCAATCTTTTTCTTTTGTTTACTAAGTAAACTTCTAACACTCAACATCTTTATCCTCCCTATCTAGCAGCAACTGTTGCAAGAGCAGAATTTGCACGGTTAAGCTTTCTCTGTGCAATCCATTTTTTGAATGCAGGAGACTGGAATACTACAATCAGAATTACGACTACAGCCTTGTAAACTGGCAGCTGGTCAGCACTAACACCAACGGCATACAAACTTGTTGTAAGAGCCTGAATTGTGATGGCACCGATTACAGAACCCGCAAGGTTGAACTTACCGCCTCCAAGACTGTTTCCACCAAGGGCAACCGCCAGAATGGCATCAAGTTCCATATTCAATCCGATGTTGTTTGCATCGCATGAATAAATACGGCTTGAAGCAATAAGACCTGTCACACCTGAACAGAATCCAGAGAATACGTAGCAGAAGAAAATTACCAGAACTGAATTGATACCAACAAGGCGTCCTGCCTTAGGGTTGATTCCGACAGTCTGAATGTAAGTGCTCATTGCAGTTTTTGTTGTGACAAAATAAGTAATTGCAACAAAGGCAATGGCAATAAAGATTGGAGTCGGTACAATACAGCCTGGAATAAATCCACCGATATATTTGTAAGATTCCATGCGGACATATAAAATTACACCAGTTGCAACATCACCATTTTCCAGAACCTTAGAGCTGATAAGCTGGGCAATACCGCGTCCTGCAGTGTACATAATCAAAGTTGCAACCATAGGCTGAATGTTCAGTCCCGCAACTAAGAAACCGTTTACGGCACCACACACTACGCCAAGCACAAGTCCAAAGAAGATTGCCAGAGCCGGTGTCATGGCATATCCGTCATAGCTTGAACCAAGCAGGCGGACAATCAGGGCAGCCGAAACTGCGGCAATTGTACCAACCGAAATATCAGTACCGCGCGAGCTGGCAGCAACAAAGGTCATACCAACTGCAAGAATGATAAGTTCACTTGAACGGTTCAAAATATCAATAAGGAAACCGTAAAGAACTCCGTTATTAATAGAAATTTTAAAGAAGCCCGGAGTGATGATTGCGTTTACAAAGAGCATTACAATCAGAGCACAAATTGGCAGCATAAGCTGGCTTTTTCGAGCTTTATTCCAAAGTGCGTAAAAATTAGCCATTTGATTTTCCTCCCGCAATTGCAACCATTACATCCTGCTGTGTAAGATTGTCATTCTTAAGTTCTCCTACCTTCTGTCCGTCGCGCATTACGCAGAGGCGGTTTACAGTACGGAGCATTTCATCAATTTCAGAAGAGATAAATACAACTGTTAAGCCTTCTTTTGCAAGCTGAATTACAAGTTTCTGGATTTCAGTCTTTGTACCAACATCAATACCGCGGGTAGGTTCATCAAGAATCAGGAATTCCGGATTTGTAACAAGCCAGCGGCCGATGATTACCTTCTGCTGGTTACCGCCCGAAAGAGCTTTAATCGGAGTTTCCATAGAAACTGTTTTTACATTCAGTGCCTTTACATATTTTTCTGTCAATTCAATCTGCTTGCTCATTGGAAGCTTTTTGAAAACACCAGTTTTAGCCTGCAGGGCAATCATCATGTTTTCGCGGATTGAAAGGTCAGCAATAATGCTTTCAGCCTTGCGGTCTTCCGGCAGATAAGCCATGCCGCGTTTAATTGCATCAAGCGGACTGTTTACATTAAGAGGCTTTCCGTTGAACTCAAGAGTACCGGCATCAGGACGGTCAGCACCATAAAGAGTTCGAACCAGCTCAGAACGTCCAGAACCAAGAAGACCTGTCAAACCGATAACTTCACCTTTTTTAATTGTAAGCTCAAAAGGTTTAATTGTACCCTTGTGGGTAAGGCCGACAGCCTTCAAAATTATAGGAACATCATCTCTCTCTTCAATAGAGTTATCAGCGTGCAGGTTATCAAGCTCTGCAACTTCATGACCAAGCATGGCCTGTACAAGCTCAAGTCTCGGAAGCTCAGCAACTGTGTACTGACCTTCAAGTTCACCGTTACGAAGAACAGTAATCTTATCGCAGACAGCGTAAACCTGCTCAAGGAAGTGGGTTACGAAGATAATACCAACACCCTTAGCCTTGAGACGGTTCATAACCTTAAAAAGCTCATCAACTTCTTTATCATCAAGAGAAGATGTAGGTTCATCAAGAATCAAAACCTTACAGTTAAAATTGATAGCCCGGGCAATTGCAACCATCTGCTGAATGGCAACAGAATAATCACCCAGACTCTTTGTTACATCTATATCAACAAGACCAACTTCACTAAGAACTTTTTTGGCCTGTTCATTCATTAATTTCCAGTCAATTGCAAAATGTCTTTTTGGTTCGTGTCCAGCAAAAATATTTTCCGCAACAGAAATATTCGGACACAGGTTAACTTCCTGATATACGGTACTGATTCCGTTTTTCTGTGATTCCTCTGGAGAATGGTTGTTTATTTCCTTACCCTCAAGAAAAACTTCTCCAGAATCTCTGGTGTAAATACCTGTAAGAACTTTAATCAATGTTGATTTTCCCGCACCGTTTTCACCCATCAAAGCATGTATTTCACCCTTACAGAGAGTAAAATCAACATTTTGAAGAGCTTTTACGCCAGGAAATGTCATTGTAATGTTTTTCATTTGAAGTAAAACTTCATTTGCCATTTTTCTTTTCCCTAAGTTTTTTTTCTTAAAAAAAAGGCTGGAGAGTGCAGGGTTATTTCTACCCCTGTGCAACTCCAGCCTATCCAGCTAAATCACTAACTTATAATTAGTATTTACGTGTTGGAAGTTTTGCTGCAGCATTTTCCTGATCAAATACTTCCTCAACTACATACTGAATCTTGCTCTTAATTCCTTTAGGACCCTTAGCTTCAATTGTCTTGATGATTTCATCAACACGTGGACCGTGGAGTGGGTTACATTCTACAGCACAGTTGATTTCACCAGCCATCATTTTGTTGAATGTTTCGTGTACAGCATCGAAACAGATGATGATGATGTCTTTTCCAGGAACTTTACCAGCAGCCTTGATAGCGTCGATTGCACCCCAAGCCATGTTGTCGTTC